>Ga0209161_10004558_pt1 | contig 10987 bp, 8 predicted proteins | sample GraSoiAngelo_155_FD_186169 | JGI IMG/M metagenome (GOLD analysis project Ga0209161, IMG submission 186169) | Grasslands soil microbial communities from the Angelo Coastal Reserve, California, USA - 14_1009_13_30cm (SPAdes) (version 2) | ecosystem: Environmental > Terrestrial > Soil > Grasslands ...
AGGATCGCCGCGAGCGTCTCGTCGCGGCCGAGAAAAGGCGTGGGGTAGCCGTGCGCCTCACGCCGATGCCAGAAGCTCACCACCTCGGCACCACCCAGCAGGCCGTCGCGCCGCATCGCCGCGAGCGTCTCGTCGCGCAGCGTCTCTGCCCGCACGGGCTTCTCCGGCGTCTCCGAGACCTCGGCCATGAGCGACCAGTGCTCGCCGCCCGGCGGCGCGTTGTGCGGCGAGTAGTTGGAGAAGACGGTCACCCGGTAGTAGGGGCTGTGCGGCTCCGGGAAGTACATCCAGCACTTGCGCGCCAGGGTCTCCGGCTTGGGACCGCGGAGGCCGACGCCGAGCACGTGCACCGCGCTGTGGACGAGCGCGCGAGCGGCGAGTCGCACGGGCTCCGGGAGGCCCGCCGACCGCGCGCACAGGGTGTCGAGCGGGATCGACGAGATGAGCGCGTCGAACGGCATCCGCCGGCCGTCGCGCAGCTCGACGACGCGCTCCGGCAGGCGCACGGCCACCACCTCGGCGCCGAACAGGACCTTCTCCGCCGGCAGGAGCGCGGCCACTCCCTGCCAGATCGCTCCCGTGCCGCCGTGGCGCGGAAAGCGGAACATGTTGTTCGGTCCCCACGACACGTCGTCGCGCCCGGTCCGCACGTTGCGCCGCAAGCGCTCGAGGTCCGGCACCGCCACCCGCTCGCCCATCCACGACACGCCGAGGCGCTCGAGCGGGTAGCCCCACACCTTGCGGTTGTAGGGGAAGAAGAAGATCTCGGCGAACGCCTCGCCGAACGTCGCGACGATCCACTCGCGGAAGTTCGGGGGCCGGCCCGGCCGACACGCCGCCGCGCGCTCGAGGCCCGCGAGCGCGCGGTCGCGGTCGGCGGCATCGAGGCGGTGGATGTTGTTCTGGAACGGGTACGGCACGAACCGTCCCTTGATCCAGATCCAGGACTCGCGCTCGTGAGCGAGCCAGGCGTCGCCCACGGCCCGGTCGCAGAGTGCGTCGTAGTAGGCGTAGTGGCTGAACTGGACGTGGCCGCCGCAGTCCCAGGTGAAGCCGGCGGCGTCGACGTAGCTGCGCGCGAGCCCGCCCGGCCGATCGTCCTGCTCGAGGACCTGGTAGGCGCCGTAGCCGAGCTCCTGGAGCCGGAAGGCGGCCCCGAGCCCCGTCGGCCCGGCGCCGAGGATGACGAGGCGGCCCGGGTCGTTCATCGCGCGGGTCGCGACAGGGCCACGCGGACGGTCTGCAGGAAGGAGAGCGCGGCCGCGCGCAGGAGCTTGAGCCGGGCGATGCTGCTCGCTCCCGTCCGGCGGCTGCGGTACGGCACCGGGACCTCCACGATGCGGAGCCCCGCACGGCAGGCGAGGCCGGTGAGGATCACGTTCGGGGCGAAGGCGTCGGGCGAAACCGCCGCCAGCAACCGCTCGAGCGCCGCGCGGCGGTAGAGGCGGTAGGGCGCGTTGGCGTCGCGCACGCCGGCACCGAAGCAGAGCCGGACCGTCCAGCGGGCCACGGCCGTGACGAGGCGGCGGGCCGGCGGCGCCGCGCGGCCGGCGCGGTAGCCGAGGACGAGATCCGCCTCGTGCCGCCGCTCCCAGACCAGCGGGAACGACTCCGGCCCCATCTCGCCGTCGCTGTCCGTCTGGAACACCCACTCGCCGCGGGCCTCACGGTACCCGCGCAGGATCGTCGGGCCGTGGCCGCGGTTCGGCTGGCGGACGGCCGTGAGGGTGGGGCGCTCGCGCGCCAGCCCGGCGAGCAGGTCGCCCGTGCCGTCGCGCGAGCCGTCGTCGTAGACGCGGATCTCGTAGGGCACGCCGAGGGCCGCGAGCTGACGGTCCCAGCCCGTCACCACCTCCCGGATGGCGCCGGCCTCGTTGTAGGCGGGCATCACCACCGTGAGCGTCGGGGTGGGTCTGTCGGCCATCGCACGCGGGGACTTCTACGTCGTCACGGAACGTCTCCGCAAACGCGGCCCCGCTTGCGTTGCCGCCGGCCGGCACGTAGTCCCAGGCGTCGACGTGGCGACCGCCCTGTCGTCGATCCTGGTCGTGGTGATGGCCGTGGTCCTCCGGCTCCGCTACTTCAGCGGCCTCGGGCTCGGCGACGACGCGCTGCTCCGCTACGACATCTGGAACGTCGTCCGCAGCGGCCACGTCAACTTCACCCCGAACGGCTACCGCTTCACCTGGTGGATTCCCACCGCGCTCAGCTGCCGGCTGCTCGGTCTGACCGAGGCCGGGCTCATCACGCCGATCGTCGCCTTCGACGTGCTCGGGATGGTCCTCGTGTGCCTCTTTGCGAGACGCCTGTGGGGGGGCAGCGGGGCCGTGATCGCGGCCCTCCTCCTCGCCGTGCTCCCGCTGGACGTCGCCTGGTCCACGATGCTCACTTCCGACATCCTGTTCTCGTTCTTCTCCGCGCTCTGCGTGTTCTTCGTCCTCCGCGCGCTCGGCGAGGACGACGACGCGGGCCGCGGCCGCGCGTGGACGCTCGCCGCCGTCGCGCTCTGGCTCGCGTACCACACCAAGGTGACCGGCGTGCTACTCGTCCCGGCGCTCGCCGTGATCGGCTGGGCCAACCGGCGGACGCTCGACGCCACCGTCTTCCGCTTTCTCGGGACGGCGGCGCTGCTGTTCGGAGCAAGCGGCCTGGTCTTCTACGTGCTGCACGGCGACGTGCTCGCTCCGTTCAACATCGAGCTCCGCCTCCAGGGGCTCGTCGGGCCCGAGGCCCCCTTGCATCGGGCGAGTATGGAGGCGTTCAAAATATATCCGCGCTGGCTCTTCCTTCCCGACTCGCTCGGGACGTGGGTCTACTCCGTCTACCCGCACCTGCTGATCGTCCTCGCCGTGGCGGGCGCCGCCCTCGGCATCCGCCCGTGCTGGCCGGTCCTCTGGTGGCTCTTCTTCCTCTTCCTCGGCATGGAGCTGAACTTCCAGCGCGCGGGCGGCGTCTGGGTGACCGGGTTTCGCAACGTCCGCCACGGCCACGTCTTCGCGTATCCGCTGGTGCTGCTCCTCACCGGCTATCTCGTGGCGTTCCGCCAGCGCTACCCGAAGGCCACCGGCGGCCTGCTGCTGCTCGTCCTCGGCTTCAGCCTCTGGCAAAGCGTCGCCACGGCGACGATCACCCACGTCGCGTTCGGCGACGAGCGCAGCACCACGCGCTTCCTCGCCACCCTGCCGCCCAAGCCGACCTATTCCGACTTCCAGCTCGGCCAGTGGTTCACCTTCTCGGGACTGTCGGAGACGGGCTGGCAATTCCGGGTGGTCGAGGCGGACGACCGCGTCAAGCGCCGGCGGGAGCTCGCCGCGGTGGCCGCCGGGTACCTCGTCACCGGCGGCGGGCGCGAGCCCTACTACGGGTGCACGCACTGCATCCCGAGCGCGGCCGACGTTGCGGCCGATCGGTGGGTGCTCCTCAAGGAGTTCCCGAGCTCGATGCCGCCGACGTCCTGGCGGGCCGAGCCGCTGCGCATCTGGGAGGCAAGACCGCCGTCACTCACGCCATGAGGAAGTGCGGCCCGGTGAAATCTGCCACATTGACAACACAGACAACGTACGTTAGCAGAGCTGGATGGCGACGGGCGTGACCACCCTGTATCTCCGCGGGATGTCCACCGAGCTGGTCCGCGAAGCCAAGGCGAAGGCCGCGCGCCGCGGGGGCACCCTGGCCTCCGTCGTGAGCGAGGCGCTGGCGCGCTCGCTCGAAGAGGACGACGCGCGCACCGGCGAAGCCGACCGCGAGCTGCGTGCCAGCGAACGCTGGTATGCGAGGCAGCGGCCGAGCTTGCTCAAGCGGTACCGCGGTCAGTATGTCGCCATTCGCAACGAGGCGGTGATCGACCACGATGCGGACTTTGCCGCCCTCGCCGCCCGCGTGTTCGCCCGCCTCGGGGCGCGTCCCATCTTCATGCCCCGTGTCGTCGAGCGCGAGGAGCCCGTGCGGATGCGGTCGCCGCGCATCGCCCGCGCATGACGCGGCGGTTCGCCTACGATCCCGCTCGCGAGCCGGCCGCGCCGGTGCTCCCGCTCGGCGTCGCGCCGCCGCTGTCCAACGCCACGGTGTTGCTGCGCGGGCTCGTCGACAGCGGCGCCGACTGCACCGTCGTGCCGGTGGCCATCGTGCGGCAGCTCGAGCTGCCCGTCGTCGGTCGGGTCGAGGTTGCGGGCGTCATGGGCGCCGCCCGCCGTATGCCGGTATACGCCGCCGCCGCCGAGCTGCCTGGTCTGCGTACCATCGTCCGTATTCTGGCGATGGGAACGGAGGCCATCATCGGGCGCGACCTGCTCAATCGGATGGTCGCTCGGCTCGATGGTCCGGCGGCAGCCGTATCGGTGGAGCGCCCTCCTCGCAGACGGCGGTAGGAGGTCATGCTGCTAGACCAGTCCCCCCGCATCGGTTAAGACGCGGCCCGTGTCCGCCGCACGAACCTTGCGCGACCTCCTCCGCACGGCCGCCCGCGAGGCGCCCGGGGCCGAGGCCTTCCGCTATCGGGACGAGCGGCTCACGTATCGCGACTGGGACCTGCTCGCCGACCGCCTGGCCGCCGCCCTCCGGGCCCACGGCGTCGAGCGGGGCAGCGTCGTCGCGCTGCTGCTGCCCTCGACACCGCTGTACCTCGTCGGCTACCTGGCCGCCGCCGGCCTCGGCGCGGTGACCACCGGCCTCAACGTCCGCTACCGGCGGAGCGAGATCCGGCACGTGCTCCGGCAGGCCGGCGCGCGGCTCCTGCTCGCCGTCGACCGCTGGCACGAGGTCGACTTCCGCCCGATCATCGAGTCGGTGCGCGACGAGCTGCCGGAGCTCGCCCGCGTGCTCTGGCTCGACGCCGACGAGCTGAGACAGAGCACGGCCGGGGTGGTGGCGGCGCTGGCGGGCGAGGCGGCCCCGCCGCCCACCGTCGCGGTCGACCCGGCCGACCCCGTCGCCATCGTCTTCACGAGCGGCACCACGGGCGCGCCGAAAGGCGCCTGGTACACGCATGCGAGCCTCCTCGCCGTCGCCGACATCGAGGCGCGCCGGCATCCGGGGGGCGTGCCGCACCAGCAGAGGCACCTCGCCCCGGGCCTCTCCTTCGCCCACGTCGGGACGATGACGCGGATCGCGGTGCAGATCGCCAACCTGGGCGTCTCCTTGATCCACGACACCTTCGACCCCGCCGCGGTGCTGGCGGCGATCGAGCGCGAGCGCCTCACGCACCTGGGCGGCATCCCCACCCAGCTGGTCGCCCTCCTCGACCATCCCGACCGCCCGCGCCGCGACCTCTCGTCACTCCGCTCGGTCCTGGTCGGCGGCGCGCCCGCGCCGCCGCCCCTCGTCCGGCGGCTCCGCGACGAGCTCGGCGCCGAGGTGAGCGTGCGCTACTCCTCCACCGAGGTCGGCATCGCGACGGCCTCGGTTCCCGGCGATCCCCCGGACCTGGTCGCCACCACGGTGGGGTGCGCGACGCCGGGCGTGGAGCTGCGCATCGTCGACGACGCGAACCGGCCGCGGCCCGCCGGCACGACGGGCGAGGTCGTCGTCCGCTCGCCGGCGACCATGCGGGGCTACTGGCGCGACCCCGAGGCCACCGCCGCCACCATCGACGCCGAGGGCTGGGTGCACACGGGGGACCTCGGCCACCTCGACGCCGCCGGCCATCTCCACCTCACCGGACGGCGGAGCGAGATGTACATCCGGGGCGGCTTCAACGTGCATCCGGCCGAGGTGGAGGAGCGTCTCGCGCAACATCCGAAGGTGGCGCGCGCCGCCGTGGTCGGCGTGCCGCACCGGCTCCTCGGGGAGGTGGGGTGGGCCTTCGTCGTGCCGCGCGATCCGGCCGAGCCGCCGACGCTCGCCGAGCTGCGCGCCTTCGTCGGCGCCGAGCTCGCGAGCTTCAAGCGTCCCGACGGCCTCACGCTCCTCGACGACGTGCCCCTCACGCCGATGTTCAAGGTCGACAGGCGCGCGCTGCGCACGCTCATGGAGGAGGCGCCATCGCCGACGGCCTGACCCTCTCCCTGGTGATCCCCTTCTACAACCAGCGGGCGCGCGCTCGGCAGACCGCCAGCGAGGCGGCTCGCTTTCTGCGCGAGCGGTTCGCGGAGCAGGCGGAGCTGATCGTCGTCGACGACGGGAGCAGCCCGGGCCAGGCGGTCGAGGCCGGGGACGTCCCACCGGGGGTCACGCTCATCCGTCAGCCCCAGAACCTCGGCAAGGGCGGCGCGGTCAGGAGCGGCGTGGCGCGCGCGCGCGGCGAGTTCATCGTCTTCACCGACTCCGACCTGCCCTTCTCCCTCGACCCGCTGCCGACGACCCTCGCCTGGCTCCGGGACGGCGCGGACATCGTCGTCGGCGACCGCCTCCACCCCGATTCGGTGTGCGCCACGCAGGTGACGCCGCTCCGCCAGCTCTCGAGCGTCGTCTACACGTGGATGGTGAAGCACCTGCTCGGCCTCGACTTCCCCGACACGCAGTGCGGCTACAAGGGCTACCGGGCGGCGGTGGCGAAGGACCTCTTCGGGCGCCTCGACGTCACGAGCTTCGCCTTCGAGGCCGAGGTCCTGCTGCGCGCGCAGACGGCGGGCTGTCAGATCCGCCGCCAGCCGCTCCGGCTCGTCCACAACGAGGAGACGTCGGTCCGACTCTCCCGGCACGCGCCGCGGATGTTCCTCGACACGCTGCGCATCGCCTGGCGCGCGCGCCGCGGACGCTATGGCTGAGGGTCGCTGGATGGCCCGCCTGCGGGCCGGAGCGACGGTGTTCGCCGTAGGCTTCACGTGGGCCTTTCTGCTCTCCTATTTCAAGCCCTCGCTGCTCCTGCTCGACACCACGATCGCCGGCGGCGACACGCCCTCGTTCCTCCGCCCGATCCACCACCTGCGCGACACCCTCCTGCCGGCGGGCAACCCGCAGGGCTGGGACCTCGGCAACTTCTGCGGCTACGCGCCCTACCAGTTCTACTTCCTGCCGCCGTCGCTCACCATCGTGGCGCTCTCGTACGTCATCCCGTTGAACGTCGCCTTCAAGCTGGTCACCGTGGTCGGGAGTTTCCTCCTGCCGCTCACCACCACCCTCGCGCTGCGCGCGCTCGGCTACGCCTTCCCCGTACCGGCGCTCGGGGCGGTGGCGAGCCTCCTCTTCCTCTTCAACGAGGGAAACTCGATGTGGGGCGGCAACATCCCGAGCACGCTCGCCGGCGAGTTCGCCCACAGCCTCGGCTTCGCCTTCGCCGTCCTCTTCCTCGGCCTCCTCTATCGCGGCATCGAGGAGAACCGCCGCTGGCGCTCATGTTCGATCGTCCTGGCGGTCGCCGGCCTCTGCCACCCGGTGGCCTTCCTGAACGCCGCCACGCCGGGCCTCTTCTTCCTGTTCGACCGCCGGCACTTCGCGCGCAACGTCCGCTACCTGGCGCTCGTCTACGCGGGCGCCGTGCTGCTCATGGGGTTCTGGCTCGTGCCGCTCGTCGCCAAGCTCGGCTACGCGACGTCGATCAACTGGAAGTGGCACTTCGCCTCGTGGAAGGACCTGATGCCGCGCATCTTCTACCCGGTGGCCGCACTCGCGGGCCTCGACATCCTCTGGATGGCGGTCTACCGGCGGCCCACCGACCGACCCGGGCGCTACCTCCTCTTCGGCGCCGTGGCAGCCACGCTGAGCTTCTTCAACGGGACCGCGGTCGGCCTGCCCGAGATCCGCTTCGTCCCCTGCGTCTACTTCCTGGGCCTGCTCCTCGCCGTCGACCTCGTCGCGCGGCTCCTCGCGCTCACGCCGGCGGCGCCCCTCGGCGCCCTCGCGTTCGCCGCGGCCATCGTCGCCTGGGTGATGACCTCGATCAGCTTCGTCCCCACCTGGATCAACTGGAACTACGAGGGTCTGGAGCGGAAGCCGTCGTACGGGCTGCTCACCGGGATCCTTGGCGTGCACGGCACGATCACCGACCCGCGCGTCGCCTACGAGAACTCGCCGCTGCACGACCGCTTCGGCAGCATGCGCGTGTTCGAGGACCTGCCGCTGCTCGCCGGCCGGCCCACGCTGGAGGGCGTGCTCCTGCAGACCGCGGTCACGTCGCCGCCGATCTACTGGCTCCAGTCGCAGATCTCGAAGCAGGGAAGCGGCGTGATTCCCGGCTACAGCTACCCGTCGATGGACCTGGCCCGCGCCACGCCGCGGCTCGCCCTCTTCAACGCGAGCGACATGATCACGGTCACTCCGGAGGTGACCGGCCAGCTCGAGCAGGATCCGCGCTGGCAGCGCACCTTCCACCAGGCCCCGTACTCGGTCTTCCACCTGAAGAACGCGGACGGCCACTACGTGCGGGTGCCGCGCTTCCGGCCCGTGCTCCTCGAGACGGCGCGCTGGAAGCGGGATTTCGTCCGCTGGTTCGCCACCGACTCGATGCTCGACGTGCCGATCGTCGCCGCGGCGAGCGTGCCCGCCGACGAGCGCGATCGCTTCCCGCTCGCGAGCCGCTCCGCGGTCGACCTGCCGCGCGAGCGGCTGCCCGAGGGCTGCCGCATCGAGGAGCACCTCGACCACATGGCGATCGACTTCACCACCACCTGCCCCGGGCTGCCGCACGTGGTCGCCGTCTCCTACTACCCGAACTGGCACGTCGAGGGCGCGCGCCGCACGTATCTCGTGAGCCCGGCCTTCATGCTCGTCTTCCCCGACGGGCCGCACGTGCGCCTCGTCTTCCGGCGCGTCGCGTCCGACTGGCTCGGCATCGCGGCCACCCTCGCCGGTCTCGGGCTCTGCCTGACGGCGCTCCGGCGGCCGGCGGCAGCGGTCGAGCCCTCGCCGGCGGTGGCCGAGGCGCTCGGCGCCGCGCGGCCGTGGGCCCTCGGCCTCGGCATCGTGTTCGTGGTGCTCGCGACCACCTGGAACGTCACCCGGGACTACGGCGCCGGCTTCTTCTACCAGCGCGGCTGGAAGGCCTTCGCCGCGCAGGACTACCCGAACGCGCTCTGGAACTTCTCGCGCGCGATCGACCTCGGGGGCGAATCCTCGACCGCCGCCGATGCCACCTTCTTCCACGCCGCGAGCCTGCTCCGCTCGGGCGACCCCGCGGGGGCGCTCGCCGGCTACCGCGCCGTCGTCGAGCGCTTCCCCGACAGCGTCTGGGTGGCCGAGAGCCACTACCACGTGGGCCTCTGCCTGAAGCAGCTCGGGCGGCGGCGAGAGGCCAAGGCCCGCTTCCGCTACGTCATGGTGACGTACCCCGGAAACCGCTGGGCCGGCTTCGCCGCCGAGCAGTTCCGCGAGCTGCGCGCGCAGCGTCGGAGCGCGCGTGGCTAGGGTCCTCGTCACCGGCGCGAGCGGCTTCATCGGCACGGCGCTCGCGCCGCGGCTCGCCGCCGCGGGACACGTGCCGCGGCTCCTCTTCCGCCGCCCGCCGAACCCCGTGCCCGCGACGCCGGGCGAGATCGTCCAGGGCGACCTCGCCGAGCCGGCCACGCTCGGCGCCGCCGTGGCCGGCGCCGAGGCCGTCGTCCACCTCGGCGCCGCCACCTCGGGCGGGCGCCTCGATCCGGCCGTCGCCTACCGAGTCAACGTCGGTGGCGCCACCGCCCTCATCGAGGCGGCCAGAGCTGCCGGATGCACGCGCATCGTCGTGATGAGCACCCAGCACGTCCACCTGCCGCGCCCCGGCCACTACGGGCTGACCAAGCGGATGGCCGACCGCCTCTTCCTCGCCTCCGGGCTCGAGGCGACGATCCTGCGCCCGAGCCTCGTCTACGGGCCCGGCGCGCGCGGCGTCTTCGTCAAGCTCGCCGGCCTCGTCAGGCGCCTGCCCGTGATCCCGGTGATCGGCCCCGGCACCTGGCATCTGCGCCCCGTCTTCCTCGACGACCTGATCGACCTCGTCGTCGCGACGCTCGCGCGCCCGGAGCTCGCGGGGCGGACCTACGACGTCGGCGGCCCCGACCTGGTGACCTACAACGAGTTCCTCGCCGCCATCTGTGGCGCGCTCGGGCGGCGCTGCCGGCGCGTGCGGCTGCCGATCCGCGTGAGCTTCGTGCTGGCGAGCGTGCTCGAGCGCGTGCTCCGCAATCCGCCGCTCACGGTCGACAACGTCCACGGCGCGACGCTCGAGGCCCCGTGCGACCTCCGCGCGCTCCTGCGCGACTACCGGCCGCACCTGACGCCGCTCGCCGAGGGGCTCCGCCGCACGTTCGCGGAGGCCGCGTGAGCGGGAGGCCGCCCCTCCGCGCCGCGGTCGTCGGCGCCGGTCGCATGGGCATGGTGCACGGGCACCTGCTGCAGGTCCACCCCGAGACCGAGCTGGTCGGCCTCGTCGACCGCGACCTGAGCCTGGCGGACCACCTGGCGAGCCAGGGGCTCCGCGCGCCGCTCTACCCGAGCATCGAGGCGCTGTACGGCGCCACGAACCCCGAGGCCGTCTTCATCTGCACCCCCACCCACACCCATCTCGCCGTCGTGAGGGAGTGCCTCGCGCGGCCCGTGCATCTCTTCGTCGAGAAGCCGCTCGCGACGTCCCGCGCCGACGCGGAAGCGATCCTGCGGCTCGCGAGCGACGCGCGGGTCATGCACGCCGCCGGCTACGTCTACGCGCACCTGCCCGTCGTCCAGGCGGCGCACCAGCTCGTGGCCAAGGGCGTGCTGGGCGAGGTGCTGCGCTTCACGGCTCACGCCTACGTGAGCGAGGTGTTCGGCCCGAAGCAGGGCTGGTTCTTCCAGAAGGAGCAGGCCGGCGGCGGCGTGGTGGCCAACATGGCCTCGCACCTCCTCTTCATCCTCGGCTGGCTCTTCGGCCCGATCCGCGGCGTCACGGCGAGCACCCGCTCGCACTTCAGCCGCGTCGACGACTCCGCGCAGGTCCTGTTCACCTTCGCGACCGGCGTGCGCGGTCTGCTCGACACCTCGTGGAGCGTCCCCGGGACGCAGATGCTCGACTACGGCCTCACCATCGACGGCCGCAACGGCACCCTCGTGCTCGGCCGCGAGCGCATCCTGCTCCACCTGCTCGTGCCCGCGGCCGGCC
>Ga0209161_10004568_pt1 | contig 10980 bp, 9 predicted proteins | sample GraSoiAngelo_155_FD_186169 | JGI IMG/M metagenome (GOLD analysis project Ga0209161, IMG submission 186169) | Grasslands soil microbial communities from the Angelo Coastal Reserve, California, USA - 14_1009_13_30cm (SPAdes) (version 2) | ecosystem: Environmental > Terrestrial > Soil > Grasslands ...
GACGACGAGCGGCCCCGTACCCTGCTCGGCGATGTGCATGCGGATGCCGTTGGTGTCGATGGTGCGGTGCTTCAGCTCAGCCATGGATCTGCCCCCTCACCCTGCCCTCTCCCCCGATGGGGGAGAGGGATATAGAGAGTCCTAGCGGCGGTGGTGCTCTGCGAGGACGTGGGCCACGCAGGCGGTGACGCGCACGCCCGTGGGCACGTGCAGGAACTCGTTGGGGCCATGGGCGTTGGAGCCGGGACCGAGCACGCCGGTGATCATGAACTGCGCGTGCGGGTAGCGCTCGCCCAGCATGGCCATGAACGGAATGGATCCGCCCGTGCCCTGGAACATGGCGGGCTGGCCGAAGTAGGTCTGGGAGCCATCGCGCATCGCCTCGAGCAGCCAGCGATCGGTGGGCGGCGCGTCCCAGCCCGTACCCGGCGACTCGATCTCGAAGTGCACGCGCGCGCCGTAGGGCGGATCCGCCTCGAGCGTGTCCTTCACCCGCTGCGCGGCGCGCGCCGCGTCCACGGTGGGGGGCAGGCGCAGCGAGAGCTTCAGCGCGGTGCGGGGGCGGAGCACGTTGCCGCCGTCGGCGGGCAGGGGCAGGCCGGCGGCGCCCGTGATGGACAGGGCGGGGCGCCAGGTGCCGGAGAGCACACGCTCCGTGGAATCCTCGTTGGCCAGGCGCATTCCGGGCACCAACGGATAGATGCCCGCCAGGTTCTTGCCCGTGAGCGCGCCCACGGCCCGCGCCTGCTCCCGGCGCTCGCCCGGGATCTCCGCGTGGAGATCGCGCAGCCGGATCTCGCCCGTCTGCTCGTCCTCGATCCGCGAGAGGAGCACGCGCACGATGCGGAAGGACGAAGGCACCACGCCGCTCGCCATCGAGTGCATGCCCTCGGTGAGCACTTCCACCGTGAGGACGCCGTTGACGAGGCCGCGCAGCGAGGTCGTGGCCCACAGGTGGTCGTAGTCAGAGCAGCCGGAGTCGAGGCAGATCACCAGGCTCGGCGTGCCGATGCGCGGGGCGAGCGCGTCCACGTAGAAGGGCAGGTCGTGGGAGCCGCTCTCCTCGCAGCCCTCGATCAGGACCACGCAGCGCGCGTGCGGCACGCCCTGCTCCTGGAGCGTCTGGATGGCCGAGCACGCGGCAAAGGCAGCATAGCCGTCATCCGCGGCGCCACGGCCGTAGAGCTTGTCGCCCCGGCGCACGGGCGTCCACGGGCCGAGGCCCTCGCCCCAGCCGACCATCTCCGGCTGCTTGTCGAGGTGGCCGTAGAGAAGCACGGTGTCGTCGCCGCGGCCGGGCACCTCCATGTAGATGACGGGCGTGCGGCCGGCGAGGCGCACCACCTCCACGCGCAGGCCGTCGATCTTGCGCGCGCGACACCAGGCCTCGATCAGCGCCACCGCGCGATCGATGTGGCCGTGCGCCTGCCAGTCGGCGTCGAACATGGGCGACTTGGCCGGGATCTTCACGTACTCGGTGAGCGTGGGGAGAATGTCTCGATCCCACGTCTCCTGCACGAAGGCCAGCGTCTTCTTCGGGTCGAGGGGCATCACTTCTTCGCCGGATGGAGCGCGCGCCACACGCGCTCGGCCCGGAGCGGCATGTCGAGGTGACGGACCCCGAGGTGCTTGAGCGCGTCCACCACGGCGTTGACGGTGGCGGGCGTGGAGCCGATGGTGGCGGCCTCCCCGATGCCCTTGGCGCCCATTGGATTGAACGGGGTCGTCGTGACGGTCTGGTCAGTGGTGAACATGGGCAGATCGCCGGCATGGGGCACCGCGTAGTCCATGAGCGAGCCGGTCACGAGCTGTCCGTCCGCGTCGTAGACCATCTCTTCCAGGAGCGCCTGTGCGATCCCCTGGGCCAGCCCGCCGTGCACCTGGCCGGCCACGAGCATCGGGCTGATGCGAACGCCGCAGTCGTCCACCGAGATGAAGTCGCGCACGCTGACGTGCCCCGTGTCGCGATCGACCTCGACCACGGCCACGTGCGCGCCGAAGGGATACACGAGCTGCGGCGGGCGGAAGAAGTCCGTGGCCTCCAGCCCGTACTCGATGCCCTCGGGCAGGCCTTCCGCGTAGGCCTTGGGGGCGATCTCGGCGATGGTGAGAGCCTTGGCGGGCACGCCCTTGACCTGGTACCTGCCCGCTTCGAAGACCACGTCATCGGCGGCGGCCTCCAGCATGTGCGCGGCGATCCGGCGCGCCTTCTCCTGCACCTTGAGGGTTGCCCCGATGATGGCGGAGCCGCCGACAGCGAGGCTGCGGCTGCCCCCCGTCCCGTTGCCCATCGGCGTGTTGAGCGTGTCGCCGTGCCGCACCACCACCTTGTCGAACTCGACGCCGAGATGGTCCGAGATGATCTGCGCGAAGGTCGTCTCGTGCCCCTGGCCGTGGGACGAGGTGCCCGTGAAGGCGGTCACCCCACCGCCCGGCTCCACGCGCACCACCGCGCTCTCGAAGGGACCGAAGCCGCACATCTCGACGTAGACGGCCATGCCGACGCCGAGCAGCTTCTTGTCGCCACCGCTGATCCGGTCCTTCTGCTCGGCGCGCAGCTTCTGGTAGCCGGCGAGGTCGAGGGCCTTGCCGAGCGCGCGATCGTACTCCCCGCTGTCGTACTTCTGCCCCGTGGGCGTCGCGTAGGGAAAGGCGGAGGGCGGGATGAAGTTCTTTCTCCGGATCTCCTCCGGCGGCTTGCCCAGCTCCTGCGCCACGACATCCACGAGCCGCTCGAGGTAGTAGGCCGCCTCCGGTCGCCCGGCCCCCCGATAGGCGGCCACGGGCGTGGAGTTGGTGAAGACGCACGTGGACTTGAGATCGACGTTGGTCACCTTGTACACGCCGACGCCCATGAACAGCGTGAGGTCGGGAATGAACGTGAAGATCGGATAGGCGCCGATGTCGGCGATGACGTGCATGCGGACGGCCGTGATGGTGCCGTCGGCCTCCACGGCCGCCTCCAGGTCGGTGACCTGCGCCCGCCCATGGGTGGTCGACGTCATGTGCTCGACGCGCGTCTCCGTCCACCGCACGGGAACGCGGAAGAGCTTGGCGATGACGGCCAGCGTGACGTCCTCTGGATAGATGCCGAACTTCACGCCGAAGCCGCCGCCCACTTCCGGCGCGATCACGCGCACGAGATTCTGCTCCAGGCCGAGGCAGGCGGCGATGTCGTTGCGCAGCATGTGGGGCGCCTGGTGCGTCGACCAGAGCGTCACCCCGCCGCTGGCGGGATCGGGCGCGGCCAGCGCCGCGCGCGGCTCCATGGGCACGCCGCAGAGCCGCTGGCTGACCATGCGCTGCTTGACCACCTTGGACGCCTTGGCGAAGGCGGCGTCGGGCTCACCCACCTTGATGTTCGTCTCGTGCTCGATGTTCTTCGGCGCGTCCTCGAAGAGCTGGGGCGCGCCCGCCGCCATCGCCGCGAGCTGGTCCGCCACCGCGGGCAACACCTCCCAGTTGACCACGACGTCGGCGGCGCCATCGGCCGCGGCGGACTGGGACGTCGCGATCACGGCGGCCACCGGCTCGCCCACGTGCCGGACGCGGCCGATCGACAGCGGATAGTGCCGGCGGCCGCCCGCCGTCTCCGCCCCCCCGCCGCCCTCGGCGCTCGGCCCGCCCAGCGGGATGGGCTGGCAGTGGGCGCGGATGTCCTGGCCCGTCACGATCTTGAAAACGCCGGCCCGCTTGGCGGCGGCCGTCGTGTCGATCGTGCCCACCTTGGCGTGGGCGTGCGGGCTGCGCACGAACGCCACGTAATGCAAGCCCGGGATGGTGATGTCGTCGACGTAGGACGAGATGCCGGTGACGAGCCGGGGATCTTCCTTGCGCTTGACCTCGGCGCCCATGAGTCGAGGAGTGGCGGTCGGCATGTTCTGGTCCTTTCGTGAGGCGGTGCAGGTCCTTCGTGTCGGATGCCGCGCAGCATAGACGCGAGTCTGTCATGGCGCAAGGCGAGGCGCGCGCGCCGGCGAGAGGGGGCTTGACGGGGGCCGCTGCCACCTCACGTGTCAAACAGGTGCGGCCATGTCACTTGTCTTCAACAGGCGAGGCGCGCGCCGGCGAGGGGGGCTTGACGGGGCCCCTGCCATCCATTGTATACACTCGGCCATGCAGAGCGGGGGGCCAGCCGAAGGCCAGCCATCATTGGAGAAGGGGCCGGCCCCGGCGGTCGGCCGCGACCTCTTCCCCGCTCTGGCCAGGCACCAGACCCTCGAGAAATCCGCCTACCAAGACCTCCGCCGCGCCATCGTCGAGGGGCGCTTTGCGCCCGGAGAGCGCATCGTCGCCGCCTCCGTCGCCGCGAGCGCCGGGATCAGCCGCATCCCCGTCATGCAGGCGCTCCAGCGGCTCGAGGTCGACGGCTTCGTTCGCATCTCGCCCAGCAAGGACGTGGTCGTCCTGGGATGGGCGCCCGGTGAGATTCGCGAGCGCTTCATGCTCATGGCGGCCCTCGAATTGCTCTGCCTCCGCGAGTCGGTGGGCAAGATCACGCCCGAGCTGCGCGCGCGGCTGCGGGCTCTCCAGAAAGAGATGCTGGCGGCGCGCTCCCAGGACGACGTCGGGCGGGCCGTCCAGGCCGACGGCCGATTCCATCACCTGCTCTGGGAGGCGGCGGGGCTACCGCAGGTGATGCACATCCTCGAGACTCTCTGGGACCGCGGCGAGTACTACCGTCTCATCATGCACGCCCGGCGCGGCGGCTTCGCCACCGAATCGCTGGCCGAGCACGAGCGCATCATCGACGCCCTGGATGCGGACAATCTCGGCGACGCGGCCAGGGCCATCGAGCAGCACCGGCTCTTCGGCATGAAGCGCCTCGAGGAGACGCCGCAGAGCTGACGTTCGAGCTGAGACGGGGCCCGCAGTTCGAGCTGAGGGCCGGAGGCCCGAGGGGAGAGCTGGGTGAATCCCGCGGGCGTGGCAATTCGAGCCGAAGGGCGAAGCCGTGAGGCGAGGGCTGAATAGATCCCCGACGAGGCGAGGGCTGAACTAGCCCGGCAGCTTGCGCCGCCGTCGGGCCAGGCGCACCACCAGCCGCGGCAGCACGGCCAGCGCGCCCAGGGCGCTCAGGGCCAAGGCCACGCGCGCGAGCGTCTCGTTCATGGTCCCCTCGCCCGCCAGCGCCTCACCGCCTGCCCAGCCCGTGTAGACGTACACCGTGGTAGCCGGGAGCATGAACACGAACGTCGCAAGCACGTACGGGACGAGGCGGATCCGGGTCAGGCCGAGGGCGTAGTTGAGAAGGTTGTAGGGGATCACCGGCACGAGCCGCACGAAGGCGACGAACTCCCAGCCGCCCCTGTCCACGCCGTCCTTCAGCCTCTTGAGGGGTCCCGAGAGCTTCTGCTCGGTCCAGTCTCGCCCCACCGTGCGCGCGGTGAGGAAGGCGACGGTGGCGCCCAGGGTCGCCCCCACGAGCGAGTACACCGTCCCCCAGATGGGCCCGAAGAGCAGCCCGGCTGCCAAGTCGAGCGGGAGCCCCGGAATCAAGAAGGCCGGACCCACAGCATAGGCGAGGACGAAGACGATGGGCCCCCAGTGCCCCAGACGCCCCACGAAGTCCTGAATCTGAGGCACGGTCAGGTAGCGCCGGAAGGCGAACGCGGCAACGATGCCCGCTACGAGCACCGCCAGGAAAATGCCACGCTGGAGGATGGTACGGCGGCGTCGAGGCATCGGGCGCCATTGTCGGGCCATCAGTAACCGCAACGCAACCCGCGAACCTTGACACTATCCTTCGCTCCATGGGGAGAGGACCGCAGTTCGAGCCGAGACGCTCGCCTCTGGCGACGAGGCGAGGGCTGAATGGGTGAGGGGTTTCCCTGCGGCTAGTTTACGAACGTCCCCGCCACGCGACGGGACCACAGGAAATACGGCACCCAGATCGCGGCCACGACGATCGCGATGATCGGCCCCCCGAACACGTTGACCTGCAGCGAGTTAGCCACCATGGGAATTCTGAGCGCGACCGAGATGTCGGCGACCTGCACGAGGGCGCGGACGATCAAGAACGCGATCATGAGCCTGGGGAATAGCCGCTTCTTGGCGAAGAAGAGGTAGAGAAGAGCGAGCGCCCACAGGAGCAGCGCGGAATATGCGACGAGCTGTCCCACGATCCACGGGCCAAAGAGCGGGTGGTAGGCGCGCGCGCCCGGCGTGGTGAGGGCATGCCAGAGCGCCGGGTTGAGGGGACGCACGGTCGCGAGGATCTCCGCCGCGATCCGGATCGGCGTCAGGCACAGTCCCACCGCCACCAGGATGAGCCATCCCCCGATCCCCACGAGTGGCGGGGGGGGCTTTTCGGTCGTGTCCACGTCACAAAGGTATCGCGAAGTCTTCGCAATTTGCGCACATTGACAAGACCGAGGGTAGCGGGCGAGGATGGCGCCCGTGCGCGTCGTGGATCTTTCTTTTCCCCTGAAGCCGCACTTCCGCTGGACGGTGAAGAGCGAGCGGCGCTCGAGCCACGAGGCCGGCAACCTTTTTCAGTCCTCCATCTTCACCTCGAGCTGCCACGCCTACACGCATGTGGACGCGCCCGTGCACTTCCTGCCGGGCGATCGCGACATCGCCCAGATGCCCGTGGACCAGTGGATGGGGCCCGCGGCCGTGGTGGACCTGACCCACCTGGGGGAGAACGGCGAGGTGACGGCGGGCGATCTGGAGCGGCTCGGCGGCCACGTGCAGGCCGGCGACATCGTGCTGCTGCGTACGGACTGGCCGCGCAAGTGCCCGGTGGAGAGCGAGCGATTCTGGCGCGAGGCGCCCTACACAGGGCGGAGCGCCTGCGACTGGCTGGTGGCGCGCAAGGTCAAGGCCGTGGGCTACGACTACCCGCCCGACTACGCCGTGCGCACCACCATCTTCGAGCCGGGGAAGAAGGTGACACGCTACGAGTGCACCACCCACGACGTCTTTTTCCCCGCCGGCATCACCGTCATCGAGTACCTGACTCACCTCGACCAGATCGGTGCGCCGCGCTGCCGCTTCATCGCCCTCCCCCTCAAGCTCGACGGCGCCGACGGCTCCCCCGTCCGCGCCATCGCCCTCCTCGACTGACAGAGGGGTCAGGTCTCACAATCCAACATTGGCTCGCCAGCCGAGCTTATTGCAGCGCAGAAGGGCGAAACATGTTGGATTGTGAGACCTGACCCCTAGGTCTCGACACCTCGCAGGGTCAGCTCAGGAGCGCGGTGGCAGGCGACGGCGTGTCCCGGGACGATCTCGGTCAACACGGGCGTCTCCACGCGACAGCGCTCGACGGCGTAGGCGCAGCGCGGGTGGAAGTGACAGCCGGGGGGCGGATTCGAGGGATCGGCGACCTCGCCCTCGAGGAGAATGCGCTTCGCGCGCAGGCGCGGATCGGGCTTGGGCACGGCGGCCAGCAGCGCCTCCGTGTACGGATGCCGGGGCGTGGCGAAGAGCGCCTCCGTGGGCGCCAGCTCCACGATGCGCCCCACGTACATCACGGCCACGCGGTCGCTCACGAGCTTGACCACGGAGAGGTCGTGGGCGACGAAGAGATACGTGAGGCCGAGCTTGTCCTGGAGATCCTGGAGGAGGTTCAGGATCTGCGCCTGCACCGAGACGTCGAGGGCGGAGACGGGCTCGTCGGCCACGACGAGGCTGGGGCTGACGGCGAGCGCCCGCGCGATGCCGACCCGCTGGCGCTGGCCGCCGCTGAAGGCGTGGGGGTAACGGCGCATGTATTCCGGTCTCAGTCCCACCAGCCGCAGGAGCTCGACCACGCGATCGAGCCGCTCCCGACGCGTCCCGATGCCATTGGCCACGAGCGGCTCGGCCACGATGTCGAGCAGGGTACGCCGCGGGTTCAGCGAGGAGAACGGGTCCTGGAAGATCATCTGCATCTGCCGGCGCAGGGGGCGGAGCTCGCGCCGGCCGAGGGCGGCGACGTCGAGCACCTGGCCGCCCGCGGCGCGGAAGAGGATCTGCCCTTCCGTGGGGGTGAGGGCCCGCAGGATGCAGCGCGAGGTCGTGGTCTTGCCGCAGCCGCTCTCGCCCACCAGGGCCAGCGTCTCGCCACGATCCACGTGGAAGGAGACATCGTCCACCGCCCGCACCTGGGCGACGACGCGGCGAAGCAGACCCCGGCGAATGGGAAAGTGCTTGCGGAGCCCCTTGACCTCGAGCAGGCGCTCGGTCATCGGGTTTGCGTGGTGTTGGAGGACCACGGGTTTCGATCGGGCCTCTTCGCGCAAGCGCTCATCGGGTATGCGCGACGTTGGAGGACCACGGGTTTCGATCGGGCCTCTTCGCGCAAGCGCTCATCGCAGCGCCGGCGCTGCCTCGGGATAGAGGAGACAGGCCGCCTCCTGCGCCGTCCCCACGGGGCGGGGCGCGGGCTCCTCCTGATCGCAGCGGCCGGGCATGAAGTCGGGGCACCGCGGATGGAACGCGCATCCCTCGGGGCGATTGTAGGGATGCGGGATGGAGCCCTCGATGACGGGAAGCCGCGAGCGGACGCGCGCCTTGATGCTCGGCATGGAGCGGAGGAGGGCGCGCGTATATGGATGCTTGGGCTCGTGGAAGATGGCGTCCACGGGCCCCTGCTCGACGACCCGACCCAGGTACATGACGGCGACCTCGTCGCACATCTCCGCGACCACGCCCAGGTTGTGCGTGATCAGGATGATGGCCATGCCCTCGCGCTGCTGGAGCGTCGCGAGGAGATCCAGGATCTGGGCCTGGGTGGTGACGTCGAGGGCCGTGGTCGGCTCGTCGGCAATCAGGATGCGCGGGTGGCAGGAGAGGGCGAGGGCGATCATGGCGCGCTGGCGCAGGCCGCCCGACAGCTCGAAGGCATACTGGTCCACGCGCTGCTCGGGGCTCGACACGCCGACCTGGCGAAGCATGTCCACGGCCCGCGCGCGCGCCTCCAGCTTGCCCACGTCCTGGTGGAGCCGGATGTTCTCGATCATCTGGTTGCCCACGGTGTGCACGGGGCTGAACGAGGTCATGGGCTCCTGGAAGATGAGGGCAACGTCTTCCCCGCGTATCCGGCGCATCTCCCGCCCATCGGGATCGAGCCGCGTGAGATCGATGCCCTCCCCTTCACCCTCGCGGCGCAACAGGATGGAGCCGCTCACGATGCGGCCGGGGCGCTCGACTATCCGAAGGATTGAACGCGCGGTGACGCTCTTGCCGCAGCCACTCTCGCCCACGATGCCGAGCGTCTTGCGAGGATAGACGTCGAAGTGCGCGCCGTCCACCGCCTTGACCGTGCCCTCCTCCGGGAAGAAGTACGTGCGGAGGTCACGCACCTCCAGGATCGGACGCGGGGCCGCAGGCATCAGTGGCCGTAAGGATCGGCGGCGTCACGCAGCCCGTCACCCATGAAGTTGAGGGCGAGGATCACGATGATGACGGGCACGGAGGCGGCGAGGAGCCACGGCGAGATGGCAAGCGCCTGGATGTTCTGGGCCTGCTGGAGGAGCACGCCCCAGCTGATGGCGGGCGGGCGGAGACCCAACCCCAGGAAGGACAGCGAGGTCTCGCTGATGATCATGGCGGGGATGGCGAGGGTGGTGGCGGCGATGATGTGGCTCAGGAAGGAGGGGATCAAGTGGCTGACTATGATGCGCGTGCGCGAGCACCCCGCCAGCTCCGCCGCCATCACGAAATCCTCCTCGCGGAGCGAGAGAAAGCGGCCGCGCACCACGCGGGCCAGCTCCGTCCAGCCGACGAGCGAGATGATGAGGGTGATGGCGAAGTAGACCTGCATCACCGTCCAGTCGTTCGGGAGGGCGGCGGCCAGCCCCATCCAGAGAGGAATGGTGGGAATGGAGCGAAGGATCTCGATCACGCGCTGGATCACGGTGTCCACCACGCCGCCGTAGAGGCCGGAGATCCCGCCGAGCACAACCCCGAGCACGAGGCTCATGCCGACGCCCAGGAGACCGATGGTGAGCGAGGTGCGCGTGCCATACATGAGGCGGGACCAGAGGTCGCGTCCCTGCTCGTCGGTGCCGATCACGAAGAGGGCATCCTCCGCCCGCGCCCCTTCGAGGCCGAGCAGGTGGCGGTCGGTCGGGAAGAGGCCGAGGAAGCGGTACTCGAAGCCGTGGGCGAAGAACTGGACGGCGATCTTCTTCTCGGGGTCGGGCGTGTAGACGCGCTTGAAGGTCATCGGATCCCGCTTGCCCGTGAGCCCGTACACGTAGGGGGCGAAGCGGCCGTCCTGGAAGAAATTGATGCGCTGGGGCGGCAGCAGCGAGCGCTGGGCTTCCGACGCGCCCGGATCCGAATAGGCCAGGAAGTCGGCAAAGACGACGGCGGCGTAGAACACCAGGACCACGGCGGTGCCGACCATGGCCATCCGGTGGCGTCGGAAGCGCCACCACATGAGCTGCCACTGGGTGGCGACCGAGATCCGTTCTTCCTCCCGCTCGGCTATTTCCTGCCCTCCAGGCGGATCCGCGGGTCGATCACCATGAGGAGAAGATCTGACAGCAGGGTGCCGATGACGGTCATCACGCCCAGCAAGAGCACGATGGTGCCGGCGAGGAACATGTCCTGGGCGATGAGGGCGCGGAGCAGGAGCGGTCCCACTGTGGGCAGCGAAAGCACGAGCGAGACAATGATGCTGCCCGAGACCACGTAGGGGAGCAGATAGCCGACCGTGCTCGCGAAGGGGTTGAGGGCGACCCGCACCGGGTACTTGAGGATGAGCCGCCACTCGCCCAGGCCCCGCGCGCGTGCCGTCACCACGTAGGGCCGGCGCAGCTCGTCGAGGAGGTTGGCGCGCATGATCCGGATGAGCTGGGCCGTGCCCGCCAGCCCGAGGATGGCCGCGGGCAGAGGCAGATGCTTGATGAGGTCCCAGGCCTTGGCGAGACTCCACCGCGCCTGCGCGAACTCGTCGGAGAAGAGGCCGCCGATGTTCATGTTGAAGAGGGTGAAGCCGAAATACATCAGGACGAGGGCGAGCATGAAGGACGGCACGGCCAGCCC
>Ga0209161_10004571_pt1 | contig 10972 bp, 16 predicted proteins | sample GraSoiAngelo_155_FD_186169 | JGI IMG/M metagenome (GOLD analysis project Ga0209161, IMG submission 186169) | Grasslands soil microbial communities from the Angelo Coastal Reserve, California, USA - 14_1009_13_30cm (SPAdes) (version 2) | ecosystem: Environmental > Terrestrial > Soil > Grasslands...
GGCATCATGAACATCATGCTCGTCTCGGTGACGGAGCGGACCCGCGAGATCGGCCTCCGCATGGCCGTGGGCGCGCGCGGGCGCGACATCCTGATGCAGTTTCTCGTGGAGGCGGTCACCCTTTCCATGATCGGAGGCACCATCGGAGTGGTGCTGGGGCTCGTCACCTCGTACACCATTCCCTACTTCGCGGGATGGCGCACCCTGGTCCGGCCCGAAGCCATCGTCATCGCCTTCGGCTTCGCGGCGGCCATCGGGATCTTCTTCGGCTTCTATCCCGCCCGCAAGGCCGCCGGCCTCAATCCCATCGAAGCGCTCCGCTACGAATGACCGCTCCCCTCCTCCTCGCCTTGATCGTGGCCGCCGCCTGGGCCGGCCCCGCCGCCGCCCAGACGTATACCTTCACGCCCCAGTCCTCGAAGGACCTGACGGTGACCTTCCAGATCCAGCGGGAGGGCGGCTCGCGCGTGCTCGTCCTTGGCGAGGTGCGCAACGCCTCGAGCCTGCCCTGCGAGCGCGTGGTCCTCAAGGCGGAAGGCCTCGATGAAAATGGCCGGGTGGTCAGCCGCGCTCGCGCCTACGTCCAGGGACAGGTGGCCGCCAAGGCGGTGGCTCCCTTCGAGGTCAGGCTCGCCTCCACGGGCAACGAGCGGCGCTACCGGGTGGAGATCGAGACCTTCGAGTTCCTGAGCACGTCGAGACGACCCGAATCGGGCCAGTAGCGGCAAGGGCAGCGTCGCGGGATTTGCCGCATGTGATAATCGACGCGTGAAGCGCAAAGCTCCTCGCCCTGCGCCTGCTTCGCCGCCTGTGCCGCCCCCTCCCCCCGCTCCCGTCCCCGAGTCCGCGGCGGACACCGTCCGCGCCATCGAGGAGCGCTTCGCTCCCATCGTGGCCGCGGTGGATCGGGTCGCCCGCGGGAGCGAATCGCCCGCGGTGAGACTGGAGGGGGCGATGGAGATCATCTTCGGAGCCCACGGACAGAGTGATCCGGATTTCTCCGAGCTCCTCCTCGCGGGCTGGACGCGGGCGCGCCGCGACAAGCACCACCGTCTTGCCCTCGCCTGGCAGCGCGAGCAGCTCCGCCTCGCCCTCCAGGAGATTCTTCAGGCGGGGACGGCCTCGGGCGCGTTCCGGAAGGATCTCGACGCGGGCGCGGTGGCTGCCGTCATCCTGGGAGCGGCCGAAGGCTGCCTGCTGCAGGCGGCGACCCAGGGCGGGGCGGGCCGAAGGCTGCCTGCTGCAGGCGGCGACCCAAGGCGGCGGGGTGCCTCCCGGGGAGAACGTGCGCACCCTCTTGAGCCTGACCCTCAGCGGGGCTTGAGCTCGATCAGGTAGCCATCAGGATCGCGGAGGTAGAGCGACGGCCCCGTGCCGTAGGCCCCGCGCCTCTCCACGACCTCACCCTCCAGCGTGACCCCACGGTCCCCCAGCACCTTCCTGACCGCGCCGAGGTCGGCGCAACGGATGGAGAGGCAGAAGTGGTCGAGGCCCTCGGCGGAGGGCCGGCCCGGCAGGAGGTCGATCAGCTGCTCGCCGAAGCGGAGCTGCACGAGCGAGATGCGGGCGTTGACGTGATCGAGGGTGCACCCGAGGACGTCGATGTAGAAGCGCTGGGCGGCTTCCTGATCGCTCACGCGCAGGACGATGTGATCGAGACCGAGGGGGTCGAATTCTTTCATCGCGTTCTCACCGCCTCCATGATCAAGGTGCCGATGCCCGCCAGCATGACCACGACGTTCAGCACGCTCGACAGCCGATGCAGCCGCGAAAAGCTGACCGCCGTCGCGGGGTTCCCGCCCGTCGCGCGCATGGCCTCGCGCGCGGCATGGGCCGCGGGCAGGACCACCGCGCCCGCGAAGAGCGTGAGCGTCAGCATGAGCACGAGCCTGCCCGTCGCGCGCATGGCCTCGCGCGCGGCATGGGCCGCGGGCAGGACCACCGCGCCCGCGAAGAGCGTGAGCGTCAGCATGAGCACGAGAAGCCCGATGGGCACCCAGTCCAGGGGCCGCACCCCGCGCCCCAGGACCCTCACGACCAGGCTGGCCAGGGCCACGAGCCCGAGCCCGAATCCCACGGCATAGTACTTCGGAAAGACCGCGCTGACGAAGCGTCCCGCCGCTTCGCGATCCAGCGTGGAAAAGGCCGCGGGCGCCACCACGAAGGCGAAGAAGCCCATGGCGCCGAGCCAGAGTCCGAGGGCGGCCACGGTCAGCTGCTTCATCGCGTCCACAGTAGCGGCCTCACCGGCCCAGTTCAAGTTGACACGCTGGAGCCTCACCCCTAGCATCGAGTCATGCGCGCGCTCGCCGTCGCTCTCGCCGTGATGGCCACCGTGATCCCCGCGCGGGCCGAGTCGCCGCTCGTCACCGAGCTGCGCGCCTTCTCGACCCGCTACCACGAGAATCTCCCGCACATCGACGAGCTGAGGGCCGCCCTCGAGAAGGCCGCGCAGTCGGACCCGCGGCCGGAGATCTTCCTCGCTCTCTCCGAGGCCTGCTTCATGTACGGCGATGTTCGCGCGAGAACCACGGAGGAGAAGCTCGAGGCCTACGACCGCGGACGTCAGGCCGCCCAGCGCGCCATCGAGCTCGCTCCCAAGAGCGCGGCCGCCCGGTTCTGGTACGGCACCAACGCGGGCCGCTGGGGGCAGACCAAGGGCGTGCTGCGCTCGCTCTTTCTCTTGCCCGCGGTCAAGGAGGCGATGCAGACCGCGCTCGAGCTGGATCCGTCCTTCGCCCCCGCGTACGCCCTCGGGGGCACCATCTACTACGAGGTCCCCGGGTTCGCGGGCGGCGATCTCGACCGCTCCGAGGCTCTCTTTCGCAAGGGTCTCGAGATCGACCCCCACTACACCAACATGCGCCTCGGCCTCGCCCGCACCCTCCTGAAGAAGGGACGCGGCGCCGACGCGAAGCGCGAGCTCGAGGCCGTGCTCGAGGAGAAGGCGCCCTTCAATCTCGCCGACTGGACGATGAAGGACGTGCCGGACGCCAAGGCGCTCCTCGCCAGGATCAAGGCGCGCAGCTGAGCGGAACGGGGCGGGCCGTCGAGATCGGCCGGGTCATCCAGACCTTGACCCGGCACGCCCCGCGCTGGCGCAAGACGTCGATGGCCGAAGTGGCCGCGGAGCGCCGCGACCCCTTTCGCGTGCTCATCGCCTGTCTCCTCTCGCTCAGGACCAAGGACGAGACCACGGGGCCGGCGGCGGCCCGCCTGTTTGCCCTCGCCGACACGCCGGAGGCGATGCGGCGGCTGCCCGCCAAGCGGATCGAGCGCGCCATCTTCCCCGTGGGCTTCTACCGCACCAAGGCGCGCGTCCTGCTCGGCGTCTGCCGGGATCTCCTGGAGCGGTTCGGGGGACAGGTGCCGGACGACATCGATCGGCTCCTCACCCTCAAGGGCGTCGGGCGAAAGACCGCCAACCTCGTGGTCACCCAGGGCTTCAACAAGCCCGGCATCTGCGTGGACATCCACGTGCACCGCATCTCGAATCGCCTCGGCTACGTGAAGACGAAGAACCCGACGGAGACCGAGACGGCCCTCCGGAAGCGGCTGCCCCGCCGCTACTGGATCGGCTACAACGATCTTCTCGTGTCCTTCGGGCAGAACATCTGCCATCCCGTCTCCCCCCGATGCTCCGAGTGCCCCGTGCGTCCGCGCTGCGCCCGGGTGGGCGTCACGCGTTGGCGTTAGCGCGAAGCTTGCGCAGGAGGGCGAGGGCCGCCCGGTCCGCCTGGGGCTCAGGTTCTTTCGGCGTCTCGAGGGCCATGGGCACACGCAGGAAGCGACCGTCGGTCATGAGCCGGCGGAAGGCGGCCACGCCCAGCTTGCCCTTGCCGATCTTTTCGTGGCGATCGAGCCCGGAGCCGAGGGGCGCCTTGGCGTCGTTGAGATGGAAGGCGCGGACGCGCCGGATCCCCACGTGGCGGGCACAGCTCTGCATGGCGGCGTCGTAGCCTTCGGGCTTTCTGAGATCGTAGCCGGCGGCGAAGAGGTGGCAGGTGTCGAGGCAGACCCCGACGCGCTCCGGAACCTTGACGGCGCGGAGGAGCAGGGCGAGCTCCTCGAAGGTCCGGCCGATGGTCGCGCCGCCGCCCGCGGTGTTCTCGAGGAGGACCATGACGCGATAGCCGCGCGTCCGCGCGATCACCTCGTCGAGGGCAGCCACGATGCGGCTGATGCCCTGGTCGAGCCCCTCGCCGCGATGGGAGCCGGGATGGATGATCACGAAGGGCAGGCCGAGGGCCTCCGCGCGCTCGAGCTCGTCCTGGAACGCCGCCACCGCCCGCTTCCACTCCGCCTCGGCGGGCGCGGCGAGGTTGATCAGGTAGCTCGAGTGGGCGAAGACGGCCCGCATGCGCGTCGCCTTCCATGCGTCGCGGAAGTGTCGGATGTCCTCCTCCGAATACGGAGCGGCCGCCCACTGGAGCTGGTTCTTGAGAAAGATCTGCACGACGGAGCAGCCGACCTCCAGGCCCCGCTCGAGGCCGCTCGAGGGCGCGGTAGACGCCGCCCGCGATGGACATGTGGGCGCCGAGGAGATCAGGCATCGAGGGCCCGCTCCACCGACTGGAGCTCGCGCTTGAGGCGCCGGATCTTGCCGGTCAGCGCCTGCCCTCTCGGCGCCCGACGGTGCAGGCCGTCCTCCACGAGGGCCAGGAAGGCGCCCGAGACCTCCTCGGCACCCCAGCGGCCCGCGGGGTTGTACCACTTGTAGAGCCAGTTGAGCATCCCCAGCAGGCCGAAGACCACGAGGCGAGGCGGCACGTCCCGGAAGACGCCGCGCCGGACGCCCTCGACCACGATGGACTCCACGCGAGCTTGTCCTCCGGGGACAGGCTCGAGCGCAGGACCAGGCCGAGCTCCCGGGTGAATCCCTCGATGGTCTCCCGCGAGATGGCCGCGAGCATCTCGTCCTTGGCGCGGAAGTACCCGTAGAGCGAGGCCTTGGACATGCCGAGCCGCCGGGCGATGTCGTCGAGGGTGGAGGCCCGGTAGCCGCGCTCCCGAAAGAGGTCCGCCGCCGTGCGGAGGATCTGGTCCCGGACGGCCTGCCGCCGTGCGTTCATGGCTCCGGAGTCTACTTGACGCGTGCCCCTCCGGCATGGTAAAAACTGAGTAGTCTCAAAAGGATACCTTCGAGTTTTCCGAGAGGGAGGCGCCGCATGGATCGCCGCGTGATTCCCAGCCCCATGGACACGGTGTTCGAGTTCGACTACGCGGTGCAGGCCGAGGACATGCGCAGCCTGTACGAGAAGGCCAAGCGCGACCAGTGGAACGCCTCCCGCGACATCGCCTGGGACACCCCGGAGCCGTCGGACGGCCGCACCCTCGCCGACGAGATGGTGGACATCTACGGCAGCCCCATCTGGGACAAGCTGTCCGAGAAGGAGCGCGTCGAGCTCAACCAGCGCCTCACCGCCTGGCGGCTCTCCGTCCTCGTCTACGGCGAGCAGGGGGCCATGCTCGCGTGCAGCCAGCTCGTGGACACCGTGTCGGGCACCGACCAGAAGTTCTTCCAGGCGACCCAGGTCATGGACGAGGCCCGCCACAACGAGGTGCTGGAGCGCTACATCGCCACCCGCCTGAACGGCCTCCACTACCCCATGCCCGAGAACGAGCGGGTGCTCTTCGACAGCATCCTCTCGGACTCACGCTGGTACATCAAGACCATCGCGCTCCAGCTCGTGGCCGAGACCTTCGCCGTCTCCATGTTCAAGATGATGGCGGAGTGCGCCCATGATCCCCTCCTCCAGGAGGTGTGCCGCCGCATCCTCCAGGACGAGTCGCGTCACATGGGCTTCGGCATGCTCGCCCTGCCCGAGGTCATCCGCGGGGCGAGCCCCGCCGAGCACCGCGAGATGGAAGACTTCACCTGCATGGCCATCGAGAAGGTCCTGACCGGCTTCTTTCCCGTCGACGCGTACCGCGACATGGGGTTCTCCCCCGCCCAGATCCGCGAGGTGCAGGCCTATCGCCGGGACGTGGCGGCCCGCAACGACTACGCCGTGTTCAGGAAATACTTCAAGCGCGACATGCACGCGGCCATGGTCAGCAACCTGGCGCGCATCGGGCTCTTGACCGAGCGCGTGCGCCCGCGCCTGGCCGCCCTCGGCATCGAGCTGCCCTCGGCCGCGTGAGCGGGGCTCAGCCTCCGCCGAAGCGCTCCCGGAGTCGCTCGTCCCGGTAGTCGAAGAGGGTCGCGATCCGTCGCCCGATCACCATCCCGTGGGCGGCACGGCCGAGTGGACCCAGCGGGAGTCGATAGGTCACCCGGTCCTCCACCCACGTCCCCGATGGGCCTCCCGCCGCCGTCCTCTCCTCGAGAAACCGGTGCCGGTGCTCCCAGCGGGTAAAGGGACCCCAGAGCTGGGCGTCCACGAAGCGGAAGGGCGGGTCGAACTCGCGGACCATGACGCGCCAGCGGACGGGCAGCCCCGCCACACGCACGCGGAAATCCAGGAGGGCGCCCGCCTCGAGCCGTGCCGGCGGCTCCACGAGCCAGATCGGCCGCGCCCAGCTCGGCTGCACGACGGTGAGGTTCCGCGGCGAAGCGAAGAAGGCGAAGATGTCGGCTCGCGGACGCGGCAGCCACAGACGCCGCTCGAGGACATAGTCGGCCATGACGGACGCGCTATGATAGGCGGGTGCCCGGTCCGGGTCAAACCGGCGCCTACGCCGCCCTCGCGCTGATCGCCGCCCTCTGGGGCTCCTATCCCGCCTTCGCCAAGCTCGCGCTGGTCGCCTTTCCCCCGCTCGTCCTCGTGGCGCTTCGCTGTAGCATCGCCTCGATATTTCTCGGCGCCCTGCTCGCCCGGCGCGGATGGAGCGAGTTCAACGCCCTCCGCCTCCGTGACCTCGGCCCCTTGGCCTTCCTGGGATTCGCGGGCATCTTCGTCTCGACGGGCGCGACCTATCTGGCCCTCGCCTTCACCACGGCGTCGAACGCGGTGCTGCTCCAGCCGGTGACGCCGGTGATGGTCGCCATCGGCGCCCGGCGTGACGCCGGTGATGGTCGCCATCGGCGCCCGGCTCTATCTCAAGGAGCGGCTCACCCGGATACAGTGGGCGGGCGTCGCCTGCTCGGCGGCCGGGGTCGTTCTCATCATCAGCAAGGGGAGCTGGCGGGCCGTCACCCATCTCGATCTCCGGCCCGGCGATTTCATCCTGCTCGCGGGGCAGATCGGATGGACCGTCTATACCGTCTACGGTCAGCGGGTGCTCACCCGGCACTCTCCCGCTGTGGCGACCACGGCGGCCTACATCCTCGGCTCCGTCATGCTGCTGCCCCTGCCCCTCCTCACGGCGGACTTCTTTCCGCGGCCGGATCTCGCCTCGCCCGTGGCGTGGGCCGTGGTCGGCTATCAGGCCATTCTCGGCTCGGTGGCGCACGTGTGGTGGTACGAGGCGGTGCGCGCGCTGGGGCCGAGCCGCTCGGCCGTCTTCCTGAATCTCCAGCCCGTGGTCGGCGTGCTGCTCGCCTGGATCATGCTCGGGGAGCGCATCGGAGGGCTGGCGCTGGTGGGCGGCGCCGCCATTCTCACCGGGGTCGCCTTGACAAGCCGACGGGCGGCAGGCCGCTGAAAAAGGCCCATCTGGACCTTTTTGAGCGGCCTGCGGTGCTTCTAAGGAACCTTCTGGAGCTCGGCGAGGATCTTGTCGGGTTCCGGCAGCTCGCCCTTGCCATAGCGCTCGGCGAAGACGACCTTGCCCTGCTTGTCGACGATGAAGGTGGCGCGCACGTTGGCGTTCCAGTCCGGCCAGTAGACGCCGTAGTCCTTGCTGACCGTCCGGTGCACGTCCGAGAGGAGCGGATAGTTGGAGATGCCGACCGACTTCGCCCAGTTCTCATGGCTGAACGGGCTGTCCGTGCTAATACCCAGCACCTGGGCATTGACCGCCTCGAAGTCCTTGGCGCGACGATCGAAGGCGGGCATGCACTTGGATCAGCCGGGCGTCCAGTCCAGCGGGTAGAACAGGAGCACCACCCTCTTGCCCTTGAAGTCCTTCAGGCTGACTTCCTTGAGCCCGATGGTCTTCATGGTGAACTCGGGCGCGGTATCCCCCACCCCGAGCGTCTTGTTGTCACTCATGCCGACGAGCCTCCTTTCGCCTTCCGGCGTTGACGTCCATCCCGCATGATAGCGGACGCTTCCTTCCTCTTCAATCGCGGCTCCATGCGGCGAGCCTGCTTGCGCGATCCGCGCCAGAGATCGCTCCGCCGGGATTCCAGCGCCTCGTCGGGAAGACCAAGAAAGCCGGCCGCGGTCAGGACATGCCCGGTGTCCCAGAGGCGCCGAAAGCGCTCGCGGTAATCCGGCGCGCGCAGGGCGTGGTGATCGAAGAGCACCCGGCAGCCGGTCTGCCCGATCACGTGGAGCAGCTGGTCGATACCCTGCTCGATCAGGCCCCGTCCGAGCTGCCCTTCGAGATAGGCGGGCGGACCCGAGAGGTAGAGAAGGGTCGGCCGCTCGCGGATGAGGTAGGCGGCGGCCACCGGCGAGAGCGGTCCCTGCACGTCCGAGGCGTGAACGAAGCGCGTGCCCTCGCGCAGATCGGTCACGGTGAGCGCCGTGACGTAGCCGAGCCCGGTGCCTTCGATGCCGTGAGCGAGCGGCGGCGATGCGCTCAGACGCGCATCGGCGGTCTCCACGCTCCGCCCCTCGGCGGAATCCAGCCGGGAGACGCCCGCGATGCTTTTCCAGAGCGTGTCGGCGCGCTCGGCCTGGCGGGGATTGATCATCCGCCGAGGATCCTTGGCCCAGACCGTGCGTCCCGCATACAGCCCCGGGTCGTAGCGGAAGTGATCCTCATGGTAGTGGCTGACGAAGACCAGGCCCGACCGCGTCGCGTAGCCAGAGATGCGGTCGTTGGCTCGCTTGAGCGCGTCCCACTCCGCGTCCGCGGGCGGCAGGCCGTAGCGGTTGGGGGCGAGGGCGGCGCCGGGATCGACGAGGATGCGGGTGGCGCCGCATTCGACATAGGTCGCCATGGAGCGGACGCCCAGCGAGTCGGCGGCCAGGGGCACGACCTTCACGCGCAGCGGCCCCCGTCGACCAGGAAGCAGCTCCCCGTGATCATGGCCGCGTCGTCGGAGGCCAGGAAGAGCGCGGCCTTGGCGATGTCCTCGGGCTGGTTGAGCCGGCCCAGCGGCACCGTGGCGACGTAGCGCCGCATGCCTTCCTCGTCCACCTCCTTCTTGCCCATGAAGGTCGGCAGCATGGGCGTCTCGGTCGCCACGGGGGCGATGACGACCACTCGGATGCCGAAGGGCGCCAGCTCGAGGGCGAGGCTCTGCGTCATGGTGGTGACCGCGCCCTTCGAGGCCGCGTAGCACTGCCCGCCCGGGCGCGGCTTGAGCGCCGCCGTCGAGCCCGTGATGAGAAAGACGCCGCTCTTCTGCTTCTTCATGACGGGCACAGCATGCTTGGCTCCGAGAAAGACGCCCTTGACGTTGACGGCCATGATCCGGTCGAACACGCTCTCGTCCACCTCTTCCACGGCGCCGGGCCACTGCGGCACGCCCGCGTTGGCGTAGAAGATGTCGAGCCGGCCCCATGCCGCCACCGTCTTGCCGATCGCCTCGCGATTGTCCTCGCCGCGGCTGACGTCGGCGGTGAGGGCGAGAGCCTGGCCCCCGGCCTTCTCGATCTGCTGCGTCGTCCCGCGGGCGGCGTCGGCGTCGAGGTCGACCACCCCCACACGCGCGCCTTCGCGGGCGAAGAGGAGCGCCGTGGCCTGGCCGATGCCCGAGCCCGCGCCCGTGACGATGGCGACTCTGTCCTTGAGCTTCATCGCTTCTCTCCTTGAGCAGGCTTCCCCTGCTCCTTGAGGTCGGCCACCCGCCCTCCCGTCACCCGCACCAGCTCGGCCGGGCTCAGGGGGAACACGCACTCGGGCACGCCCGCGGCGGCATAGATGATCTCGAGCCGGAGGAGATCCTCGTCGATGAAGGTCTCGAGCGGCATCTCGTGGGCGATGGGCGCCACGCCCCCGATGGCGAAGCCGGTGGCCCGCTTGACCGTGTCGGCATCGGCCCGACGCGCCGGACCACCGGCAAGCATCGTCAGTTTGCCCTCATCGACACGATTGGCGCCCGAGGCGATCACGAGGACGGGTCGCTCGTGGACCGTGAAGACCAGCGACTTGGCGATGCTTCCGACGCCGACGCCCAGAGCGTCGGCTGCCTGCTGGGAGGTGTGCGCGGAGCGCTCGAGCTCGATGATACGCCGCTCGAGGCCCAGAGCGTCGAGCGCGGCCTGGACACGAAGCGCGGGCGGCTTCACCGCGCTAGAGCGCCAGCTCGGCCATGACGCGAAGCGCCTCGACCTGCCCCACGCCGCAGATCAGCGTCGTCACGCCGGAGGACTTCCAGATCTCGAGGCGCTCGCGGATCCGCTCACGAGGGCCACACAGCGCCACCTCGTCCACGAGCGCGTCCGGGACCGCCGCCGCCGCCTCCTCCTTCTTGCCGGAGAGGTAGAGGTCCTGGATGCTCTTGGCGGCGCCCTCGTACCCGTAGCGGCACACGAGGTCGTTGTAGAAGTTGCGCCCGCGCGCCCCCATGCCGCCCACGTAGAGGGCGAGGCGCGGCTTGACCATGGCCCGGCAGGCGGCGACGTCGTCGCCCAGCATGACGGGGACGGTGGGCGCGACGTCGAAGCGCGCGAGGGATTTGCCGCCGCCCGCGCGTGAGAAGCCCGACTCGAGCGATTCCTTGAAGACGGACATTCGCTGAGGCGAGAAGAAGACGGGGAGCCAGCCGTCGGCGATCTCGGCGGCCAGGGCCACGTTCCGCGGCCCGATGGCGGCGAGATAGATGGGAATCTCCGGCCGCCCGTGCAGGATGGACTTGAGCGGCTTCCCGAGACCGGTGGCATCGGTGCCCGCGTAGGGAATCTGGTAGTACTGCCCCTTGAACTCGACGGGCTTCTCGCGCCGCCACACCGAGCGGACGATCTCGACGTAT
>Ga0209161_10004574_pt1 | contig 10968 bp, 10 predicted proteins | sample GraSoiAngelo_155_FD_186169 | JGI IMG/M metagenome (GOLD analysis project Ga0209161, IMG submission 186169) | Grasslands soil microbial communities from the Angelo Coastal Reserve, California, USA - 14_1009_13_30cm (SPAdes) (version 2) | ecosystem: Environmental > Terrestrial > Soil > Grasslands...
TGGCGCTCCCTACGGCCCGCATTTGCCGGAGGGCGCCTCTGAAGACGGTAAAGAACGCGGCATTGCAGCCTTCGTGATCTGCGCGAGCCTGATCCGCCAGTTCGAATTCGCGCAGAACGTTTGGATCAATGACAAGAATTTTCACGAACTCGGCAATGAGCGCGATCCGATCATCGGCAACCAGGACGGCACGCTGGAATTCAAAATCCCGAAGCGTCCGATCCGCAAGAAAATCACTGGACTGCCTGCATTCACTACTGTGCGGGGTGGCGCCTATTTTTTTCTACCCGGACTGAAGGGGCTTCGGTATCTCGCGTCACTGGGCACCGCTACATGAAAGCGCTGCAACTCATTAGAAGCCATCTCACAAATAGCAGATGCGAGGTTTTGGTAGGGCGCGACCGCCGGGCGCGCCGAATGGAACGGACGGCCCGGCGGTCCGTCCCTACCATTTATGAGATGGCTTGTAGAGTCAAGGCAACCAGAAGGGAAATAAGGTTATGAGCAGAATCGCGGACGGAGGAGCACGAACTTACAATCAAATTCATCTGCCGCGTAAATATACCGGCAAGCGGCGGGTTAGTATTTACTGGACGTGGAGCTATCCATGGGAATCACAACGTGATCCCGCGGAGCTGGACAACCGTTTCTCAACGATGACGGAAGTCCGTCGGGTCGCCTGGCCAAATTACGAGGGGCCGGAGTGGAGAGCAGCGGAATTTCTTCAAGGAATTGCCGGCACCCTGGAGCTGTTCCACATCTCTACGCTCGATTTCCAGAAGCGTGTGGGAGAGATTAGCGGACATCCGGTCGCCGTATTCCAGCGCATTGATCAGGCGGGATTCAAACAGCCAATAGACGAACGGATTCTCTCGGACACAGATACGCTAATGGTGTTTGGGCTAGATCATCTAGTTTCCGAGCAAGACGCCGCGCCAGAGGAAATCGCCGCGATCAGTGAGTGGCTCAAACGCGAAGGAACCTGCCTGCTGTTAGCACCGCATCATGACGTAGGTTTCACCACCGACATGAAGCAGCGCCAGATGGAATACCGGCATCATCGCGACCCGCTTGTCCCGCGCCAGCAGCGCTTCGGCCAATACACACGTTCATTGATGAAGGGGCTTGGTGTACCAGTGATGAATAAGTATGGACTCCACCCGGCAACTGTTAAAGGCACTAAAGAGTTGGAGCCGGCGACGGCTTACAGAGACGTCGATGAGCTCAAGCTGCTTGAAGGTGTCATCACCTTTAACTTCCATCCGCATCTGCCGCACTATGAAATAACCGGCGACACGAATTCCATCCGTCTGCTGGCGCGGCAGCCAATTGATGTTAGCCGTCCGCATCCATTCGTTGAGGAGGGCAACAAAGAATTTAACTGCTTCCTTTGGATGCCGCCGGCGAACGAGCGACCAGGCGACATTTTGCTAGCCGACTCAACCATCTTCACGACGCTGTTCGGCGTTTCCGACAGCTTGAAAAATTTCTGGAGAAATCTCGCGACGATGAGAATGGGATGAGATCGTGTGCGCCGTGGCCGCCATCGGCAACAGCGGCCCTGATGTGACGGAACACAGTCATTACGACTTTATCATCATCGGCGGCGGACCTGCCGGGCAAGGCGCGGCCGAGTTTGCGAGTCTCGCCGGACGTCGCACGCTGGTCATCGAGCGCAATGTTCTTGGCGGACTCGTCGTCACTACCGGTGGCGCGCCGACTAAAACATTGCGCGAAGCTGCTCTCTACCTCACCGGTTTCCGCGAGCGCGCCCTTTACGGGTTGACGGCGCCAGCAGACATCGCGCTCGCAGTAGAGCGGATGCGTGCACGGACGAGACAAGTCCGCTCGGCGATGCAGGACATCACCCGCTCGACCTTCGACAATTTGGGCATCGAGGTTGCCTATGGCTCAGCGCGTCTGGGCCCAAACCGCACGGTGCTGCTGACTCCCCGCGAAGGTGACGCGAAAGAACGTGTGCTCACAGCCGACAGAATTCTTCTCGCTACCGGGTCGCGCCCCTCCCGCCCAACAAACATCCCATTCGATGACCCGGACATTTTCGATTCGGAGGGGCTGCCGCAGCTTGAGCGCATTCCCAAAAGCGTTCTGATTGTTGGAGGTGGCTCAATCGGCTGTGAGTTTGTTTCGATTATCAATGCGTTCGGAATTCCGGTCATCTTGATTCACACCGGTGAACGCCTGCTGCGCAACATGGACAGCGAAATGTCGCGGCTGCTACATCAGGTGTTCGAGAGCTTCGGGATCCATATCCTGCTCGGCACGAGTGTTCGCGCCGCTGAGCGGGTCAACGGTGAACTAAAAGTCTCGCTGGAGACTGGCGAAGTATTGCGTCCAGACATAGCATTATTTGCCGCGGGCCGGACGGTCAATGTGGAGGGCCTCGGCCTCGAAGCGGCTGGCGTCAAATTGAATACTAGTGGCGCGGTTGCAGTGGATGAGCAATTTCAAACTAGCGTCGAGGGAATCTACGCGGCCGGTGACTTGATCGGCCCCTCGCTCTCGTCAATCGCTATGGAGCAAGGTCGCGTCGCGGCCTGTCATGCCTTAGGCCTTCGCTTCAAGGAGAAAATGGATCCGTTGCCAGTGTCGGCAGTCTACTCGATTCCGGAGCTGGCCGGCGTCGGACTGACGGAGGACGAGGCGAAGAAGCAGCGCATTGATTACGAAGTTGGACGTTGCAGTTTTGCAGCGATCCCTCGCGGCGTTATCTCCGGTCACGCGGAAGGAATGTTAAAGCTCGTGTTCCACCGAGGCGACCGCAGTCTGCTTGGTGTACACATTTTCGGTGACATTGCATCGGAACTCGTTGGCCTTGGCCAGGCAACGATTCACGGCGGGGGAACCATTGATGTGTTCAATCGCTTAACATTTGCCACGCCTACGTACACGATGGCCTACAAGTTCGCAGCCTTTGACGGACTCAAACGCCTGGCTCGCCCCGGCACAGCGAATACGAATGCAAAATGAAGCAGCCGCCGACCCGAGTGGGGCTGAGTGCGCTTTTAGCTGCGCGAGCAAGGCTCGCTGCGATCGCACTCATGCTAATAATGAGTCCTGTTGTGACTCCTGCCGATTCACCCGGCTATGGTCAGGAGACAATTTCCACCGCGTCTACAACCGTGAACGAAACGACGCCCACGCCCGCTTCACCGCTCAGCGGAGCGATCCTCGAACGGTCCAAACTAACCGGCGACTGGTGGGGTGTCCGCGATACCTTATCCTCTCAAGGGTTCGCGTTGGGCGTCAGTCTGACGCAATTCTATCAAGGCGTGGTCGCTGGCGGCAACGAGCGAGATTTCGAGTACGGAGGAAAGCTCGACTACTACTTGAACTTCGACGGAGCCAAAGCCGGTCTATGGCCGGGCCTTTCGCTTACGATGCACGTCGAAACGCGGTACGGCGAAGACGTCAACGACATTGAGGGAATGCTCGCCTTCGCCAACTTCAACATGGCGTTTCCCAAAGCGGGGAAAACTGGTACTGGCGTTACCGCCCTGAAGCTGACACAGTCGTTGTTTGACCACGTTCTGCTCATTGCCGGTAAGATCAACACCTTGGACGACTTCCGACTTAACTTTACGGGTCGCAATGGGCTCGAGCGATTTATGAACAGTGCCATTGTGGCTAACATCATTAACGGCCGCACGGTTCCTTATTCGACCTATGGCGCGGGCTTTGCCTTGTTCGAGAAGGAGGGTCCGGAATTTACATTCCTCGCTCGAGATCCCGACAACCATCCGACGGCGGCAGATCTCAACGAGCTATTCGCCCACGGTGTGCTTCTCACCGGTTCGTTTCGACTGCCTGTCACATTCAACGGCTTGGCTGGGACACAGGTGATCGGCGGCGGTTGGAGCAGCCGGCACTACACTTCTCTTGATCCTTCGTCATGGGAAAACATTCCCGGCCAGGGACTGGTCGCGCCAGAAGAATCAGGCTCTTGGGCGCTGTATTACAACTTCGACCAATACCTCTGGGTTAGCTCTTCTAACACAAACACGTGGCTCGGGATTTTTGGGATGTCAGGGCTTTCCGACGGCAATCCGAATTCCGTTCGTTGGAACGTCACTTTCGGCGTCAGCGCTGGCGGCCTCATTCCAGGGCGAGAACGCGACACCTGCGGCCTGGGTTACTTTCACATCGGTTTGTCAGACAATTTCAAGGATTTGTTGTCCGGACCGTCTGCACCGCCGGGGCTCGCACAGCGCGACGAACAAGGGGTCGAATTGTACTACAACGCCACGTTCACTCCCTGGTGTCACCTGACCGCAGACTTGCAGATCGCGCAACCAAGCACCAAGCGCCTAGATACAACGGTACTGCTTGGTAGTCGACTAAAGATTGATTTTTGAACGTTCGACCTTGATTTAGAAGCCAACAATTCATTTTGAGATGTGACCCATGCAAATCCTACAGAAACTCGTCCCAATCGCCCTGCTAACCTTTGTGCTTTCCAGCATGCTGGCGATGGGCTTGAGCCTCACGATTGGTCAAATCATTACTCCCTTACGCAATGTCCGTTTGGTCGTGCTGTCCATGGTGGCAAATTTTGTTTTGACGCCGCTTGCCGCCATCGGACTCGCTGCGCTTTTGCGACTCGACCAACCGTTCGGTGTGGGACTCTTGCTCCTGGGCACTGCCGCCGGCGCGCCATTCCTGCCGAAGTTAGCTCAGCTCGCGAAGGGGAACCTCGCATTCGCAGTGGGTCTGATGGTGCTGCTAATGGTTATCACAGTTGGTTATCTACCGCTTGTGTTGCCAGCATTTCTGCCGGGAGTTTCTGTCAACCCTACGAAGATCGCCCGCTCGTTATTCTTCCTTATGCTTGTTCCGCTGGCTGTTGCGCTTGCGGTCAACGCACGTTTTCCGTCTGTCGCGGCGCGTACTAAGCCGCTGCTCAATCGCATCTCCAACCTGAGCCTCATAGCCTTGGTACTCCTTCTCGTCGTCACAAACATTAAGAACGTGCTGGCCGTGTTTGGAACGGGCGGCATCCTAGCCGGCCTTCTTTTTATTGCGGTGACCTTTGCGGTGGGATGGTGGCTTGGCGGACCGACAACGGACACTCGGCGGGTCCTCGCCTTGGGGACTGCACAACGCAACATTGCCGCCTCACTGGTGGTAGGGAGCCAAAGTTTCAGCGACCCGAAAGTGGTCGTCATGGTCGTCGTCGTCGCGATTGTCGGCTTGCTAATACTCATGCCGCTGTCGCGGATGCTGGTGAAGGGCTAATGCACCCTCCACAATGGTCGGACTCGATAACGTAAAGATTCGCTCAGTCTCCGACTTATGGACACAATTCGGACAAGATTAGAGCGGAAGATCGGCGGGATCGTAGCGCTGCTATTACTAGTAGCTTGCCTGTTAGTGTTGCGGCCTTTTGGGTCCGCGTTGTTATGGGCAGTGGTGTTATGCTTTTCGAGTTGGCCACTCTACGGGCGCTTACTCCGGTTGGTTCGCGGCCGGCGAACCTTAGCAGCCCTGCTAATGACACTTGCGATGATTCTCGTCGTTCTGTTGCCCTTTGTAATCATCGGTGCCGCAGTTTCAGACGATATTCGTGATTTGACGTTAGCCGTGCAACAATGGACCGACACTGGTCCGCCTCCGCCACCTTCCTGGCTGGGCAAGGTACCGCTCGTCGGAGAACGAGCGGTGGCGTACTGGCAGAGCCTAACGACAGACACCGCTACACTATTGCACGAAGCAAGGCGGCTGATCGTGCCAGCCAGTTCGTTACTCGTGAGGGTCGGTAAACTGTTGGTTAGCGGTTTGCTGGAACTCGCGTTGAGCATCCTGATTGCGTTTTTCCTTTTTCGGAATGGAGAGTCGGCAGCGGAACAGTTAGGCGTAATAATCGAACGCGTTGCGGGTGTACGGGGCCGCCGTTTGTTGACTCTTAGCGGCAGCACGGTGCGTGGGGTCGTGTATGGCATTTTGGGAACAGCACTGGTGCAGGCGGTAATGGCTGGAGTCGGCTACTTGATTGCGGGGGTGCCAGGTGCCGGAATGCTTGCGTTACTAACATTTTTTCTGTCGGTGGTGCCGATCGGTCCACCGCTGATCTGGATACCGGCGGCGCTGTGGTTGTTCCACGAAGGTTCGACTGGGTGGGGCGTGTTCATGTTGGTTTGGGGCGTCGGTGTGAGCAGCATCGACAACGTGGTTAAACCGTGGCTGATAAGCCAGGGAAGCGATATGCCGTTCCTGTTAATTTTCTTCGGCGTGCTCGGCGGCGCGCTAACGTTTGGTTTCATCGGTGTGTTTCTCGGTCCGACCCTGTTGGCGGTGGGCTACCGTCTCGTCACGGAATGGGTTGGTGGAGCAGCGACGGTCACGACCGCAGAAAGGATAAGCTGAGGCGACATGATCCTGTAAAATGCGAACAATTACTAACCACTATCGGGACAGTCATGTGTTAAATCTGGGCTCCGGCGGCGAACGCGGCCCTTATTTGGTGACTCAAACGGGCGTCTCCCCAAACGATCCACTGCCAAAGGAGCGGATGTTCGTGCTCCGTCCGGATGGACGCTGGGTTGATTTCAACGCATACGCCTGCCAAGGCAAGCCTGAAGCCTTGGACGAGGTTGTCTTTTCCACCACCGCGGAAGTGATGGAGACATTCGCCAAATTGCTCGGCCGGCCTCGGGTTCTCGACCTGCCCATTGACGAGGCGGGACTCAAGGCTTGGATAGAACGTCAGAAAAGCGGCAATCCGTTAGAAGCCGCCCGGGTGTGGGCGGTCGGATACCAACAACGCCACCGCAAGAAGCGTCGCGGCTGAAGTGACCCGATAATATGGGCAAGGAGATTCCCGCGACGAACGATCGCGCCGCCGACTTCGAACCGGCCAGTTCTGGATCGAGCGCGGCGGTTCGCCGCTGGTGGTATAACATGTTTCCTGCGGTAGCGTGGTTGCGCGGCTACCAGCCCAAATGGCTGCGCGCGGATTTAATCGCAGGTGTTACGCTCGCGGCCTACCTCATGCCAGCTGGACTGGCGGATGCTTCGCTTGCTAATCTGCCGCCGGAAGCCGGCCTATACGCCTGTCTTTTTTCAGGGCTTGTTTTCTGGTTGTTTTGCAGCTCGCGACACACAGCTATTACGGTCACGTCCGCTATCTCGGTGCTTGTGGGAGCGTCGCTCGGCGATCTGGCTGGAGGCGATCCTTCACGATTCTGGGCTCTGGCATCGTGCACGGCGTTGATTGTTGGCGGGCTAGCTCTGATCGCGTGGCTGGCCAAGGCAGGGGTAATCGTAAACTTCATTTCTGAAAGTGTCCTCGTCGGGTTCAAGTGCGGTATCGCTCTGTTTATCGCCAGCACCCAGTTGCCGAAACTCTTCGGGTTTAAAGGATCGCATGGCGATTTTTGGGAACGCTCGGGCTACTTCTTTTCGCACCTCAGAGACACAAACCTGGCGTCGCTCCTGCTCGGCCTTGGTGCCCTGGCGGTGTTACTATTAGGCAAACGATTTCTTAAAAACAAACCGGTAGCCCTGTTCGTCGTCATCGCCGGCATTGTCGCTGCTTCGATCATGGATCTCGGCAGCCTGGGCGTGAAACTGCTGGGCCAAGTGCCACAGGGACTGCCGCCATTCGGACTTCCAGCGGTACATCTGTCGGACCTAAACGACCTGCTGCCTCTCGCGCTCGGTTGTTTTCTTCTCGGCATGGTAGAGACGGCCGCTCTTGGTCGCATGTTTGCGGTCAAGCACGGCTATCGTTTCGACGCTAACCAGGAGCTGCTCGGCATCGCCAGCGCAAATGTCATGACCGGGCTGGGCTACGGTTTTCCCGTTAGCGGCGGGATGTCACAGTCCCTCGTGAACGAAAGCGGCGGTGCGCGCACGCCGTTATCGGGATTCATCGCTGCGCTACTGACGCTGCTAATCGTGTTATTCGTGTCCGGCGCATTGCGCTACCTCCCGCAGCCCGTCCTCGCAGCCATTGTGCTAATAGCGGTAACGGGTCTCTTCAAGGTGACAGCACTCAGACATCTCTGGCGCGCGGATCGCGCTGAGTTTGTGGTGGCTATTGCGGCGTTACTGGGCGTGCTCGGGTCTGGCCTGCTTCGCGGCGTGATGATCGGTGCCATGATTTCACTCGTGCAACTGCTTCGCACTGCTTCCCGGCCTCACGTTGCGTTCCTCGGACGCATCCCAGGAACTCGTCGTTTTTCGGATCGCGAACGGCATCCGGACAACCAATTGATTCCAGGCGTGCTGATTTTTCGGCCCGAATCTGGTCTCGTCTATTTCAACGTGGACCATGTCTGCAAGACGATCCTCGATCGCGTAAGCGCTGAGCCGGCGCTGCCGAAGCTCGTCCTCCTCGACCTCTCCGCTGCGCCACGCGTGGACCTGCAAAGCGCGCAGGCACTCGGCGAATTGGCCAATGACCTCACTGCCAAACGTATCCGATTCCAAGCCGTCGAAGCACGTTCATCAGTACGCGACCGGCTTCGCAACGAAGGTGTGGATGCCAAATTGGGCGGCATCAACCGCTTCAGAAGCGTCGCGGACGCGGTCGAAGATTTTCAAAAAAACTCCGGTCACTAACCATGAAAAGATTAACGCTGCGATGATCGCGAAGCTCTTAATTGCCTCGTGCCTCGTTGCGACCACCGTGATGATTCACGCCGTTGGCCTCGGCATGACATTGAGCCACGTGTTGCGCTCTACGGTGCGGCCGGATACGCGCGTGTGGTCAATTACCTGGCTGCTGATTCGCATCGCGTGCTTGCTGATTGTCATTCACATGTTTGAGATCGCTGTCTGGGCGTCGTTTTTCTGGTGGCAGAACTGTCTGCCGGATGCCGAGTCGTCGTTCTATTTTTCCGGTGTTACCTACGCCACGATCGGTTACGGAGATTTGGTACTGCCAAAAGAATGGCGATTGTTCGGACCGATCGAAGGGTTGACCGGCATTCTAATGTGCGGCCTCTCCACGGCATTCTTGTTCGTTATAGTTAGCAAAAGAATTCTTGAACGCATGGGCGGAAAGGAGCCAAGTCAACCCGCGTGAAAAGGCGATCTGGTCTGTCGGCTTCGTCAAACCGTGAGTCACAAGAAAGGAAGAAGTGGGTCGAGCCTGTCGCGGCCTTGCTGATGGCGCTAACAACGGTCGGCACGGCCTGGTGTTCGTATCAGTCAGCGGCCTGGACGCGGCAGAGCAATCGATTGTTGAATGAATTTAACGCGCTGGAGCGCCGGGCGGGTCTGCTGTGCGGGCCTTCGACCGGAGTCTTTTTCGTTGTTGGCAGCAGGCTGTTTGGCAACCGTTTCAAACTGAAGGCCTCGTAAGACCTTCAACTCCCAACGACCCCATGCCGGAAAACTCCTTCGAACGATCCTCCAAGCGCGTGTTGGATCCTATTGATCGTGTCTCCGAAGTCCTCTTCGGTCTGATCATGGTCCTTACTTTCACCGGCTCGCTCAGTGTGGCGGAAGCAGGTCGCGAGAGCATCCGCACGATGCTCATTGGTGCGCTGGGCTGCAATCTGGCGTGGGGAATTATTGACGGAGTGTTTTATCTGATGGGCTGCCTCGCGGAAAAGGGACGGGGACTGCTTACCTTTCGCGCCGCGCGCAAAGCCACCGATCCAAAAGAAGCGCAGCGCCTCATCGCGGACGCTCTACCGCCGGTGATTGCGTCCATCTTGGAACCGGCAGAACTCGAAACGATGAGCCGGCGTTTGCAGGAACTGCCGGAGCCGCGCCATCACGTGCGCCTCGGCAAGGATGATTGGCTGGGCGCGGTCGGCGTTTTTCTCCTGGTGTTTTTTTCCACCTTGCCAGTGGTGATTCCGTTTATTTTCATGCGCAAGGCGGGGCCAGCCCTGCGCGTCTCCAACGTCGTCGCTATCGTGATGTTGTTTTTGATGGGCTACGCTTTCGGACGCATGACCGGGCGTCACGCATGGCTGGTGGGTATTTCGATGGTTATTCTTGGGTCGATTCTCGTGGGCATGACCATGGCGCTGGGAGGATGAAACAAATGCGATTCCCTGCCTTGATCGTGATTGCCGTCATCCTCGCGGGCGGCAACGCGCTGGCCGGTGCGACGACGAACGCGCCCGATTCCAAAGCGACAAGCACGCCGCCCGCGCTCAGTAAAGAAGTGGACGAGAAAGCCTGGTCCTTCTCGGCTTCGGTCTCCACTTATATCGTGCCTAACGACCAGGAATATGTGCAGCCTACCTTGACCGCGGACCGCGGCTGGCTGCATCTCGAAACGCGCTACAACTACGAGAACCTCGAAACGGGATCGGCATGGGTCGGCTACAATTTCAGCGGCGGCGAAAAACTGGAGTGGGAATTCACGCCGATGCTGGGCGGCGTATTCGGCAATACGACTGGCATCGCGCCAGGCTACAAGTTTTCGCTTGCTTATTGGAAGTTCGACCTTTCCAGTGAAGGAGAGTTCGTCTTCGACGTAGGCACGTCGGAGGGAAGCTTCTTTTACAACTGGTCTGAGTTGAGCATCTCACCGGTGGATTGGTTTCGATTCGGCCTGGTGGGCCAGCGAACACGGGCCTACCAAACCGACGTCGATATCCAGCGCGGATTGCTCGTGGGTTTCTCCTATAAGAAAATGGATTTCACAACTTACGTATTCAATCTTGACCGGGATAAACCGACGTGGGTCTTTTCTGTGGCCGTGAGTTTTTGAATTATGCTCCTCATCACCATTTTCATCGCGCTCATCTGCATTCGGCTTTTGATGCGGCGGCAATGGTGCGCCGATGCCACGGGCACTGGCAATTGGACCTTGGGCTTATGTGGGGTAGGACCAAGGTCTGACTGGAACCTGTGCGTGCAAGGCCATACTCTGTGAGGTTGGAGGTGCTAAGGATTCAAGATCGCCGTCATGGAGAAACCTTCTGACTTACAGGTTGTGCGGGATCACCAGCCACCGAGGAAAGGATGGGTGGAGCCAATCGT
>Ga0209161_10004577_pt1 | contig 10966 bp, 6 predicted proteins | sample GraSoiAngelo_155_FD_186169 | JGI IMG/M metagenome (GOLD analysis project Ga0209161, IMG submission 186169) | Grasslands soil microbial communities from the Angelo Coastal Reserve, California, USA - 14_1009_13_30cm (SPAdes) (version 2) | ecosystem: Environmental > Terrestrial > Soil > Grasslands ...
CACCGCCCCCTGATTTTGTCCGTATTTTGTCCGTGTCGCCGCTTAGTCCCCAGCGGAGCGCTGAGGAAGAACCACACGCGTCGATTGCCGCAGTGAGGCCTGCGTCTTTGCGAGGGCGTCCCTGAGATCCTTCTCGTCGACGATACGATACCGACGATAGACGCTCGTAGACTTGTGGCCCGTGATCTTCATGGCGACGGTCTGATCGACGCCGGCCTTGGTCATGTTTCTCACGGCTGAGCGTCGCAGGTCGTGGAAGAGCGTGCTCGGAACGCCGGCCGCCTCACACGCTTTCCTCCAGACCTTGCGGAAATCTCCGATCCGGCGACCGTCGCGGTGGAACACGTAGCGACACAGCCGGGAGGCGCCGTCGGTGTCTTGGACGATTCGAGCCTGCCAGCGGCGGGCGATGATCCTCTCCAACTCGTCGATGAGCGGCAGGAGGCGTGGCTCGCCGTTTTTCGAGTGCTCTCGACGGAGCAGGATGACGTGCTGCTCACGGTTCACGTCGGCCCACTCCAGGGTCTGGATCTCGCCCTTGCGCCAGCCGGTGACGTAGGCGAACTGGGCGGAGTCCTGGAGATACTCCGGCAAGTTCGCGACGACGGCCCCGAAGTCGGCGGGCTCGAGGAAGCCCTGGCGCTCGTTGTGCTCGGCGAAGAGAGTGATTCGTGGCATCCGGCTCAGCCGCTCTTGCTGGAGGGCGAGGTTGAGCGCCCGGCGCAGCGCTGCAAGCTCACGGTTGATAGTGGCGGGCGCGTGTCCAGCCGCAAGTCGCGCTGCCTTGTAACGCTCGACGCGGTCGGCGGTGAGATCAATCGCGCGATCTTCGCCGAACGCCTCACGGAGGGGCCCGACGCGCCATTTGAGGGTCGCAAGCGATCGGCGGCCGTTGTTGCGGTAGTCGAGTTCGAGGCCTTCCAAAAGTTCCCCGACGGTGAGTCGAGCCTCGGTCGAAGGGTTCACCCAGTGACCTTTGCCGGTCTGCTGCAGGCGGTGTTTCAGGAGACGCTCGGCATCCAGGCGCCGCTCGCTGCATCCTCCCCCGGTCCCGCCCCACCGCTTCGCCCGGATCACCGTAGCCACCTGCTCGAGCGCCTCGACCGGGAACACGGCTCGTATCTCCGAGTCGCCCGTCTGGTGCCGGCGGACGCCAGGAATCGACCAGATCTTCGAGAAGAGGCGGGGGCGCTTCGTCTAGACCGCAAGCGCAACCTGGTCCGGTAAAGCGCAGGAGTGGCAGTTCACGCCGTCGCAGTGCCACTCGATCCGGCCGTACCGGCCGGGGATGATGGGGAACCCTTCGGCGTCGGCCTGGACTCGGAAAACAGGGCTCTGCTGCGTGAATCTGCGCCTCACGAATTGGCGCCATAGCGAGGAGCATGCCAACGCGGGACGACTGGCAGACGCGCATCGCAAGTGCTCAAGAGATCAGGCCACCCGAGCGGATCTCAAGTGCGACGACGCGGACGCGGTGTCGTCCGTAGCGCTGCGAAATACAGCGGCCCGCTACAGAATGCCGCGGACCACAACGCGGGCACCGTTTCGGAGGCTTTCGTCGCTCCAACACGAAAGTCGTCGTCCTCGGGTGGACGCCTGCGGGGTCCCGCAGTGGGTTCTCTCAGAACACCGGCATGACGACGCCGGGTCCCCAGCCGTTCTGCGGTAGGGGGATCTGGACACCCGTGACCGCGCCGCTGGCCGGGGCGACGCTCACGACCACCAGCGCGATCAGCGGACACCGGCATCGACCGCCTCGTCCAGCGCGAGGCGCTCGCGGTACGCCTTCTCCGCCCGCGAGAGCACGACCTCGACCGGTTCATCGACGCTCTCGGGATCGACGCCCATCTCCTGCCCCCCGTGCTCTATCGCCGACGCCCGGCCGGGGGAACGGAAGTAGTACATCCCTTCATTCCATACCTCGGCGGGAGATCGTCGCCACCACGGGCTCGTCTCCACCGCCTTCTCGAGGCGCTCCCGCACGCGGGCATCGCCGACAGCGGCCTCGAAGACATTCGCCATCCACGCTTCCGGCTCCGGCCAGGCGCTCACGCGGCGCTCGGCCCAGCGAAGGTAGTCGTCCCCGAAGCGTTCGGCCAGGCGGTGCTCCTCGAAGCGCGCCAGCCTGGCGTAGAGAAAGAGCACCGTCACCCAGATCCCGAGGGGGAGGAACCGCGGCCACACGGTCAGGAGCCCAACCGGCGATGCCCCGGCTTCCGGTGCCACTCGAGCAGGCGCGAGGTAGTGACGACCGCGTGGATGCCCCGAGCGACTGCGGCGAGGAAGGTGAGAGCGATGACCGCTGGGACCACGACTGTCGCGCACGATGACGGACTGGAGTGCCAGGCCAGCGTGATCGCCACCCATCGCCGAGGCCAACGCGACTGCGGATCTACCTGGCCCCGAAGCTGCTCATCATCGACGTCCTACACGGCTTGGCTGCCTCCGGGCTCATCGACTCACGACATCGCAAGATAAGATTCTCATGGGCCGCGACGGCCCACCCTGCCGGATGGAAATCGGCTATCCTCCCGCCACGTCGTGCGCTCGCAGACGGCGGATCTTTCTGGCACCGCGAGTCCGCAGATAAATTGCCGCAGGAGCCTCCGGCACCCCGCACTGGGGCCCGTGAGCCCGTCGAGCAAAGTCGCGCCGAGGACGCTCCGGCGAGCGCCGACGCCATCTTGCGAGAGGAGGCGTCCGATGGACCAGATGCTGGAGCGGGTCGCGGGGCTGGACGTGCACAAGAAGACGGTGACCGTGTGTGTGCGCGTGCCGGGCGCGCGCGGCGCGCGCCGGCAGGAGGTGCGGACCTTCGGTACGACGGTGCCGGAGCTGCTCGCGCTGCGCGAGTGGCTGGAGACGCAGGGCGTGACCCACGCCGCGATGGAGAGCACGGGCGTCTACTGGAAGCCGGTGTTCTACATTCTTGAAGAGGCGGTCACATGCCTCCTGGCCAATGCCGCGCACATCGCCCGGGTCCCCGGGCGCAAGACGGACGTGCAGGACTGTGTGTGGATCGCGCAACTGGTGGAGCACGGGCTCGTGCGGGGAAGCTTCGTGCCCCCGGCGCCGATCCGCGACCTGCGAGACCTGACCCGGGCCCGCAAAGCCCTGAGTCACGACCGCACCCGCGCAGCCAACCGGCTGCACAAGGTCCTCGAGGATGCGGGCATCAAGTTGGCCTCGGTGGCCAACGATGTCCTCGGGGTCTCCGGCCGGGCGATGCTCGAGGCGCTCGTGGGCGGCACGACGGACCCCACGGTCCTCGCCGACCTGGCGCGCGGCAAGCTGCGGGCGAAGCTGCCGGCGCTGCGGCACGCGCTCACCGGCCGCTTTCGGTCGCATCACGCCTTCCTCGTCGGCCAACTCTTGGCGCAGCTGGATTTCTTGGAGGAGGCGCTGGCGCAAGTGAGCGCGCAGATCGACGAGGTCATCGCCCCCTTTCAGGCCGAGCTAGAGCGCCTGGATACGATTCCCGGAGTGAACCGCCGGACGGCCGAAGTCTTCGTCGCCGAGGTCGGCGTGGATATGCGCCAGTTCCCGACCGCCAAACACCTCGCCAGCTGGGCCGGCCTCTGCCCGGGCAATCGTGAGAGCGCGGGCAAACACAAGAGCGGCACCACGCGCAAGGGCGACCGCTGGCTGCGCACGGCCCTCGTCGAGGCCGCGTTATCGGCGTCGCGGGCGACCGACAGTGCGCTCGCCGCGCGCTATCGCCGGGTCATGCGCCACCGGGGCCACAAGAAGGCGGTGATCGCCGTCGCGCATGCCATCCTCACCAGCGCCTATCACGTCCTCGCGCGCCAGATCCCGTACCACGATCTCGGGCCCGACTACTACGATCACCGCCATGCCGAGCGCGTGCGCCGACGCGCGATCGCCGCGCTAGAGCGTCAGGGGTATCGCGTCACCTTGCAGCCGGCCGCCTGAGGATCGGCGAAGGGCGGCGCATTACTACGCGAGCTTTGAGCCGGCGCGGGATTTCCTGAGCAAATAGCGAGGGCCGGATACTCCCTAAGTACGCGCGGCTATTGAGTGGCGGACGGCCCTCTGCGAGCGAATACGCGATTCGGCCGTCTCGCCATGAGGGCCGTCTGAGGGCCGTCGCCAGATGGTGCAAAACGTTGCTCCCGGTCGTGCACTCGACAGGTCTCGTGAGCGGCCTAACGCCGGCTCGGTGGTCCACGACCAGATGAATCAGCCCCTGATCCGCGTCTTCGTCAACGTGTCTTGCTATCGGTCATCATCGCGGGAGTGCATCTGAGCCAGATTCTGGACGTCCGGCGGGACTCTTCCGGGTCCACCGCCGGCAACGTTCTTGGACCTGTGGTGGGGCAGGAGCTGGACCAGACCTCGGCCGAGCTGATCCGCGGCGGCATGAACATCTCCCCGACCATCGAGATCCGGCCGGGCTACGCGTCAACGTCATGGTGACCCCGACCTCGTGTTCCCAGGGCCCTACGAAAACACGGTGCATCCATGAAACTCAAGCCGATCCAGACGTACGCTCCGGCAGTACCCAAAGACCTGTACCAGGCGAGCTTCACACAGCGCTGGCGGCCTGCGCGTCGTACTACCAAGAAGCCACCGGCCCCGCGAACGAGATGTGGCCCCTGGTCCTGCAGATGCTCCAGCATTCCTGGACACAGATCGAGACTTCCAGGCGTGGCGGCGGCGGACCCAGAACGGGCCCAGCGGCGGACCTATGGCGAGCTAGCGACAGGACCAGGCGAGCGGGGCGGGGAGGAAGATGGCGGAGCTAGGGAAAGATAAAGAGTCAAGTCATCTGCGACGCTAGTCGTCGCCGCGGCTGGCCGAGTCGTGAGTCACGCCCCTCGTAAGGTGACTCGTGCTCTTGGACCGACAGCGGCGCAATCCTCGCCGCCGTCTTGGTCCGCGGTCCTTGCAGTCGTGAGCCGCACCCCTACGCGTTGTCCTCCCATGAGAATGCCCTCGCGGGTTCGTTCCCATGAGCCATCGGTCCGGCGGCCCTACGCGCGGCCTCGGAATCGGATCGTCCGCGCCGTCACCGGATCCGGACCGTCCAGCATCTCGAAATGCAGGTGTGGTACGAGCGAGTTGCGAGAGTTCAAGGACGCGAGGATCCTACCGCCGCCGCACCGGGAATCCATAGGAGATGGCGGCTTGTGGCATCCATTCACCCGTTCTTCGTGGCCCGCTTCGTTGACCGGAGTTGTGACGCCCCGGTGACCGACCTCTATAATGGTCCGGTATGGCGGATCTGAGCCAGGCGTTCCACCGGCTGGCCCGGCGCGTGGGCGGGCCGCGCGTCTTGGCCCTACCGCTGCTGCGTACGCTCGCGATGCTCGCGGCGGTGTCCTGGCTCATTCTCGCCCCGGTCGCCTTCCATCGGTCGGGCGCCCTCGTCGCAGCGGTGGCGGGGTTCCTCATCTACAGTCTCGCGATCGAAGCCAGCCTGTGGTGGCGGCCCGCGGCCACGCTCCGGCTCAACTTCTTCATCCTGCTGGTCGATGTAGCGTTTGCCCTGCTGCTGATCGCGCTCTCGGGCGGCGCCGCGAGCGAGCTCTACCTGGCGCTCCCGCTGATCGCCGCGCTCCAGTCTTACTACTATGGAATCAAGCGCGGCTTTGGGGCGGCCGTCGTCTCGGCTGTCGCGTACCTCGTGATCGTCTGGCCCACTCTGGGCGACGTGCACACGCCGAACGTGGCGATCCGGCTCGTCGTCCTCCTTGGCACCGCGATCAGCGTCGGGATCCTCGCCGACGTCGAGGCGCGCGAGCGGCTCCGCGTCGCGGCCCTCACCTCGGAGGCGCGGGGACGGGAGCGGTTCATCGAGAGCGTGGTCGAGAGCCTTCAGGAGGGCGTGGTGGCGCTGGACCCCGCTGGGCGCGTGGTCGCGTGGAACAACGCCATGGCGACCCGGTACGGCATCCGCATCGACGAGGTGCTGGGCAAGAGCTTCTTCGACTTCTTTCCGAACGCCGCGCGCGAGCCGTGGTCACAACGGCTTCGCCAGCTGCTGCGGGGTGAAATCGAACAGTTTACCGCCGAAGCGGTGCAGCACGAGACGCTCCGCAAGGGCCGCGTGGTCCTGAACCTGAAGGGGAGCTTGCTGCGCCATGGCGCCCACGTCACGGGCGCCGTGCTCCTCGTCGAGGACATCACGGAGCGGGTCGCGCTCGAGCGCTCGGCCCGCCAGGCGGAGAAGCTCGCTGGGCTCGGCACGCTCGCCGCAGGCCTTGCGCACGAACTCAACAACCCGATCGGCATTATCTCGTCGCGGGCGGAGCTGATGCTGCTCGAGACCGAGACGCGGCCGCTGCCCGAGGAGGTCCACGAGGACCTCCGCGTGATCCACCGGCACGCCCAGCGGGTCGCGCGCATCGCGCAGGGGCTGCTCTCGTTTGCCCGCCACTCGTCGGGCGCTCAGGGGTCCGTGGACCTGAACCGTCTCGTGGACGAGACCCTGCTGCTCGTGGAGAAGACTGTCGTGAAGGACGGGGTGACGCTCAAGCGTGCCCTGGCGCTGGATCTGCCGCCGATCTGGGGCGACGCCAACGCGCTGCAGCAGGTGATCATGAACCTCCTCACGAACGCGCGCGACGCGGTCGGCTCCGGCGGCGAGATCGCGGTCGAAACAGCGGCGACGGCTAACGGCGTGCGACTCATCGTTCGCGACACGGGCCGCGGTATCCCGCCGGAGATCTTGCCGAAGATCTTCGATCCGTTCTTCACGACCAAGGCGGAGGGCACCGGGCTGGGGCTCTCGATCTCCTACGGGATCGTGCGCGATCACCAGGGCACGGTCGACGTCCAGTCGCAGCCCGGCGAGGGGACGACCTTCGTCCTCACCTTCCAGTCCACAGGTGTCGGAGGGCGCGCGTGAGCGCCAGCCGGGTGCTAGTCGTCGACGACGAGCCGGACATGGTGGAGAACTGCGCCCGGATCTTGAAAAAGGCCGGGTACGAGTGCCTCACCGAGACTGACCCCCGTCGGGCGCTCGCGCTCGTCGAGTCGGAGCGGCCCGATCTGCTCCTGACTGACCTCAAGATGCCGGGCATGGACGGCATGGAACTCCTCCGCCGCGCCCGCGAGACGGACCCGGCGCTCCCGGTGATCCTGATCACAGCGTTCGCCACGATCGAATCGGCGGTCGCCGCGATCAAGGACGGCGCCTTCGACTACCTGCCAAAGAACTTCTCAGTGGACCAGCTCCGGATTGCAGTCGAGCGCGCGCTCCGCCAGCGCGAGCTCCAGCTCGAGAACGTCAATCTCAAGAGCCAGCTCCGCGGCACGCTCGGGTTCGAGAACATCATCGGACGGAGCCCGGCGATGGCACGCGTCTTCGAGCTCGTCCGCAAGGCTGCGCGCTCAGAGGCCAACATTCTCGTGCGCGGCGAGTCGGGCACCGGCAAGGAGCTGGTCGCGCGCGCCGTGCACGCGAATAGCCCGCGGACCGCCCAGGCGTTCGTCCCGGTCGACTGCGCCTCGCTGCCCGAGCAGCTCCTGGAATCGGAGCTTTTCGGCCACGAGCGGGGCGCCTTCACGGGCGCGGTGAAGGCCAAGCGCGGCCTCATGGAGGTCGCCGACCGCGGGACCCTGTTCCTCGACGAGATCGCGGAGCTGCCCGTGTCGCTCCAGGTGAAGCTCCTGCGCGCGCTGCAGGAGCGCCAGCTTCGCCGCGTCGGCGGGACCTCGCAGATCGACGTGGACGTCCGCGTCGTCTCGGCGACCAACCGTGTCCTACGTGACCTGGTCGCGAAAGGGCAGTTCCGCGAGGAGCTCTACTACCGGGTCAACGTCATCGAGATCGCGCTCCCGCCACTGCGCGAGCGCACGGGCGACGTGAAGCTCTTGGCCCACGCATTCCTCAAGCGCTACGGGCAGGAGCGGGTGCAGGCCTTCGCCGAAGACGCGCTGGCAGCGCTCGAGGCGTACGCCTGGCCTGGCAACGTGCGCGAGCTCCAGAATGTGATCGAGCGCGCGTGCGCGCTCGCCGACGGCGGCACCATCACGCGGCGCGACTTCCCCGAGTACATTCTGTCCGGCGTCCTGCCAACGCCCGTCGCCTCTGCGAGCGGGCAGGCCGCCGGGCTCGCGCTGGCGAGCGGCGAGGAGCTACCGCTCCGCGAAGCCAAGGAGAAGTGGATGCAGGTTCTCGAGGCGTCCTACCTGCGCGAGCTCCTTGAGCGCCACGGGGGCAACATCTCCGCGGCGGCGAAGGCTGCCGGCATCGACCGCAAGACCTTTCACCGGCTGATTAACAAGTATCAGATCCGCAGCTAGGTACGGTGCGCGTCACACGCTGGCGGTCACGGTGGCGCTCGCGTGAGGCGGCTTGCCGTTTTGGGTCGCACGAGATAAGACCTCAGCGACGGCGGCGAAGAACTCGCTCCACTCGAACGGTTTGCTCACCGTCGGGCATCCGGTGTCCTCGATGAATCTGCGCGTCGTCTCTCGTACGACGCTGCCGGTGCAGAACATCGTGCGACACGCTGCGTCCGGGCTCACGGACTTGATTCGCTCCCAGAGCTGGGTCCCCGTCATTCCGGGCATTCGCACGTCGAGGATGAGGACATCCACCGTCGACCGGGACAGGAGGTCGAGCGCTTCCTGGCCGTTCGAGACAGCCTCGACGCGAGCGCCCTTCCCTCTCAGAGCCTCCACAATCATCTCCCGGACAGGCGTCTCATCGTCCGCGACGAGCACACGGAGCCCCTGCGGAATCGCCGGCAGCGTCAGGTGCGCAGGCTCGAGGGCCACCGGCGTGCCGATGGGAAGCGTCACCGTGAAAGTCGTTCCGCGGCCGCACTCGGTCTCCACGGCGAGCGTGCCCCCGTGCTCCGTCACAATCGCCTGGACGATCGCGAGACCGAGTCCCGTCCCTTCGCCAGGCGGCTTCGTCGTGAAGAGTGGCTCGAAGATCCGAGGAAGGTGTTCCGGAGGAATCCCCGGGCCGTCGTCGGACACCCTGATCGTGACCTTAGAACGATCCGGGCTGGGATCGCAGCCAACCGTGAGTCTCCCGCGACCGTGGGCCGAGCTCATCGCCTGGAGCGCGTTGTTGGCGAGGTTCAGGATTACTTGCTGGAGCTGCTGCTGGTCTGCGGCGGCAAGGGGCACGTCGGGCGAGAGATCCGTCACGATCTCGATGTTCCCGACCCGCGCCTGATAGGTCAGCAGGTCCAGAGTCTTTTGGATGATCTCGTTGATGGACACCGCCGTCTTCTCCGGCGGACGCCGCCGAACGGCTGTGAGAAAGTTCCGCACGATCCGCGCAGCCCGGTTTGCGGCATCGACGATCTTCGCGACACGGGCCTCCACCTGCGGATCCTGGCCGGTGCGGCGGAGCATCTGCGCGTGGCCCAGCATCACGGCGAGCGGGTTGTTCAGCTCGTGAGCGATTCCGCCGACCAGTTCCCCCAACGTCGCGAGCTTCTCGGTCTGGACGAGTCGCTCCGTCAATCGCTTGCGCGCTGTGATGTCCTGCTTGATCGCGATGAAGTGGGTAATCTCCCCGTCACGACCGCGCACCGGGGTGATCGTCTGCTCCTCGTGGTAGAGGCTCCCGTCCTTGCGGCGGTTGACGATCTCCCCGTGCCAGGCTCGCCCGGACCTGATGGTCTGCCAGAGGTCATGGTAGAACGGCGCATCGTGACGTCCCGATTTGAGGATGCCGGGCGTGCGGCCGACGGCCTCGTCGGCGTCGTAACCGGTCAGCTGCGTGAACCCCGGATTGGTCCAGATGATGGTGCCCTCGCGGTCGGTGATCAGGATGCCGTTGACCGCGGCCTCGAGCGCAGCGCTTTGGAGTCGCATGTTGTCTTCGACACGCCGCCGCTCGCTGATGTCCCGCCCTACTCCGAGGATCCCGATCGGCCGACCGGTCTCGTCGCGCATGAAGCTGATCTTGACCTCGGTCCAGACCGTGGAGCCGTCCTTGCGCTTGACTTCCAGCTCCACCGTGCGCGACCGAAACGGGTCGGCCTGACCTGCGCGCTCGCGCGCGAGTTCCTCGACCGTCGCCCTTCCGACGATCTCTAGCGAGGCGGGTGTCAGCGACTCTTCGGGGGACTGGGCCATCGCCTCTTCCGCCGTGTACCCGCGTAGCTTCGCCACGGAGGGGCTGATGTACGTCAGTCGCAGGTTCAGGTCCCGGACCCAGATGACGTCCGTCGAGTTCTCCGCCAGGAGGCGATAGCGCCGCTCACTCTCGCGAAGCGCCTCGTCTGCTCGCTTCCGGTCGGTGACGTCGCGCACCACTCCCAGGCGGCCCACGACCCGACCGTTCTGCTCGATATTGCTTGCGCTCACCTCAACCCACGCCAAGCTGCCGTCCTTGCGAATGATCTGGCCCTCGAGGATCGGTGATGGTGTCTCGCCGGCGCGCACGGCATCGAGACGCGCCTGCGCCTGCGCCAGCGTCTCAGGGACCAGGATGCACCAGAGCTCCTTGCCGCGAAACTCCTCCACCCGATAGCCGGAGATCGCTTCGGCTCGTTTGTTTGCGAAGACGAGGCGGCCCTCGAGATCCGTGACGAAGATGGCGTCGTGGATGCTCCCGGTGATGAGCCGAAAGAACTCCTCCGACTCCCACACGAGCGCCTGGGCGAGTAGTTCCTGCATCGTCATACCCGTCCCCTACCGCAGAACTCGTGCCAAACCGGAGGAACTATTGCGGCTTGGGAAAATCGGGGACTTGCGACGCCACGTCCCCTCTCCCGTGAGGCATCGGCGCCACACAAGTAGACCGATTTCCTCAGGTGCGGGTCTCGAGGCTCACGTCAGGGACGGAGGAGGTTCGAGCGCGTGTTCGACTCTTGACGTGTCGTCGAGAATCGTCGATCTTTGTCGAACAACCGACAGGAGACCCCGCCGAATGGATCGAACGACCCGATACGCTCGCCACTCTGTTGTCGTCTGCTGTCTCGTGCTCCTCTCTTTCGTGTTCTCATCGCCATCAGCGCTGGCGCAGCAGCCG
>Ga0209161_10004578_pt1 | contig 10965 bp, 8 predicted proteins | sample GraSoiAngelo_155_FD_186169 | JGI IMG/M metagenome (GOLD analysis project Ga0209161, IMG submission 186169) | Grasslands soil microbial communities from the Angelo Coastal Reserve, California, USA - 14_1009_13_30cm (SPAdes) (version 2) | ecosystem: Environmental > Terrestrial > Soil > Grasslands ...
ACCTGACGGCGTTCTCAGTACTAGCGCCTGTGGTTGAGGAAGAGCCAGTTGCAGCGGAAGCCGAGGCTGTTGCCGCAGGACCGGAAGTAATCACCGAGAAAAAGGAAGAGGGCGAAGCTGCTACCGCGGCGGCTCCCGCTTCGAAAGAAAAAGCTCCAAAGGAAAAAGAGAGGAAGTAATCCATTGTCATCCCGAGCGGAGTCGAGGGATCTCAGTGCGTTACTGTCAGCTAGATCTGCGGGATTCGTCGACTGCGCTGCGCTTCGCTCAGAATGACACGCCCACAAGATACGCCGCGCCTGGACGAAACAGCAATCCGGCTCATCGCCGGTCTCGGAAATCCCGGTCCGGAGTACGCGGCAACCCGGCACAACATCGGATTTATGGTCGTCGATCAGCTTGCCGCGCAGTTTGGATCGGCTTGGGAAAAATCGGGAAAATGGGACGCGCTCTCAGCAAAATGTGGCGCTGTGCTTCTGGTCAAGCCACTGAGCTTTATGAATCACTGCGGTTATCCGCTGTTCGCAGTTGCGCAGTTCTACAAAATCGAGCCGCAGCAAATTCTGGTGGTGCTCGACGATTTTGCTTTGCCGCTGGGTCGTATTAGGTTGCGGGCGCAGGGAGGATCTGGCGGCCACAACGGTCTCGACTCAATCATCGCCCAGTTCGGAACGGAAGAGATCCCACGTTTGCGCATCGGGATCGGGGCCGCGCCACGGGAAGAATCAGTCGATTACGTGTTGAGCCGATTTTTCGATGAGGAAAAGCCGATCGTCCGAGCAACGATTGATCGCGCAGTAGAAGCGTTGAAATGCGCAATTGACAATGGTCTCGTTTCAGCCATGAACACGTTTAACCCCGAAAGTGTTCGGGGTGAACAAACCTGAACAAATATGAATCGCCGTTACGAAGCCCTGATGGTGCTAAGCACGCAGGCCAAAGAAGAAAATGTGAAAGAAATGATCGAACGCCTGGAATCCGAGTTTGAGAAGGAAGGCGCCAAGGTTGAGCAAGTCCAGAAGATGGACAAGCGCCACTTTTCATATGTAGCGGGCTCGCTCGATGGCGGCTATTACGTCAACTTCATCTTGAACGCCGATCCTCGATCGATCGTGCGGCTGCGGACCAAATTCAAATTGGATCCTGACGTTTACCGCCAGCATTACCAGCGGCTTGAGGAAAAAACGGAGAAAGCGCCAAAAAAAGTGGCAAAATCGAAATGATTTCGCTATAAGCGCGACATGGCGAATCTCAACAAAGTTCTCTTGCTTGGAAATGTCACCCGTGATCCTGAAGTGCGTTACACGCCCAAAGGCAGCGCCGTCTGTGATCTCGGCGTCGCGGTGAATCGCGCTTACACCACCGACAGCGGCGAAAAGCGCGAGGAAGTCACGTTTGTCGATGTCACCCTCTGGGGACGAACAGCGGAGGTCGCCAGCGAGTACCTGAAAAAAGGCAGACCGGTTTTCATTGAAGGGCGGCTGCAAATGGACAGTTGGGACGACAAGCAAACCGGGCAGAAGCGAACGCGCCTGCGCGTGGTGGCCGAGAACATGCAACTGCTCGGAGGACGGCCTCCAGGCGGAGCGGCCGACGCGGGCGGAGAAGGCCGGCAAACCAGCGCACCGCCTAAAACATCGGCGGCTGGCGAGCCGGACGAAGACGAAATTCCATTTTAGTGTTTTTTTGTAGACGCGACGCCCTCGTCGCGTTTCATCATCCCAATGCGGCGAGGCGCCGCATCTACCAATGAATGCGACTGAAGCGTGTATCGCGCTTAACATGCTGCCGACGGTCGGGCCGGTGCGGTTGCGCAAATTGCTTGAGGTTTTTCAGGAACCGCAACAGATCCTCGCGGCTAAACGTAGCGAACTTCGCAAGGTAGAAGGCATCGGAACCGAGGTTGCCGATCAAATCTCAAATTGGGAATCGACGACCGATCTTTCCGCAGAGCTTGAGCGGATACGCGATTTCGGCGCGACTGTGATTACGCAAGAATCGCCGTCGTATCCGCGTCCGTTACGCGAGATCCATGCGCCGCCGATTGTGCTCTACGTCTGGGGCGAACTCCACGAGCGCGATCATCACGCGATTGGCGTCATCGGGGCACGACGCACCACGCATTACGGGATGGAATCGGCCAAGAAGCTCGCCTACCAACTTGCTTACGCGGGGCTGACCGTGATTAGCGGATTGGCGCGAGGCATTGATACTGCTGCTCATCAAGGCGCGCTTGCGGCGAAAGGGCGCACAATCGCGGTAATCGGCTCCGGATTAGCCAGACTCTATCCACCCGAAAACGCCGCACTTGCCGAGAAAATCCGCAGCGGGAACGGCGCAATCGTTTCCGAGTTCTCGATGGATATCGAACCGGATCGACAAACATTTCCTATGCGCAACCGAATCATCTCCGGCTGGAGCCACGGCATTCTGGTCGTTGAAGCGGGACTGAACAGCGGCGCATTGATCACAGCGGCCCAGGCGCTGGAACAAGGCCGCTCGGTTTACGCGGTGCCCGGTCACATCAACGCGCCGAGCGCAATGGGATCGAACCGCCTGATTCAGCAGGGCGCGAAGCTGGTCATGGACGCATCGGATATTCTGGAAGATTTGGAGGTCCTGCTGCCCGAGGCCAAGCCGTCGCCGGAAACTGCGGCGCGGCCGCTGCCGCCGCTTTCAGATGAAGAACGCCGAGTCTATGAAGCGATCGAAGCGGCTGAGACCTCGATCGACGACATTGCGGCACGCAGCGAATTGCCAAGCGCGGCCGTTTCATCTACACTCCTACAGCTAGAACTAAAGCGTCTGGTCAAGCAGTTGCCCGGAAAATATTTCGTTAAGCTGGGCTAGCCAAAGACTTACGGGTAGGGCGCGTCACTCCGTGCGCGACGGCCCAACGGGGTGCAGAGGACTGCCCGCCCTACCGTTAAACTGGCCCTGACTTGCAAAACCGCACTAACTGAGTTCGATTGCTGCCCCATGTCTAAGTCCCTCATCATTACTGAGAAGCCTTCGGTCGCCGGCGACATCGCCAAGGCGCTCGGCGGCTTCAAGAAAGGCAAGGACTATTTCGAGAACGACAGATACCTGATCTCGTGGGCGGTCGGGCATCTCTTCGAGCTCGCTGTGCCTGCTTCCATGAAAGAGCAGGACAAATGGGACATGAAAAAACTGCCCATCATGCCCCCCGAGTTCGAGCTTGAACCGGCGGACAAAATGGGCGGTCGCGTCAGCGTGCTTCGAAAGCTCATCAGAAGCAAAGACGTTTCCGAAATCATTAATGCCTGCGATGCTGGCCGCGAAGGCGAGCTGATCTTCCGCTACATCGTCCAATACGCCAGCACGAAAAAACCTATCAAGCGTCTCTGGCTCCAATCGATGACGTCAGAGGCCATTCACGACGGATTCGCGCGATTGCGCAGCGACGCCGAGATGCAACCGCTGGCCAGCGCGGCGCGAAGCCGCAACGAGGCGGATTGGCTGGTAGGCATCAACGCGACGCGCGCATTTACGCTACGACTCAGCGGCGGACGCGGCAGCACAGTCACTTCGCTCGGGCGAGTGCAGACGCCTACGCTGACCATTATCGTCGATCGCGAGAGCAAGATTAAGGAATTCAAGCCCCGTGAACTAAATGAGATCATCGGCACATTCCGTCCCGCGACCGCGGGCGCCGAATATCCAGGGCGATGGTTCGACGAAGCTTTTAACAAAGAAGAGAGCGAGATCGAGAGAACGAGGAGACTACTCACGCGGCTTCAATTGAATTTGCCGGATGCCGAGCAACGGCTTGATGCCGCGAACGGGTCGCTCTGGGACGAGCATCGGACTGCGCCCCGATTGTGGCATCGCGAAATTGCCGAGGCCATTCAGCGCAAGTGCACGGGCAAAGAGGGAGTCGTCGAGCTGGAAGAAAAAAAGCCCAGCACGCAGATCGCGCCTCAATTGTATGATCTCACGAGCTTGCAACGCGAAGCGAACAGCCGCTTCGGTTTCTCCGCGAAGCGCACTTTGCAAATCGCCCAGGCGTTGTACGAGAGGCACAAGGCCATCACTTATCCACGCACCGATTCGCGCGCGTTGCCTGAAGATTACATGCCGACGGTAAAATCGACGTTGGGCAAACTCGACAATCCGTTCGCGCGCAGAGTGCTCGACAATAATTGGGTCAAGCCTAACAAGCGGATTTTTAACAACGCGAAAGTCAGCGACCATTTCGCAATCATTCCGACCGGCACCGTCCCCCGTTCACTCGATAACAACGAGCGCGCAATCTTCGACTTGGTTACCAAGCGTTTTGTGGCTGTGTTCTTTCCACCGGCGCAATACGAGAACACGACTCGTATCACGCGCGTAGAGGCCGAGCCTTTCAAGACAGAAGGCAAAATCATGGTCACGCCGGGATGGCTCGAGGTCTATGGACGCGAGGCTGCCGGCGACAAACCAGAGGAAAACCTGCCGGCTGTGCAGCAAGGCGAACGCGTCCAAACGGTGCGGATCGAAATCAACACGGAACAGACCTGGCCACCTGTTCGATACAACGAGGGCACCATCCTGAGCGCGATGGAAGCGGCGGGGAAACTTGTGGACGACGAAGAGCTACGCGACGCGATGAAGGAGAAAGGTCTCGGCACGCCCGCCACGCGCGCGGCAATTATCGAGACGCTAATTTCAGCTCATTATTTGACGCGACAGGGCAAGGAATTGCAGCCGACAGCGAAGGCCATTCAGACGATCACACTTCTCAAAAACGCGGTGCCCGAATTGACCAGCCCTGAGCTGACCGGCGAGTGGGAATTTCGCCTGCGCGAAATCGAGCATCGCAAGCTCACCCGCGACGCGTTCATGCGCGACATCCGCGATCTGACGAAGGGTATCGTTGGCAAAGCCAAGCATTTTCACCCTGACGAGCACATGCCCGACACCGAGCCGTTTGGCCGATGCCCGAAGTGCGGCTCGCCGATCGTCGAGCGATTCAAAAGCTTCACCTGCACAAATGAGGACTGCGATTTTACAATCTGGAAAACCATCGCCGGCCGGTTGCTCAGTCGCGATGAATTTGAGACGCTGGTCCGCGATAAACAAACTGGGCCGCTGGGCGGGTTTCGTAGTAGGAAAGGCAAACGTTTCCACGCCGCGCTCAAATTGAGCGACGATTTCAAAGCGGAATTCGATTTCGGACCGAACGGACAGGAGAACGGCGCGACTCAGCAGGTTGATTTTTCCGGGCAGGAACCGCTGGGAAATTGTCCGAAATGCGGCGGGCGCGTCTTCGAGCTCGGAATGAGCTACATCTGCGAAAATTCAGTCGGCCCGAACAAGACCTGCGATTTCCGATCGGGCAAAGTCATCCTGCAAAGGCCGATCGAGCGGGAACAGATGCAGAAATTGCTCGCCACCGGTAGGACAGATCTGCTCGAGCGCTTTATTTCCCGCAAGGGCAGACCATTCAAAGCGTTTCTCGTGCTGAACGACAAGAAAGACGTCGGCTTCGAATTCGAGAAGCGCGAGCCAAAAGCGAAAAACGAACGAAAACCCAAAGAGCCGGTCGTGAAAATTGATTTCACAGGCAAAGAACCGCTCGGCGAATGCCCAATATCCGGTGGAAGAATTTTTGAGAGGGACACCGCTTACATTTGCGAACATTCACAGGCCGATCGGAAGCCGTGCAGGTTCAAGTTAAGCAAAACGATCCTCGGCCGCGAGATTCCCAAAGAACAGGCGCAAAAACTTCTCACCACAGGAAAAACTGATCTCCTCGAAGGCTTCATCTCGAAACGCGGGCGCCCATTCTCTGCCTATCTGAAATTAGAGGACGAAAAAGTCGGTTTCGAGTTCCCGGAGAAAACGGCAGACGCCGCAAGACGGTAGAAAAAAGTGGGACTCAGTTGTTCTTTCCGCGGTACCTGAATTACGCCCAGACTTTGAGTGTGCCTAGGGAAGCCGGAAATTCAGGATTATGACTCATCTAATCCAGCGAGATTGGCGCTATTCGAGGGTTTCGTTTTTGCACCAACATCGCGACCTTGACATTACCGCATGTCGATCTGTCAAAATTTCTACACTCACCAATTGACCCTAATGAGTAAATCGGTCGGGGAAATTTATCGTTCAAGTCGGGCGCGATCTATTAGGTGTGACTCCCTTCTCTTCCGCGCACTGAGCGTCCGCGGTTGATTTAAGGTCCGCTGCTTAGATACTCCGCCAGAGCGCCCTTGTCAGTGACCATCCAGTCATGCAGCCATTTTGAGTCACGCGACAGAAATCCGTCAAAGATATCCTTGCCCTTGTTGCGCAGGACAAACTCTGTGCGTCGGGCGCGGAAGCGGTAGTGCTCATACACATCAATAACGTGCACAGCGTAGGCCCGCACCAAGCTGGGGTTGTTGCGAATGATGAGCAGATTTTCATCGTTCTCATAGGAGGCCTTGAAACCGACATTGTGGCTGCCCATGGCGATGAATCCGTCTGGCGAAAGCGGGTCGACCACCACAATCTTGTCATGGATTATCGCCTGGCCCACTGTGAGCACTTCCGCCTCGAACTGGCCCACGATGTCATCTTTGGTGATGGCGGCGGCGCGCACCACGTGGACGTTGTCCTTGTCGTAGATGGCAGGTGAAGGGATCTTCTTACTAGAGGGGGTTGCCTTCTCGCCAGGCTTTTTGGGCGGCGGTGCTACATAATTGGGCATGGCCGTGGGATCGCTGATCGCGCCATACACGAGCACAGAGTGGTCGTTGGCACCGATGTTGATGGCCTCCTCGATGATGCTGGACTTGCCACTGCGGCTTGGCAGGAACACGGCAAACAGGATTACCTTGGAGGCCTTGCGCATCAAAGAATAGACTGCAGCCAGGTCGGGCGGGGTGTCGGCGCCTTTGGTGGTGGTTTTGGTGTTGGGGGAGCACCAGAGGTTGATTAGCGTGGCGTCCTGCAGTTTCACATCAGTAGGCGGCTTCGAATTCACGGTGCGAATGTCCGGCCCTTGCGCGTTGCTGGTGGGACCCGTGAGACCACCAGCATGGCATTATTACTCTGGCCGCACAGGCCAGTGTAAGTCCAGTTTGTGCTGCCGGTCAGCACGGCTTTGCACTTTCCGTCCGCGCCGACGTAAATAGCGAACTTGTTATGACCGATGCGTCCGTTGTTGAACATACGGTCTGTGATGTGCATCCCTGGCGTCTTGTGTAGCGTCTTGCGGATCGGGCTGTTCTCTCCGTCCCAACCTGCGTTCGCGCCGCTGCCCTTGCCCGTGTTGGATAGGATGATGTCCACCTTCGCGGCGTTCTTGATCAGCACGGACTCGAGCTCGGGATCCGTCAGCTCATAGAGAGCCAGCCGCACGCGCGCGCCCTTCTCCTTCTCCGCCCGGTCCACCAACTGTCGCAGCAGACCTAGCACATCGCCGGTGAGATACTCCCGGATCGGATCTCCCTCCTTCTGCATGTGGGCCACTAGCGTTTCCTTGTTCAACACTTCTCCATTCGCTTCTAGCGCGTACTTCAGCCATTGCGCGGAGAGGATGCCATTGGTGAAGGCAGACTGGATGTCCCCATGCTTCGCGGTGATAAGCACTTCATTGGTCTCTCTGCCCTCGTCAAAGTAGCAGAGCGGGAAAGGTTCGCCCTCGTAAGTCTTGGGTGGCACATTGGCTGCCGGTACCGGATCGAGTCCCGGCGCCGCGGGCACCATGGGCCGGATCCGGTATTTCACCGTTACGTCGGAGGGACGCAGCGTCGTCTGGTCGCGCCGCTTGCGCACCGTCAGATCGGACCAGTAAAGTTTCTGGATGGGCCAGATGCTAGTGGTCTGCGGCTTCCAATCCGGATTCTTCTGTCCCTCGAAAGGCACCCACGCCGGAAGCACCCGCTCCTCGCCAGTGTCCGTGTAGATACGGGTCACCTCGAATCCCATACAGTCCGGAATGGCGACCTTCAGCGTCCAGGCAATTAGGGCGATTTCATTGTTGGCGAACGCGGTAGCGGAAACGATTGTGCTCATGGTGATTATGCGGTGGATGGATCGGCTGCGTAAAGTGGCGCGCTTGGCTTGTCAGAATGGAGAAACGCTTGTAGAAAAGCAACCACAAAAGAGGATCTCCAGGACGGATCAGGGCTTACTATCGACAATCGTTGGAGCTGCGGACCGAGCGACGAGCTTCTGATCCTTGCTGCTTTCGAAACCCGCTGATTTGACAAGACATCAGCAGCTTGCGTGGCCATCGCAATATCAATCCACTGTCAATGCAACCCCTACTTTGACCCTACCGAGCCTTAAATGCGGGCGCCGTTCTCGGCCTATCTGAAATTGGAGGACGGCAAAGTCGGGTTCGAATTCCCTGAGAAACCGGTGCGAACCACAGAATCCAAGGAAGCTCAACCCAGTTAGTTGGTAGGGCGCGACCCCACCCGCGAACGTATGCGAGCAACCCGTGCGCCCGTCTCCGCTCGAATTCTACAGTGCCAGCCAACGCCGCACGCCATCCTCGATCATCCTCAATTGCTCATCCGAGATTGTGCCGAGTCGCCGCAGAGCAAGCTTTGCCGGAATTGTCGTAACGCTTGGTACGACGAAGGCACCGGGTTTTAGAAAAGGCACCGATACCGGCAGCTCAAATTTCGATCCGCGGAGTTTTGTCGTGTGCGAAATGATTGTGATCAGGGCGCGGTCTCCGTGCGAATAGGCGGCGCTCAGAATAAGCGCTGGCCGCGTCTTTTGCGCGAGACCGAGATCGACAATCCAGACCTCACCGCGGCGTGGGATCATTCTCTTCGCGATCAAGCATTTCGAAGACTCGACCCGCGGCAGCCGTTAGTTCCTCGTCCGACGGCTCTTCGTAATCGAATTTAGCCGTGCGTTTTAAAATGGCGTCGCTCAGTTCCTTTTGCTCGCTGCAAAGGAAGCGCTTTGCCGTCTCAGTGCTCACTGATTGGAAAACATAGGAGAACACCCTTCATCCGCAATTACGAACGTAAAATCCTCCAAATACCCCTCCGCTCATCCACGCCCTGCATCATAAGCGGCTTACGTTCGATGAATTCGAACGTGGTAGCATTGCGAACTGGCGATCTCCCGCGCTGCTGATCCACGGCGAGGACGATCGCAACGTGCCGTTCCAGCAAACCACCGATCTGGTCGAAAACCGCGCGCTCAAAAAGTGGCGGTTCGAAGAGCTAATCATGCCCGAGGAAATTCACAACCTGCTCGGCTGGAGCGATTGGGGTCCGCGCCTACCGCGCCACTGCCGATTTCTTCGATCGCAGATTACCTGGCTCGGGCTTACGGCAATAAGCCCGCTGCGGAAAGTCGAAGGCCTTGCTGCGACATCCAGCCGTTCAAGAGGTGGCAATCGTAGGAATGCCGGACGAGCGCTGGGGCGAGGCGCCCCATGCATTTGTCGTCTTAAAAGCAGGCGCGACCGCGACAGAAACCGAGCTGCGCAATTACGCTCGTGATCATCTGGCGCACTTCAAGTGTCCCAGCTGCCGAAAACAGCCACCGGCAAGGTCCAGAAGTATGTCCTTCGCGGCAAGCCCGCGATTTCGAAGCAATGAGATACCTCCCGATGTAACAATGTAACGATTCAACGGGTCACATCGGCGGAAGCATCAATATTGAATGTTAGATGCGACCCCACTTCTCCCCGACTTTCCTGCTTCCGGGACGTCCATTTGGCCTCGACCACGGCCACCGATATTATTAGTTTCCCAAAGGGTGAACGCGCAAGACATGCCCGCGGAACCGACGCCCGATCTCCAACTTGAGATCGCACACATTCTGCTAATCGACGCGGTCGGCTATTCAAAGTTATTGGTCAATGAGCAGATTGAGCTGCTTCAAGAACTGAATCGAATCGTGCGAAGCACCGAATGTTTTCGGGCGGCGGAACGCACGGACAAACTTACTCGGGTACCGACCGGCGATGGGATGGCGCTACTTTTTTTCCGCAGCCCGGAAGAGCCAGCGCAATGCGCACTGGAGGTTAGTCAGGCGTTGAAAGGTTACCCACACATCAAATTACGCATGGGAGTTCACAGCGGGCCGGTCAATCGAGTTACCGATGTTAACGACAGAACAAACATCGCCGGGGCGGGAATCAATATCGCGCAGCGCGTGATGGATTGTGGCGATGCCGGTCACATCCTTTTGTCGAAACATTTGGCGGATGATCTAGTGGAGTACCGACACTGGCGGCCTCACTTGCATGATTTAGGCGAGTGCGAGGTGAAACATGGCCTGAGGCTGCACTTGGTTAATCTCTACAAAGACAATCTCGGAAATCCACATCTGCCCGAAAAACTCAAGCGCGGAAGAACATGGAAACAGGCGTCTGGCGCTGCAGTCCGCCCAATCAGTGCACCTCGTTCGTCCAAGTTCGTGCTTATCGCTGCTCTGCTTGTGTCGGTTATCGCGCTCGCGACCAGTTTTTCAATCTTTTTCCGTCGGGGGGGACAGCCGATTGCACAGACCCCTTTCGGGCGAGTTGCTGGGGCAGCGGCGTCTATTCCTGAAAAGAGCATCGCCGTGCTTCCATTTGAAAACTTAAGCGATGACAAGGAGAACTCTTACTTCACACAAGGTGTGGCCGACGAAATTTTAACCGACCTGGCAAAAATTGCCGATCTCAAAGTCATCAGTCGTACTTCGGTGATGCAATACAAAAGCGGCATCAGTCGTAATCTGCGCGAAATTGGCGAACAGCTCGGTGTGGCGCATGTTTTGGAAGGAAGCGTGCAACGGATGGGTAGCCGAGTGCGCGTTATCGCGCAATTGATCGATGCGCGGACTGACGCGCACCTCTGGGCGGAGCACTACGATCGTCCACTTGATGACGTCTTTGCCATCCAAAGGGAAGTTGCACAGGCGATCGCTGATCAGTTGAACGCCAAGCTCTCCCCAGAGGAAAAAGCGAGCATCAACCAAAGACCTACAGCCGATCTTGTAGCCTTTGATCTTTATGTG
>Ga0209161_10004583_pt1 | contig 10959 bp, 8 predicted proteins | sample GraSoiAngelo_155_FD_186169 | JGI IMG/M metagenome (GOLD analysis project Ga0209161, IMG submission 186169) | Grasslands soil microbial communities from the Angelo Coastal Reserve, California, USA - 14_1009_13_30cm (SPAdes) (version 2) | ecosystem: Environmental > Terrestrial > Soil > Grasslands ...
AGCAAAAAATGCCCGTTCGCCTGGCGACGAACGGGCACCTGAATTGTAAATCGGCGAGCTCTTACTGCCCAACCATGGTCGCGCCGAGGAAGCTCAGCACTTGATTGATTGGATTCGCGATCGCATCGGTGCTGCTGCCGGCGTAAAGTCGCGCAGCAGGCGCCTAAACTTGATCGGCGCGGTTACCGGGAGCGACGGTCTGGTTCGGGTCGGGTTGGGTAGCACCGGGAGTTCCCGGTTCGATCCGCGGGACGTTTGCCTGGGCCGGGTGAACTGTTTTTTCCTCGGTCTTGCCGGCTTTGTTTAGCTCGTCGCTGAATTCGTCTTTTGCTTTTTGAAATTCGCGAACGGCTTGTCCCATTCCACGCGCCAGTTCCGGCAATTTCTTTGCCCCGAAAAGGACAAGGACGATCAACAGAATAACGATCAGATCTGGCCCTGCCAGATTCATGAAGCTCGCGAGCAAGCTCATAATGTATATTTCAACATTAGGCCGCTCGCCAAAGTTGCAAGGTAATTCGGTGGAGGGATTGGCCAGGCCCCCTCTTGACTGATCGCCGTATGGCTCGGAGCAACAGGCAAGATGCCCGTTGGCCCACAGCCAGGATGGCTGTGCTACGCGGGCTCGCGGAGCTCGCCCCTCCAGCTCTTGCTCGCAAGCGCTTCTTGTAATTAAATCTTCGTGCAGTTGCAGGCTGGCGTCGCGGAAGGGTTGGTGCTGTCGGTATTGGGCGAGGACGGCGGTAAACTCGTCAGCCAACTCGCGGTTGCCCTTGCGCTCTGGCAATGCTCGGCCGCGCTCCGCTGTTGCGATGGCATCGTCGAATCGACCGGATTCGGCGCAGGCCGCGGCCAATGTGCGATGCAAAATCGGGCTGACGCCGCCCGCGAGTTTCAGTGCGCGTTCAGCCAATTCGACCGCGCGAATTCCGTTGCGGAGCGAGGCGTTGGGCGCGGTGGCGAGCACCCATACCAGGTTGCTCTGCGTATTTCCGTCATTCGCGTCTAATGCCAGCGCGGTTTCCCACTGCTCGATGGCGGCGCGCGTCCGATGTTTCTGCACCAGCAAGACACCAAATGTGTTGCGGGCGCCGATGTTGTTCGGCTCGTTTTCGACTCGCGCGCTCCAGAAAAGAATCGCTTCGTCGAGTGCTTTCCCTTCCAGACCAACCGGCACTTCCCCATAAGCACCCGCATTAGCCGGGCGAATTTCCGCCGCGGCGCGCGCGTGCACAATTGCTTCTTCGGTTTTGCCCTCGACGAAGAGCGCGAAGGCAAGGTGTGCGCCGTCATTATCTGTGGTTACCGCGAGCGTATGCGGCCAAAGCGAATCGGTGTTGCGCCAAAAAGCGGTTTGATGATACGCGCAAGCGCCATCAGGAGCGCAATGCAACCGGCGATGATCGGGAACGGGAAGAATTTTTCCGGATGCGGATAAAGAACGGCGAGATCGATGGGCCAGATCAGCTGACGCAAATAGATCGCGTAGCTAACAATTGCGTTTTCGAAACGCAACGGCAGCGAGAATCGAAAGGTGTCGATCTGGCCGTGTTGGGCCAGCACCGTCGCAACCGCCGAGGCTGCAGCGAACTGGCATCCCGTCACCACCCTCGCACCTGCTCGATTGCCAATTGTTCGGCATCGTGACCAGCATCGGTGCCCTTGCTGTATCTCGTTAGCGGGCGATGGCACCAAACAGCCAATCGTAGGCCCGATGAATTTCGACCACGACCGGGCCTTCAATCGGCGAATTGTGGTAGGCGCCGGGCAAGGTGATCACCTGTTTTTCTCCGGCGAAAGAGTCGACTACCAGACGTTGAAATTTGGGCGGAACGATCTCGTCGTTTTCGGCGAGAAGAAAAATTGCGGAAGCATGAATTCGTTTCGCGTTGGCAACGCTATCTAGTTCGTGGGGAATTTGCAGGGCGACCGGTCCGGCCAGGAGCCAAAGATTCCACCAGCCGTAACTACGCAGGATGATTTGGCGCAATGGTGGCGGATTGTGGAGAACGAGCCCGCGGACTTCCCGACTGGCCGCAACGTTCATTGCCACGGCGCTTCCGATGCTCGCGCCAAAAACGAAGATCGGCTGGTTCGGGGCCCTCGATTTCAGTGCATCGAAGGCGGCAAGAGCGGCGGGCGACATTCGTTTCAGACGTGCTGGGCCGGAGCTGCCACCGAAGCCCGGATAATTCATTCCCCAAATTTCGATCGCGCGTTCGTCGAATGCGCCGGCTTCAAGTGCAACCCATCGTTCCGCGCGATCGGCGTTGCCGTAGAAACGCAGAATGTAGGCATCTACATGATTGCGTTGTTGCGCGAGCCGCGAACGCGCCGTCCAGATTTCGAGGTCGCCATTTTGGAATGGAATAGTCTGCCGCGTTGCGCCATGCGCATCGATGCGTTGAGCGGTGGGAAACAGAATTAATTGATCGGGTAATGGCGTGCAAAACATCATCAAGATACAGGCTGCGAGGACCGCCCCGAGGAAATATGGTGCTCGGCGTTTCACCGGCGCGAAAATATTTTCCTGTTGCACGGTTACCTCAGTTTCCGCCTTTCAGATTGCAATACGGGAAACAGGCCACTGGCTTGCCGAGGCGGTCGTAGACGGCCCTACAAAACTCAACGGGCAAGATGCCCGTTGGCCCCACAGCCAGAATGGCTGTGCTACAAGGCGGTTACACGTCGTAGTACATCGAGAACTCGTACGGGTGCGGTCTTAGACGCAGAGCGTCGTATTCCTTTTGTTTCATCTCCAGCCAGTTTGTGATGAAGTCGGAATTGAAGACGTCGCCTTTCAGCAGGAAATCGTGGTCCTTCTCCAGCGCGGCGATGGCGCCACTGAGCGAATCGGGCACGCTGGGCACATTAGCGAGTTCTTCCGGTGGAAGATCGTAAAGGTTCTTATCGAGCGGATCACCGGGATCGATGCGGCTCTGGATTCCGTCCAAGCCCGCGAGCAACAACGCGGCGAAGGCGAGATACGGATTCGCCGCAGAATCGGGCGTGCGAAACTCGATGCGCTTCGATTTCGGACTGGCCGAGTAAGTGGGAATGCGGATCGCAGCGGAACGATTGCGCGCGGAATAAGCGAGATTGACCGGTGCCTCGAATCCGGGCACGAGTCGTTTGTAACTGTTCGTCGTCGGATTGGTGAAGCAGGTAAGCGCTGGCGCATGTTTCAAAATTCCGCCGACGAAAAATAACGCGGTATCGGACAATCCCGCGTAACCATTGCCTGCGAAGAGCGGTTTATCACTCTTCCAAAGCGAGATGTGAGTATGCATGCCCGAGCCGTTGTCTGCAAAAAGGGGTTTGGGCATAAAGGTGACGGTTTTGTTGTGCCGCTTTGCCACGTTGCGCACGATGTATTTGTAGTACTGCATGTGGTCGGCCATCTCTTTCAGCGGGGCGAAACGAATATCGATCTCGGCCTGGCCGGCGGTGGCCACCTCATGATGCTGTTTCTCGATGGGAACGCCGGCTTTCTCCAACTCGAGGCACATTTCGTTGCGAATGTCTTGCAGGGTGTCAGCGGGTGCGACGGGAAAGTAGCCTTCTTTCGCGCGAATTTTATAGCCGAGATTCGGAAACTCTTCACGTGCGCTGTTCCAATGACCTTCACCGCTCTCGAGGCAATGGAATGATGAATTGGCGCCGTAGGAAAAGCGGACGTCATCGAATATAAAAAATTCCGCTTCTGGTCCGAAAAACGCGGTGTCGGCAATGCCAGTGCTTTTCAAATAAGCCTCCGCTTTTTCGGCGAGGCCGCGCGGGTCGCGATCGTATGGTTCGCGCGTAATCGGGTCGACGATAGTGCAGATCAATGAGAGCGTCGGTTCGGCATTAAAAATATCGATCCAGGCCGTGGCCGGATCGGGAATGACAAGCATGTCGGAGGCGTTGATCACCTTCCATCCACGAATGCTCGAGCCATCGAAGCCGAGGCCGTCGGTAAAAATGTCTTCGTTATATTCGGTGAGCGTGGTGGTGAAATGCTGCCAGGTCCCGGGAAGGTCAGTGAACTTGAAATCCACGAGTTTCACCTCGCGGTCCTTGATCATTTTGGAAACGTCGGACGGGGTCTTTTTGTCTTTAGCCATGGGTGCGAATGGAGTGGTGGAGTGATGGAGTGGTGAAGATGGAAAGTTACAAAGTTAAAAGTTAAATTGTTAAAAGGTAAATCGCTTAAATCGTTTTAACGATGTAACGTTTCAACGTTTTAACGATCAGCGCGTCAGCGCGCTACACCGCTTTTTCGCCGATCTCTTCTGTCCGGATGCGGACTGCGTGCTCGACCGGAAGAACAAAAACTTTGCCGTCGCCGATTTTGCCGGTTTTGGCCGCGCTCACCACCACGGTGACGGCTTTATCCACCATGTCGTCTGCGAGCACGACTTCGACTTTCACTTTGGGCAGAAAATCAACGGTGTATTCGCTGCCGCGATAAATTTCAGTGTGCCCTTTCTGTCGGCCAAAACCTTTCACTTCCGTCACTGTCATGCCCTCGATGCCGAGCTCGGCCAGGGCCTCTTTCACTTCCTCGAGTTTGAAGGGCTTGATGATCGCTTCGAGTTTTTTCATTGCGGGTAAACTTGCGTGCGCGCGCCTCTTTGCAAAGCGAAAGCTGATCGCGGCACGCGCTCTCTTAGCAACGCGACACGCCCGATGCAATTACGATTTTGCGAGAATAAAAGAAATGTGATCCGAGGGCGCCATGGCGGCCAAGGGAGCCCGCGATCGGAGCAGCGATCACCCAATGGGCTTGTGTGATCAATGGCCGTCGGGGAGGTCCCTCGCTTGCGCTCGGGAAGACGAAAATTGCCGGGGCGCACGAGAAATTGCGATGAAATGCTGGGTAAATTTGCGAAAAATTCTCTTCGCTGAATACTGACGCTCGATGCCCCGCGATTCTTTCGTTCACCTCCATCTGCACACCGAATACTCGCTCCTCGATGGCGCGGTGCGGATGCGAGAGCTGATGAATGAGGCGGTGAAAATGAAAATGCCGGCGGTGGCGATCACCGATCACGGCAATCTTTTTGGAGCGATCGATTTTTACCAATGCGCCAAGGCGGCGGGGATCAAACCGATCATCGGTTGCGAGGCCTACATCACCAGCGGCTCATACAAAGAAAAACCATCACGCGAATCCACCTTTCATTTCACCCTGCTGGCGGAAAACGAGACCGGCTATCGCAATTTGGTGAAGCTGATTTCGGCGGCTCATCTCGATGGTTTTTATTATCGACCGCGCATCGACAAGGGATTGCTCGCAGCGCATGCCGACGGTCTGATCGGACTGAGCGGATGTCTTGCGAGTGAGATCAATAGCGCTCTTCAAGTCGACAACATTGAAAAAGCACAAAATCTGACTGCGGAATATCGCGACATTTTCGGCCCGCGAAATTTTTTCATCGAACTGCACGACCACGGCATGGCCGAGCAAAAGCAATGCAATGCGCACCTGCCGAAATTCGCTCGCGAATTCGGTCTCGGTTTGGTCGCGGCCAACGATGTTCACTTCCTCCGGCGCAGCGATCACAAAGCACACGACGTTCTTCTCTGCATCAACACCGCCACAAAAATTGAGGACGAACAGCGGATGCGTTATGAGCCTGAGCTGTACTTCAAATCGCCCGCTGAAATGCGCGAAATCTTTCGCGACTTTCCGGAGGCGATCACGAACACGCTCGAAATCACGGATCGTTGCAATCTGGAAATCGAGTTCGGTAAATCGAAGTATCCTGAGTATCCGGTGCCGCCGGGAAAAACGCGTGAAGGTTATTTGCGCGAGCTTTGTTACAAGGGGCTGCACGAGCGTTACGGCGAACGCGCGGCCAACGATCAGGAATTAATCAAGCGGCTCGATTACGAAGTCGATGTTCTGGAAAAAACGGGTTTTGTTAGTTATCTCCTGATCGTCTGGGACTTTATCCATTTCGCCAGAGAACGTGGAATTCCTGTCGGACCGGGTCGCGGTTCTGCCGCCGGTTCGATTGTCGCTTATGTCCTGGGGATCACAGATATCGATCCGTTGCAGTACGGACTGATCTTTGAGCGCTTCCTCAATCCCGAGCGCATTTCTCCGCCCGATATCGATGTGGACTTTTGCGAGGCGCGTCGCGGCGAAGTCCTCGAATACGTCCGGCAGAAATATGGTGAGCGTCGGGTGGCGCAGATCATCACTTTCGGCCGGTTGAAAGCGCGCAGCGTGGTGCGCGATGTGGCGCGGGTGATGGGACTGAGCGTGCGGGACGGCGACCGGATCGCGAAAATGATCCCGAACGAGCTGAACATCACTCTGAATTCCTCGGTCGAGAGAAATCCGGAGTTGAAACGCGCAGTCGCGACAGAGCCACAGACGAAGCAGTTGATGGAATACGCGACCGCGTTGGAAGGACTTTCCCGCAGCGCCGGGGTGCACGCGGCGGGAGTGGTGATCAGCGATCGCGATCTTTCTGAGTACGTGCCGCTCTGCCGTGACGTCAAAGGCAACGACATCGTCAGCCAGTATTCGATGAATCCATTGAACGACCTCGGGCTACTGAAAATGGATTTTCTGGGATTGAAGACGCTGACCGTGATCGAGGACACGGTGACGTTGATTGGAAAAAGTGTTCCCGGCTTCTCGCTCAAGAACATTCCGCTGGATGATGCGGCCGCCTTCGGGCTCTACAACCGGGGCGAAACCATTGGCTTGTTTCAAATGGAATCGGGCGGGATCACCTCGGTCTCGAAGCAATTCGATGTGCGAAAACTGGACGACATCATTGCCCTGATCGCGCTTTATCGACCGGGGCCGATGGAATTGATCGGTGATTACATCAAACGCAAGAAGGGGCTAACGAAAATTAGATACGAGCATCCGCTCCTGGAGGAAATCTGCGCCGACACTTATGGCGTGATGATTTACCAGGAACAGGTCATGGCGGCAGCGAGCAAGCTGGCTGGTTATTCGATGGGGCAGGCGGATTTGCTGCGGCGCGCCATGGGCAAAAAGGACAAGGAAAAGATGGCGAAAGAGCGCGCAAATTTCATTGCCGGTTGCGCACGCACCAACGAGATCGGGGAGAAAAAGGCGAACGCGATCTTTGATTTGCTTGAAAAATTTGCTGGCTACGGATTCAACAAGAGCCATAGCGCGGCCTATGCGCTGATCAGTTATCAGACGGCGTTTTTGAAAGCGAACCATCCGGTCGAATTCATGGCTGGTTTGCTCTCGAACGAAATCAATAACACCGAAAAAATTTCGGTGCTGGTGAGCGAATGCAAACGGATGGGCATTACCATCCTGCCGCCGGACGTGAACCGCAGCGGGTTGAAGTTCGTGCCAGAGACTGTAGCGGCGGTCTATGACCGCCGACCGCAAGACGAAGAAATCGAAAACGGCGGTCATAGCCCGCCGCTACACGGGCGCGCCATCCGCTTTGGGCTGGCAGCGATCAAAAATGTCGGCGAAGGAGCGATGGAGCTTGCCATTCGCGAACGCGAGCGCGGCGGCGACTTCAAGTCGCTGGAAGATTTTTGCAGCCGGCTCGATTCCCGTATCGCCAATCGCAAAATGTTGGAATCTTTGGTCAAATGTGGCGCGTTTGATTTTCTGCATCGCGAACGAGCAGAACTTTTCGCCTGTATCGACGATGCGCTGGCCTCGTCGGCCGCGGCGCATCGCGATCGGATGGCGGGACAGGTCTCACTTTTCGGGGACGCGCATGAACATGTTGCGCCCGCGCGAAAGCGATCCGTCACTCCATGGAGCGATCGCGAGAAAATGAGTTACGAAAAAGAGTTGCTCGGTTTTTACGTCACCGGACACCCGCTCGATGGCTACGCTGATGTTATTGCGAACAGAAAATATCAATCAATTGCATCGCTCGGTGAACTCTCTGATCGCTCGACTTTCCGGGTCGCGGGCGCGATTACGCAGGTGGACAAGAAATTTACCAGGAAAGAAGGCAAACCGTTCGCCGTTGTCTGGCTGGAAGATCTAACGGGCACCCTTGAGCTGGTAGTTTGGAACGAGCTTTATCTCGAATGCGCGGAAAAGTTGGTGCCGGGAAATGTCGTCGGGGTCCGCGGCAAACTCGATCTGCGCGATGAATCGTTGCGGGCGACAGCGGAAAAACTGCGCCTCCTCTCGTTCGAAGTTCCGCGCGCTTCAAACCCAGCCGGCGTCGTGACGCCGCCACTTTGTCTGCATTTTTCGGCGAATGCGGGTAGTGCTGAATTGCGGGAGGTTCAGGCGTTGCTAGCGGCTTCGCCGGGTCACCGGCCGGTGCAATTGATTTTCGAGACGGCCGAAGGAGAAACGCTGCGAGTCGATGCCGGCGCAGCATTTCATGTTTCGGTCACGGCCGAGCTCGAAGAACAATTGCAGCGTTGGCTGATTACGGCGGTGGAGGAGCGGGCGAGGGAAGCGGAGCAGCGGAAGGAAGCGGCGGCGGCGACGGCTGTTCCACGGGCTTTGGAATATTGATCTGGACCGGCTGACCTGGCTCACCTTCGTCGCAGAAAGTGATCGATTGCGCAACAGCCGACGGAGACGATTGACGCAGCGTGAGATCGCGTCCATCAAGCGTAATCTCGGAGAAGGGCAAGCCGGTTTCGCCCTCACGCAAGTCAAGACCGTGCGCGCAACTGTTGTCGGCAAATGGTCCATTGCAGCGCAATTCGTTCGCTGAAGAAAGATTCGCGCGAAAATGTTTTGGATCGGTGAGATCGATCGTTCCCTTCACTTCCGCTTCGGCGGTGTCGCTCAGTTCTATCTTGAGTGAATTGACGGCAATGGCATCACTGCGCCAATTGGTTTGCGCAGAAAAAGAGAATTGATTGGTTTCCCCGGAAACGGTGCTGCTGAAACTATTTTCGTCGCCGGCGCCAGTAAGCTTGGCTGAAAGAGCGCCGGACAACGTTCCGATAATTGGGAATTCCAGAGCGTAGTCGCGCAGTTCATGGCACCAACTTTCCGCCGAGAGCGTGAATGATTTTTTCTGCGCAAGATCGATCTTTCCCTGCGCCCGCAGAAAATCTTCACCGCGCTTAAATTCCAATTGATCCACCTGCGCTCGTCCCGCCTCGAGACCAATTCGCGCCGTTAACGAATCGACCGGTATCCGAAAAATTTTTAAGCTGTCGCCGGTGAGAGCAAGGTCGCCATCAACGGTTCGCTCGTGGGCATGCATGCGACCGCGAGCCGCCACCTTGCCGGCAAACACTTCCGGCCTGGCGCCGAACAGCTCCGCAAATTGACCGAGATCATTAATTGATGCGGAAATGTCGCCGCGAAAATCCGGATTAAGCCACTCTGTCCCGATGGCGGTTTCGCCGCTGAGCGTCAATTCGTTGCGGCGTTGTTTAATAAAGAGCTGTTGTAATTGGACGGTGTGTCCGTAAAAATTCGCGCCCAGCATGATGACGTCGGCCTTGCGCTCGCGCCAGCTGAAGCCAGTCAATTCCATCCAGATCGACGCGGTGGCGTTGAGGAAGTCGCGTGGATCACCGCGGAAAGTGAATTTCGATCCGCGGATCATCCCTTGGACCGGCACGGTCAAACCCAAAGCGCTGGCAACTTGTGGAAGGGAAATTCCTGATGCCGTGCCGGCCGCTTCCCATAGTCGCGTTTTGCCGGGGCGTTCGGTCGCAATATTCGCGCGCATTTTGCCACCCAAAACGGACACGCCGAGATCCGTGCCGACGCGCCCGGCGCGCAAACCGGTAAGATCGATTACGAGTGAATCGATAGTGAAACCCTCCAGCAGATTGATCGAACCAATGGAAAGCCGGTCGTCCTGCCAGCGTGTTATTCCGCGAACATGCGCGAAGCGTTTTTCCAAAAACGGCGCGCGCATTTCAACCGCACCAATTGAAAGTATGCCGCTGTTCCCTTTACTCGCCGAAACTTTTGTATCCTCAAACGACAGCAAAGAGAACGGTTGCTCGAGTCTGAGCTGATCGGCAAAGATCTCGAAGCGTTCCGGCAAAAGCCTGGTCAGCGCGGTCCACCCGAAGCGAAGAGAGGAGGTGTGACTTTTCCGATCCGCCGAAAAACGTGGCAAAACTGAGACCGGCTTCGATGCGTCCGGCGTCAAACTCGAAATGTTCGGCATCGAGACCGGCGCCGACAATTTTCAGCTCGCGGATTTCGACTGGACGAAAGAGTGGAGCGCGAATTTCGGAAAAACCGAGAACGAGTCCGGAACGTCGCGCTTCGTAGCGGAGCCAGGCTGCAATACTGTGCTCCATCAACGGTGGCACAACAAAGTTCAGAAGGACAAGCGCCAGCAGAACAAAACCGAGCGCGAGCAGTGGTTTTTTCCGTAGCGACATGGCGAATGTTCTAACGCGCAACTGCGCCGGCGGAAAGGCGCATCAATCGGACCTCGCCGCCGGGTAAAAAATCACCTGCACCAGCGGCGTGTCGCCGATACGGCCTTTCAGTTGTGTCCGAAACGATTCTTCGGCTTCGGCCGAAAGGTTTTGCACGGCGGCCCGATCACGCGCCAGTATGCCAAGAGTAGCCAGCTCCGCTTGCACGTCAGCGCCAGAAATTGGATTCCAAAAACCATTCTCGTAGGCCAGCAGTTCGATGGCGTTTTGTTCGACACCGAGAATTTGTGCATGCGGCAAACGAACAATGGTCGCTTCCGGCGTAACAGTGACACTGAATTCCTGACGCAAATCGAAGCCGGCTTTAGCCGTGTAGGTCCCGTGCAAACGCAGCCGTTTGGTGCTTCCGGCCCAAGTGTGGAGGAACTCGTGCTCGACTTCGAGTTTTTGGGAAATTAGCGCCAGCTCGGCAATCGGTGAGGTTTGTTCAAAATAGACGTGATTGTTGACGGTGACGCGCGGCTGCAATTGTGTGATCTGCACAATCGCATCGCGCAAATCGCGACCGACCCGTTCCATTTGGTCGATCGTTTCCTTGGTCGTGCGTCCCGGCAATGAAGCGCAGCG
>Ga0209161_10004585_pt1 | contig 10957 bp, 9 predicted proteins | sample GraSoiAngelo_155_FD_186169 | JGI IMG/M metagenome (GOLD analysis project Ga0209161, IMG submission 186169) | Grasslands soil microbial communities from the Angelo Coastal Reserve, California, USA - 14_1009_13_30cm (SPAdes) (version 2) | ecosystem: Environmental > Terrestrial > Soil > Grasslands ...
AGGACCAGTCCCTGATGCAGCGCCTGGTGGAGGCGGGTGAGCTGACCGAGGAAGAAGCCGCCAAGAGCGAGCGCCGCAACATCATCCTCCAGGCGCTCGGGCCCGACGCGCGCGTGAAGGTGGATCTCACGCATCAGGAGGTCCGTCGGGGCGACATTCTCGTGCTCTGCTCCGACGGGCTCTCCGGCTCCGTAAAGAAGGAAGAGATCGCCGCCATCGCCACGCGCGAGCGGGAGCTGCAGGCTGCATGCGACCGGCTGATCGCGCTCGCCAACGAGCGCGGCGGGCCCGACAACATCACCGTCATCCTGGCGCGCTTCGACGGCGAAGGGCTGCGCCCACCGGAAGCGAGCGCCGAGGTCGGGCACCAGGTGTATCCCCTGATCGACACCGAGACCAGCACCGAGCCCGTCCCCGTGTACAGGGGCAGCCGCCCGCCGGAGCCGACGGCACGGGCGCGCTGGCGGCTGGTCGCCCTCACGCTCGCCGCGCTCGCCGCGGCCGTCGCGCTCTATCTGGTCAAGCGGAGCCCGTGAACGCCCGGTTCACGTTCCTCTCGGGCGCACGCGTCGGGCAGGTCGAGATCTTCCGCAAGTCCTACATCGGGCTGGGCCGTCATCCCCTCTCCGACGTGCGCTTCGACCCCGAGCGTGACATCGATGTCTCCGCCCGGCACGCGAGCATCGTGCGTCAGGGCGAGCGCTTCCTGCTGCGCGACCTGGGCAGCACCAAGGGCACGTTCGTCAACGGCACGCGCATCACCGGCGACGTCACCCTCAAGGACGGCGACGTGATCGCCTTCGGGCAGAACGGACCTGCCGTGGAATTCCGCGTAGTCGCCGGGGAGCCGGGCGGCGACGCGGTGTCCGACGCCGTGCGCCAGGCGGCGGAGCGCATGTCCTCACCCCGCGCGCTGTACCCGCGGGCGAGGGCGTCCAGCACGGCGGTGCGGATCGCCGCGGAGGTGGCACGCCAGACGCTCCACCTGCGCCGCACCACCAAGCTGCTGATCGTTTTGCTCGCGGCGACGCTGGTGGCGTTCGGCTGGGTCCAGCGCAACAGTACCCGCGAGGCGACGGATCTCGCGCGGTTTCAATCCGAGCTCGCGAGCCTGCGGGATGCCCTGCGGCAGTCGCGGGCGGAGGTGGCGCGCTTGCGCGGTGCGCTCGCGGCGGCGGGCTCGAGCCATGACGCGGCGACGCTCGCCCGGCTGCGCAGGCAGCTCGACTCCGCCGAGGCCCGCCAGCGCGGGCTGGCCGGGGCGGCGGCCGTCGACTACCGCGCCATCGCGCAACAGAACCAGGACGCCGTGGCCCTGCTCGTCGTCGCGTTCTCCGAGCGGGAAATCTTCTCCGGCACCGCGTTCGCGGTCGATTCCCAGGGCACCCTCGTCACCAACAAGCACGTGCTCGTGGGGGAGGACGGCGGCCGCCGGCCGGAGCGGATCGCGGTCAAGTTCTCGGGGAGCCGGCAGTGGTTCCCGGGTCGCCTGGTCGGCGTCGCCGATTCCGCGGACGTCGGCGTCGTGCGCGTCGACATCCGGGGCGGCACGCCGCGCGTCGCGGGATTCGCGCCCGTGCCGGGTGCCCTGGCGCGCGGCGATCCCGTGGCCATCATCGGCTACCCGCTGGGCGAGGACCTCCCGATGGAGCGCCTGGGCGAGCGCGACGTCGTGGCCGACCCCACGCTGACTGTGGGCACCGTCAGCAAGGTGCTCGCCAGCCTGGTGCAGGTCGACGGATACGGCGCGCCGGGCTCTTCGGGGAGCCCGATGTTCGATCGCAAAGGGCGGGTCGCGGCGGTGTTGTACGGCGGAGAACCGAATTCGGCGGGGAAGGTCATCTATGCGGTCCCCGCACGGATGGTCGTCGACTACCTGCGACGACTACGTTAACTACGTCACGGAGAGGCGTCGCGGTAAGACGTCACGGAGAGACGTCGTCCCGTTACGTCGTTCCGTGACGTCTCTCCGCGACGGTTCTCCGTGGACGGTTCTCCGTGACGGTTTTCATGACAACCAGCTCAAGACTCTCCGGGCCGCAGCCCGCTGCATGAGTAGCTGCCCGTGCCAACAGAGCAGGATCGGCGCCGTCCCCGGGATCTGGGCCGCGAGCCGGGGATGGCCGAACAGCACCACGAGCTGCGCTCCGGGCACAAGGCGCCGGAGCGCGCCACGCGAGCGTGCGCCGAGATCGGCGCGTCCCTTCCAAGACCTCGGTTCGGCGTACACGAGCACCACACGTTTCCCGTTTCCCGTTTCCCGTTTCCCGACTGCCACGCCGGCATCCCGCAACGTACTCGCGAAGACGTCCCTCGGTCCGACCGTATATGGTCCCCCCACGTCGTCGTCCACGATCGACACCGCGATGGGCCCCCGGATGCGGGGCGCATCACCCCGCACCAGGTGCGCCGCGCGGTCGGCGATGCCGTCCGCGAAGGCGGCGTGCGCGGCGAGATCGGGCTCGCCCTGGTCCGCCCGATATGATAGATCGCCCCACTGACTCACGGCTTGTTCGTAGCGGGCGAGCGCGTCGTCCGCCCGTGCCATGGGAATGTCGCCGCCCACGGCCCGGTCGAGCGCAGCCGCGACGCGTGAGAAATCCTCCGGATAGAGCAGCGCGTCGCACCCGGCCGCCACCGCGCCCACCGTCGCCGCCGGCACGGGCTGCGCCGCGCTCGCGCCGGCCATGATCAGCGCGTCGGTCACGACCAACCCGCCGAAGTTGAGGGTGGCCCGCAGATAATTCAAGATTTCGCTCGAAAAGCTCGCCGCCCGCCCCGACGGGTCCCATTCCGGATAGGCGACGAACGCGCTCATCACGCTTCCCACGCCTGCCCGGATCGCGTGCTCGAACGGCGTACCGTCGACCTGCTGCAGCTCGGCAGGCGAGGCGCGCACGCGCGGCAGCGTCGCGTGTGAGTCCTCCGTGGTGCGGCCGTGCCCGGGGTAGTGCTTGGCGCAGCCCAGCACGCCATGCTCCTGCAGGGCTCGGATCCACACCGCCGCCTGCTCGCCCACGCGCACCGGGTCCGCTCCGAACGAGCGCGTCCCCACGATCGGGTTCTTCGGCTCGAGGTCCAAGTCGCATACGGGAGCGAAGGCCCAGGTGATGCCGACGGCCCGCGCCTCGGCGGCGGTGATCACGCCGCACGCCCCGGTCGCATCGAGATCGTCCAGCCAGCCGAGGGCGGCCGGCGGCGGCAGCTCGGTGAGCCCCTGCACCTGCTGGGCGGGCCCGCGTTCGAGATCCGCTCCCACCAGTAGCGGGCGCCCCGCCTGTCGCCGCAGCTCGCGGGTCAGATCGGCGGTCGCCTCGCGGGTCCCGCCGAAAATGATGAACCCGCCCACGCCGGCGGCCAGCGCGGCGTCGATCTTCGCCCGCTCGTGCGCGAAGCTCCCCCGTCGCCAGCGGAGCGCCGGAAACACGAGCCGCGCGAGCGAAGTCGTCACGCCGGGGTAATGCGGCCCAGCACCCGGGGGCCGCGCGCACCCGTCGCCGCGGGCAGGTTGCCAGCCTTCCCGAGGATGGTGAGAAACCCGAGGAACGCGAACACCAGGGCCTCCTTCGCCTCCCCGTCGAAGAACAGCTGCTCGAACGGCACCAGCGGGCGCGGGGCGACGCGGGCGGCGAGCAGCTCGACGAGCAACGGATTGCGGGCACCGCCGCCCGAGATCACCAGCTCGTCCTGCGGCCCCGCGCGGATCCAGCGCTCGATGCCGCGCGCGATGGTTTCCACCGTCAGGGCCGTCGCCGTCGCCACCGCGTCGTTGTCGGACCCGCCGCCGCGCTTCACTTCGTCGACCAGCCGGGCGGCGTAGTCGGGACTGAAGTGCTCCCGTCCCGTGCTCTTGGGCGGGGGGGCGGCGAAGTAGGCGTCCGCGAGCAGCGCCTCGAGCAGCTTGCGGACCGGCTTGCCGCGGCGCGCGCGCGCGCCGTCCAGATCGAATCGCGCGGCGGGATCGATCCGCCGGGTCACCGCATCCACGACCGCGACGCCGGGACCGGTGTCGAACGCGACGGCGCGGTCGGTGACGCCCAGGCGCGGCGCGTACGTCACGTTCGCCATGCCACCGATGTTCAGGAGCAGGCGGCCGCGCTCCGCGTGGCCGAACAGCAGCACGTCGGCGAGCGGAACGAGCGGGGCACCCTGCCCCCCCGCGGCGACGTCGCGCGCGCGGAAGTCGCTCACCACTCGGATGCCCACGCGCTCGGCGATCACCGCCGGGTCGCCCAGCTGCAGCGTGGCGCGACCCGGCTCGTGCCACACCGTCTGCCCGTGCGACGCCACGAACGCCACGTCGCGAGGCGCCACCTTCGCGGCCGCGAGCAGCTGCAGCACGGCGCCGGCAAAACGCTCGCCCAGCGCGACGTGCAGCAGCGCCAGGTCGCGCGAGCCGCCGCGCGCGATCGCGTCGATGATCTGGCCCCGCTCCGCCGCCGCGTACGCGTCTTGACGGAACGCCACGAGCCGGGCGTCGAGCGGATCGTCCGTCAGCCGCACCAGCGCGGTGGAGACGCCGTCGAGCGAGGTGCCCGACATGACGCCGACGGCCAGGAGGGCCGTCACGCGACCGGCGGCGGGTCGCCTACGGCGCGACGCACGAAGCCACCCGCCGCGGCGAGCGCCTGCTCCGCCCCCGCGCGTCCCGTCCCCTTGCGAACCATGACGATCGCGAGCTTCACGCTGCCGCCCGCCGCGTCGATCGCCGCCCGCGCCGCCGCGCGATCGACCCCGCAGCACTCCATCACGATGCGCTCGCCCCGGTCGCGCAACTTGTGGGAGACCGCCTTCAGGTCGACCATCAGATTGCCGTAGGCCCGTCCCAGCCGGATCATCGCGCCGGTGGAGAGCGTGTTGAGGACGAGCTTCGTGGCGGTGCCGGCCTTCATGCGGGTAGAGCCGGTGAGCGCCTCGGGGCCGACCTTGGGGAGGATGAGCACGTCGCAGGTCGCACGCAGCACCTGGGGGGGATCGGAGCACGACACCAGGCCGGTGGTCGCGCCGATCGTCTGGGCGCGCGACAACGCGGCGCGCACGAACGGCGTGGTCCCGCTCGCCGCGATGCCGAGCACGAAGTCGTGCGCCGCGACGCGCGCCTGATCCATCGCCTCCATCCCCGCGTTCACATCGTCCTCGGCGCCCTCGCTGCTCTTGACGAGCGCCGCGTACCCGCCCGCGATCACCCCCACGACCATTTCGGGCGGCGTGCCGAACGTGGGCGGGCACTCGCTCGCATCCAGCACGCCCAGCCGCCCGGAGGTCCCCGCGCCCACGTACACCAGCCGTCCGCCGCGCACGGCGTGGACCGCGGGAGCGACGGTCGAGTCCTCGGCGTTGATCAGATCGACGATCTCGAGGCTCGAGGCGACGTCGATACGCTGGGTGCGCGGGTTGCGCTGCTCGGTGAGCCGCGGGTCGCGATAGTCGGGAGCGGGGACGGTCATGAAGGGGTTCGGATGGCCCCAAGTTAGACGTTGACCCGAACTCGGGTCAACGTGCACAATTCAAGATGCGCAGATCCCTGGCTCTCGGCCTGCTGGTGCTGGCGTGCCGCGGCGGCATCAAGGCGCCAGAGACGATCCCCGTGGCCCCCGGCGTGCTCGACTCCATTGCGCCGGCCATCGCGCCCCCTGCTGTCGACACGTCCGCGCGGGCCGCGGTGCAAGGGGGGACGCCGAGCCGTGCGCTCATTGCAGCCGACTGGCCGCTCACTCGGCGCGTCACGCCCGTCACTGGTGAGCACGCCATGGTCGTGACGTCGCATCCCATGGCGAGCGACGTCGGCGTCGACATGCTACGCCGTGGCGGCAACGCCGTCGATGCCGCGGTGGCGGTCGCATTCGCGTTGGCGGTCGTCCACCCGGTGGCGGGCAACATCGGGGGCGGCGGGTTCATGGTCACCCGGATGCACGACGGCACGGTCGGCGCGCTCGACTTCCGCGAGACCGCTCCCACGCGGGCGACGCGGGACATGTACGTCGACACGGCGGGCAACGCGATCAGCTCGTCGCTCACGGGCCATCGCTCGATAGGAGTGCCCGGAACGGTGGCAGGGATGTACGAGGCGCACCGCAGGTTCGGCCGGCTCCCCTGGAAGGAGCTGCTCGTGCCCGCCATCGCTCTGGCCCGCGACGGCTACCTGCTCGACGGCCCGCGCAGCCATGTGATCGAACGCGAGGCCGAGCGGCTCGGCCGCTTCCCCGCTTCCCGAGCGCAGTTCCTGGTGGACGGAGCCGCACCGCCGGCGGGAACCCGCTTCCTGCAGCCCGAGCTCGCCCACACGCTGCAGCTGATCGCCGACAGCGGCGCCGCCGCGTTCTACGACGGCAGTATCGCTCACCTCATCGTGCGCGAGATGGCGCGCGGCGGCGGGTTGATCACGCGCCAAGACCTGGCGCACTACGTCGCCAAGTGGCGCGACCCCGTCGAGATCAGGTATCGGGGCTACACGATCTATACGATGCCGCCGCCGTCTGGCGGGGGCGTGACCCTGGCGGAGATCCTCAACGTGATGGAGGGGTACGCTCCGGTTCCGCCGTTCGGCGGTGCGGAGCTGATGCACCTCCAGACCGAAGCGATGCGCCGCGCGTACAGCGACCGGAACGCAATGCTCGGTGATCCTGACTTCGTCCAGATGCCGCTCGACCGGCTGCTGTCGAAGCAGTATGCCGGGTCGTTACGCGCGGAGATCGATCCGCACCGGGCGACGCCCGCCGTACCGATATCGGGAGGGCGCTCCGAGGGGACGGAGACGACTCACTTTTCGATCGTGGATGCGGACGGCTCCGCGGTCGCGTGCACCTACACGCTGAACAACGATTTCGGCAGCGCGGTGACGGTGACCGGCGCCGGATTCCTCTTGAACGACGAGATGGACGATTTCACCTCGGCGCCGGGGCGGCCCAATCTGTTCGGCCTGGTGCAGGGCGAGGCAAACGCCATCGCGCCCGGCAAGCGCATGCTCTCCGCCATGACGCCTTCCATCGTGGTCGACTCCGCCGGGCGGCTCGCGCTCGTGCTCGGCTCGCCCGGGGGCTCACGCATCACGACGGCCGTGTACCAGGTGATCAGCGATGTGGTGGACCAGGGCATGTCGCTCGCCGAGGCGGTCGCGGCCCCGCGGCTGCATCACCAGGCGCAGCCGGACGTCGTGTACCTCGAGCGGGACGGGTTCGAGCAGACTGCCATCGACTCGCTCGAGGCGATGGGGCACAAGGTCGAGACGTGGAGCTACAAGAGCGAGGTGAACGCCATCGGCCGCACCGCCGCCGGCTGGGTGGGGGTCGCGGATCCCAGGCGCGGCGGCGGGGCGGCGGCGTACTGAGCTCGCTACGCCGTCCTGGCCGCCTTCACCGTCAGCGGCTTGTTCAGCTTGATCGTGATCGCCGCGCCCTTCGGGATCACCACGTCGATATCACGCGACGCGCGCGCCGCGGCCGCGCCGGCGGCGGCGCCCGCCGCGCCCCCGATCACGGCACCCTTCGTGTTCTTCCCGAGCAGCTTGCCGACGAGCGCCCCGGCCACGGCTCCGCCGGCGACCTTCGCGGCATCGGCCTTCGTCACGCCGCGACCCTTCATCACGGTGTCCATCGACACCACCGACGCGTCGATCGGGTAGCTCACGCCCCGCACCGACACGCTCGTGAGTGATAGCTCGATCTTGCCGGTCGAGTTCGGGTTCGGAGCGGGCTCCGCGGCCGCGACCGTGCCCGACACGGTCGCCCCGGCCGGAATCACGACCCGCCCGCTTGGGTCCTTCACGTCCTGGCTCACCGTGGCGCTGAAGGCGTCGCCCGCCTTGGCCGTGCGCGTCGTGATCGTATCGCTCGCTGCGAGCGGGACGCGAGCCCCAGCCGCGAGGGTGAGCGGAGCCGGCGCCGCGGGCTTCGGGGGCGCTGGCTTCTTGACGGGCGTCGCCTTCTCGGGCGCCGCTTTGGCCGGCTCGGTCGCGGCAGCCGGTACGTCCTTCATGGCCGCCGTGGACTCGGTCGGGGCGAGGGTGAGGTTGCGCGCCGTCGAATCGGCCGACCGGCTGGTCTGCTCGCCTTTGACGCAGGCGAGGAACGCCACACCCGCCAGCGCGGCGACCAGCAGTCCGTGCTTCTGGAGTCTCATCATTTCATCCCTCTCATTGAGTTTCGCAGGTCCTAATATAGGAAAGTGAGCCCTCAAGTTCCCAAGCTGGAGCCTGGGCACGGTGCGGCGCAGTGCTAAAGCGCACCAGCGGTGTCCTTTAGGACGGTGCCCTATGAGTAGGGGCGCAGCATGCTGCGCCCCCTACACTCTGCGCCTCTACACTTTACAGACGGCTCTTCAGCTTATAGCCGGCTCTTCAGGAACTCCGGCGTGAGCCCCTGCAGCCAGCTCGCGAGCAGGGTGAAGCGGTCGGTCACGAGCAGCAGCCCGAGCAGGACCAACAGGCCTCCCGCGATCCGCTCGACCCACACGAGGTATGGTCGGAAGCGCTGGAACCACGCCAGGAACCGGTCTAGCGCGAGCGCCGTGACCACGAAGGGCAGCGCCAGTCCGGCCGAATAGGCGGTGAGCAGGGCGGCGCCGTGCCCCACGCTCGCCTGCGCGGCCGCCAGCGTGAGAATCGCCCCGAGGATGGGACCGATGCAGGGCGTCCACGCGGCGCCGAACGTGACGCCGACGAATGCCGAGCCGAGATAGCCGAGCGGCTTGCGGGCGAGCTGGACCTTGCGCTCGCGCATGAGCAGGGCCGGGCGCAGCACGCCGAGCAGATACAGCCCGAACAGGATCACGACGACGCCGCCGATCCTCCCGATCCATACCTGAGACCGGAGCAGCAGTACGCCGAGCGCGGACGCGGTGGCGCCCAGGGCGATGAAGATGAGGGAGAACCCGGCCACGAACCACAGCGCGTGGGCCAGGGCCGTGCCCCGGCGCACCTGCAGCTCCTCCAGCGTCAGGCCCGTGAGGAACCCGACGTAGCTGGGGATGAGAGGCAACACGCAAGGAGAGAGAAAGCTGAGCAACCCGGCCACGAAGGCCAGGGCGAACGATGGCGTCACCCGCAGAAGCAGACCGCCGAGACCACCGTGGTCCAGCGGCCGTCATCCCCGCACTCGGCGGTAGAGGTGACGTTCATCGTGCGGACGATGTCGCCCGAGAGCAGCCATTGCTCGCGCCGCTCGTCCCATGCCTTGTCGGGATCGAAGGGGACCCCCAGCACCGTCGCGAGCATCGAGGCAGCCAGATCCTCGGCGTATTCCCCCGAGGTGATCTCGTTCTGACCATAGCTGTGGTGTTCGGAGATGTAGCCGTGATGCGACGCATCCGCGGGCATGGCGACGCCGATCGACGCCGCGACGAGGCGGCTCGGCTCGTTGGTGGACGATTCGGCGATGACCGCGAAAACGACCTGGCCGGGCTTCATGAGCGAGAGGCCTTCCTCCCGGTCCACCAGCTCACAATGCGGCGGGAAGATCGAGCTCACGCGCACGAGGTTGAAGTTTGCCAGATGGGCGTCCCGCAGCGCCATCTCGAAGCTCGTCAGCTTTTCCTTGTGCCGACCAACGCCCTTGGTGAGGAAGGCCTTGGTGGGCACGAACATTCGCGAGTCGATCAACCGGTCACCTCCTGGTCAGCCTTCATACCATGTCGCCGGCCCGATCGCCACCGGCGGGTCCGGATCTCCCGAGCGCTCGGCGGCGGCCTGCATCACCCGCTCGATCACCTCCGCGGGCGAGAGGGCCGTTTCCTCCACGGTGACGCGCGACTGGCCCCGCTCCTTCCCGCGCACGACGAGCATGTAGCGCGCCGTGTAGACGCGCAACCGGCCGCCGGCCTCGCCGGCGCGGCACGCCACCACCGCCGTCCCCCATTCCCGCCCCTCCCGTTTCCAGGGACGGAACAGATAGATCGTCTCGATCTCGGAGGGCGACACGTGACGGGCGACGGCCTCGGCCAGCTTCGCCCACCCCGGCCCGCGGCCGGGCGCTACCGGAGCACGGTCGCCGGGGCCTGCGCCTGCTCCCATCGCTCCACGTAAAACCGCAGTACGTGCATGAAATCCTGGGCGTTGGTGACCACGCCATAGGCCTGGTGCGTGCCGCGGTCCCGCAGCTTGTTGACCACGAACTCCGTCTGATCGACGCAGATCGTCGTGAGCGGTCGCAGCTCCTCCGGCCGCGGAGAGTCCACGAACGCCGGCAGCATGTTGCCCACGGCAATCGCGTGCAGCGCGGTGGCCACGAACACCGCGAACGTGGCCTGCGCGGTGCGCTCGCGCATCGCGTCTTGCGCCGCCAAGGTGTCCGACAGCACCTCGGGCAGCGGTCCGTCGTCGCGGATCGAGCCGGCCAGCACGAACGGCACCTGGTGCGTCACGAGGGCGTGCATGATGCCCGCGGTCACGAGCCCCTGCCGCACCGCGGGGGCGATCCCGCCCACGCGGCGCACCCGGTTGATCGCGCGCATGTGGAGCGCGTGGCCGCCTTCCACGCCCTGCCCCGAGCTCGTCATCCCGAGCGTGGTCCCGAAGATCGCCGCCTCCAGATCGTGCACCGCGACGGCGTTCCCGCCGAGGAACGCCTGGACGTACCCGTTCTGAATGAACCAGATCATGTCTTCGCGCGCCCGGGCGTGCACCAGGGCGGGGCCCACCACCCACAGGATCTTGCCGCCGCGGCGCTTCTCCTCGCCGAGCAGCTGCGCCAGCACGGCGTAGTCCACGGGCTTCTCGCGCGACACCTCGGTCTGCATGAACCCGAATTCGTTGGCGCTGTGCGCGCCGCCGAGGAAGCCCTCGGTATGGACGAAGATGCCCTCGCGGCCGTCCTCCTCGGTGCCCACCGCGACGAGCTGGCCCTGGCGCACGCGTCGGGGCTCGGTCACGACGAGATCCCCATCGCCGTGCAGCACGATGACACAGTCCATGCGCGGCAACCGCGGTCGACGCCACGCCCCCGCCGTCCGGACGTAGGGGGGG
>Ga0209161_10004593_pt1 | contig 10948 bp, 9 predicted proteins | sample GraSoiAngelo_155_FD_186169 | JGI IMG/M metagenome (GOLD analysis project Ga0209161, IMG submission 186169) | Grasslands soil microbial communities from the Angelo Coastal Reserve, California, USA - 14_1009_13_30cm (SPAdes) (version 2) | ecosystem: Environmental > Terrestrial > Soil > Grasslands ...
CAGCACCCCGATCATCGCAATCACGACGATCAGCTCGCTCAGCGAGAACCCGGCTTCTCGGCCCCTCACATCCGCAACCCGGAGACGTACCATTTGACAACTCCTTCGCCCCAAAACAACGCAGTGGCTCCCCCGATTGCAAGGAAAGGACCAAACGGGATCGCGTCCTTACGACCGCGGACGCCGAGGGCCATCAGAGCCACCGCCCACGCTCCCCCGAGCACCACTCCAACCATCAGTCCGAACAGCGCGATCTTCCAGCCGAGAAAGGCGCCGAGCATGGCGCCGAGCTTCATGTCGCCCGCTCCCATGCCGCCACGGCTGGCCACGATGATCACGAAGAAGATCCCTCCCCCCAGCACAATACCGAGGGCGACGTCTGCCCAGCCCAGGTGGCGGGTCGCCACGTTGGCAGTGATCCCTGCCAGAATGCCCGGGAGCGTGATCGCATCGGGAATGATCTGGTGTCGCAGGTCGATCACGGTGATCGCGAGCAGGGCGGCGAGCAGCGCGGCGGCGACGGCGAATTCGAGGGTCGGACCGAATTCCACCCACGCCCCCGCGAGCAGCACCGCCGTCGTCGCCTCGACGAGTGGATAGCGCCACGGGATCGGCGTCGCGCAGGCGCGGCAGCGCCCGCGCAACACGACGAACGACACCAGCGGCACGTTGTCGTACCACGCGATGGGCGCGCCGCAGACCGGGCACGCCGAGCGCGGCGCCAGGAGACTGCGGCGCTCGGGCAGCCGCGCGATCACCACGTTGAGGAAGCTGCCGAGCAGCAGGCCGAACACGGCGACCACCGCCAGGCTCATCTCAGAGGTCGTGCCGCGCCACGATCTCTCGCGCGGCGTCGGGATGCAATTGGCGGAGGATCGTGAGCTGCTTACGCATCTCGACCACGTTGCCCATGTCGCGATACACCAGGACGAGCCCGATGCGCGGCTCAACCGCGAATGGCTGCTCCCCGGCGGCCGAGCGAAACTCCGCGAGCGCTTCGTCGTAGCGCCCGAGTCCCGCAAGGGCGCGGGCCAGGTTCGCACGCACCACGACGTTCCGCTCGTTGAGTGCGACCGCGCGACGCAGGAACGGCACCGCCTCCTCGAACCGGCCCTGCTGGTGGAGCGCCATGCCCAGGTTGTTGAGCATCCCCGTCTCGGTCGGGAACTTCGCGGTGGCCCGCCGCAGCGCCGCCTCGGCGTCTCCCGGACGGTTGAGCTGGAGCAGCGCCAGGCCGAGCCCGCCGTACGGCTTCTCGCGGTCGGGCTTGAGCATCAGCGCGCGCACGAAGTGCTCGATGGCGATCAGCGTCTCGCCCGGAGCCTTGCGTTCGCGGTTGATGATGGCCGCGCCGTAGTTGTCGTGGCAGATCGAGCATTCCGGCGTCGCGATCATCGCGTGCGTCCAGAGCGAGTCGTTGTCGCGCCAGACCTGGACTTGCAGCCACGTCAGGGCGCCCAAGGTCGCGAGCAGCGTGGCCAGGGCCGCGCAGCTCGCGCGGAAGAGCGGAGGGCGTACCGTTCCGGCCGCGTGCGCGCCGACGAGCCACGCGACGCCGCCGCCGAACAGGACGGCGAACCCCAGGCACGACAAGTAGCTGTAGCGGTCGTGCGCCAGCTGGAAGCCGGCGTGCACGAGGCCGCCGACGGGCGCCAGCACGATCGCGTACCACGCACAGGCGGCGAGGCCCGCCGGCCACCGCCCGGCTAGCGCCACGAGACTCACGCTCACCAGCGCTACCGCGACGGCCGCGAGGACGAACTCCGAATCGAGCGGGTTTATGCGCACCGGCAGCTCGTACAGCGGCGAGAGGTCCGTCGGTAGGATCGTCTTGGACACATAGAACACCATGCTGTAGAGCGCCATCGCGACGCGTGAGGGCAGCGGGTATTTCGCGGCCGGCGTGAAATAATCGTGGTGGGCCACCGCCCAGTACGACACGGCGGCGCCCGCGACGGCGACGGCCCCGAACGGCAGCTTTTCGAGCAGCGTGCGCCGCGTCTGCGGTGTGCGCCACGTCGCCGGAGCCGCGGACAGCCGGCGCAGCGGGTACCAGTCGAGGACGATGAGCAGCAGCGGCAGGGTCATCACGATCGACTTGGCCAGCAGCGCCAGCGCGAACGCGGCGACCGACCCCGCCAGTAGTCGACGCCGGCGCGCGCCGTTGGCACCCTCCGCGCGCAGATACGTCAGCACGGACGTCAGGAACAGCAGTCCCGAGAGCACGTCGCGCCGTTCGGTGGCCCACGCCACGGATTCCGCCCGCAGGGGATGGACGGCGAAGAACAGCGCGGCCACCGCGGCGCCCGCACGCAGCGCCGTCGGGCTCGCGCCCGGCCGCGCGGCCGCCAGGAGCCGTTTGGTGACCCAGTAGACGAGCACGGCGTTCGCGGCGTGCAGCAGTAGGTTTGTGAAGTGGTAGCCGGCTGGCTCCATGCCCCAGAGCACGTAGTCGAGGCCGAAGCTCAGCCAGGTGACCGGGATGTAGTGACCCAGCAGCGTGGTCGTGAACATCCAGGCGAGGTTGCGGGGCGCGAGGCCACGGAAGTGGGGATTCTCCACCAGATTCGTCGGGTCGTCCCACTGCACGAACTCGTTACGGAGCCCGACGGCGAACACCACGACCACGGCGAGCACGATGGCGAGCGGGATGACTCGCTCCGGAAGGGCGAGCGTCGTCAGACGACCGCGTACGTGCGCCGCCAGCTCCGCCAGGCCGCCGCTGCCTCGCTTCTCGCCGGCGAGCGGCGCGGCCGAGGTCCTCTCGTCGTAGAGCGTCGGTGTAGGCATGTGTTTAAACGCGAAGGGAGGAGGCCCGAAGACCTCCTCCCTTCATGAGGGCGGCGCCGGCAAGCCGGCGGAGCCCCGCGACGTTAGGGTAGGCTAACGGTCGTCGCGTCGCCGTTGCTGCTGATGGTGAACGTGCCCGCCGTGGTGGCCGTGTATACGTACGCGATCCAGCCCGATGGCGGCTGCGGAACGGACGCCATGAACGGACCGGCGACCTGACCCTGGCCGTTGGTCACCGCGGTCGTCAGGGCCGTGAGGCCGCCGGCGCCGCTGGTGGGGAGGGCACCCATGTGGGCCCCGTAGATCGAGACGGCCGAGGCGAGCGCGCGGGCGTCGGCCTGGGCCTTGGCGATGCGAGCGCGCTGCTGCACGTTCGCGTACAGCGGGATGGCGATGGCGGCCAGAATGCCGATGATCGCCACGACGATCAGGAGCTCGATCAGCGTGAAGCCGTGCTGACCGCTAAAAGCCATGCGCTTCTTGTTCCAGAACTGGGTCATGTTCCCTCCTTGGGCTGGTTGGTACCTGCGGTCGAAGAAATAGGCAGGAAACATGCCGCCTCATCGCAGTGTCTACAAATAATGATAAATCAGGTAGTTAGGTTCTAAGTCGCGTGGTCCGACCGACATTAACCGGCCGTAAACTGACCAATTTCGTCAGTTGGTCGAGGGCGGTTTGGGGCCACCGCGGCCGCCGCGCAGCCCGTGCTTCTGGAGCTTGTAGCGGAATTGACGGAAAGAGAGGCCGAGCAGCTCCGCCGCGCGAACCTGCAGCCAGCCCGAGCGTTCGAGCGCGAGGCGGATATAGCCGTTCTCGATGCGCGTGAGGGTGCCTTCGAGGTCCATCCCCGTGGGCGGGATCTCAACGTTGACTGTTTGCTCGTCGCGCGGCGCGCGCAGATGGGGCGGGAGCGAATCGGGCGACAGGAAGTCGCCGCTGCCGAGCACGATCGCGCGCTCGACGACGTTCTCGAGCTCGCGAATGTTGCCGGGCCAGTGGTAGCGTTCCAGGATCGCGAGCGACTCGGGCGAGATCCCCTTCACGCTTTTGCCGACGTCCTTCGTGACGCGCGCGACGAAGTGCGAGACCAGGAGCGGGATGTCGTCGAGGCGCTCGCGCAGCGGCGGCATGTGGATCGGGATGACGTTGAGCCGGTAGTAGAGATCCTCGCGGAGCACGCCGTCCGCCACCGCCTTGGAGAGATCGCGATTGGACGCGGCGACCAGGCGCACGTCGACCTTGACGTCGCGCGTGTCGCCGACCCGACGGATCTCGCGCTCCTGGGTCGCCCGCAGGAGCTTCACCTGGATCGAGTGCGGAATCTCCGTGATCTCGTCGAGGAACAGCGTGCCCCCGTCGGCCGCCGCGAAGAGACCCTCCGTGCTGGCCACGGCGCCGGTGAAGGCGCCCTTCACGTGGCCGAAGAGCTCCGATTCCATCAGCGTCTCGGGAATCGCGCCGCAGTTCACCGACACGAACGGGCGGGCCCGACGCGCCGACTCCAGGTGCACGGCGCGGGCGACCAGCTCCTTGCCGGTCCCGCTCTCGCCGGTGATCATCACCGTCGAGCCGCTGTCGGCCGTCTTGCGGATCGTCTCGAAGACCTCGAGAATGCGCGGGCTCTTGCCGATGAATCCTTCGAAGCCGTGCTCGCGTCGCAGCTGGCGCTTGAGCTCGCGATTCTCGTCCTGCAGGCGTTTGCGCTCGAGCGCATTGGCGATGGTGAGCCGCAGCTCGTCGAGCTTGAACGGCTTGGTGACGTAGTCGTAGGCGCCGAGCTTCATCGCCTCCACCGCCGTCTCCGTCGAGGCGAACGCGGTCACCACGAGCACGACCGTTCGCGGCGAGTGTTCCTTCGCCGCGCGCAGCACGGCCAGGCCGTCCACCTTGCGCATCCGGAGATCGGTGATGACGAGGTCAAAGTCGTCCGTCTTCAGGGCCTGCACGGCGGGCTCGCCGCCGTCGGCGAGGGTGACGGCGTAGCCGACCTGCCGCAGCATGATGCCCAGCAGTTCACGCATGCTCTGCTCGTCGTCGACGACGAGCACGCGTGTCTCAGCCACGGATCGCGGGGAAGCGGAGGGTGAAGATGCTGCCGGCGCCCGGCGCCGACTCCACCTGGACCTCGCCGCCGTGCTCCTGCATGATCCGGTGAACGAGGGCGAGGCCGAGCCCGCTGCCGTCGAGCTTCGTGGAGAAGAAGGGCTCGAACACGTGACCGAGGTCCTCGCGCGCGATGCCCTCGCCGGTGTCGCCCACGCGCACCTCGAGCCCGCCATCCACCACCCCCGCCGACACCCGAAGCTCGCCGCCGTCCGGCATGGCCTCGACGGCATTGAGGCAGAGGTTCCACAGGGCCTGACGGAATTGCTGCGCGTCGGCCACCCACTCGAGGCTCGGCGGGAACTCGCGGGCGATCTTCAGCATGCCGGCCGCCGCGCGGTGCTCGAGCAGCACCAGCACCTCGTCGATCGGCTCGACGAGGTTCAAGCGCGCCCGCACGAGCGGCGCCGGGCGGGCGTATTCGAGGAAGGCGCGCAAGATCTCGCTGAGGCGCCCGGATTCCTTGAGGACGATCTGCGCGAGCCGCTCGCGCACCTCGCCGGCCGTCCCGCTGCTGGCGAGGACCTCGATGGCGCCGGTGAGCGAGGCGAGTGGATTGCGGATCTCGTGCGCGATGTTCGCCGACATGCGGCCGAGCGTCGCCAGGCGATCGGCCTGGCGGAGGCGCTCCTCCATCGCCCGCGCCGCTGTGAGGTCCTCGCACGCGCAGATCACGCCGAGCTGCTCGTCCTCGTCGCCGGCCTTGAGGGCCCAGAAGGTGAGTCGAATGGGCACACTGCTGCCGCCGGGCCGGGGAAGCACGGCCTCGTGACGGCTCGGGTTGTCAGGCTCGGTGGCGAGGTCGGCCTCGATGGCGGGCAGTGAGACGAGGTCGCCGAACAGCGCGTGCCAGGGCCGGCCGAGCGCCGCCGTCGCCGGCACGCCGGTGATCGTCGTCGCCGCACGGTTGAACGTGGTGATCGTATGCGACCGGTCGAGAGCGATGAGTCCCGTGCCCACCGACTCGAACACGAGGTCCTTGATGGCACGCAGGTCTCGCAGCGTGCGGCTCTGGATCTGGAACCGCTCGGCGAGGCCACCCGCGACGATGGCCACGACGAGGAAGGTCCCCGCGTTGGCGAACATCGTGATGATCTCGAGGGCCGTCGTCTCCTGCGGCGCCTCGAACAGCGCGGTGAGGGGGACTACGGTGCGCCCAAAGACGAGTCCGGTGTAGAGCGCGGACGCGGCCGCCGCGATGGTGAGGCCGCCCGTGCGTGAGAGCGTGACACACGACGCCGTCACCAGCATCACATAGAGGAAGGTGAAGATCGAGCGCGCGCCGCCGGTGGCCGCCACCACCCCGGTGACGAGGGCCACGTCCAGGAGGGCGATGAGCCACGCGATCCGCCGCGGGTGCGCGAGTGGCGGGCCGAACAGGAGACCGCCCGACGAGGCGGCCACCGTGAGGAGCGCCAGCGCGAGGACGCCGTGGTTGATGCCGGGCGTCATCCCGTCGGGCAGGAGGATGCCCAGCGGGAGCAGGAGGGCGGCCACGCCTAGCCGCGCCCAGAACACGCCCCGCAACAGCCGATGGCCGTCGACGGACGTCATCGAACGGTCACGCGGTCACTTGACGAGCGTCACCATCTTGAAGATGGGGAGGTACATGGCCACCACGATGCCGCCCACGACCACGCCGAGGAAGACGATCATCATCGGCTCGAGCAGCGAGGTGAGCGCGGTGACGGCGGCGTCGACCTCGTCGTCGTAGAAGTCGGCGATCTTGCTGAGCATTGCATCGAGAGCACCCGTGTTTTCACCGACCGAGATCATGTGCACGACCATCGGCGGGAACACGGGCGTCGCCTTCAGCGGCTCGGCCAGCGTGCCGCCCGCCGTGACGTGCTGGCGCGCCTGCATCACGGCCTTCTCGACGACGCGGTTGCCTGCCGAGCGCGCGGTGATGAGCAGCCCCTCGAGGATGGGCACGCCGGAGGAGATCAGCGTGCTGAGCGTGCGCGTGAAGCGCGCCACGGCCACCTTGCGGATGAGCATGCCGATGACGGGCACCTTCAGCGCGAAGGTGTCGATCAGCATGCTGCCCTGGTCCGTGGCGTAGTAGCGCCTGAGGGCGTAGATGGCGGCGGCGACACCCGCGAGTATGAAGATGATGTACTTGCGCGTCATGTCCGACATCCACATGACGACCTTGGTCGGCAGCGGCAGCTCGGAGCCCATGTTCTTGAACATGTTCGCGAAGGTCGGCAGCACGAAGATCATCATGAAGATGATGACGAGGCACGCCACGCTGATGATCGTCACCGGGTAGACCATCGCGCTCTTGACCTTGGCCTTCAGCTTGGCCGCCTTCTCGATGTAGCCGGAGAGCCGCTGGAGCACGACGTCGAGCACGCCGCCGGACTCGCCGACGGCCAGCATGTTGGTGAACAGGTGGTCGAAAGTCTTCGGATACTTGCCGAACGACTCCGCCAGCGTCGCGCCGCCCTGGACGTCGGCGGCGATGCGCACGGTCACGTCGCGCAGCGTCTTGGAGTCGTTCTGCTCGGAGAGGATCTGCAGGCACTGGGCGATCGGCAGACCGGCGTCGACCATCGTCGAGAACTGGCGGGTGTAGATCGCGAGGTCCTTGTCCTTGACACGGCCGCCGAGCTTCTTCGCTATTGCGGCGCCGGCGGCGGCCTTGACCGCCTTCTCCTGCACCGAGGTGGCGATGACGCCCTTCGCCCGCAGTGCGGTGACGGCGGCGGGGCGGCTGTCCGCCTCGATCTCGCCCGTCACCGCGCCGCTGCCGGCACGCCCCTTGTACGCGAACACAGCCATAACGACGTCCTCCTGCTAAGACAACGTCACGCGCAACACTTCTTCGACCGTCGTGGTCCCCTCGATCACTTTCATCAAGCCGGACTGGCGCAGCGTCTTCATCCCGTCCTTCTGCGCCTGTTCCCGGAGTTCCGCGGTGGCGGCATTCTTCAAGATCATGTCACGAAGCGTCTCGCCGATGGGCATCACTTCGTAGATGGCCACCCGCCCCTTCATGCCCGTGAAATTGCAGGTCGCGCAACCCTTGCCGCGATAGAAGGTCACGTTCGGGAGCCCCTGCGAAACATGGCCATAGGGCACGAGGTCCTCTTCCTTGCCCTCCACCGGCTGCTTGCAGTCCTTGCAGATCCGTCGGCCCAGCCGCTGGGCGAGGATCACCAGCAGCGCCGAGGACAGCAGGAACGGCTGGATGCCCATGTCGAACAGCCGGGCCACCGTCGACGGGCAGTCGTTCGTGTGCAGCGTGGTGAACACGAGGTGGCCGGTGAGGGCGGCGCGGATCGAGATCTGCGCCGTCTCGAGGTCGCGCGTCTCACCGACGAGGATCACATCCGGGTCCTGGCGCAGGAAGGAGCGAAGGACGGCGGCGAACGAGCGGCCCACGCCCTCGTTGACCTGGACCTGGTTGACGCCCTTGAGGTTGTATTCGACCGGGTCCTCCGCGGTCATGATGTTGTGCTCGGGCGAATTGATCGTCGAGATCGCCGAGTACAGCGTGGTCGTCTTGCCCGAGCCCGTCGGCCCCGTGATGAGCACCATGCCGTACGGCTGGTGGATCGAATGATTGAACTTCTCGAAGCTCCACGGATCGAAGCCGAGCTTGGTGAGGTCGAGCTGCAGCGACTCCTTGTCGAGGATACGGAGGACGGCTTTCTCGCCGAAGATGGTCGGCAGGACCGACACGCGGAAGTCGATCTCGCGGTGGCCGAAGCGCAGCTTGATGCGGCCGTCCTGCGGTACGCGCCGCTCGGAGATGTCGAGGCTCGACATGATCTTCAGCCGCGAGATGATCGCGGGCTCGAGCCGCTTCGGCGGTGAGAGCATCTCGTGCAGCACGCCGTCCATGCGGCAGCGGATGCGGAAGTGCTTTTCGTATGGCTCCCAGTGCAGGTCGGAGGCGCCCTTGCGGATCGCGTCCACGAGGACCATGTTCACGAGCTTGACGACGGGCGCCTCGTCGGCGGATTCCTTGAGCTCGAAGACGTCGACGCCCTTCCCTTCCGTCTCACCCTCGAGGACTTCGACGTTCGCGTCGGCGGCGATCTCCGTCAGCATCTCGTTCATCGACGCCTGCCCGTCCTCGTAATGCTTCTCGATCGCCTTGCGGATCGTCGCCTGCGGGGCCACCACGGGCAGGATCTGCAGGCTCGTCATGAAGGCGATGTCGTCGAGGGCGAACACGTTGGTGGGATCGGCCATGGCCAGGGTGAGGGTGCCGCCGATGCGCTTGACCGGCAGGATCTCGTACTTGCGCGCGATCGGCGCCGGGACGAGACGCAGCGTCTCCGTGTCGACGTCGATGTTGGTCAGCGTGATGGAGGGGATGCCGTACTGTCGCGAGAGGAAGCCGATCAACTGCTCCTCGGTAATGAACCCGAGGCGCGCGAGGATCGAGCCGAGCTTCTCGGTCTTGCCCTTTTGCTCGGCGAGCGCCTGCTTGAGCTGAGCCTCGGTGATCAGCCGTTCGGCAACCAGGAGGTCGCCGAGGCGCCGGGTCTGAGGCTGCCCAAGTTTGTGGGCCATCTACACTTTTTACTGTATCCCACCAACCCGCTTCAATGTGTCGGTAAAGGCACGGTACGCGTCATCCAGGTACAGGACGAAAAGGACACGCTTTAACGCGGTTTTACCCCCCTTCACGTGGGCCGCGACGGCCTCGATCATGGCGTCGGCGGCCGCGGCCGGCGCGACGTGGCCGACGCCAGTGCCGAGGGCAGGCATGGCGATGGACGTCAGCCGGTGTTTGTCGGCCACGGCCAGCGCGGCGCGTGTCGCGCGCCCGACGACCTCCGCGTCGGTTTTGAGGTCGGGACCCATCACGACCGCGTGGATGACGTGGGTCGCCTGGAGATTGCCGCCCGGGGTGAGCAGTGCCTCGCCAACCTCGACCGGTCCCTGGCGCATCGCCTCTTCCTCGATGATGACGCCGCCCTTGCGCTTGATGGCGGCCGCCACGCCGGTCGTCATGGTGAGGGCGGTGTTGGCCGGGTTCACGAGCGCGTCGACCTCGCGATCGGTGATGTCGCCGCGCTCGACGGAGATCGACGCGTTGCCCACCTTCGCCTTCATCGTCGGCGCTCCTGCGCCTTCACGGCATCCCACGAGCGCTCGAGCTCCGCCTGCGACACGCTGCCCATGTTCTTGCCCTGCGCGCTCAGATCGGCCTCCATGCCGGTGAAACGCCGTCGGAACTTTTCAATCGCACCCTGCAGCGCTTCCTCCGCGTCGATCGACGCCAGGCGCGCGACGTTCACGAGCGAAAAGAGCACGTCGCCCAGCTCGTCCTGCAGCCGCGCGCGATCGTCGTCGGCCAGCGCATCGGCGGCCTCGCGACACTCTTCCTCGACCTTCGTCCACGCCGCGCGCGCGTCCGGCCAGTCGAAGTTCACGCGCGAGGCCTTCGACGTGATGCGTTGCGCGCGCAGCAGCGAGGGCAGCGCGCGCGGCACGCCGTCGATGACGGAGCGCCGGCGCCCCGCCGTGTGCGCCTCGCGCTGCTTGATCGCCTCCCACTGCGCGAGCGCCTCGCCCGGCGTGCCCACCGTGGTCTCGCCGAAGACGTGCGGATGACGGCTGATCATCTTGTCCGCGAGGCGCGCGAGCAACGCCGCCATGTCGAACTCGCCGCGCTCGACCGCGATCTGCGCGTGGAAAACCACCTGGAAGAGGAGGTCTCCGAGCTCTTCCTGCAGCGCCGCGGTGTCGCCGGACTCGATCGCCTCGAGCACCTCGTAGGTTTCTTCGATCAGGAACGGCTTGAGGGAGGTGCGGGTCTGTTCACGATCCCACGGGCATCCGCCCGGTTCGCGCAGCCGCCTCATGATCTCGAGGAGCCGTTCGAACTGATCGCCGGGGGACTGGGTCATGTTCGGTTCCTGAGGGTAAGGGATTATACAGCAAGGGTTTGCGCGTGTGCTAGGCTCGCCCAATGGCGCAGCCATCCGACGAGGGATTCAGGGTCACGGACCGCCGTCGGCGGGACCCGATCGACGAGTCCGCACCCTCCCGGCCGGGGTCCCACCCGCGTCCGGCGAGCCCGTCCTCCGCCGAG
>Ga0209161_10004598_pt1 | contig 10942 bp, 10 predicted proteins | sample GraSoiAngelo_155_FD_186169 | JGI IMG/M metagenome (GOLD analysis project Ga0209161, IMG submission 186169) | Grasslands soil microbial communities from the Angelo Coastal Reserve, California, USA - 14_1009_13_30cm (SPAdes) (version 2) | ecosystem: Environmental > Terrestrial > Soil > Grasslands...
CTTGAGCGAGGACTTGACCGCCTCCAGGCGATGCGCGTCCTGGTAGTCGCGCGGCGAGATGCCGAACGCCTGCTTGAAGCGGCGCTGCAGGTGGAACGGGCTCGCGCCCACCGCGCGCGCGAGCTCCTCCAGCGTGACGCGCTCGCCGCGGCGCGCGTCCAGATAGGTCCTCGCTCTTTCGACCGCTGTTTCCATGGCCGCTAATGTAACGTCAGTCGAGGCTGCCTGCTATCCGGATCTTGCGCTCTCCCCGCGCAGCTTTAACCAATCCGTAACCAATCGATAAGCGATCCGAATGTCCTGTCCCGCGACCATGGCGCCAGGCCAGATCGAGGGCCGGCATCACATGAATGAGGGAGAGACGCATGATGGCTGTTTCCAGGGATGTGCGGCACGGCGAGCGCCTGCACCGCATGCTGGTCGCGGAGCTCTCCGGTGCGGGATGTTTCCGCCCGGCCGCCGCGCGCACCGCTGCTTACGGCGCGTTCATCCTGGCGAGCTATGCGGCGGCCTACGCGGCGCTGCTGACCGGTCCGGGTGTTGCCGCGCGTGCGCTGGCGATTTTCGTGCTGGCGTTCATCAGCGTGCAGGCCGGTTTCCTCTCGCACGAGGCAGGTCATGGGGCAATCACGCGCGACCGCCGCGTGGCTGATCTGCTCGGCCAGGTGTTCCACACCCTGCTGACTGCGCTTTGCTACTCGTATTTCCGCCACATCCACCGGCTGCACCACCCGCATTGCAACGACCGAGGCCGCGACCCCGACATGCAGTCCGAGTTCGTCAGCATGTACCTGCAATCCGCGCTCACCAAGACGGGCCTGGGCAGGCTGATCAGCCGGCACCAGGGCGTCCTCATCTGGATCCTGATCGGGCTGCAGGGCTTCACGCTGAAAATCGACAGCCTGCAGTTCCTGCGGCGCAATCCACGCAGCACCAGGGTCGACCAGTGCGTCGTGCTGCTGCATTACGCGCTGTGGCTCGTGCCGCCGGTGCTGCTGCTCGGCGCCGCGGATGCGCTGCTGAACTACGCCCTGATGACCGTGCTGATCGGCTTCTACACCGGCATGATTTTCGTGGTCAACCACGTCGGCACGCGCGTCATCGAGCCCGATGAATCGATCTCGTTCTTCCAGCAGGAAATCAGCGTCACGCGCAATCTCGGCGCCTCGCGGCTGCACGACTTCGTCTTCGGCGGGGTGAACAACCACATCGAGCATCACCTGTTTCCCTCGATGCCGACGGCGCGATTGCGCAGCGCGCGCCGCATCACCCGCGCCTTCTGCCGCAGGCACGGCATCGCCTATCGCGAGATGTCGTGGTTCGCCGCGGCGCGCGAGGTCACGCGTCACTTCAACGCGATGTCAGCGTTTGTCCCATGAACCTCACCCTTCCCGCGAAGCGTGGCCTGGTGCTGGCGGCATCGCTGCTTGCGCTTGGCGGATGCGCAGTGCGCCAGCTCGCCGTGAACAGCCTCGGCGACGCGATCGCGCAGGGCGGCGCCGCGTTCGCCGCCGACGACGATCCCGAGCTGATCCGCGCCGCCGCTCCGTTCAGCCTCAAGCTGATCGAGAGCCTGCTCGCCGAAAGCCCCGAGCACAAAGGGCTGCTGCTCGCAGCCTCGCGCGGCTTTACCCAGTACGCATACGCGTTCGTGCAGCAGGAGGCGGAGGAAGCCGAAGCCCACGACCTGGCCGGGTCCCTGCGCCTGGAAGATCGCGCGCGGCGCATGTACCGGCGGGCGCGCGATTACGGCTTGCGCGGGCTTGCCTTGAACCGGCCCGATTTCGAGCGCCGGCTGCGCGCCGAGCCGCGGCGGGCGGCCGCCGCTCTCCCCGTGGCGGACGTGCCGTTGCTGTACTGGACCGCGGCGGCGTGGGGCGCGCTGATCGGTCTTTCCAAGGACCAGCCCGACGTGCTCGGCGAGCTGCCGATCGTCGAGGCCCTGATGGACCGGGCGCTTGAGCTAGACGAGTCCTTCGAGCGAGGCGCCATCCACAGCTTCATGATCGGCTACGAGTCGGTGCGCCAGGACCGGGCCGGCGACCCCGCGCTGCGGGCGCGCCGCCACTTCGCGCGCGCGATGCAGCTCTCGGGCGGGACAGACGCGGCACCGCTGCTCGCGCTGGCCGAGGCGGTATGCGTGCCGCAGCAGCGGCGCGCCGAATTCGAGGCGCTGCTCAGGCAGGCCTTGCGCATCGACACCGATCGCGCGAGCGAAAACCGCCTCGCCAACCTGGTGGCGCAGCGCCGCGCGCGCTGGCTGCTGTCGCGCACCGATCATCTCTTCACCAACTGACTGACATGAACCTTCTCAGAACACTGGCCTTCGCCGCCGCCCTGCTCGCGGGTGAAGCTCAAGCTGCGGAAGCTGTGAGGATCCGGCTGGGCGCGCTCGCTCCGCGCGGCACCACCTGGCACCGCAGCCTGCTCGAAATGGGCGAGAAGTGGCGCGCGGCGCAGGGCGCCGGCGCGGAATTCATCGTCTATCCCGGCGGCTCGCAGGGCGGCGAAGCCGACATGGTGCGGCGCATGCGCGTCGGGCAGCTCAATGCGGCGATGCTGACGGTGATCGGCCTGGCCGAGATCGACGATTCGGTGGCGGCGCTGCAGAAGATGCCGATGGTGTTCCGCTCGTGGGGCGAGCTCGACTTCGTGCGCGAGAAGCTGCGCCCGGGCCTCGAGAAGCGCTTTCTCGACAAGGGCTTCGTCGTGCTGTGCTGGGGCGACGCCGGATGGGTGCGCTTCTTCTCCAAGGAGCCCGCGCTGCATCCCGCCGACTACCGCAAGATGAAAGTGTTCGCCTGGGCAGGCGACAACCCGCAGGCCGACATCATGAAGACGCTCGGCTACCAGCCGGTGGTGCTCGAGATCTCCGACATCCTTCCCGGGCTGCAGACCGGCATGATCAACATGGTGCCAAGCACGCCCTTCTGGGCGCTCACCCTGCAGTTCTACAACCACGCCTCCTACATGCTCGAGATGGACTGGGCGCCGATGGTCGGCGCGGTGGTCGTCACGCGCAAGGCCTGGGACGCGATGTCGCCCGCCGGCCGGCAGGCGCTGCGCGATGCCGGCGAGGCCGCCGGCGTGGAGCTGCGCGCGGTCAGCCGCCGCGAGCAGGAAGAGTCCGTGGCGGCGATGAGGAAGCGCGGCCTCAAGGTGCAGCCGGTCACCCCCGAGCTCGAGGCCGAGTGGCGCCGGGCTGCCGAGCAGATGTACCCGATGATCCGCGGCAAGATGGTGCCGGCGGAATCGTTCGACGAAGTCCAGCGCCTGCTGAAGGAATACCGTGCTCAAGCGCGCTGAAAATCTCGCCCTGGCGGCGGCGCTGGCGTCGATGGCGCTGCTGCCGGTGGCCGAGATCCTGCTGCGGGCGGTGTTCCGGGTCGGCATCTCGGGCGTGGCTTCCTTCACCCAGCACTTCGCGCTGGTCGCCGGCATGCTGGGGGCGGCGGTGGCCGCGCGCGAGCAGCGCCTGCTTTCGCTGTCCACGCTCGACTCGCTGCTGGACGGACGCAGCGCGCCGCTGGCGCGCTTCTTCACGCGGACCGTGGCGGTGATCGTCGGCGCGCTCCTGTGCCTCGCCAGCGTCGAGCTGGTGCTCGCCGAGCGCGCCGGGGGCAACGTCATCGCCTACGGCATTCCAGTGTGGCTGGGCCAGGCCGCGCTGCCTCTTGGTTTTGCCCTCATCACGCTGCGGCTGGCCTGGTCGGGCGGCGTCGGATGGCCGGCCCGGCTTGCCAGCCTCGCCCTGGCTGCCGCCGTCGCGGCGGCCGCGGCGAGCCGGCTGCCACTCGGCAATGCGATGGCCATCACGGCCGTTTGCGTGGTGCTGGTCGCGGCGATCCTCGGCTCGCCGGTCTTCACGACCCTGGGCGGCGTGGCCCTGTTCCTGTTCTGGAGCGACGGCCTGCCGATAGCGTCGATCCCGCTCGACCACTACCGCCTGGTGGTGAATCCGTCGCTGCCGATGATCCCGTTGTTCACCCTGGCGGGCTATTTCCTCGCCGAGGGCGGCGCCCCGCGCCGCCTGATCCGCGTGTTCGACGCGCTGTTCGGCGGGATGCGCGGCGGCGCCGCGATCGTCACCGTCCTGGCTTGCGCGTTCTTCACCTCGTTCTCGGGCGCCTCGGGGGTCACGATCATCGCGCTGGGCGGCATGCTGATGCCGCTATTGTTGAGCGCCGGCTATTCGCAAAAAAACGCGCTCGGGCTGCTGACGGGGGCGGGATCGCTCGGCGGCATGCTGCCGCCCGGCCTGCCGCTGGTGCTCTACGCCATCGTCGCCAGGGTCTCGATCGAAGAGATGTTCCTCGCCGGCATCCTGCCCGGGCTGCTGCTGGTGGCGCTGGTTGCGCTCTGGGGCTTCAGCCGTGCGCCGCGCGCAGCCGTGACAGCGCGCAAGTTCGACTGGCGCGAAGCCCGCGCCGCGCTGCTTGCGGCGAAGTGGGAGCTCGCGCTGCCGCCGATCGCGTTCCTCGGCTTGTTCGCGGGCTTTGCCACGCCGGTCGAGGCAGCCGCGCTTACCGCGGTCTACGCCTTCATCGTCGAAGTCCTGGTGCACCGCGACCTCGACCTCAGGCGGGACGTGCCGCGCGTGATGGCGGAATGCGGGCTGCTGGTCGGCGGCGTGCTGCTGATCCTGGGCGTGGCGCTGGGCTTCACCAACTACCTGGTCGACGCTCGCATCCCGGAGCGCGCCGTGGACTGGGTGACTGGCGTCATCCATTCGCGCTGGATGTTCCTCGTTGCTCTCAACCTGTTTCTGCTGGTGGCGGGATGCCTGCTCGACATTTTTTCCGCCACCGTCGTGCTGGTGCCGCTCATCGTGCCGCTCGGGCTCGCGTTCGGCATCGACCCGATTCACCTGGGCATCGTTTTCCTGGTGAACATGGAGCTCGGCTATCTGACCCCGCCGGTAGGAATGAACCTGTTCTTCGCCGCCTACCGCTTCGGCAAGCCGCTTCCCGAGGTGTGCCGCGCCGCGCTTCCGGTGGTGGGCGTGCTCGCCATCGGCGTGCTGCTGGTCACCTTCGTGCCATGGCTGGCGAGCGGCCTGCCTCGGCTCCTCAAATGACCCGCATGACGCGGCCGATCCTCACCGCGCGCGAGCTGGACGTGCTGCGCTTGCTGTCGCTCGGCTGCAGTTACGCGCAGATAGCCGTGCGCATCGGCATCTCCAGGCACACGGTCGGCAGCCACATCAAGAATGCCTACCGCAAGCTCGACGTTCATACAGCGGCGGCCGCCGTGTTTCGCGCCATGAGCCTCGGCTTGTTCCGTCCACGCAGGGCTATCACTTAGGGATAGGCCATGGCGAAACCGGGCATCCACTGCGAAGTCATCATCATCGGCGCCGGGATCACCGGCATCGGCGCGGGCTACTACCTGCGCGCCAATGATATTTCCTACACGATACTCGAGGGCAAGGACGATCTGGGCGGAGTCTGGAACACCCATCGATGGCACGGCGCGAGGTGCGACTCCGATTTCATCAAGTACTCCTTCAGCTTCAAGCCCTTCCTGTCCGCGCAGTGCCTGCAAAGCAGCGCAACGATACGCCGCTACCTGCGCGCCGTCGCAGAAGAATTCTCGATCCTGGAAAACATCCGCTTCAATACCCGCGTCACCAAGGCGGTGTTCAGCACCCAGGCAAAACGCTGGACAGTTCACACTAGCCGGGGGACCTTCACCGCCCAGTTCCTGATCAACGGCAACGGCTACTTCTCGGACCAGCCGTATGTGCCGGCCTTCAAGGATGCGGACAAATTCAAGGGCGAGATCATCCATACCTCGGATCTGGACGCCGCCAGAACCTTCCGCGACAACAATGTGGTGGTGGTGGGAAGCGGCTCCACCGCGATCTGCTGCGCGCCCGAGCTGTCGCGGGTGTCGAAGTCGCTGGTCCTGCTGCAAAGGTCCCCGTCCTACATCTATGAGATCAGCAACCGCGCCGGCCCGCTGATCGTGCTATGCCAGAGCCTCTACCGTCTCGGCGTGCGCTTCCCGGTGAAATGGCTGCGCGCTTATCTGCAGCTCAGAGACGACCTGATCTTCGTCGGCTTTCGTAGTTTTCCCCGCCTCGCGCGGTGGTTCTTCAGGCATCATTGGCTCAAGGCGGTGGGCCCGGACGCCTTTCGCGAGCACTTCAGCCCGCGCTACAACCCGTGGGAGCAACGCATCGCGGTGGCGATCGGCCTGAAGGAAAAGCTGCAGAAAGGGCGGATGGCGATCAAGACCGCCGAGATCGAGCGCTTCACCGAATCATCCATCGTGCTGACCAGCGGCGAAAGCATCGAATGCGATACCTGCATCCTGGCGACCGGGCTCAACCTGAGGTTCTTCAGCTTCGAGCTGTTCGTCGGCGAGGCCAAGATTGCCGTCGAGCGGATCAATCTCTACAAGGGCGTCATGGTGGGGGGGATCCCGAACTATTTTCACCCCATGGGGTCATGGCACTCGGCATGGACGCAGCGGCTGGAGCCGGTCACCCGGTTTGCGATCAGGATCATCGCGCACATGAAGAAGCGTGGCTTGGGCAGCGTCAGCGTCGAGCGCAGGGAGGTCGATGCCGCACCGGGGATCACGCCCAACTACGTCATGCGTTGTGCCTCGACGCTGCCGCGGCTGCATGGCACCTCGAACCTGCCCTCCATCGACAATCTCTTTGCGAATCGATTTAACCCGGGCAGCTTCAATTTCTCCTAGGATTTGGGTCGTTTATCGATGATCCGCTTTGCTTTGCCGATCGAACGCTCGATTGTGCCGGCTCTCACATCGACGGTAATGCCGATGTAGGCCTTGATGCTGTGCTGAAGGCCTGCTCGCGCGGCGTCGTTTCCTTCCACCAGTACGGTCAGATGGTCGAGGGGTCCATCCCTGGAAATCTCGAGCGCGTAATGCGGGCTTAGCCCCGGCTGCCTGAGGATCAGCTCCTCGATCTGCGACGGGAACAGGTTGACGCCGCGGATGATCAGCATGTCGTCGGAGCGGCCGGTGACTTTCTCCATGCGGCGCATCGTGCGCGCGGTCCCGGGCAGCAGGCGCGTCAGGTCCCGGGTGCGGTACCGGATGATGGGCAGGGCTTCCTTGGTGAGCGAGGTGAGTATCAGCTCGCCTTTCTCGCCGTCGGCGAGCGGCTTGCCGCTCGCCGCGTCCACTACCTCGGGATAGAAGTGGTCTTCCCAGACGGTGAGGCCGTCCTTCGCCTCGGCGCACTCCTGCGCCACGCCCGGCCCGATCACCTCGGACAGGCCGTAGAGGTCGAGCGCCTCCATGGAAAGCCTCTTCTCTATGTTCGCCCGCATTTCGTTGGTCCAGGGCTCGGCGCCGAAGATGCCGAGGCGCAGCGAGCACTTCGCGGGGTCGATGCCCTGGCGCTCCATCTCGTCGGCGATCGCCAGCATGTAGCTCGGCGTCACCATGATGATCTCGGGCTTGAAGTCGGCGATGAGCTGCACTTGCCGCTCGGTCATGCCGCCGCCCAGCGGGATCACTGCGAGCCCCAGCCGCTCGGCGCCGTAGTGCGCGCCCAGGCCGCCCGTGAAGAGCCCGTAGCCGTAGGCGACATGGACCTTGTCGCCCGGGCGCGCGCCCGCGGCGCGGATCGAGCGCGCCATGACGCCCGCCCAGGTATCGATGTCTTTCGCGCTGTAGCCGACGACGGTCGGCTTGCCGGTGGTGCCGGAGGAGGCGTGGATGCGCACGATCCTGTCCATCGGCACCGCGAACATGCCGAACGGATAGGTCTCGCGCAGGTCGGCCTTGGTGGTGAAAGGAAACTTTGCCAGGTCGGAAAGCGAGCGGCAGTCCTGCGGCTTCACCCCCGCGGCGTCGAACTTCCCGCGGTAATGCGGCACGTTGTCGTACGCGTGCTGGAGCGTCCAGCGCAGCCGCTCGAGCTGCAGCTTCTTCAGATCGGCCAGCGGCGCCTTTTCGATCGGCTCGAGCGCAAAGGCGTTCACTTGCCCTGGTAGCGCGGCGCGCGCTTCTCCATGAAGGCCGACACGCCTTCGCGATAGTCCGCGGAGAATCCCGCGTCGCGCTGCAGGTCGCGCTCGAGATCGAGCTGCGCCTCGAGCGAGTTGCCGGCGGAGGCGTAGATCGCCCTCTTCACCAGGCCGTAGCCCTTCGTCGGCCCGGCCGCGAGCGCGCGCGCAAGCGCGTTCGCCTCGGCGAGCAGCTTGTCGTCGTCGACCGCTTTCCAGATGAGGCCCCAGCGCTCGGCGTCCTCGGCGGTGAGCTTTTCGCCGAGCAGCGCGAGCCCCATCGCGCGCGCGGTGCCGACCAGCCGCGGCAGGAAATAGGTGCCGCCCGAATCGGGCACCAGGCCGAGCCTGGCGAACGACTGGACGAAGCTGGCCGAGCGCGCGGCGAGCACCAGGTCGCAGGCGAGCGCGACGTTGGCGCCGGCGCCGGCGGCGATGCCGTTGACCGCGCACACGACGGGCTTGGGCAGCTCGCGCAGCCGGCGCACCAGCGGGTTGTAGTACGAGCCGATGGAAACGGAAAGATCGATCGGCGCGGCGCCGGGGCTGACGTCGCGCTCGGCGAGATCCTGCCCGGCGCAAAAGCCGCGCCCAGACCCAGTGAGCAGCACCGCGCGGATGTCGGCGCCGTCCGCGGCGCGCTCGATCGCCCGGCGCAATAGCGAGTGCATTTCAGGATTGAAGGCATTCAGCTTCTCGGGGCGATTGAGCGTGATGGCCAGCACGCCGGCTTCCTGCGAAACAAGGATCGATGACATGGGAAAAGCTTACAATTTCGCGATGCCCAAAGTCCACTCCAGACATGCCTGAACTCATTAAGGTGGAGCAGAAGGGGCGCGTCGGCCTGATCACGCTCGACCGGCCCAGGCAGCTGAACGCGCTCAGCCCGCAGCTCATGCAGGAGCTCGGCAAGGCGCTGCTCGATTTCGACGCCGACGCCGGCGTCGGCGCGATCGTGATCACCGGCAGCGACAAGGCCTTCGCCGCCGGCGCCGACATCGCCGCGATGAAGGACTTCAGCTACATGGACGCCTTCCTGGGCGATTACGCCACCTCCTGGGAGCACTGGCGGAAGGTGCGCAAGCCGGTGATCGCGGCGGTCGCCGGCTACGCGCTCGGCGGCGGCAACGAGCTGGCCATGCAGTGCGACATCATCATCGCCGCGGACAACGCCAGGTTCGGCCAGCCCGAGATCAACCTCGGCGTCATGCCGGGCTTCGGCGGCACGCAGCGGCTGCCGCGCTTCACCAGCAAGGCGAAAGCGATGGACCTTTGCCTGACCGCGCGCATGATGGACGCGCAGGAGGCGGAGCGCGCCGGCCTGGTCTCGCGCGTCGTGCCGCTCGCCAAGCTGATGGAGGAGGCGATGGCGGTGGCCGAGAAAATCGCCGGCTACTCGGCTCCGGTCGTGATGATGATCAAGGAATCGATCAACCGCGCCTACGAGACGCCGCTCGCCGAGGGCGTGCTGTTCGAGCGCCGCGTGTTCCACTCGCAGTTCGCGCTCGAGGACCAGAAGGAAGGCATGGCCGCGTTTCTCGAGAAGAGAAAGCCCGTCTTCAAGAATCGATAGAAAAAATGGGGACAGCGGAATTCGGGGACGGAGCCCTAACTCCAGCGACGCGCAGCTTACGGAGTTAGGGCTCCGTCCCCGAATTCTAAAAAAATGGGGTCTGTCCCCATTTTCATCCTCGCGGCCCACATCCTGTCGATGCTGGGCTTTGCGACCTTTGCCGCGCTGCTGCCGGAGCTGCGCGATCTGTGGCGGCTCTCCAACTTCGAAGCCGGCGTCATCGGCAGCATGTTCTTCACCGGCTACATCGCCACGGTGTCGTACTGGACCGCGCTCACCGACCGGCACGACGGCCGCAAGGTGTACCTCGCCGGAAGCCTGCTCGCCGCCGCGGGCAGCGCGGGCTTCGGCTGGCTGGCCGAGGGCTTCGCGGGCGCCGTGCTGTGCCAGGGGCTGCTCGGTGCCGGCATCGCGGCGACCTACATGCCCGGCCTGCGGCTGCTCTCCGAGCGGATTTCTGGCCCGGCGCAGAGCCGCTACATCGCTTTCTACACTTCGTTCTTCGGCATCGGCACCGCGCTTTCCCTCGCGCTGGCCGGTTTGATCGCGCCGCTCGCCGGCTGGCGCACGGCGTTTCTGCTTTCCGCGCTCGGCCCGCTTGCCGCGGGCGTGCTCGTGTTCGTCTGGGTCGAGCCTTTGCAAAAACAAGCTTCGGCAGAGAAATCTTTTTCCTTGAAGACGCTCTTTCCTCTCGCTGCCTGGCGGCGCGTTCTCGCGAACCGCCCTGCGGCCGGCTACACGCTCGGCTACGCAGCGCATTGCCTCGAGCTGTTCGGCTCGCGCGCCTGGATGGTGGCATTTCTCGCCTTCTCCTCGAGCATTCACGCGAATGCAACCTTTCCGCTGCAGCTTGCAACCATCGCCGCGGTGGTGAACCTGGTCGCCGTGCCCGCTTCGATCCTCGGCAACGAGATCGCGCTGCGCATCGGGCGGCGGCGCTGGATCCTGGTCGCGATGGCGGGCTCGGGCTCAAGCGGCATCCTGCTCGGCCTCGCGGCGCCGTGGCACTGGGTCATCGTGCTGGGCCTTCTCGTCCTTTACTCGATGCTGGTGATGGCCGAATCGGCGACGCTGACCGCAGGGCTGGTGGCGGCCGCGCCGGCCGAGCTGCGCGGCGCGGCGATGGGGTTGTACTCGCTCGCCGGGTTCGCCGGCGGCATGCTCGGTCCGGTGGTCTTCGGCGCAGCGCTGGACGTCGCCGGCGGCGCCGGCAGGCTGGCTTCCTGGGCAATCGCCTATGCGGCGATCGGCGCAGGCTGCCTGGCCGCACCCCTCGTTGCGCGCTCGGCTAGAATCGGCAGCGCGCGCCTGTAGGAGAAGACATGGAACGCATCTGGCTGAAGAGCTATCCCCCCGGCGTTCCCGCGGACATCAACCCGGA
>Ga0209161_10004600_pt1 | contig 10939 bp, 10 predicted proteins | sample GraSoiAngelo_155_FD_186169 | JGI IMG/M metagenome (GOLD analysis project Ga0209161, IMG submission 186169) | Grasslands soil microbial communities from the Angelo Coastal Reserve, California, USA - 14_1009_13_30cm (SPAdes) (version 2) | ecosystem: Environmental > Terrestrial > Soil > Grasslands...
CGGTCCGGGCCAGAACGCGCGGGCCAGCGCGCTCGCCGACGCGTTGAACGCGAGCCCCTGCGCCTCAGCCATCGCCCGGTCCGCGACCAGCAGCAGGAACGGCTTGTCCGGCCGCCGCCCTTTGAGGTGCGCCAGCGCCTGGACCTCGGCCGCCCGGGCCCGGGAGCCCAGTCCGTAGACGGTTTCCGTCGGGTACGCGAGCAGCCGGCCCGCGCTGAGATGCGCGATGACCCGAGGGAGGGCCGCCGCCACTTCCTCGTCCGAACGAAACCGGACGGCGCTCACCGGAGCTCGCGCGCGAGCGCTTCGGCGATCCGGAAGTCATCGGCTGTGGTCACCTTGAAGTTGTAGGGGGAATCCGCTACCACGTCCACGGGCAGGCCCGCGCGCTCACACAGCTCCGCGTCGTCCGTGGGTGGGGGGGCGGCGTCTCCGTTCGCGAGCGCCGCGTACGCCTGCTCGATCATCCCTCGCGGGAACCCCTGCGGCGTCTGGGCGCGCCACAACCGCTCGCGCGCCACAGTGCGCGTGATCCGCTCCTGCTCGACGTCTTTGATGGTGTCACCGACCGGAATCGCCGCGATGGCGCCGACCCCGGCGCGCGCTCGCGCGATGACGCCGTCGATCGTCTCCCGACTGACGAACGGCCGCGCCCCATCATGCACGAGCACGATCTCGACGTCGCGCCCGAGCGCGCCGAGCCCCGCCCGTACCGAATCGCTCCGGGTGCGACCGCCGGCGACCACGCGCAAGCGGTCGCCGGTGAGCTTGCCGAGCCACTCGGGCGGATGCTCCGCGTGGCCGGCCGGCAGCGTGACCACCACGTGATCGACCTCGGGATGGGAAAGGAAGGGCCGGAGTGCCCGCAACAGCATCGGGACCCCGAGGATGGGCCGGAATTGCTTCGGCTCACCGGGGCCGGCGCGGACACCCGCGCCCGCCGCTACGATGACGACGGCGACGTCAGGCCGCGAGTCGCCGCGCGAGGTCACCGATACCCTCCACGCCGACTACGTCGAGACCCGGCAGGCTCACGCGCGAGCGCGCCGACAGGAAGGCGCGCCGGAATCCCTGCCGCGCGGCTTCGCCCAGGCGCCGCTCCACCGCCGCGACCGGTCGGATCTCGCCGCCCAGCCCCACCTCTCCGAGGAAGACTGCATCGGATGGCAGGGGCCGGTCGTGCACGCTCGAGACGAGCGCGGCCAAGACGGCGAGATCGGTCGACGGCTCGATAAGCCGGACCCCGCCGGTCACGTTCACGAACACGTCGAGCGCGCCGAACGGCATGCCCCCGCGCCGCTCGAGTACCGCGAGCAGGACCGCCAGCCGCCGCTGATCCAGGCCCGTGGCCACGCGCTGTGGCGTGCCGAACCCGCTTTTCGAGGCCAGCGCCTGGATCTCGACGAGCATGGGCCGCGTGCCCTCGAGCAGCGCCGTCACCGCTGAGCCCGAGACACCAGACGTGCGTCCCGCGAGGAACGCGGCTGCGGGATCGACCACCGGCGCGAGTCCCGTCCCGGTCATCTCGAAGACGCCGATCTCATCGACCGACCCGAAACGGTTCTTCACCGCCCGCAGGACGCGGTGGTCGAGCGTGCTCTCGCCCTCGAAGTAGAGCACCGTGTCCACGATGTGCTCGAGCGTCCGGGGTCCCGCGATGCCGCCGCCCTTGGTCACATGGCCGACGAGCAGCACCGCCGGTCCGGCCTCCTTGGCGAGCCGCATCAACCGCGCCGCGCATTCCCGCACTTGACCCACGTTGCCCGGCGCGCCCTCGAGCTCGTCCGTGTACGTGGTCTGGATCGAGTCGATGAACACCACGCGGGCCTCGAGCGTGCGCGCGTGGTGCACGATCGCTTCCAGCCGTGTCTCGCCCAACACGTGCACCGGGCCGGCGTCGACCGTGAGCCGCTCGGCGCGCAGCCGGATCTGGTCGGGAGATTCTTCGCCCGAGACGTACAGTGTGGGAATCCCGGCGCCCTCGAGGCGCGCGGCGCATTGCAGCAGCAAGGTGGACTTGCCAATGCCGGGCTCGCCGCCGACGAGGACGACCGATCCCGGAACGATGCCCCCGCCGAGGACGTAGTCGAACTCGTTGAGGCCGGTCCGCCACCGCTCGGACCCCCCCACCCCCACGGCAGACAGGCGGACGGGCGGTAGGCCGGTAGGGCGGTACCCTCCGCTTCCCGCCTTACCGCCCTTGCGCCCTACCGGCTCCTCGGCGAGCGAATTCCACGCCCCGCACGCATCGCACCGTCCACCCCATTTCGGCTGCTCCGCACCGCATTCACTGCAGCGAAACACCGAGTGCCCTTTAGGCATGCCTTGCCTCGGGAGGCGCTTCACGGCGCGTGTAGTTGTCGAACCGGGTGTATTCCTTCTTGAAGAAGAGCTTCACCGTCCCGGTTGGGCCGTTCCGCTGTTTGCCCACGATGAGCTCGGCAATGCCTTCGATGCTCTCGTTCGTCTTGGGGTCGACCGGCCCGTCGTAGAATTCCTGGCGATAGATGAAGCACACCACGTCCGCGTCCTGCTCGATGGCGCCGGATTCCCGCAAGTCCGAGAGCTGGGGCCGCCGGTGCTCGCCGCCGCGCTGCTCGGGCGCGCGCGAGAGCTGCGACAAGGCCACCACCGGCACGTCCAGCTCCTTGGCCAGCGCCTTGAGCGAGCGCGAAATGAAAGAGATCTCCTGCTGGCGGCTCTCCGAGTCCATGGGGCCTTGCATCATCTGCAGGTAATCGACCACGACCATCCCGACGTCATGCTCCGCCTTCAAGCGGCGTGCCTTGGAGCGCATGGCGAGCGGCGTGAGCATGGCGGAATCGTCGATCCAGATCGGCGCGGTGCCGAGCAGGCCCGCCGCCCGCGCGAGCTTGGGGTAGTCGTCGTCGCGCAGCTGACCGCGGCGCAGCCGCTGCGCGTCCACCAGCCCCTCGGAGCAGAGCAGCCGCTGGACCAGCTGCTCCTTCGACATTTCGAGCGAGAACACCGCGACGCCGACGTTGTGCTCGATCCCGGCGTGCTGGACCACGTTGAGGGCCAGGGCCGTCTTGCCCATGGAGGGTCGCGCCGCGACGATCACCAAGTCGCCGCGCTGGAAGCCGGCGGTGAGGCTGTCCAAGTCTGTGAAGCCGCTGGCGACACCGGTGAGAGCGCCCTGACTTCCGTGCAGTTGCTCGATGCGCTCCATCGTCGGCCAGATGAGCTCCTTCAGGCGGACGAACTCCTCGGAACGGCGCAGCTGGGCGACCTGGAACACGCGATGCTCGGCGGCGTCGAGCACCTCGCTCGACGTGGCCCGGCCTTCATACGCATCCTGAATGATGGAGGTGGCGGCTTCGATCAGGCGTCTCAGGACCGCCTTGTCGCGCACGATCTTGGCGTGATACTCGACGTTCGCGGCCGTCGGTACGACGTCGATGAGCGTGCCGAGGTACTCCATTCCCCCCGCACGGTCGAGATCGCCGCGCCGGACCAGCTCGTCGCGGAGCGTCACGGGATCGATCACGTCGCCACGCTCGGTGAGCGCGAGCATCGATCGGAAGAGCAGCCGATGGCCCTCTCGATAGAACATGGTGTCGTCGAGCACTTCGGCGGCCTTCAGGGCCGCGTCCTGATCGAGCAGCATGGCGCCGAGGACCGCCTGCTCCGCCTCGTTGCTCCACGGAGTCTGACGGCCGGCGAACTCGGTTGGACGCTCAGTCGATGAGACGGCGGGCGATGCGGACGTCATCCCAGGTCGGTTTTTTCCAGTTTGGGTTCCGGAGCAGGGCGGCCGGATGGTAGGTAACGATAACGGGAATACCGCGGAACCGGTGTACGCGGTTCCGGAGCGCGCCGAGCGACTGCTTGGTGTTCAGCATCGTCTGCGCGGCGGTCCCGCCCATCGCGAGGATCACCTTCGGCTTCACGATCTCGATCTGGCGAAACAGGTACGGCACGCACGCCGCGATCTCGTCGAACTGTGGCAGCCGGTTCTCGGGCGGCCGACACTTCACCACGTTGCAGATGAACACCCGTTCGCGCGGCAGCGCGATCGCGCCGAGGATCTTGGTCAAGAGCTCGCCAGCCGGCCCCACGAACGGCCGGCCCGTCTCGTCTTCCACCCGCCCCGGCCCCTCCCCAACCACCACGAGCCGCGCATCCGCGGCGCCTTCGCCGGGCACGGTGTGCCGGCGCCCCTCGCACAGCCGGCATTTGGTACAGCCCGCCACGAGCTGCGCGATGGCGTCGAGCGAGGCGGCCTGCGGCACCGGGTCGTTGGAGAAGAGATCGCCGCCGGGGGGATCGTAGGAGAGCCCCGGGAGGGGAAGATCTGTGTCTGCCTTGCTCGTCGGAGACTTGGTCTTCCCCGAGCTTGCGCCCGGGGTCAGACCAGTTCGGGTATCGTGAGGGTTCACTGACCCCGGGCGCGAGCCCGGGGTGCCGGGGGGGGAGCCGAGGGGCGGCGGGCCGTCCGACATTATCACCGGCTCTCCCCCCAGCACCCGCTGTTGTTCCAGGAATTCCCGCGCCAGTTGTCGCCCGTCGCTCACGTCAGAGCTTGCTCCACCGCGTCGAGGATCTTGTCGGCCACATCGCGCTTGGAAAGCAACGGCAACTCGGTGGGCTCGCCGCTCTTCCCGATGATCGTCACGCGATTCGTGGTCACTTCGAACCCCGCGCCGGGCTCGAGCGCGTCGTTCAGAATGACGAAATCGAGAGTCTTATCTTGCAATTTCTTCCTGGCTTTCGCAACGCCATCACCGCCGGTCTCGAGCGCGAACCCCACCAGGACGCAGCCCCGGCGCGGCTCGAGCGATTCCAGGATGTCCGGCGTGGCCTCGAGCTCGAGCGTGAGACCGCCGCTCGCGCGCGGGCGCTTCGCATCCGCCGGCTTCGCCGGACGATAGTCCGCCGGCGCGGCGGCCATCACGAGTAGATCCGCCCGCTTCACGAGCGCCTGGGTCGCGCGCTGCATCTCCGCAGTAGTCTCGACGCGGTGTGCGGTCACGCCGAACGGGAGCGGGAGGTCCCCCGGCCCCGCGATCAGCATCACGTCGGCGCCGCGGGCGTAGGCCGCCTCCGCCAGGGCGTAGCCCATGCGGCCGGTGGACGGATTCGTCACGACCCGGACCGGATCGAGATGCTCGCGTGTCGGGCCAGCCGTGACGACCACGGTCTTTCCCACCCACGGCGCGCGTTGCATCAGGAGCCGCTCGGCGGCTGCCACGATGGCCTCCGGCTCGCTCATGCGGCCCGGCTGGTCGCTGGGTCCCTCGGCGAGCGGCCCCGATTCCGGACCAACGAAGTGCCAGCCCCGTCCGGCGAGCGTCTTCAGGTTGGCTCGCGTGGCGGGGTGCGCGTACATCGCGTCGTTCATCGCGGGGGCCACGAGCACCGGGCTTCCCCCTGGGCGCGCGAGCAGCAGCGCCGTCAGCAGGTCGTCCGCCATGCCCATCGCGGCACGGGCGAGCAGGTTCGCCGTGGCGGGCGCCACGATCACCAGATCGGCCTGCTTGGCCAGGCCGATGTGCGCGAGCGCCCGATCCCGCTCCCAGAGGGAGGTCAGGACCGGGCGCCCGGTGAGCGCTTCGAAGGTGACCGGCCGGACGAACTCGGCGGCGGCGGCCGTGAGGACGACGTCCACCGTCGCCCCGCCCTCGGTCAATCGTCGGGCGAGCATGCAGCTCTTGTAGCACGCGATCCCGCCCGACACGCCGAGGACGACGTGCCGGCCGGCCAGCGGCATCAGCCTTCCTGGCGCCGCCGCCGGACCAGCTTGTAGGTGAGCCGGCCGCGCACCAGCTCGTCGAACGCGCGGGTGGTGAGCTTTTCCTCGAAGTCCACCGATCGATCGCGCGGGAATTCGTTTACAAAGCGGGCGAACTTGGCCGCGACCAGCACGCCGAGATACTTGTTCTGGGTCTGGGTGGCCACCTCGCTCGGGGTTACGATCCGCATTACCTGCTCCTTCGCGTTGAGTACCGCAACTGTTCCGCTTCGCGCTCGAGCTCCTGCACGAAGCTCATCAGAGTATTCGCCATGCCATCGGCCGCGGGCCGCGCCACATCCGGCTGCCGAACCAGCTCGATGACCTCGTTCACGGCGGTGTCGAGGTCGTCGTTCACCAGCACCCGGTCGTAGACCGTCGCGAGCTCGCGCCGAGCCGTTTCGACCTCCTGCGTCGCGATGTCGATCCGCTTCCGCAGCTCCGCTTCCGACTCGGTGCGACGGCGGCGCAGCCGTTCGATCAACACCCGAGGCGACGGCGGGATCACGAACACAATGAGCGACGCCGGGCTCGGGTACGCCTGGCGCACCTGCCGCGCTCCCTGCACCTCCACATCGAGCAAGGCATGCTTCCCGCTTGCGAGCACGCGCTCCACCTCGTGGCGCAGCGTGCCGTACAGCTCGCCCGCGTACGGCGCCCACTCGAGAAACTCGCCCGCCTCGCGGCGCCGCAGGAACTCGTCCCGCGTGAGGAAGTGGTAGGCTTCCCCATCCTGCTCCCCGGGCCGGGCTTTGCGCGTCGTCGCCGACACGGAGTACCCGAAGAGGGCCGGCAGCCGGGTCCTGAGCTCACGCGCGATGGTCGTCTTGCCGCCACCGGACGGCGCGGCGAGCACGACCACCCGCGGCGTCACTCGAGGTTCTCGAGCTGCTCCCGAAACTTCTCGAGCTCGCCTTTCATCGCGATCACGGCCTGCGAGATCACCGCGTCGTTGGCCTTCGAGCCGATCGTGTTCACCTCGCGCAGCAGCTCTTGCCCGAGGAACCCGAGCTGCTTTCCCACCGCGGCGTCCGTGGCGAGCGCGGCGCGGCATGCCGCGAGGTGTGTCGTGAGCCGCACGAGCTCCTCGGTGATGTCCACACGGTCGGCCATCAGCGCCACCTCGACCGCCAGCCGTTGCTCGTCCACCTGCGCGCCGTCCGTGAGCTCCGCGACGGCCTTTTTCAGACGCGTGAGCTCCGCAACGAGCCGTTCGGGGGCCCGCCGCTCGATCGTCTGCGCGGCCGTCTCCAGGGCAGTCAGCCGCCGCTCGAGCTCGGCCGCGAGGACCGCGCCCTCGCGCGATCGCATCGCGAGGAGCGCCTGCGCCGCCCGGTCGACAATCGGCACCACTTCGGTCCACTGCGCTGTCGCGGCCCCTCCCCCGTCACGCTGCACCGTGAGCACGTCGGACTGGCGGGCTACGAATGCCAGATCAACGTCGCCCTTGAGCTTGAGCCGCTTCTTCAGTTCCTTCGCGGCCGCCAGCACCTGGCGCGCCCGCTCCAGATCCACGGCCACCGTCCCCTGGACCTGCGGCCCTTCCAACCAGCGCGCCGATACGGTCACGTGACCCCGTTCGAGCACCTGACGCAGGCGCTCACGCATCGGCCCCTCGATCCCGGCCAGCTCGAACGGGAGCTTGAGCTGCTGGTTGTAGTAGCGGTGGTTCACGGTACGGATCTCGATCGAGAGCCGCCCGCCGAGGACGTCCCCCTCGGCTGAACCAAAACCCGTCATGCTCCGGGGCACAGACTTTAAACGTAGCCGGGCGAAGCACTTAGGTCAATCGGCCGGAGCTCAGTTCGTGAACAGCCAGCGGACGCCGTAATACTGGAAGCGGCGCGGGTAATCGAGGCCGGGCACGTAGCTGCCGCGAAACAGCGAGGCGTTTCGCTGGACCCAGTAAATCGTCACACCGGCGATGCGGATCTCGAGGTTGATCTCACCGAAGCTCGCTCCCGGCAGCGTTCGGAGCATGCCTGACGAATCGAACCCGGCGGTGCCGGTGCTCCACGACTCCATGGCCAACTCACCTCTCAAGGCGAAGATGCCGCTCCGATACACACGCCAGAACTTCGAGTAGAAGGTGAGCGAGGTGCGCGCATGATAGGGCGGCTCGAAGTTGTTTCCGCCCCGCACCAGCGGGTCGAAGTACCATCCGGACAGCGTTAGGCCCGGCAGGAGGCGCAGGGCCGCGTGCGTGGTGAAAGAGCGGGTCCGTTGCGTCGAGCCGAGCGAGTCGACGGTCCGGAGCCCCGCCGGGCGGCCGATCGTCGCGAATGGGTCGCGGTTCGCCCCGCCTACCTCGAGCGTGATCCAACTTCCGTCCCAGCGCACCGCGCCCGACAGGTCCAACGTGCGCTGGGGGGCGTCGGCGGAGTCGGCTGGCGCTTGCAGGTCCCGGGCCCACGCCGCGTCGCCGTGAAGAGAGAAGCCCGCCGGGAGCGCGAGGCCGCCCGCGATGTGGGCGCGCTTGCCGGTTCGATCCAGGCTGTAGCGCGCGTAACGGGCGTCGCCCGACACGGTGAGCCACGGCAGTAGACTCCAGGCGCCGGTAGCCTCGGCCTGCCACGGCCGGAGATGGTCCTGCGAGCGAAGCGCGAGGCCGAGGTGGGCGCGAGCCCAGTCGCTCTGCACCTCGAGCGCCCCTTGGGAGCGTGAGCCATCCGCCACGGCGGTGTCCTTGCTCGTCGTGGTCGTGGCGAACGTCGCTTGCGCCCGAAGCCCCAGGCCGTCGGTCCGGGTCGCGGCGAAGACGCGATAGATGGCGTCGCGTCGCGCCACGTGAAAGTCATCGGTGAGCGCCCCGCTCCCGCCGGTCTGCGCGTCACGGTGCCAGCTCGAGCTGAGGATCTGGTAGGACGCGCCGAGCCGGGGGCTCGGCAGGTACTCGAACTTGAGCCACAGGTCGACGGAGTTGAACGCGCTGCTCGAGGTGCCGTCGATACCAGCGGTGTTGTTGTAGTCGGCGACGAGCGACAACCCCACGCCGGAGCGCCAGCGGCGCAGAAAGGCGCCACGATAGTTGGCGGTGCTCACCTCTCCGGTGGCGATCCCGACGAGCGACGCGGTTTCGGTCGAGCGCTGGCGCAGCGTGACGAGATACACGCGCAGCGTCGCCGGCAACACGATCACGTCGACGCGCTCGAGCGGCGCGAGCGAGATGCGCGCCGGGTCGAGGAAGACTGAGTCGCGTCCCAGGGGCAGATACGGGACGCCGTCCCAGTAGATCTCGAGGCCGGCCGCGCCCCGGCCCCCGTACAGCACCGGCTCCGCGGTGCCGTAGATCCCACCGCGGGCGACGTAGACGCCGGGGATCCGGGCGAGGAGATCCGAGAGCGTCTGCACGCTCGAGAAGGCGAACGAGTCGGCCGTGAACGTGTAACGGCTGCCCCTGGGCAGCGGGCCGGCGGGGGTGGGCTCAGGGAAGATCGGGAGATACTTGGGCGTCGTATCGCGGACGGTGGTGTCGCGGCGGGCCGTCGAGTCGCGATGCGTGGTGTCGGAACGAGCCGTGCTGTCGACCTGAGTGGCGGCTCCGGCCGCGGTGAGAGCCAGCGCGGCCGCGCAGACGAGACCGCGGGTCACGCCCCCGCGCGCTTGAGGACGAGCTCCGAAAACAATCGCACCCCGACGCCGGTCGGGCCCTTCACCTGGTGCGGCCCCTCGGTGTCCGTGTACGCCGTGCCGGCGATGTCGAGATGCACCCAGGGGTAGCCCTCCACGAACTCGCGCAGGAACCAGCCCCCGGTGATCGACCCGGCGCCGCGCCCGCCCGAATTCTTGACGTCGGCCGTGTCCGACTTGAGCATGTCGCGATAGTCGTCCCACAACGGGAGCGGCCAGAGGCGCTCGCCCGCGCGCTCCCCGGCTTCCCGCACTTCGGCGAGCAGCGCGTCGTCGGTCCCCATCGCGCCGATCGCGTGCTGCCCCAGGGCTACGACCACCGCGCCGGTGAGGGTCGCGATGTCGATCACGGCGGCGGGCGTGTAGCGACGGAGGTACGATAGCGCGTCGCTCAGGATCAGCCGGCCCTCGGCGTCGGTATTGATGATCTCGATCGTCTTACCGAAGTGGCTCTTGACCACGTCTCCCGGCTTCACGGCCGTGCCGGACGGGAGATTCTCGGTCGCCGGGATGATACCCACCACGTTGGCCTTCGGCTTCAGGCGTCCCAACACCTCGAACGTCCCGAGCACCGCGGCGGCCCCGGACATGTCGAACTTCATGTCCTCCATGCTCTGCGCCGGCTTGATCGAGATGCCGCCCGAATCGAAGGTGACCCCCTTCCCCACGAGCACCACCGGCGCCGCATCTCCCGTTCCCCGGTATTCGAGCACGATGAAACGGGGCTCCTGCGTGCTGCCCTGCGCCACCGCGAGCAGCGCGCCCATCCCCTCGCGCTGCATTTGCGCCCGGTCGAGGACGGTCAGGGCGAAGCCGTACTGGTCGGCGAGCTGCTTGGCGCGATCGGCGAGATAGGCCGGGGTGCACACGTTTCCGGGCAGCATCTGGAGATAGCGCGTGAGGCGCTGCCCGGCGGCGATTGCGTCGCCGACGCGCCGGCCGCTCGCCACTTCCTTGGCATCCTTCGCGTCGGACACGACGGCGACGCTCTCAACTTCGGGCTTCACCTCATCGGGCGGCAGGGCTGCCTTCATCTCGGTGAAGGTCCACGCTCCCTGCGAAGCGCCCTCGACCACGACCTGCCCGAGATCCCGAGCGGAGACGCCGTTTCGCGCCTCGGCCGCGACGGCGAACGCGAGCTGGCGCGCGCCGAGCGCCCGCGCGCGCTTCGCTGCCACGGCGGCGGCGCGGCGCATCGCGTTGCGGGTGACCTCCCCGCCCTTCCCCATGCCGACGAGCAGCAGGCGCTCGGGCTTGGCACCGCCCGGGTACAGGAGCGCGGTCTCGTCGCGTTTCCCTTTGAAATCTCCGCTCTTGATCGCCCGCGCTACCACGCCGCCCGCCGCGCGGTCGAGCTCGGCGAGCGAAGCGGGAAGCGCGCTCCCTTGCGCCAGCGCGATGGCGAGGAGCGGGGTCTCGACCTGGGCGAGCGGGAGCGTGACGTCGGAGCTCTTGATCTCAGACATGCTCGATTATGCACTCGGCGAATGCGGAGGTCGAGACCTCCGTGCCGGCGGGCAGGAGCCGCGCCAAATCGTAGGTCACGCGCCGTGAGCG
>Ga0209161_10004606_pt1 | contig 10937 bp, 13 predicted proteins | sample GraSoiAngelo_155_FD_186169 | JGI IMG/M metagenome (GOLD analysis project Ga0209161, IMG submission 186169) | Grasslands soil microbial communities from the Angelo Coastal Reserve, California, USA - 14_1009_13_30cm (SPAdes) (version 2) | ecosystem: Environmental > Terrestrial > Soil > Grasslands...
GGCTTGCAGGCCACGAGCGCGTCGTCAAGGACATCGAGAGCCGACCCGACGACGTGCTGGCCGCACTCGATGCGGTCGCGGACACGTTCGCGGCGCTCGCGACCGCGTGCTCCGAGCTCGCGGACGGGATCTTCCTCGCGACGACGAACTGGGCGCGAGCCGACGGTCTTGCTCCCGGCGAGTACCGCCGGTTCGGCACGCCTTTCGATCTGCGCGTGCTCGCCGGTGCCCGAGGCGCGTCGCTCAACGTGCTTCACGTCTGTGGCGAGCGCGCGTACGTCGTCGATTTGGCGCGTTATCCGGTCGGGGCCGTGTCGTGGAACCCGCGCCTTGGCGGCAACCCGAACCTGGCGGCGTTCCTCGCGGCCGTGCCCGATCGCGGCGCGATCGGTGGCTTCTCCGACGGCGCGTTCAGCTCACCCGACGGCGCGCTGGCCCGCCGCGAGGCCGCGGACGATCGGGCACAGACGCGCGGCGTCCGCTGGCTCGCCGCGGGCGGCTGCACGATCCCCGTCGAGTCGCGTCCCGAAGCGATCGACGCCGCACGCACCGCTCTTGGATAAGGCGCTCTGGGTCGTCCGCGACAAGATCACCGCGAAGGCCGCGATCGATGACCTCATGGCCGACGCGACCACCCGCGGCATCCACGACGTCGTCGTCCAGGTCCGCGGCCGCGGCGATGCCTATTACGCGTCGACTCTGGAGCCTCGAGCTGAGAGTCTCGCGCCCGGGGGCTGGGGACAGGGGCAGGGGCCCAGGGGGCAGGGGCCCCCTGACGCGGAGCGGAGCGCGAAGCGACAGCCCCCCAACGGGCTCGATCCACTCGGCCACTGCGTGCGCGCCGGGGCCGCGGTCGGCGTGCGGGTGCACGCCTGGGGAAACGTCTTCTTCGTCTGGTCGAGCGCGGACGGAAAGCTCCCCGTCTCACCCGAGCACCTTGTCCACCGCCACCCGGAGTGGCTCCTCCGTCCAGGCGGCGCGCGGTACCTCGACCCGATGGGCGGTAAGGACTGGGAAGGCATCTACGTCGACCCGACGAACGACGAGGCGCGCGACCACACGCTCGCGGTTTTCACTGAGATCGTCCGGACCTATCGGGTCGAGGGCTTTCACTACGACTACGTGCGCTACCCGCAGGTCACTTACGCGTCTTCCCCCGACGATCACGCGGCGGTAACGGCGCTCGTGCGCGCCGGCGCGGAGCGGCTGCGCGCGGCACGGCCCGGCGTCGTGATCTCCGCCGCCGTCTTTCCGGATCCGGACACGGCACGCGAGCGCGTGCTCCAGCGATGGCCTGAGTGGGCACGCGAGGGATGGATCGACCTGGTCTGCCCGATGGCGTATCGCGAAGAGACCGCTGAGGTCACGCGTCTGCTCGCGAAGGCGCGCAAAGCCGCTCCGACTACGCGTATGTGGGGAGGGCTGATGGCGTACCCGGGTGAGCGCGAGCGGCTGCGCGACCAGGTGCGCGCGGCACGCGAGGCGGGATGCGACGGCGCGATCCTCTTCGCGTACGACCCAACGCAGAGGGATCTCCTCGATGTGTTTGCGGCTTCGTAGCAGTGTTTCGCCCTTTTCGGGGGCCGGGGGGCAGAGACGTGCGACTGCTTCTAGGATGATGCGCCCATGCCCGAGCAGCCGACACCAACCCCGGTAGCAGCACCAGCCGAGGAGGTACAGCGCCAAGATCCGCTTGCCGCCGCGGTCGCCGAGGCGGTCACGAAGCTGCGCCGGACGGCCGGGCTCTCCGAGCGCGCCGCGGCACGTCGGCTCGGGACGTCGCAGACCCAGCTCCGCCGGATGGAGGATCCGCGTTATCTGCCTTCGCTCCGGTCGCTGGCGCGAGTGGCGGCGGCCTACGGGTTCCGCCTGCAGGTCGAGTTCGTCGCGCAGGACGCGCCAAAGCCCAAGGCTCCGGCCCGTCCGAACAAGCGCGCCACGGCTAGCAGGTCCGCGTCACCTTCGCGAGTCCGGCGGGTCGCTCAGGGTCGCGTCCGTGTCGCCGCGCGAGGGCGACGGCGAGCAGCTGCGCCACGACGACGAGGCTGATCGGAACGAGCGTCTCCGAGAGAGGCGCCTTCAGCAGCACCGCCTCGCGAGCCCGCTCCGCGACCCGCTCGTCGTTCGTCACGGCATAGACGCGCGCCCCGCGGCGCGCCAGCGACGAGGCCAGCGAGCGGGACTCGGCCTCGGTCGCACCCCGGGAGGTGAGGAGAAGAACCGGGGTTCCGCGCCGGAGGAGTGTGCGCGGGCCGTGCGCGAAGTCCGCGCTCGAGTACGGTTCGGCCCAGATCCGAGCGAGCTCCTTGATCTTGAGTGCGGCCTCGAGCGCCGCGGGATAGAGATAGCCGCGGCCGAGCACGATGACCGTCGGCGCGCGGCCGATCGCTCTTGCGAGCCGCTCGACGGAGGCATCCGTCTCGGCCGCCTCGCTGACCGCGTCGGCGAGACCGGCGAGCGAGAGCGCGCTTCGACCGCGCGCTTCGGCGGTCGTCGACGCGAGGAGCGCGAGCGCGACGCACGTGGCGGTGAACGTCTTTGTCGCTGCGACCTCATGCTCGACGCCGGCGCGGAGCGCGAACACATGCTCGGCGCTGCGACCGAGGGCGGACTTGGGACGGTTCGTGAACGCGATGGTCACCGCTCCCGCGCGCCGACCTTCCGCCACGACCGCGGCGACATCCGGCGAGGCGCCTGACTGGGAGATCCCGATGACCGCACCGCGGACATAGCTCGGCGGGGCGTTGTAGCGGGTGACGAGCGAAGGCGCGGCGAGCGCGGTGACGATCCCGGCGATGCTCTCGAGCAGGTACTTCCCGTAGGTCGCCGCGTTGTCCGAGGAGCCTCGGGCGACAAGTGTCACGTGTTCGACCCGCGCCAGCGCTCGGCCGAGTCCTCGGACTTCGGGCCAGCCTTCGTCGAGAAGCCTCCGTACGACCGCCGGCTGCTGCTTTATCTCGTCGCGAAGCGACATCGCGCGGATGATGCCCGAGCGGTACTTCCGGTACAGGACCACCAGGCCTCTCGACGCGTCCGAGGCCGCGGGCGAGGCTCGCTCACGAGCGGTGAAGGAGCTGGGGAGCGTCCCGCCGAGTCGGCGGCGGTGGCGACGAACGCTGCGAACAGGTCTCTTCTGGACCGCGCTCGGACTGGGCGCGGCGAGCCTTTCGTACGCCTGCGACCCGACCGTCGCGGCACGGTCGCTCGGATTCGACCGGCCGCAGACCATGCTTTTCTTCGTGCTCGTACCGATCCCCGCCCTAGCGCTCGGCGTCCGCAGCCTGGCGCTCGCGCTCCGGCTGCGCGCGGCGTCCGACGTCGCGGACCGCGCCGCGGAATACCTCGCGGAGCACTTGTCCGAGAGCTTCGTCGTCGTCTCGCACTACGGTCCGCGCGATGGCGGGGAGGACGACGTCCCGCTCGTGATCATCGGACCGCCCGGTGTGCTGGTCGTTCAACCGCGCGAGTGCGAAGGCGAGCTCGCGTGCTATCAGGACAACTGGTACCGAACGCGCGCGTACGGCGTCGGCCGGCGGCTCCGCGGCGCGTCCGTGTCTAAGCTCGCGCGCTGGAATGCCGGGCGGGTGCGGCACGATCTAGCGAAGAGCGGTTTCGTCCGGGCATCGGTCGAGGGGTGCGTGGTGTTCATGGGCGCGCGCCTGGCGGACGTGGCCAGCTCGTGCGTTCCGGTGTACGAGAGCCTCGACGCCCTCGTGACGCAGCTCGAAAGCCGGCCACAGCTTCAATCCTCACCCGCGCGCATGCGGGCACTCGCAGATGCGCTCCTGGGCTCGGCGCGGCTCGCCCTCGTGTAGCGCCGCAAAAACGAACCGGTTTTTCACAAGTCCGCGAACGACCCCGGCTTAGGATTCGGTCTGTGACCGCGCGCATCGTCGTCGTGGAAGACGATCCGTCGGTGGCCGAGCTGGTCACGCTCTACCTACGGAACGCGGAGTTCATCGTGGAGCACGCGCGCACCGCGGCGGAGGCGCGCGCGAAGATCGGCGAGACGAAGCCCGCGCTCATCGTGCTCGACATCGGCCTTCCCGACGCGAACGGCCTCGACCTCCTGCGCGAGATCCGCCAGCACGCCGACACCCCGGTCCTCGCTCTCACCGCGCGGAGTGAGGACATGCAGAAGATCGAAGCGCTCGAGTCGGGGATGGACGACTACATGACCAAGCCGTTCAACCCGAAGGAGCTCGTCGCGCGGGTGCGCGCCGTCCTACGCCGCGCCGCGGGTCTGCCGGGCGGCGGTCGGACCCTCGAGGTCGGCAATCTCCGCGTCGATCCGGCCCGTCACGAGGTCCATGTCGGCGACCGGTCCGTGAGCCTCCGCGCGAAGGAGTTCGAGCTCCTCGAAGCCTTCTGCCGTCAGCCCGGCATCGTCCTGACGCGCGACCGTCTGCTCGAAGAGGTCTGGGGCTTCGCGTATCCGGGCGAGACGCGAACTGTCGACGTCCACGTGAAGCAGCTGAGGGACAAGCTCACCGGCGCCGAGGCGAAGATCGAGACGGTGTGGGGCGTCGGATACAAGCTGGTGGCTCCCGCGTGAGCGTGACCCAGAGCATCGCGACGCGGCTCTTCCTCTCGTACCTCGCGGTGGTGCTCGTCGGAACTGTCGCGGCAGGCGTGACCATCTCCGGTCTTCTCTTGCGGTATGAGAACGATCAGACGCGCCTGCACCTCGAGGAGCTCTCGGCGCCATTCCTGACGGCGATCCAGTCCGGGGTCCGCGCGGGACAGCAGCCGCGCGAGATCGTCGACGCGCTGACCGAGCAGGCGCATGCCGCCAACGCACGGCTGCTCGTCACGACCGCCCAGCGGCGGGTGGTCGTCGATAGCGAGTCGCGCCTGATAGGCACTTTGCTGCCGCAGCCCCAGAGCGCGAACGAGGGCGAGTTCGCCGACAGCGACGGGCAATGGATCTTCGTCCGCCAGCAGCTTCGTCAGGCGGCCGCCGGCGGCGTCGGCCTCGGCTTCGTCGTCGTCGCGCGGCCGCGGGCGGTCATCGGCGATTCACTGCGCGCGCTGCTGCCGTCGCTCGCGATCAGCGCGCTCGTCGCGGTCGGCTTCGCGCTCATCGTCGGCGGACTTTTGTCGCAGACGATCACCAAACCTCTGCGCGATCTGGCCAACGGCGCGCGCGCGTTCGCGCGAGGCAACTACAAGACACGCGTGAGCGCCGCGGGACCCGCCGAGGTCGCCGACATGGGGCGGGCGTTCAACGACATGGCCGACGAGATCGAGCGTTCGCGCGGTGCGGAGCAGTCGTTCCTCGCCGACATCTCTCACGAGCTTCGTACGCCCCTCACCTCCATCCAGGGGTTTGCACAAGCCATCGTCGACGGCGAGGCGCGAGGCGACGCGGTACAGAGCGCCGCCGACGTGATCCATCGCGAGGCGCGCCGTCTCGTCCGGATGGTCGAAGGCCTGCTTCAGGTCGCCAAGCTTTCTTCGGGGACGGAGAGGCTCGCGCGCGAGGACGTGCAGCCAGCGCGGCTTATCGAGAGCGCGGTCGCCGCCATGGACGTCCAGGCGCACGACGCGGGAGTGCGATTCGAAGTGGCGGACGCGAGCGCGCTCCCCACGATCCGCGGAGATCCGGACAAGCTCGCGCAGCTCATCCTCAACCTCCTCGACAACGCGGTTAAGCATTCGCCGCGAGGTGCGGCGGTCCAGATCCGCGGGGAGCGCGCCGACGGCACGGTCATCGTGCGCGTGCGCGACGCGGGCTCAGGTCTGCCGGAAGGCGCGCAGGTTCGCCTCTTCCAGCGCTTCTATCGCGGGGAGAACGCGATGCGGAACGGCGCCGGGCTCGGCCTCGCGATCGCTCAGGCGATCGCGCAAGCGCACGGGGGAAACGTCAGCGCGCACAACCTCGAGGGTGGCGGCGCCGAGTTCGCGGTGCGGCTGCCGATCGCCAGCAGCGCTGGGTGAGGACGCTCACGGTAAAGGACCGGAAAGAATGGGCGGCGTGGCTGCGCTCGCACCACCGGACTGCGAAGGAGATCTGGCTCGTCTACCACCGGAAGGCCTCCGGGAAGCCACGCATCGCCTACAACGACGCGGTCGAGGAGGCGCTCCGTTTCGGCTGGATCGACAGCCAGCAGAAGGGCATCGATGCCGATCGCTTCGCGCAGCGGTTCTCACCGCGACGACCAGGCAGCCCATGGTCGGAGATGAACAAAGCGCGGCTGCGCAAGCTCACGGCCGCGGGAAAGATGTCCGCCGCCGGCCTCGTGGCCGCGAAGGGTGTGCGCCTGCGCGAGCGGTTCGTCGTGCCACGCGATATCGCGGCGGCGATCCGGGCCGATCCGACCGCTGCACGGGCTTTCCGGGCGCTGCCGAGGCAGTACGTCCGAATCCGCATCGGTTTCATCGACGCGGCGCGAAACCGGCCGGCGGAGTTTCGCAAGCGGCTCCGCTACTTCATCACAATGACCGCGAGGGGCAACACGTTCGGGTATGTGAAGGAGTTCGCCGGCAGGGGGAGGAGCGTCCATGGCGCTGGGCGGAACGATCCGCGGTAAGACAACGACGTTGCGCCTCCCGGTCGAGGCCGACCTCGCGTCGTACAACGACTGGATGGCCGACATGCGCGTGCGCCACGCGCATTGGGTGTGGCACGAGCCGGCCATGCCCGCGACATGGAAGGAACGGTTCACCGAAGCCGCAAAAGACAAGCAGCTCCTGCTCTGGTCGATCGAGTCCGGTGGCGTGCTCGTCGGCCTCGCGGTGGCGCATCTCTGGTCGATGGGCAACTCGGTCGACCTCAATCATCTCGTCATCGATCCTGAGCGGTGGCGCCGCGGTTACGGCTGCGACGCCGCGCTCGCCCTCCACCGCTTCTTCTTCGATTACCTCGACCTCCGCCGTGCGCAGGCCGACACGCGCGCGGACAATGCCGCGGCTCTGCGCATCGCCGAGGCGATGGGCTACGTCGAATACGCGCGCGGGCATAACGCTCACTACCGCAATGGGTCGTACGTCGACGAGGTCAAGCTCATCGTCGAGAAAGAGGCGTGGCAGGAGCGCTGGCGCTCGGAACGCGAGTACCCGCCGGTCCCACCGGAGGCGGTCCGCTGATGTTCGGGCCGCGGATCGAAGGACGGACCGGCGTGAGCCTGATCCCGCCAACGCTCGAGCATTTCAACCTTCACGCGCGATGGATGATGGAGCCCGAGGTTGGCCGTTTCTGGGGTCCCCGCTTCGGCGATGTCACGCCCGAGCGGCAGGAGGAGCGCTTCAAGAAGGCTGGCACAGACCAAACGCAGATCCAATGGACGATTGTTTACGAGAAACAGCCTGTTGGGTTCACTGGGATCTTCGACATCAACTGGGTGAATCGCGATGGCGAGAGTGGCATCTTCATCGGGCGGCACGATCTCTATGGCCGCGGCATCGCGAGTGAGGCGGTACGGCTACGGACGAGTTTCGCGTGGAACGAACTTCGCCTCCACCGCGTCCACAACTGGATCGCGCACGCGAACCGTGGAAGCAGACGCGCGAACGAGAAGTCAGGCTACCGGCAGATGGGACTCTTCAAGCGCTCCTATTTTCGCTCGGGTGAGTGGTACGACGAGTGGCTCGGTGAAGCCTTCCCGGAGACCTTCCCCGACAAGGTTTGAACTGTTAGGCTTGATGTGCCCCAAAGGGGCAGCGGCGACGAGAGTCAGCACGCGGGTCGAGTGAGGCACTTCCTCCCGGATCCTGGCGAGGCTCAAAGCGGCGCAACAAACAAAGGGAGGAAGCTTCAAAAGTGAGCTTCTCTGACAAGACGCTGACCTGCAAAGACTGCGGTCAGGAATTCGTGTGGACTTCTGGGGAACAGGAGTTCTACGCCTCGCGCGGTCTCATGAACGAGCCGGGACGCTGTCCATCGTGCCGTGCCGCGCGTCGCGCCTCCGGCGGAAGCTACGCCGGCGGTGGCGGCTCGTACGGCGGCCGTGGCATGGGGGGTCCGCGTGAGTTCTTCACGGCGACCTGCAGCAACTGCGGCGGCGAGGCGCGCGTGCCATTCCAGCCGCGCGGCGACAAGCCCGTGTACTGCAGCTCGTGCTTCGAGCAGGTCCGTCCATCGGCATCGCGTAGCCGGTACGCCTAAGAGGCGTTTCGACGCGGAAATGAGAGGCCCCGCCGAGAGGCGGGGCTTCTTCTTTGCCGGCTAAAAGCCCTGCGCGTACACGCGCTGGATCGGCAGGTAATAGCTGATGCGGTGCTGCTTGCCGAAGTTGTCCCGCATCGCCTCATCGACCTTGCCCTGGTCCTCGTAGTACCGGAGCGCGAGGCGGCGGATGTCGGCGTGCGCGATCGCCTGATCGTGCTCGATGCGCACCCGGCCGTCGACCCGCACGAACGTGTAGCCGTCCGCGACCATCACGCTGATCCGCGGGTCGAGAGCGAGGTTGCGGTCCTTGATCCGACCTTCCGCGCTGTTGACGACGATCTCGTCGCCGTCGAGCAGGTACCACATGACCGCAAGATGCGGAGAGCCATCGGGGTTCTTCGAGCCGACCACCGCGAATCGTTTCGCCTCGAGAAAGCGGCGCAGCTCCGCGCTGAGGGCGGTCGCGCGGACGCTCATCAACGGAAGAGATCGCGCGCGGCAGGACGGACGTACTCCTGCGCGGTCTCCTCGGACACGTCGAACGGCAGGCCGCGGACGATGGCCACGGGGCACCGGTCGAGCTTGCCCATCACCAGCTCCGATCCGGCCGCGATCTCGTCGGCGACCGCGATCTCGGTGACCCGGAGCTCGTACCCGGCGGGATCGCGTTGCCCAATGTATCGCTTGAGCGGGGCGAGACCGGCGATGCCGATCGCCACGTTGGTGTGTCCCTCTCGCCAGGCGCGGCCGAACGTGTCGGTGATGACGACGGCGACCATCGCGTGCGCCCGGTCGGCGATCTCATCGCGGATGCGCGCCGCGGATGCATCCGGATCGATCGGCAGCAGCACCACCGTGTCCGGCGCGCCGGCGTTCGACCGATCGACCCCGGCGTTCGCGCAGATGAAGCCATGGCGGGTTTCGCTGATCAGGACGCCGCGCTCCCAGCGGACGATCTCCTTCGTCTCGGAGAGGACGACCTCGAGCTGGCGGGGATCCTTGCCGGATTCTTCGGCCATCGCGAGCGCTCGCTCGCCGGGGGTCACGTCCGCAAGCCGCACGACGCGACCTTCGCTCTTGGAGACGACCTTCTGCGCGACGACGAGAACGTCGGCGTCCTGAAGCCGCTCGTTCGCGCGCGCGAGCGCGTCGAGGAGCAGGCCCACGAGGTCGTCGCGCGGACGGATCTCCGGCAGACCGTGGACCGGGATGATCGCTAGCGTCACGTCGCCAGGCTTCGGAGGAGCTTGCGCAAGCGCGGCGCGTTCGCGAGCGAGCGGCCCAGCCCGCGGAGGAGCTTGGCGTCGACCATCATCGGGCTCCGTCGGAACCGGCCGCGGTGGTCGTACTGGCAGAAGCGGACCGCGGTGCTCCCATCGTCGTACCGGAGTAACTGGATGGAGGGCTCGCTCCATTCCCCGACCGCCGTCGCCTCCTCGACGATCTCGCCACTCCCCCATGGCATGGTGAACGGGCGGGGCAGCTGACGCGACGTAGTCTTCATTCCCTAAGTGTTAGCGCTCGGCTGGAAAGCGTCGGCGGAACAGTTCGACCCCAAGACGCTCCTCGATTACGCCGTGCTCGCCGAGCAGCTCGGCTTCGACAGCGTCGCGGTGAGCGATCACTTCCACCCCTGGCGCGACTCCGGGGGGCACGCGCCGTTCGCGTTCGCGTGGCTCGGCGCGGTGACCGCGCGCACATCGCGGGTGCGGCTCGGCACGAGCGTCGTGACGCCGTCGTTTCGCTATCACCCCGCGATCGTCGCGCAGGCCATGGCCACGATCGCGCTCCTCGCGCCGGGTCGCGTGTTCCTGGGCGTGGGCAGCGGCGAGTCCATGAACGAAACGCCGCTCACCACGACCGAGTGGCCCGAGCCCGGGGAGCGGCTGCGACGACTCCGCGAGGCCGTCAGCCTCATCAAGAAGCTCTGGTCGGAGAACTACGTGACCTTCGAGGGGAAGTACTTCCGCACGAAGGAGGCGAAGCTTTTCGACAAGCCGCGCGACCCGATCCCGCTGCTCATCGCGGCCGGCGGCCCACAGGCCGCCGCCTTCGCCGGCCGCGACGGCGACGGGATCATCGTCACCAGCGGAAAAGGCGCCGAGCTCTACCGCGACACGCTCGTTCCGGCGATGGAGAAGGGTGCGCGCGACAAAGGGAGGGATCCCGCGACGCTCGAGCGGATGATCGAGATGAAGGTGAGCTTCGATCACGACCGTTCGCGCGCGATGGAGGACACCAAGGAATGGGCCGCCCTTGCCCTGCCCGCCGAGGACAAGGCCGGCGTCGAGGATCCGCGCGAAATGGAACGACGCGCGAAGGCGGCCGCCGATCGCGCCCACACCCGCTTCATCGTCTCGAGCGACCCGGACGAGCACGTGAGCAAGATCCGGCCATACCTAGAGTGGGGCTTCACGCATCTTGTCTTTCACTTTCCCGGACAGGATCAGGAGCGCGCGATGCGGCTTTACGCCGGCGAAGTGCTGCCACGCCTGCGCGGGTGAGCGAACGGATCAGCGCGCGTTCGCAGGAGCTGCTCGCGACCTCGCGCGTCGCGCACCTCGCCACTGCCGATCAGTACGCGCGACCGCACCTCGTGCCGATCGTCTTCGCGTACGAGCATCCGTATCTCTACACGCCGATCGACGCCAAGCGGAAGTCGGTCGACGACTGGCGTGAGCTGCGGCGCGTACGCAATGTCGAGGCAAACGGCCGCGCCGCCGTGCTGGTCGACCACTACGAGGAGGTCTGGACCCGCTGCGCCTGGGTCCGGCTCGACGGGGTCGCAGACATGCTCACCAAAGGTGACGACCACCGGCACGCGCTC
>Ga0209161_10004607_pt1 | contig 10936 bp, 9 predicted proteins | sample GraSoiAngelo_155_FD_186169 | JGI IMG/M metagenome (GOLD analysis project Ga0209161, IMG submission 186169) | Grasslands soil microbial communities from the Angelo Coastal Reserve, California, USA - 14_1009_13_30cm (SPAdes) (version 2) | ecosystem: Environmental > Terrestrial > Soil > Grasslands ...
GATCGGTATGGTCGGCAACCTCGACGAGCGGAAGAATCCCGCCCTGCTCGTCGAGGCGCTGGCGGACGTTCGTGCCGCGGTGCCCGAGGTGCGGGCGCTCCTTGTGGGCGCCTTTCCGGATGCCGCCTACGCCGCGCGCGTCGATCGTCGCGTCGCCGCGCTCGGGCTCCGCGATGCCGTGACCGTGAGCGGCTTCCTCCCGAACCCGTTCCCGGTGGTGCGCGGCCTCGACGTGCTCGTGCATCCCGCCCGGCGCGACCCGTTCCCGCTGGCGCTCCTCGAGGCCATGGCGCTCGCGCGGCCGATCGTCGCCGCGGCCGTCGGCGGGATCCCCGAAATGCTGGTCGACGGCGAGAGCGGCGTCCTCGTGCCGCCCGACGACGCGCCGGCGCTCGGTCGCGCGCTGGTCGCCCTGCTGCGGGACCCCGCGCGGCGCGCGCGGCTCGGTGCTGCGGCCCGCGAGCGGCTGGTGACGCGGTTCCCGCTCGCCGGCTTCGCCGACGGCGTCTTCGCGGCGTTCGACGACGCAGTGGGGGGACAGCCGTGAGCGCCGTGCCGGACGTCTCCGTCGTCGTCCCGACCTTCAACCGCGCGCACGTGCTCGGCGCGAGCCTCGCGAGCCTGCTCGCGGAGACCGGCGTCGACCTCGAGGTGGTCGTGGTCGACGACGGCTCGACCGACGACACGGCGCGCCTCCTCGGCGCGCATCCCGATCCGCGAGTGCGTGGGATCGCCGGCCCGCACGCCGGCATCGCGGCGGCGCGCAATCGTGGCGTGGCGTTCATCGCCTTCCACGACTCCGACGACCTGGCGCTGCCGGGGCGGCTGGGGGCGCCGCTGGCATATCTCCAGGCGCATCCCGACGTCGACGCGGTGATCCAGAACGGCCGCATGCTGCCCGCCGACCGACCGTGGATCCCGCCGCACGTGGCGCGGGTTCTCGCGTCCCGGCCGGTTGGTGTCGCCGAGGTGTTTCGCTGGAACCTCGGCCAGCTCCAGGGCATGTGTTTCACGCGACGGAGCGTGGAGGCGACGGGACCACTCGACCGGACGTTCGACATCCTCGACGACCTCGATCTGGTCCTGCGCCTCACGGTGCGCTTCCGGGCGGTCTTTCTCGACCGTGTCGCGTTCACGTACCACGTGCACCCCGACGGGGTCGCCCGCGATCGGACGAAGGTGCGCGAGGAGTCGATCCGACTCGCGGAGAAGCTCGTGCACGAGCATCCCGAAGTCCTGCGGGTGGTCGGCCCGAGCGCGTTCGCACGCCGCCAGGCGCGCCGCTACGGCCGGCTCGCGACCATCCGGCTCGCGGCTGGCGACGTCGAAGGCGCGCGCGGTGCGCTCGCCCGCGCGCAGGCATTGCGTCCACACGATCTTCGCTATCGTCTCCGGACGCTGTGGCTCCGCGGGCGGGAGGCCTGATGCGCGTCGCCCTCATGCACCGTCGGCTCGCGGGCGGCGGCACCGAGGGTGACCTCCGCCGGCTTGCGAGCGGCCTCGCCGCACGCGGCCACGACGTGCACGTCTTCTGCGCTCGCGCCCGTGCGGACGTTCCGGGCGTGACGGTGCGGCGCGTGCCCGTCGTGCGCGCCGGCCGGCTCGCCCGGCTCCTGTCATTCGCGTTCGCGGCGCCGCGGCTCGTGGCGCGCGAGCGCTGGGACGTGGTGGTGGGCTTCGGGCGCACGCCGCGGCAGGACGTGGTGCGCGTCGGCGGCGGGACGCATCGCGCGTACCTCGCGCGCATGCGGGCGGCGGGCCTCCGCCGCGGGTCGCTCGGTCCGTATCACCGCGCGATCCTCTGGCTCGAGCGCCGGCAGTTCAGCGCGGGCGGCCACCGGCGCGTGCTCGCGGTATCCGAACGGGTCCGGGACGAGGTCACGCGCGACTACGGCCTCGCGCGCGAGCGGATTGCGGTCATCTACAACGGCGTCGATCTCGAGCGCTTCGACCCCGCCGCGCGCACGGCGCTCGGCCCGCGCGTCCGGCACGAGCTCGGCATCACCAACGGCGCGCGCCTCTGCGTCGCCGTCGGGAGCGGGTTCCGGCGGAAGGGATTCGACCTTCTCCTCGGGCTCTGGCGGAGGGACCCTCTGCCGGACACCGTCCTCGTGCTCGTCGGTGACGACGAGCGCCTCGGCGCCTACCGCCGCGAGGCCGAGGCGCTCCGCGGACGCGTGATGGTGACCGGTCCGCGTGCCGACGTCGAGGCGTTCTTCGCCGCCGCCGACGTGGTGTGCGTGCCGTCGCGGCAGGAGGCCTTCGGCAACGTCGTCCTCGAGGCGTGCGCGGCGGGGGTCCCCGTCGTCACGAGCCGGCGAGCGGGCGCCGCGGAGCTGCTCGACGGTGCGCTCGACAGCCTGGTGGTCGACGATCCGGAAGACCTCGAGGCGATCCGCCGGGCGGTCGCGCGGGCGCTCGGTCCCGACGGACCGAGTCTCGGCGCCGCCGCGCGCCGCCTCGCCGAGCGCCTGCCATGGGCGGCGCACATCGAGCGCGTCGAGCGCTTCCTCGCCGAGGTCGCGCGTGAGCGCTGAGCGGCCGCCCGACGCGGCGCCGCGCCTCTTGCGCGGCGGGATTCGTGCCCGGCTCGGGCCCGGCGTCCGGCTCGCCGATGTCGCACCCGGCGGCGATCCCGATCGGCTGCTGACGCGTCCGGACTGCGACGTGCTGAAGCTGCAGCCGAAGGTCACGGTCGGCGCCGTCTCCACGCCTGCAGGTCGCATCTACGTGAAGCGCTACAACGTCTTCGCCTGGCGCGTCGCGCTCGCGAGCCTGTGGCGCAGCTCGCCGGCGGCCGCCGCCTGGCAGGCCGCCGCTGCACTCGGGGCGCGGGGCTTCGCGACGCCCGAGCCGCTTGCGGCCATCGACGTGCGCCGTGGCGGGCTCCTCCGGAAGAGCTTCTTCATCACCCGCGAGGTCGCGGGTGCGGTGACGGCCGACCGGTTCTGGCAGATGATCCTCCAGGAGCCGGCTTCGCGGCGGGGCCCCGGCCGCCGCGCCGTCGCCCATGCCCTCGGCGACCTCTTCCGCCGCCTGCACGCCGCCGGCGTGTACCACAACGACCTGAAGGACGTGAACGTGCTCGTCGAGGGGCCGGCGGAGACGATGCGCTGCGTGCTCCTCGACCTCGAGCGGGTGCGGATCATGCGGCGTCTCGGACGCCGCCGGCGCGTGAAGAACCTGATGCAGCTCGCGCGGACGCTCGGGCCGCAGGCGTCCGCGAGCCACCGTCTGCGCTTTCTCGCCGCCTACCTCGGCGACGCCGCCGGGCGGGACGAGCGCCGCGCATGGGCACGCGCGGTCGGCCGGGCGGCGGCGCGAAAGGACGCGGGGCGCCGCGCCGTCGCGACCGGTCCGCAGCCGCGCGTGTCCTGCACCGTGATCGCGCAGGACGAGGAGGCGATGATCGAGGGCTGCCTCGCGAGCGTCGCGTGGTGCGACGAGATTGTGGTGGTCGACGGGGGTTCCGCGGACCGGACGGTCGCCGTCGCCCGCCGCTTCACCGATCGCGTGCTGTCGCACGCCTGGCCGGGACATCGGGCGCAGAAGCAGTTCGCGCTCGAGGCCACGACCGGCGACTGGGTGCTGAACCTCGACGCCGACGAACGGGTGTCACCGGAGCTCGTGAGCGAGATCCGCGCGGCGCTGGCCGACGTGCCACCCGGGGTCGGCGGCTTCGCGATCCCTCGCCTGGTCGGGTACCTCGGCCGCTGGTGGTACCGCGGCGGCTGGTATCCGCGCCGCGTGGTGCGGCTCGTGCGGCGGACGACGACGCGCTGGGGCGGGACAGACCCGCACGAACGGGCCCTCGTCAGCGGCACCGTGCGCTGGCTGGAGGCGCCGATCCTTCACTATACGTACCGCGACATCTCCGACCACCTGCGGAGCGTCAACCATCTCACGACGGTCGCGGCCGCGGAGCGCAGCGGCCGGCGGATCGGCGCCGGCAGGTTCCTCGTCGAGCCCTTCTGGCGCTTCCTGCGGGCGTACGTCCTGGCGGGCGGCGCGCTCGAGGGATTCCCGGGACTCTTCACGGCGGGCACCGGCGCGTTCTACGCGTTCCTCCGCGCGGCGAAGGTCTGGGAGCTTCAGGTGCACGCCGCGACCGCATCTGCTAAAGGCGCCGGCGGGCGCCCGCGCGCCCGCGCCTCGTCGTGACGGTGTCGATCGTCGTCGTCAACTGGAATGCCGGCGCCGCGCTCGACGGCTGCCTCGAGAGCCTCGCCGCCGACGGGCTCGCCGGCCGGGACGTCGTGCTGGTCGACAACGACGCGACGGACGGCAGCACGGCGCGGGCCCGCGTTCGTCATCCATGGGCGCGGGTGGTGGAGACGGGCCTGAACCTCGGCTTCGCCGGCGGCGCCAACCGCGGGGCCGCGGCCGCGCGCGGCGAGGTGCTCTGCTTCCTCAATCCCGACGCCCGCGTGCTGCCGGGCGCGGTCCAGGCGCTCGTCGACACCCTCGAGCGCGTGCCGGGCGCGGGCATCGCCGGCGGCGGGCTGGTCGACGAGGCCGGCGCCTGGCAGCCCGGGGCCGGCCGGTTCGCTCCGGTGCAGCACCTCGTGCTCGACACGACCCCCGGCCGGCTCCCGGCCCGGCTCCGGCGGATGCCCTACCGCGTGGACTGGGTGTACGGCACGTTCATGGCGGTGCGCCGAGACCTCTTCCGGCAGCTCGGCGGCTTCGATTCGCGCTACTTCCTCTACGGCGAGGATCTGGACCTCTGCTACCGGGCCGCGCGCCTCGGGTCGCGCACCATCCACGTGCCCGCGGCGCGCGCCGTCCACGGGACGAACGTGAGTGCAGCGCAGCGGTTCGGGGTCGGCCGCGAGGCCGAGGTCGTGAAGGGCGAGATGCGCTTCTACGCCGCGCGGCGTGCGCCCCGCGACCTGCGCCTCTTCCGCGCCGTCGGGGCGTGCAAGTTCGGTCTCAAGGCGGCGCTCGCGGCGGCGATCGGCCGGCGCGGCGCCGCCGCGTCGTATGCGCGCGTCGTGCGCGCGTGCGTCGCCTTCGACCCGCTCGCGGCCGATGCGTGACGGCCCGAGCCTGACCCTCGCGGTGCCGTGCCGGACCGACGAGCCGGCGCTGGCGCGCACCCTCGGCGCCGCGCGGGCGGCGCTGGCGGCGGCAGGGGAGGGCGCGTCCGTCGAGCTGCTCGTCTGCATCAACGGCCCGGACCCGCTGGCGTCGGCGGCGCTCCGCGACCTCCGCGCCTTCGCGCGCGAGACGGCGGCGTCGTTCGCCGAGGTGACGGCGGACGGCGTCCGACCCGCGGCGCTGCCGCCCGCGCGGCCGCCGCTCGCCGTCGTGGCGCTCCTCACGACGCGCGCGGGAAAGCCGCTCGCCTGGAACGTGCTCCGGTGCCACGCGCGCGCGCCCGTCGCCATCTTCTTCGACGCCGACGTGTCGTTCGCTCCCGACGCCTTCCGGCTCCTGCTCGCCGCGCTGGCCGCGGCGCCGGGTGCGGTGCTCGCCTCGGGGAAGACCACCTGCGCGCCGCGGCCGCGGGCGTTCGAGCGCATCATGGCCGCACCCTACGGCGTCGACTTTCCGAACCTCTCGGCGCAGCTCTACGCTGCGCGCCTCGACACCCTGCCCGCCGCCATGCCGGAGGACCTGATCGAGCCCGAGCGATGGCTCGAGCTGATCGTCGGGCGCGAGCGCGTCGTCCGCGTGCCGGAAGCGCGCGTCGCCGTCCGGCTCCCCGCGACGCTCGCCGACTTCTGCCGCCAGCGCGTCCGCATCGAGATGGGGAAGGTACAGCTCGCCCGCGAGTATCCCGCGCTCGCCGGACGCGGCGCGCCGCAGCCGCGGACCCGGGCCGCGCTCACGAGCCTCGACGCGGCCGACGCCGTCCGGCTGGCGGCCTATCTCGGGATGCGCAGCCTGGCGCACGTCGTCGCGTGGTGGCGCTACCGGCGCGGCGCGACCGCCGGCATCTGGCGCCAGGCCGCGACGACGAAACGGTGGGATCCTGCGTGAGGGTCCTCTTCCTCGCGACGCGCCTGCCGGTCCCGCCCTGGCGTGGGGACCAGGTCCGCGCCTACCATCACCTCCGCCTACTTGCCCCGGCGCACGACATCACGTGCTGCGCGCTGCTGACCCGGCCGCCGCCCGCGGGACTCCGCGCGGAAGTCGAGGCGCTCGGGGTGCACCTGGTCGTCGTGACCCTCGGAATGCTCGGCGCGGTGCCGGCGCTCGCCCGCGTGCTCGTCGGCGACGGGCGTCCGCTGCAGGTCCTGCTCTATGCGCGCCGGCGAGCGGCGACCGCCGTCACCCGGCTCGTCGCCCGCGGCGGCTTCGACGTCGTGCATGCGCAGCTCGTCCGCGCGGCGTCCTACCTGCCGGCGGGCGTGCCGGCGGTGGTCGACCTGATCGATGCCCTCTCCGCGAACTTCGCGCGCCGGGCGGCGAGCGACCGTGGCCCGCTCGGGGCGGCCGCCGCATGGGAAGCCCGGCGGCTCGCGCAGTTCGAGCCGCGGGTCGCCGCGGGCGCGGCCCGCGTCCTCGTCGTCTCCGAGGCGGAGCGCGCGGCGCTCGGCGAGGCGCGGGTGACCGTGGTGCCGAACGGCGTCGACACGGTCGCTTTCCCGTATCGCGAGGACGGCCGGTTGCCGGGGCGGATCGTGTTTGCCGGGAACCTCGGCTATTTCCCGAACGTCGACGCCGCGCGCTGGCTCGCCCGGGACATCTTCCCGCGTGTCCGCGCCGTCGTGCCGGCGGCCGAGCTGCGCCTCGTGGGCGCGCGGCCGGCGCGCGCGGTGCGGGCGCTCGCCGCGCTGCCGGGCGTGTCGCTCGCCGTTGCCGTGCCCGCGATGGCGCCGGAGCTCGCCGCCGCGACGGTCGCCGTCGTCCCCGTCCGCGCGGGATCGGGGCTGCAGAACAAGGTGCTCGAGGCGATGGCTGCCGGGACGCCGGTCGTGACGACACCGCGCGCCGCGGCGGCGCTGGACGCCCAGCCCGGGGAGCACCTGCTGGTGGCGGAGGACGCCGCGGGGCTCGCCGCCGCGGCGCTCGACCTGCTCGCGAATGCGGCGCGGGCGCGAGCGCTCGCGCGGGCGGCACGCGCACTCGTCGAGCGGCGCTACCGCTGGGAGGACTCGGCCGAGGGTGTCGCGGCGGCGTGGCGGGACGCCGTCGACGCGATGCAGCGATCGGCTTGAACGGCGGCGGGCTTTTGCTATGTCGCGGTCGGTGTATCGGCGCGAGAGAGGATGGCGCCTCCGCTGGGCATTGCTCGTCCAGGGGGACCTCCTGGCCGCGTGCCTGGCGTATCTGCTCGCGTTCTTGCTGCGCGCCGCAGTGCCCTTTCCGCTGACGCAGGGCTACCTCCCGGCGCTGCGCTTCGCCGAGGTCCACCATCACTGGATCGCGCTGCTCGGCGCACAGCTCGGCGTCCTCTACTTCCTCGGCCTCTACGAGCCGCGCGCGCTCACCAATCCGCGCGCGCAGGCCGGCGCCATCGGCGCCGCCGCGGCGCTGCAGGCGCTCGTGCTGATCGCGGTCTACTTCTTCCGGCAGGACCTGCTGTTTCCGCGCTCGATCTTCGTCGTCTTCGCGGGGGTGAACGCGGCGCTGCTCTTCGCCTGGCGGCTCGGGAGCCGCTCGTTGATGGGGGCCTATCCGCGACGGCGCGTGCTCGTCGTCGGCACCAACGCGACCGCTGCCGAGGTGATCGACACGATCCGCGTGCAGCACTGGCTCGGCATGGACATCGTCGGCGCGGTGTCGGGCGACGGCTCCGGACCGGCCGCGCTGGGCGACGTACCGCTGCTCGGGGGGCGCGAGGAGCTGCCCGCGCTCTGCGAGCGCCATAACGTGGACGAGGTCATCATCGCGTCCGAGCACTCCTGGCAGGACCGGTTGCTCGATTCGCTGAGCCGTCTGCAGGGACCGCGCGCGCGCGTCTGCGTGGTCCCGTCGCCGTACGAGATCCTGATCGCCCGTCCCGAGCATCTCCGCCTGCACGACATCCCGCTGATCGAGATGATCCGGGAGCCCGCGGCGGGCGGCGCGAGCGCGGCCAAGCGGCTGTTCGACGTCCTCCTGGCGCTCGTGCTGCTCGTCGCGACGCTGCCGGTCATGCTGGTCGTGGCGCTCGCGATCCGCCTCACGTCGCGCGGACGCGTGCTGTACACCCAGACCCGGGTCGGCAAGGACGGCGGGCCGTTCACCATGGTCAAGTTCCGGACGATGCACGCCAAGGCGGAGCACACGACCGGCCCGGTGCTCGCCGCCGAGAATGATCCGCGCGTCACGTGGCTCGGCCGCTATCTGCGGGCGCTCCGGATCGACGAGCTGCCGCAGCTCTGGAACGTGCTCGCCGGCGACATGAGCTTCGTCGGACCCCGGCCCGAGCGGCCCGAGTTCGTCGCCCGTTATCAGGGTACGATCCAGGGCTATCGCGAGCGCCTGAAGGTGCGGCCGGGACTCACCGGCTACGCGCAGGTGAACGGCGAGTACCACACCTCGGCGCCCACCAAGCTCAAGTACGACCTCGCCTACATCTATAACCGCTCGCTGTGGCTCGACCTCAAGATCCTGTCCGAGACCGTGAAGGTGATGCTCACCCGACGAGGCATCTGAGGTGGCCGCGCGGCGCGTGGCCGACGCGCTTCTTTTCCTGCTCGCCGCCGCCATCCCGCTCTCCACGACCGCCATGGAGGGGGCGGTGCTGGCGCTCGGCGCGCTGACGTTGTTCACCGCGGCGCGCAGGCAGTCGCCCGTGCGGGCGACGCCGCTCGACGGTGTGCTCGGGCTGTTCTACGCGACGCTCGCCCTGTCGACGGTCGTCAGCGGGCACCTCCGCGAGGCGACCGGCTGGGCGCGCCTCTGGGTGGTGCTGACGTACTTCGTCGTCTTCTGGTGGCTCCGCGATCGGCGTCAGACGATCCGCTTCGTGTACGTCCTCGTCGGCGCCGGGGCGACCGCCGCGGCGTACGGGCTGCTCCAGCACGCCACCGGCGCCGACTGGTACCGCGCGGCGCTCGGCCGGCCCCTCCTCGTGCACCCCCGCGAAGCAGGCGGCGCGGGCTATGCGATCGTGGGTTTCTTTCGGAACTACCTGACGTTCGCCCACACGATGCTGTTCCCGCTGGCGTGGGCCACGGCGCTGGCGATCGGTGGCGCCGTCGCTGCCCTCGGTGCCGCCGCCTTGCTCGTGCTCGCGATCGCCTTTTCGACCGCCCGCGGCGTATGGCTCGCGACGGTCGCCGTCGTCGCGGTCCTCGCCCTCATCGCGCGCGGCCGGCCGGCCGCGTTCGCGGTCGCCGGTCTCGCAGCCGCGGCGCTCCTCGCCTTCGCGGTCTCGCGCGACCTCCGGCACGAGGCGGCGCAGATGTTCGGGCTCGGCGGTCCGAACGTCGGGCGGGTCGCGATCTACGAGGCCAATCTCGACATCATCCACGCGCACCCGGTGCTCGGCCTTGGCTTCGGACGCTACCAGGCAGCGGCGCTGCCGTACTACACGACCCATCCGCTGGCGGACCGGCGCTCGCACGCGCACAGTGACTACCTGCAGATCGCGGCCGAGGCGGGGCTCACGGGCCTCGCGGCGTTCGCGCTCCTCTTCGCCGTCGCGCTCCGCCGTGGATGGACCGCGATCGCCGACGCGCCGGATGCGACGGTGCGGGCCACGGCGGCGGGCGCCTGGGCGGGCATCGTCGGCTTCCTGGTCGGCGGCATCACCCAGTACAACTTCGGCGACAACGAGGTGGCGATCGCGATGTGGACGGCGCTGGCGGTGCTGATGCGGCTCAGGGAGCCGTAGCCGTGCGCGTCCTGCACGTCGATCCCGAGCGGGGCTGGGGTGGGGGCGAGGTCCAGGTCATGGCGCTGCTCGGGGAGCTCGGGCGCCGCGGGCACGCGTCGCGGGTCGCCGCTCACCCGGACGGGCCACTCGCGCGTGCCGCCACCGCCGCGGGCGTGCCAGTGATCCCGCTGGCCGTCGCGAACCACGTCGACATCGGCGCGGCACTCCGCCTGCGACGCGCGCTCGGCGATGCGGAAGTCGTGCACTTCCACACGGCGCGCGCCCACGCGTTGGCCCCGCTGTGCCGGCGCGCGGGCGTACGGCTCGTCGTCACGCGGCGCATGGACTACGTGCCCGCGGGCGGCCCATACGTCCGCTTTCTCTACAACCGGGCGGTCGACGCGGTCGTCGCGATCTCGGAAGGCGTGCGCGAGGCGCTCGTCCGGGTGGGCGTCCGGCGCGACCGCATCCGGGTGGTGCCGAGCGGCATCGAGCCCGCGGCCGGCGTCGCGCCGGCGGGCGCGCGGGCCGCGCTTCGCCGCGAGTGGGAGGTCGGCGACGATGCGGTGCTGGTGCTCGTGGTCGGCGCGCTCGAGCGGCGGAAGGGGCACGCGGTACTGCTCGACGCCGCGCGCCGGCTGTCGCCCGCCGCGCTCGGCCTGCGGTACGTGTTCTGTGGGGACGGGAGCGAGGCGGGAGCGCTGGCCGAAGCGGCGGCGCCGCTCGGGGGCGCCGTATGCTTTGCCGGCTTTCGACGCGACGTCGCCGCGTGCCTCGCGGCGGCGGACGTCGTCGTTCTGCCGTCGCTGCGCGAGGGGCTCGGCGTCGCGGCCCTCGAGGCGATGGCGGCCTCGCGTCCCCTGGCGGCGAGCCGCGTGGGCGGCCTCGCCGAGGTCGTGGTCCACGAGGAGACCGGGCTTCTCGTCCCGCCCGGCGACCCGGCCGCGCTCGCGACGGCGCTCGCGCGGCTCGCCGGCGACCGCGCGCTGCGCGCGCGCCTCGGAGACGCCGGCCGGGCCCGCGTGCTCGCCCGTTACACGAGCGCACAGATGGCGGAAGGTACCCTCGCCTGTTATCGGGGAGAGCCGTGAAACGCGTCGGCCCGCGACGGCTCGTCGACCTCATCCGGCAGTTCGGACGCGTCCGTGCGCTCGTCGTCGGCGACCTGATGCTCGATCAGTT
>Ga0209161_10004612_pt1 | contig 10930 bp, 10 predicted proteins | sample GraSoiAngelo_155_FD_186169 | JGI IMG/M metagenome (GOLD analysis project Ga0209161, IMG submission 186169) | Grasslands soil microbial communities from the Angelo Coastal Reserve, California, USA - 14_1009_13_30cm (SPAdes) (version 2) | ecosystem: Environmental > Terrestrial > Soil > Grasslands...
CCCTCGCCGTCGTGGCGGCCGAGCGGCCGGCGCTCATCGTCCTCGACCTGATGCTGCCCGCGATGGACGGGCTCGAGGTCTGCCGGCGCCTGCGGGCGGCCGAGGCGACGCGCACCCTTCCCGTCATCATGCTGACCGCCAAGGCGACGGAGGTCGACCGCGTCCTCGGCCTCGAGTTCGGGGCCGACGACTACGTGACCAAGCCCTTCAGCCCGCGCGAGCTGGTGGCCCGGGTGCGGGCCGTGCTGCGGCGCACGCACGGCGAGGATACGCCGCCCCCGCACGAGGTCTTCGAGCGGGGCCGCCTGCGGCTCGACTTCGACACCTACGAGGCGTTCATCGCTGGGGAGCGTCTCGGCCTCTCGCTGCGCGAGTTCGAGCTGCTCAAGTTCTTCGTCCGCCACCCCAATCGGGTGTACGATCGGCTCCAGCTGCTGGACCTCGTATGGGGCCCCGAGACGCACGTCGAGCCGCGCACCGTGGACGTCCACGTCCGCCGGCTGCGGAGACGCATCGAGCGCGATGACGCCAACCCCGAGCTCATCCTCACCGTCCGGGGCGTCGGCTACAAGTTCAACCCCGACGCGCTCGAGCCGTAGGCTCGTCCTCCAGTTCGTCCTGCCGACGCTGGCGGCGCTCGGCGCCGCGCTCGTGACGGCGATCCCCTACGTCGCGGTCACGGTCGAGCGGCACCAGATCGAGACGCTCGGCGAGCGCCTCCTGGCCGAGGCCCGCCTCGCGGGCGAGGCGCTGCCGTGGACGTCCGGCGCACCGCTCGACGCGGCCTGCACGCAGCTCGCCGCCGACCTCGGCGTCCGCCTGACCGTGATCGCGGCGGATGGCCGCGTGCTCGGCGAGTCGACGCGCTCCTCGGAGTCGCTCGAGAACCATGCCGATCGGCCCGAGGTGCGGGCCGCCCTCGCCGCCGGCCGCGGCCAGGCCGTCCGCCAGAGCGCCACGATCGGCGTCCTGCTCCTCTACACCGCCTGGCGGGAGACGCGCGGCGACGCGGTGCGGGTGGTGCGCACGGCGCTGCCCTTGACGGCGGTGGCGGAGAACGTGGCGCATCTCCGCCGGCTCCTCGTGATCGGGCTCCTCGCCGCGATGCTCCTCGGCCTCGCGACCTCGCTCGTCCTCTCTCGCCGCGTGCTGCGCCGCATCCAGCGGCTGGTCGGGTTCGCGCGCGCCGTCGCGGGCGGCGCCCCTGCGCCCTACCTGGCGCCCGAGCGGCGCGACGACCTGGGCGTCCTCGAGGCGCAGCTCGCCGAGATGGCGCGCGAGGTGACGGCCACCATCGCGGCGCTGCGCGTCGAGCGCGAGCGGCTGGAGGCGATCCTGCGCGGCATGGTGGAGGGCGTGCTGGTGACCGACCTGGTCGGCCGGGTGGCGCTCATGAACGAGCGCGCCCGCGAGCTGCTCGGCCTGGGCGCCGGCCACGACGGCGCCGGGCGCCCGCTGGTCGAGGTCGCGCGCCAGCCGCAGGTGAGCGAGATGCTGCGCGAGCTCGCCGGGGGGGAGACGGTCGTCTCGCGCGACCTGACGCTCGAGGGTGCCGAGCGCACGACCCTCCAGGTGAACGGGGCGCGGCTGTGCGGCCCCGACGGCCAGCCCTTTGGCTACGTGCTCGTGCTGCACGACGTCACCGAGCTGCGCCGGCTGGAGGTCGTGCGCCGCGACTTCGTCGCCAACGTGTCGCACGAGCTGCGCACGCCGCTCACGGCCATCAAGGGCTACGCGGAGACCCTCCTCGGCCCCGCCGGCGACGACCGCGAGGCGCGGCGGCGCTTTCTCTCGGTCATCGACCGGCACTCGGAGCGCCTCGGGCGGCTGATCGACGACCTGCTCACCCTCTCCGACCTGGAGCTGGGGCGGACTCCGCTCCGCCTCGGTACGGTTGCCGTCGGGCCCGCGGTGGAGGACGTGCTCCAGATCCTCTCCGAGACGGCGAAGCGGGTCGGCGTCGAGCTCGGCGCGCGGGTCGACCCGACCAGCCCGGCGCTCGAGGCCGACGCCGATCGCTTCCGGCAGGTGCTCATCAACCTGGTCGACAACGCGATCAAGTACACGCCGGGGGGCGGCCGGGTGTCCGTGCGGGCCGCCGCCGCCCGTGGCGCCGAGCACCACGGCATGGTCGAGATCGCCGTCGAGGACACCGGGGTCGGCATCCCCGCCCAGGACCTGCCGCGGTTGAGCGAGCGCTTCTTCCGCGTCGACAAGGGGCGCTCGCGTGCCCTCGGCGGCACGGGGCTCGGGCTCGCGATCGTGAAGCACATCGTCCAGGCCCACGGCGGCGAGCTCGGCATCACCAGCGCGGTCGGCCAGGGCACCACGGTGCGGGTGCTCTGGCCTGCGGCGGCGCGCTCCCGGGCAGCAGCCGAGGCCGCGCGCTAGCGGATCGAGTTGGGGTATACCGGTACCGAGGAGGATCGCCCCATGTCGACGTACGGGCTCACCCCGGAGGTCCGCGCGCTGCGCGAGCGCGTGCGCTGCTTCATCGACGAGGAGGTCGTCCCGGCCGAGCCCGTGCTCGCCCGCGACGACGAGGCCGCGGCCGAGGCCACGCGGCGCCTCAAGGCGCGGGCCAAAAGGGAAGGGCTGTGGGCCCTCGGCCATCCGAAGGAGATCGGGGGCGGGGGCGTGCCGTTCATGCCCTTCGTCTACCTGAACGAGGTGATCGGCCGCTCGCACTGGGGGCAGGTCGCCGTGGGCTCGCTGTCGATGCAGGACTCGATCATGCTCCATCTCTACGGCACCGCCGAGCAGAAGCGGCGCTGGCTCGAGCCGCTGGTGGCCGGCGACATCTATCCCTCGGTCGGCTTGACCGAGCCCGAGGTGGCCGGCTCCGACCCCACCCTCATGCAGTCGACGGCGCGGCTCGAGGGCGACCACTGGGTGGTGGACGCGCACAAGTGGTTCACGAGCGGCGCCAACCGCGCGGCCTTCACCACCATCTTCGCCATCACCGAGCCCGAGGCCGCGCCACACGAGCGCTTCTCGGCGATCATCGTCCCCACCGACACGCCGGGATACGAGATCCTCCGCGTCGTTCCGACCATGGGCCACACCGGCGGCGCGCACTGCGAGATCCGGCTCTCCGACGTGCGCGTGCCGCGCGACCACCTGCTCGGGGGCCGCGGCCAGGGCTTCGTGGTCGCGCAGAAGCGGCTCGGCCCGGGGCGCATCTTCCACTGCATGCGCTGGCTCGGCCAGGCCGAGCGCGCCTTCGAGCTCATGTGCGCCCGCGCGACTACGCGCTTCGCCCATGGCTCGCTCCTCTCCGAGAAGGGCGAGATCCGGCGCTACGTCGCCGAGTCGGCGGCCGAGATCCAGGCGGCGCGCCTGATGACGCTGGACGCGGCGCGCGCCATGGACGGAGGCAGCGAGGCCCGGGTCGAGATCGCGCTCATCAAGTTCTGGGGCGCGCGCATGCTCCACAACGTGATCGACCGCGCCATCCAGGTGCATGGCGCGCTCGGGGTCACGGCCGACACGCCGCTCGAGTTCATGTACCGCGAGGCGCGCTACGCGCGCATCTACGACGGCCCCGACGAGGTGCACCGCATGGTGGTCGCGCGCCGCCTGCTGCGCGACCCCCACGGCGCCGCCCCGTGGGCGTGAGCTACCGCCAGCCGGAGCGCGCGATCAGCGCCTCGACCCGCGCGCGAATCTGATCGCGGATCTCCCGCACGCGCTCGACGGGCTCATCCTTGGGGTCGGGGAGCGGCCAGTCCTCGTGGGGCACCCCGGGCACGACCGGGCACGCCGCGCCGCAGCCCATGGTGATGAGCACGTCGGCGCGCGCGACCAGGTCGCGCGTCAGGTGACGCGGCCGGGCATCGCCGAGCTCGAGGCCCAGCTCGCGCATGACCTGCGCGACCGCCGGGTGCACCCGCTCGGCGGGGTCGGTGCCGGCCGAGAGAGCGCGCGCGGCCGACGGGTCGGCGAGCGCGTTGAAGAACGCCGCCGCCATCTGCGAGCGGCCGGCGTTCTCGACGCACGCGAACAGCACGGTCTCGCGCGGCATGCGCCTCAGAGCTCGCGCGGCAGCTTGTCCAGGTGCCGGATCGAGCGCCCCTTCACCATGAAGATCACCATCTCGGCGATGTTGGTGGCGTGGTCGCCCACCCGCTCGAGGTACTTGGAGACGAAGAGGAGCCGCATGGCCCGGCTGACGGTGGCCGGGTTCTCGACCATGTAGGACAGCAGCTCCCGGAAGAGCTGCTCGTGGAGCTGGTCGATGGTGTCGTCCGCGAGGCAGACGCTGAGCGCCAGCTCGGTGTCCTCGCGCACGAAGGCGTCGAGGCTCCGGCGGAGCATGTCGCGCGCCACGTCCGCCATGCGCGGGATGTCGATGTAGGGCTTGATCGGCAGCTCGCCGGCGAGCTCGATGGCGCGCTCGGCGATGTGGGTCGCCATGTCGCCGATGCGCTCCAGGTCGGTCGTGATCTTGAGCGCGGTGGTGATGAGGCGGAGGTCGCGCGCCGCGGGCTGGCGGAGCGCCAGCAGCTTGAGCGAGAGGTCGTCGATCTCGACGTCGAAGCGGTTCACGGTGTGGTCGCGCTCGATGGTGGCGTGCGCCAGCGCCTCGTCGCGCTGGATGAGGGCCCGCACCGCCTGCCCGATCTGCTCCTCCACCAGCCCGCCCATCTCGAGCACCGCGGTGCGCAGCTGGCCGAGCTGCTCCTCGTAGGCCCGGTCGGTGTGGAGCGGCATCAGCCGAACCGCCCGGTGATGTAGTCCTCCGTCTCCGGCCGGGTGGGGTTGGTGAACACGCGCTCGGTCGGCCCGAACTCGATCAGGCGGCCCAGGTAGAAGTAGGCGGTCAGGTCGGAGACACGGGCGGCCTGCTGCATGTTGTGGGTCACGATGACGATCGTGTACGCGCTTTTCAGCTCGTGGATCAACTCCTCGATCTTGGCGGTCGCGATCGGGTCCAAGGCCGAGGCGGGCTCGTCCATGAGCACCACCTCCGGCTCGACCGCGAGCGCGCGCGCGATGCAGAGCCGCTGCTGCTGCCCGCCCGAGAGCTCGAGGGCGGAGCGGTCGAGCCGGTCCTTCACCTCGTCCCACAGGGCCGCCTGGCGGAGGGTGCGCTCGGTGATCTCGCTGAGCCGCACCGGATCGCGCTCGCCGTGGACGCGCGGCCCGAAGGCGACATTGTCGAAGACGGATTTGGGGAAGGGGTTGGATTTCTGGAAGACCATGCCGATGCGCCGGCGGAGCGCGACGGGGTCCACCTCGGGACCGTAGATCGGGTCGCCGTCGATGGTCACCTGGCCGCCGACGCGCGCGCCGGGGATGTGGTCGTTCATGCGGTTGAGACAGCGGAGGAACGTCGACTTGCCGCAGCCCGAGGGACCGATCAGCGCCGTCACGCGGTGCGCCGGGACGTCGAGCGACACGGCCTCCAGGGCGCAGGTGGCGCCGTAGTGCACGACCAGCTCGCGCACGGCGATCTTGACCGGCACGTCGGCGGCCGCCGCCGACGGACGGACGCGCGTGAGCGCGGGGTCGAGCACTAGGCGCTCCGCACCGCGCCGCTGCGCAGCAGGAAGCGGGCGAGGACGTTGGTCCCGAGCACGAGGGCCAGGAGCACGAGGCCCGCGGCCCAGGCCTGGCGGTGCCAGTCCTCGTAGGGCGCGATGGCGTAGGTGAAGATCATGACGGGCAACGACGCCGTCGGCTGGAGCCAGCCCGGGCTCCAGAAGCGGTTGTTGAGCGCCGTGAAGAGGAGCGGGGCGGTCTCGCCCGCGACGCGCGCGAGCGAGAGGAGGAGGCCGGTCGTGATGCCGCGCGAGGCGGCGGGGATCACGACGCGCACGATCGTCACCCAGCGCGGGGCGCCGAGCGCGAGCGCGGCCTCGCGCAGCGAGTCGGGGACGAGGCGCAGGAACTCCTCGGTCGAGCGCAGCGCGACGGGGACCATCATCACGCCGAGCGCCACCCCGCCCGCCAGGGTCGAGAAGTGGCCGATGGGGATGACGACCAGCGCGTAGACCGTGATACCGATCACGATCGAGGGGATGCCGTTCAGCACGTCCGCCGCGTAGCGGACGCAGCTGGCGAGCGATCCGCGGCCGTACTCGGCGAGGTAGACGCCGCCCAGAAAGCCAACCGGGATGCCGACCAGCGCGGCGGTGAGCAGCAGTTTCGCGCTCCCCACGATGGCGTTCGCCATGCCGCCGCCTGCCTCGCCGACAGGCGCCGGGAGCGCAGTGAAGAAGCTCCACGAGAGCGAGGTGGCGCCCTGCCAAGCGATGTAGCCGAGCAGGAAGACGAGCACGCCGAGCGTCGCGACCGTCGCGCCCGCCGTCGCCCCGAACATGAGCCGCTCCACGCGGCGGCGATGCCGGTAGGTCGCGTTCATGGGCGCTGGGCGCCGGGCGCCGCTCGGACGCTGGCGATCAGGAGCCGCGCCAGCGCGTTGATCGCCAGCGTGATCGCGAACAGCACCAGCGCGATCTCGACCAGCGCGGCCAGATAGACCTCGTCGGTCGCCTCGGTGAACTCGTTGGCGAGCACCGCCGCCATCGTGTAGGCGGGCGCGAAGAGCGAGGCGGCGATCTCGGGCCGGTTGCCGATCACCATGGTCACCGCCATGGTCTCGCCGAGCGCGCGTGCCAGGGCGAGGAAGACCGAGCCCAGGATGCCCGAGCGCGCGTAGGGGACGACCACGTCGCGCACCGTCTCCCAGCGCGTGGCGCCGAGCGCCAGGGCCGCGTCGCGCTGCGTCTGCGGGACCGCGAGCAGGACCTCGCGCGACACGCTGACGATGAAGGGGACGACCATGACCGCGAGGAGGATGCCCGCCGCGAGGAGCCCCACGCCGTAGGCGGGCCCCGCGAACAGCGGGATGGACCCGAGCACGGGCCCGACCGCCTGCTCGAGGCTGCGGATGGCGGGCACCAGGACGAACACGCCGACCAGGCCGTAGATGACGCTCGGCACGGCGACCAGCAGCTCGATCAGGAAGGTGAGCGGGTCGGCGAGGCGCCGGGGCATGAGCTCGGCGAGGCAGACCGCGGCTCCGAGGCCGAGCGGGAGCGCGATCGCGATCGCGATCGCGGTGGTGGCGAGCGTCCCGTAGATGAAGGGGAGGGCGCCGAAGCGGAGCGCGACCGGGTCCCACGTCGACGTCCAGAGGAAGCTCCACCCGAAGGCTGCCCGCGCCAGCGCCGAGCGCCGCAGCAGCACGATGGCGATGGTGCCCGCGATGGCGATCACCGAGAGCGCGAAGGCGAGCGAGAGGGCGCGAAACGCCGGATCACCGAGCCGTCTCGGGCGGCGCGCCCGGGCCGCCGCGACGCGGACCGCGGGAGAGGAGAGGAGAGCGGCGCGCCCCGTGGCTAGGACCCTCCGACCTGGATCGTGGCCAGCGCTTTCTGCTCGAGCGCGACCACGGACGCCGGCAGCGGCGCGTAGTTGAGCGGTGCGGTGAGCTGCTGCCCGTCGGCCAGCATCCAGGCGAGGAACTTCTTGATGGCCGCGCCCTTCTCCGCGTCCTTGATGCGGGCGGGAACGAGCAGCCAGGTGAAGCTCGCGATGGGATAAGCATCCGCGCCCGCCGGGTCGGTGATCGAGACGCGGAAGTCCTCCGGCATCTTCTCGGCGGCGGCCGCGGCCGCGGCGGTCACGCTCGCGAGCGTCGCCTGCACGAACTTCCCGCTCCGGTTGCGGACGTCGCCGTAGGGCAGCTTGTTCTGCACGGCGAAGATCAGCTCGACGTAGCCGATCGCGTTGGGCGTCTGCTTGACGAGCCCGGCCACGCCCTCGTTCCCCTTGCCGCCGAGGCCGACCGGCCAGTTGACCGAGGTGCCTCGGCCGACGCGTTGCTGCCACTCGGGGCTCACCTTGGCGAGGTAGTCGGTGAAGATGTAAGTCGTGCCACTGCCGTCGGAGCGGTGCATGGGGACGATCGCGGCCGCGGGGAGCGCGACGCCCGGGTTCTCCTTGGTGAGCGCGGGATCGTTCCAGTGCGTGACCTTGCCGAGGAAGATGCCCGCCAGCGCCTCGGGCGTGAAGCGGATGCGTTCCACCCCGGGCAGGTTGAAGGTCGGCACGACGGCGCCGAGCGCGGTCGGCAGGTGGAGGATCGGCACCGGTGCCGACTTGAGCTGCTCGTCGCTCATCGGGCCGTCGGTGGCGCCGAAGTCGACCGTGCCCTCGAGCACCTGGCGGATGCCGCCCCCGCTCCCGATCGACTGGTAGTTGATCTGGAGGTCCGGGTTGTGCTTGTGGAACTCATCGAACCACTTCGAGTAGAGCGGGTAGGGGAAGGTCGCGCCCGCGCCGGTCACGAGTGTCGCGGCGTGCGCGAGCGGCAACCCCACGAGGGCGAGCAGTCCGGCGAGCCACCAGCGTCGTCGCATTCGTCCTCCTCCTTCGCTTCGGATGCGCGACGCCAATCTAGCGGATGCCCGGGAAGGCTGCCGCTGGCGAATGTGACGGCCGGGTTACAAGATCGAGAAGAGGTGCGGAAATCTCGCCCGTGGCGCCGTGCCGCCCTCGACGGGCGGGCGGTTTTCAGACAGTGGGGTGCGGAAACCCGAACCTGACGGAGGGGCGATGATGAAGCGCGGGCTGGTCGGTGCGGTCGTCGCGGTGCTGCTGACGGTGGTCGCTTCTGGAGCGGCCGAGACCCCCACGGAGAAGCGGCTCCGACAGCTGGAGGAGACGCTCCGGAAGACCCAGGAGGAGCTCCGGGAGCTGCACCGCCAGCTCGACCAGCAGAAGGCGATCGGCCAGGCGACGCAGAAGCAGGCCGAGCAGGCCACCGAGACCGCGACGACAGCGGCGGAAGCGACCAAGAAGACAGCGGGTCCCGATACGCTGCGAGCGTACTTCAAGAACGGCCTCTTCCTCGAGACGGCCGACGGGAACTTCAAATTACAAGCGGGCGCCTTGACCCAGGCTGACTGGAACCTGTCCTACCCGAGCCACCCCGTGCAGCAGGCATTCAAGCTGACCGGGGACTCTAACGGCGTCGAGTTCCGCCGCGCCCGGCTGTATCTCGCCGGTCTGGTCTACGGCAACATCGACTTCAAGTTCGAATATGATTTTGCGGAAACATCCGGAGGGCAACCTGCCTTCAAGGACGTGTACATCGGGATGAGCAAGCTTCCGCTGGTGCAATACGTCCGGGTCGGCCATTTCAAGGAGCCCTTCTCACTCGAGGAGATCACTCCGGACACCTACACGACCTTCCAGGAGCGCTCCTTGATGAACGCATTCGACCAGCCCGACCGCAACACCGGCATCGGCTTCATGCCGACGTTCTTCGACCAGCGCATGACCTTCGCGACGGGTGGCTTTCGCGTGACCGACAACTTCGGGAACAGCTCCAGTACCAGCTCGCCGTACGATGTCGCCGCTCGTCTCACCGGCCTCCCGATTTACGAGGCCGGCAAGAATCTCGTCCACCTCGGCTTCTCATACAGCCACAAGTTCCGTCGCGACCCCAAGGACACCATCGGCTTCTCGTCGAGGCCCGAAGCGCACTTGTTCCCGGTCAACCTGGTGAATACCGCGGCGCTCAACACCAGCGGCGCTGATCTGTTCAACCCGGAGATGGCACTGGCCTGGGGCCCATTCTCCCTCCAAGGCGAGTACACGTGGGCGCTCGTCGACCAGGTCATCCCTTCGAACCTCACGTTCGAAGGCGGATATGTCGAAGCCAGCTACTTCCTGACCGGCGAGAACCGCGCCAGCTTCTACAACCTGCGGATCGGCGCCTTCGACCGCGTCATCCCCCTCAACAACTTCTCGATCGACGGGAAGAACTGGGGCGCGTGGCAGGTGGCGGCGCGCGTGTCCCACCTCGACCTGACGTCGGCGGCCGTTCACGGGGGCGCACTCGACGACGTGACTGCCGGGGTCAACTGGTACCTGAACCCTATCACGAAGGTCACTGTCAACTACGTCCGGGCCCATGTCGAGACGGTGGGTGACAGCAACGTCCTCGAGGGACGCTTCCAGCTCGCTTTCTAACCCGCACCGCGCTACCGGCGGCGATCGTCCACACGGTCGCGGTGTGACACGCGCCACGGATTGCGCGAGGTGGGCCGTGTGCGACCCGCCGGGTCGAGCGACGGGCCGAGGATGGCCTCGGCGGAGAGCACGGGCTCGCGGAGGACCTGCCGGACCGACGCGAGCACGGTCGTGTCGCCCACGAAGGCGGGCGCAGCGCTCGGCCGGCCGTGCGCGTCGCGGTAGCGCAGCGCCGCCGGCTGCACCGGCGCGCGCGCGTCGATCGCGGCCTGGAAGAGGGCGGGGAAGAAGCGGCCGACGGTCGTTCCGTCGGTCGTCGTGCCCTCCGGAAAGACGGCCTCTTCGACCTCGCCTTCGCTCGCGGCGAGCGTGGCGGCGAAGCGCGCGGTCCGCACCAGGTACCCGTCGAGGTCGGCTCCGAGTGGCTGCATATGGCCCCATGATCGTCACGACGGGTGACGGCGCCGTGACCGCACCGGCGATGGACCGTGAAACCCTGTGCGCGATGGCCGCACGACACCGACAATTCACGCCGCCGTCGCACGGGAGCAACGCGAGAAGGCTATGTGTGCGTGCACCCCGACCCCTCTCCCCAACGTACGCACCGGGGCGCCTCGCCCAGCACGGCAGATTCTGGCGGGGCGTCCCTGGTGCGCCCCCCCGGATTCACGAACACCTCACGCGGGCGACCCGTGCGTGCAACGCGGGCACGCTACCGTGCCGCGAATGGAAAGCACGGCACCTCTGATCCACGCGCGGGTCGGCGGACTCCAGCGGACGGGCTACCTGACGCCCTACCTGGCGGAGCTCATCATCGACGACGTCCGCCGCCGCGGCGCGGGCGCGCGCGTCGAGATCCGGCTCGGGGCGGACGCGGACCAGGCGAGCCTCGACGCGCTCGACGAGCGCCTGGCGGCGCTCCGCCGACACGGCGTGCGCGTCG
>Ga0209161_10004614_pt1 | contig 10928 bp, 13 predicted proteins | sample GraSoiAngelo_155_FD_186169 | JGI IMG/M metagenome (GOLD analysis project Ga0209161, IMG submission 186169) | Grasslands soil microbial communities from the Angelo Coastal Reserve, California, USA - 14_1009_13_30cm (SPAdes) (version 2) | ecosystem: Environmental > Terrestrial > Soil > Grasslands...
GTTGATCTGGCAGGCGTCGAGCGATCGCTTATCGATCTCACCGTTGAGCCGCGGCGCGTGGTGATGCGCGGCACGCGCGAGCTGCCAGAGCCGACTCACGAGGAGGGCAACGCCGTGCAATTACTGGCAATGGAGATCGATTACGGACCCTTCATACGCGAAGTATCATTGCCCGCCGAAGTGGAAATCGACAAAGCCCACGCAGAACAACGCAATGGGTTGCTCTGGATTTCGCTGCCGCTAAAGGAATCATGAGCAAGGAAGAACTCATCGTGTTGCAATCCGACGCCGGATCGAAACCGGGAACGCAGAGCACGATTGCGGCGGGAACGGCCGAGAGCCAGATGCCGCGGATTCCGGAAGAATTATCGATGCTGCCGGTGCGCGGGTTCGTCGTTTTTCCGGGGACGGTTGTGCCACTCAATATCCAGCGCGCGGCGTCGCTGAAACTGCTCGATGACACGTTGCCGCGCACAAAGGTGATCGGGTTGCTGACGCAGCGTGATGAAACGAAGGAAGACCCAACGCCACAAGAACTCTATTCAGTCGGCACAGCCGTGCTTGTGCTCAAGCTCATACGACAGGCGGATGACCATGTGCTGGTCATCGCACAGGGACTGCGCCGTTTTTCTCTTCGCAAAATCGTCGCGGCTTTGCCGTTTCTACGCGCCGAAGTCGATTTGCCCCAGTCCATCCAGCCGCCAGAAAGCAAGGAATGGGAAGCGACATTCCGAAACCTGCGCGATTCGGCTGCGAGATTGTTTGAATTGACGCCGGACGCGCCTGAGCAGGCGCGTTTGATGGTCTTCAATATCGAAAATGCCGAGCAGCTCGCTGATTTTCTGGCGCCGAACCTGAACGTCGATGTTGCGCAAAAACAGGCGATTCTCGAAGAGCTCGATGTGGAAAAGCGGGTTCGTGCTGTGCAGAAGCAAATCTCAGGGCAGTTGGAGATCGCCGAGATTCAAGAGCGACTGCAAAAGGATGTCGCCTCGCAATTTTCCGATGCGCAACGACGCGCGTATCTCCGTTCGCAGATCAAGGCGATCCAGCACGAACTGGGCGAGGCCGAGGGTGGCAGCGAAGAACAGGCGCAGCAATTGCGCAAGCGCCTCGAGGAAGCCAAGCCGCCGGAGGCGGTGATGAAGCAGGCCGAGCGCGAATTGAAGCGGCTCGATTTTATTCCATCCGCCAGTCCGGAATTTTCGGTGATTGTGAGTTACATCGAGATTATCGCCGATTTGCCGTGGAATAAGCTGAGCGAGGACAACCTCGATCTCGATCAGGCGCAACAAATCCTGGATCGCGATCACTACGACTTGGAAAAAGTTAAAAAACGGCTGATCGAATATCTGGCCGTGCGCAAACTCAATCCGCAGGGGCACGGCGCAATCCTCTGTTTTCTCGGCCCGCCCGGCGTGGGCAAGACGAGTCTCGGTCAATCGATTGCAGATGCGCTCGGCCGCAAATTTGTCCGGATCAGTCTTGGCGGGATGCGCGACGAAGCGGAGATACGCGGTCATCGGCGCACGTACATCGGCTCGATGCCGGGACGCATCATTCAGGAATTGCGCCGTTGCGGCACGCGCAATCCGGTTTTCATGCTCGATGAGATCGACAAGATCGGCGCGGATTTTCGCGGCGACCCGGCCAGCGCGTTGCTCGAAGTGCTCGATCCCCGGCAAAACAACACGTTTGTCGATCGGTATCTCGACGTGCCGTTTGATCTTTCCCAGGTGATTTTCATCGGCACGGCGAATTACATCGACGGCGTGCCCGAACCGTTGCGCGACCGAATCGAAGTGATTTCACTGCCCGGTTATACTGAGCGCGAGAAACTCGAGATCGCCAAGCGATACCTCGTGAAGCGGCAGTTGGAAGAAAACGGACTCAAGCCCGAGCAAATCGAATGGCAGGAGGAAGCGCTCCGCCGAATCATTAACGATTACACACACGAAGCCGGCGTGCGCGAGCTGGAGCGCCAGATTGCATCCGTCTGCCGTGGAATTGCATCGCAGGTCGCGCGCGGAAAAACCGAGCATGTAACGGTCACACCGGAACTCGTAGCGGAAATGCTTGGCCCTGCGAAATACGTTCGCGAGACAAAGCTCAAGACCAGCAAACCCGGTGTGGTTACAGGTTTGGCTTACACGCCGGCCGGCGGCGAAATATTGCACATCGAAGCGACACGTTACCCAGGCAAAGGGAATGTCACGCTCACCGGACACATTGGCGAAGTGATGAAAGAATCAGTCCAGGCCGCGCTCAGTCTCGTGCGCAGCCGCGACGGCCAACTGGGCGCGAACGCGGAAGATTTTCGCAAGATCGACATCCACGTGCACGTGCCGGCCGGCGCGGTGCCGAAAGACGGGCCGTCCGCCGGCATCGCCATGTTCACCGCGCTCGCATCACTCTTCAGCAACAAGCCTGTCCGTCCCGATGTGGCTATGACCGGCGAAATCACCTTGCGCGGGCTTGTTCTGCCGATCGGCGGACTGAAAGAAAAAAGTCTGGCGGCGATGCGCGCCGGGATTTCCACGGTCATCATTCCCAAGCTCAACGAAAAAGATCTGGTCGATGTTCCGGAGGAAGCGAAACAAAAACTCAAATTCGTCCCCGTCGAAAACGTCGATGAAGTTTTGTCCGTCGCGCTAGAGAAAAACGGCGCTCCGACCGCATCAGACTCGAAAGCAGGCTGATTGCGAGTCGTTCTATCGAATCCGGATGCCCGCCTCCGAAACGACTACAAATCGCCCGGCAAGTTCCGTTTCAAGCAGTGTCGGAAGATGGCGACGAATGAATTGGACCGTAGCCAAACGCCCTGTCCGCTTCGGCCTCAAAAGCACAATCCCTCGAAGGTCAGCCGGCGGATGACGGCGCACGTCTGCGATTCCCTTGTCCATCGTCAGCAAAACGCTTTTGCCCTTTGCCGCTGCAGCGAAAACCTCCGGGTCGGGACAGCCTGACAATCGTTCGTCAAAGACGGTGTCTGCCTCGTGACCGCGTCCGCGAATCTCGTCAGCCACTTCGACGGGCAGATTCTCGTCGATTTTGAATTTCACATCCCAGCAACCGGCAGAAGAGACTCTTCGTGCGCGAGCTCGGCGGCGTATGTGATGGCGGCCCTGATATGTTCGGGTTTGATAGAGGGATAACTGCGCAGAATTTCTTCGTCCGTTGCGCCTTCAGCGAGACTATCTAAAATATTGACCACCAGAACGCGGGTCCCTTTGGCGCACAACTGCCCGTGACAGATTTGCGGATCATGAACAAATAAATCTCGCCAGTTCGGCATCGTGTCCGCACATTAGCTGGCGTAGCAACGCCTCGCAAGCAGCCACTGTCTCCCGATGTGGCTATGACTGGCGAAATCACCTTGCGCGGGCTTGTTCTGCCGATCGGCGGCCTGAAAGAAAAAAGCCTGGCGGCGATGCGCGCCGGAGTTACCACAGTCATCATTCCCAAGCTCAACGAAAAAGATCTGGTCGATGTTCCGGAGGAAGCGAAACAAAAACTCAAATTCGTCCCCGTCGAAAACGTGGACGAAGTTCTGGCCGTAGCGCTGGAGAAAAACGGCGCTCCGTCCGCTTCAGAACAGCTCCAACCAAAGAAGGCCACAACCGAAATAACACGAGCATCCATCACAAACACCTGAGGCAATGGATCCTGAGGCGGCAGGGTCACGGTAGCCAATCCACGACGTCTCGTTAGCGTTGGGTCGGAACCCCGGTTCCCGCTGAGCACGCGTCACCTAGAGTGTCGGAGTAGGACTGCGGTGAATAAAAAGAATGCCGGAAAGGTCCCGCAAGGGATAGCCCGCGAATATCAGCCTAACCAACCGCCGGGAAAACTAACTCACCCCGACTGACCCCTGGCCGCCGCAAATCCGCTGCCACCCACCCGAGTTACTGCGATCCTACCCTCGCCACGGGGAACTTTTGCCCATTGACAAATCAACAGCCATATCAACGAGAACAAGATGAGCGACGGCGGACGAGGGCGCGCGCCGCTCGGAGTGGAGGTGTGGAAGTCATCTCAAATGTGGACGCACAGCGGTCCGCCGTCCGCTCCATCGCATGGTTAGATGCGTTCATCGCTGCACAGAGACCCCCGAACCGTGCCCACCACCTCGCCACCGCCCAATCCAAAGATTCTGCGCTCTCTCCGGAATTCCGTACCAGTGAGAACTCCATCGATGATGTCATAGGCATCGCACATGTCTCCACTGAGGTTGATCTGCAAGGCTCGGCCCTCTACCTGATAAATCGGTGGCCCGGAGGGGACATGGCCCTCGACTACGACGAACTTCCGCCAAACGTCCTTCCAGCCGCCGAGACAACTAACACCGGACTGGTCCGTCACTCGAAACGTAAGAATCTCGGGCTTTGGCTTGCCGGCTCGTGGCTTGGTGACAAAACGCCAGACGGCGCCAGCGTGCCATTCGCGCGGCGTGGGCTGTGACGCGAGCGCCTTGTGCTGCTTTTCGGTGTCCGCGGCAAGGCACACAGCAGCAATGAAGGTCAAGGTGGCGACGAGCTTTAGCATCTAACGACACAGAGCTCAGCCACCGCTGACGAGACCGAGCTGTGCAGCGGAGTTAAATGTTTTAATCATGGTGTGCGAAATTGCGGGGCGGTCAGCGGTTGGCTGCAGCGTCTGGTTAGGCGTTAGTGCGAGCACGGCTGGGAACTCCCGAGAGCTGCAAGGCGCGGAACACCGAAACGAGCACTGCAAATTTCAGGACGAGACGCAGCCGGTCGGCGACAAGCCAGTGGCGGGTGAGCTCTGCGGCGGAAGCAGCGCTTACCTCCCGAGCGGCATGGACCATAAGGACATCGTTAATCGGATAGACGTAGAGAGTAGTGCCAATGCTAATCACTAGCGACATAACGAGTGCGGCCAGAAGCCATCGTCGGAGCGAACCCTCTCTCCAATGGAGGATGACCGCCGCGACCAGGCAAACTTGAGCGAACATGAAAACCGGGTTGACGTGGAATCTGCGCAGCGCCTCGTATCGACTGAGATCACCGAAGTAGTATTGCACGGACGCGGGCGGTGACGCACTCCAAACTGGATCGACGACGACCATCTGGAAAACATTGCCCCCAACACTGGTCGCGAGCGCGAGAGCGACGATCCAGATACACGCATTGCCGACTATTGTGCGAAACGGACGCCGGGCTTTTGGAATTTCATCGAGGTTGTTCATGGAAATTTTTTCTTTTGCCTAACGAGAATTAGACGAATATTCGTAATAAAAGGCGAACATTTTTTCGTCTAACGCAACATGACTACTTTCATTTCCAAAATTCGGAGCGAAAGCTCGCGGTTGCAGCTTGGTTACTGCGTGTTCTGCCGCTGCCAGGATTGGAGAATGTAGCCGCTCCCGGCTGTGGAACTGAATTCGGTGGGGCGCGGCTTGCCGGCCGGGGCGAAGCACACCTTGTAACCATTCTCTTCGACCCTGTAGATGCCGAGCATGACCTCTTTCTCGGTGGAGATGGCGTCCATCTCCTTTGGTGTTTTGTTTTCGTCGAGCTTGATCGTTCCCTCCTTGCTGGTGGCGTACTCCGCCGATCCGGGGAAGCGGAACGTGTCCCCCTTAAAGACGATCGTCGTCTGTTTCACCTTGTCTGCGGGCAAGGGCTTCCATCCTGGAAAGCTGCGACGAGATTCCAAGTGCCCTGCAGTCTGTCCAAGGTCCGTCTTCGGCATCGGCGCCTGCCGGTTACAGGCCGCACAGCAACGGACCGACGGCCGCGATCATCAGGAATTGCGTTTTCATGACGTCCAAAGCGTGGACTCCTGCGTGGCCGAACGCAAGCTCCGACCTACTTCCATTCCCAGTAGTCGGAGTGTGTGTTACCTTCTGCGTCCACCTGGTATTCGAATAGTATCGCGACCTTGTTCAGGCGGGACCATTTTGGTGGCATCGTTTGAAAATAAAGGGCGCCGCGATAAGTCGCGCTGCCGTCTTTCTTCATCGTGCCGACACCATGGCCTGTCCAGGTGGCCATTTTTCCGTCTTTAGTGACCATCACCCCTTGCCCTTCGCCGTAGTGTGTCCCGTCCGGACGAACCACGGTCCAATAGGTGCCGGTGTCCTTTACGTTTGTGCCCAGCAACGAGCCGTTTGCCTGAAACGAGGTTTCCATTTTTGGAGCTCCGCCCAGGTTCGGCAGTACGCGCTGCATGGTAACCTTGCCCGATATTTCCCCAATTTTCTCGCCTAGCATAAAAGTCCTCCTGTTAAGGTTTCATCTTTCGAAACCGCTGAATTCGGCTTGGACATCATGGCTAAAGAAATTTAGTCGTCTATGGAGCTAGCGAAGCGTCATTCAGACCGATTTCCCTAAAAGCGACGCGAGGACGCGTGCGCACTCGTAAAGCTACCGCGAAACCCAGAACAGGTTATTTGTGGATTTCGCACGAAGCGCTTTGGGAGTGCGATGCGTCTTCGCATCGTCTTTCCATCAATGCGCCTCAGTGTTCGCGCGTTGTTCGATCTGCTCGAGACTGGGATCAGTGTTGCTGATCCAATCGCGTGCTTCGTTGATTTGTTCTGGATTTACCGGGATCGCTCGCGGAATCTGCTCCCCTCTTGTTACCAGTTCACCCTTATACTTCACCGGTTTGCCGCGTTTGATTGGAAACTTCCAGTGATGCCCGAATTTGTAGAGCGCGTAATACATCGTCTTGGCTTCGCCGGCGCTGACGCCGCTGCAACGCATGGCGTTGTAGAACATGCGGTCGCAATCCCACCATGGCCGGTTGTGTTCGGTGTACGCGACGTCGTGCAACACGGACGCATTCCGATATTTTCCTTCGAACGGTCCGCCCATGACAGACCAGAGGTACCGCGGGATGGAGGCGCCATCGACAACCGATCCGATCGGGGCGACCCAGACTTCGCCCTGTGGATCGGTGTAACGCAATTCAGTTAGCAGCGTCATTGTCCGCCCGTCCGAATTCCATTTCGTCACCGGCTCGCCGTTGTAGTAGCCCCATCTGGTTCCGCGCAATCCGGATTGCTCAGCCACAGATACTCGATCCGGCTTCGGATGCGATGCGCACCCAGCCAAAACGGCGGTGAAGCAAACGAGTGCTAACAATTGAGGTCCCTTTTTTGGTCCCATGTGAAACGGAAACGTTCAATTGATGGGCTCAAGATTCAACCCCTCATCAAAACGTTAATGGCGTCCGCCGCGGCGGACGCCCTGCAATCTAAGATCGGCCATTGACACTTTCAACGAGATGACGCGACGCTGCCCGATGGCAGCTGAGTCGTTAGCCAAGATTCAAGTCGATGGCGCGCAAATTGGTTATCGCCAAGTTGGGAATGGCCCGCCGCTAATCGTCCTGAATGGGTTCGCTGCAACGAGCGGAGACTGGGACCCTGCATTCCTTGATAGACTCGCGTCTTCCAACGAACTCGTCCTCCTGGATCATCGCGGAATCGGGAACTCTACCGATGACGGAAAGCCATTCGACATCGCTCGGCTTGCGGACGACGCCGCGCATGTAATTGAAGCGCTGGGCTTCGAGCGTACAAGCGTATTGGGATGGTCGATGGGCGGATTCATCGCCCAGACGCTCGCTGTGCAGCATCCGGATCGCATTAACAAGCTCGTCTTGTTATCGACGGATCCGGGAGGCACTGACGCAGATGTCGCCTCGACGGCCGTATGGTCTCAACTCATCGACATATCGGGCACGCCTCATGAGCAGGCGCGTCGGTTGTTGTCATTGCTTTTTCCAAGCGATGTCGCGGACCCCTTCTACCGCGAATACGGCGACATCGTGGGCGCTGTGCGCGCGCGATTGTCTCCTGAGCTGGTCAAGCGTCAGGCTGCCGCAATGGACGCGTGGCACCGCACTGCTGTTGGCGACCGGCTCCGAGAGATGACTGCGCCAGTACTAATCGCCACCGGCAGTGAAGACGTTGTGATCCCGCCTTCTAATGCGTTGAAACTCGTTAACGCGCTTCCCTGCGCATGGTTGGCGCAATTTCCTAGAGGCGGCCATGCTTTCATGGCCCAGTATCCACGTCCACTTGCCGATCTGATCAATTGCTTCCTCGCAGCTTGATCGGATCGACGCCTCAATTCGGTCCCGGCCGGGATCACCGATCCCGGCTACAGCTCAGCGCTTCCACGCTTTCCAGCGTTTGCGGATCGGCTTTGCGTAACGGTCCACATCAATCTTTTTCAACCGCTTGACGCCGTCTTTCATTGCATCCGCCACCGCATCCGCCGATCTGTCATATTTTTCCCTGGCCGATTTGAACAAAGGCCAGAGGAAAGGCAGTGAAAGCATGCTCCAGTTCACGTTGCCGAGGGGCGATTTCACTTCGATTTCTGTTTTTCGCTCGCTGGCAGAGGCGTAGCGGATCGCCAGGCCGATGGCGATACCGAGCCCCAATGCGCCGAGGATGGTTGGCACCGGATTTTCGCGCAAGAAATATTCGGTGCGGTCTCGGGCGCGACCGGCTTTCTCTTTTGTTCCATCCCACGTCTGACTCATTGCCGTGGAAAATTTCCTTGTTGCTCGACGAAACTGCTCACGCCCAGTTGAGCCAGATTCTTCTTCGCCCGGCTGAAGCTGCGGTTCGTCCCTCGTAAGATCTTTTTCGTTCGGATTAATCATACAAAATGAAATCGTATGCCGGAGGCCGGTTGCGTCTCTCGACCCAGAGAATCGGCATTCGTTGGAACGTTACGTTGCTGCAACGTATTCGATTTAACGATCTAACGACGAGGCGAATGCTTCGTAAACATCTTCGCCCCAGAGAACGAAAATGACTTTGTCGATCTTGTCCTCGGATGCGAGGAATTCCCGAGTGGTTTTCAGCGCGATGTGCGCTGCTGTTTCGATCGGGTAGCCGTAGGCGCCGCAGCTGATTGCCGGAAACGCTATTGTTTTGATTCCGTTTTCCGTTGCAAGCTGCAACGAATTCCGGTGGCAATTTGCCAGAATCTCAGGTTCACCATTTTTGCCGCCGCGCCAGATCGGTCCGACGGTGTGAATGACGAAGCGGACTGGCAAACGATATCCGCGAGTGATTTTCGCTTCCCCGGGCTCACAACCGCCTAGCGTTCGACATACGGCGAGCAATTCGGGTCCAGCAGCGTGGTGAATCGCGCCGTCCACTCCTCCTCCGCCGAGAAGCGTCGTATTAGCCGCGTTCACGATCGCATCGACCTCGAGCTTCGTGATGTCGCCGCGGACAATGTCGATCGATTTCACTTTTTCAGGGGCCGAGCGGCGGTTAAGGCCGCTGTTATCGCGCGATTTAAGGTGCCAGGCGATCGATTCGCCACGAGCCGTCCTGCTGTCGCGTGTAACGAAACCGATCGTGCAACCGGTTAGGACGACCTTGCCAGAATTCCATCGTATCCGGTTTAAGCCGGTAACCGCCCCAGTGCGGCGGCAACGGAACAGGCTTACGTGCGAAGCGCTCAGTCATCTCGGCCAGCCGTGCGTCGAGCACGCGACGTGCGTCGATCACCTCGCTTTGGCGTGACGCCCAGGCGCTCAGTTGGCTACCAATCGGGCGCGAATGAAAATATGTCTGCGATTCTTTGCGGGAGTTTTTTTTCACTTTTCCACTAATGCGGATTTGCCGGTCCAGTTCGATCCAGTAAAACGCCAGTGCCGCGTACGGATTGGCCTCGAGCTGCTTCCCTTTTTCGCTTTTGTAATTGGTAAAAAAGACGAACCCATCCTGCTCGAATCCTTTTATCAACACAATCCGCACTAACGGTCTGGCGTCGCGACCAGCCGTTGCCAGGCTCATGGCGTTAACATCGCGAACGCCCGCTTCGATCGCGGCAGTGAACCAGTTTGCAAATTGCTTGATCGGGTCGGGATCGAGATCGCTCCGGCGTAGACCTTTTCCGACGTGCTCGTAAAGTAAAGCCGCAGGGTCTTGTCGCGTCTCCATCAGCGATTGCGAAATCAGGTTGCCGCGGCGATTGCTCTCGGCGCCGCGGTAGCACGCAGTTTCTCGATTACTCTGGGAACGGTTTCAATCGCGCGATCGATTTCCGCTTCGGTGTTAAACCGGCCAAATGAAAAGCGCAGGCTGCGCCGGGCACCATCGCCATTGGGATTCATTGCGCGCAACACGTGCGAAGCCTCCTGCGAACCTGTTCGGCAGGCCGAACCAGCCGAGCAACAAATACCATGTCGATCCAGCAGCAGCAGCGCTGCAGACGATTCGATTCCTTCGAAAGACAAACTCGATGTATTCGGGATCCGCAGCGCACCAGCGCCATTCACTGACGCGCCACTGACGGATTCGAGGATCCCTTTTTCAAAGCGATCGCGCATCGAACGGACGTTGCATTTCCCATCTGCAAGATATTTAGCGGCGAGTTCAGCGGCTTTTCCAAGGCCGACAATTCCTGCGACGTTTTCCGTTCCGCCCCGGCGCCCATTTTCCTGGCCGCCGCCTGCGATCAACGAACTGAAGCGCGTTCGCCCGTTGACATAAAGCGCTCCCACGCCTTTTGGCCCATGAAATTTGTGCGCGGAAAGGGAAAGAAAATTTATCGCCGTTTCGCGCAAGCGAATCGGAATTTTGCCGACCGCCTGCACAGCATCGGTGTGAAACAGCACACCTTTCCGCCGACAAATCTCAGCGATTTTCTGAACGGGAAACAGCACGCCAGTTTCATTGTTCGCCCACATCATCGAAACGAGGGCGGTCTCGGGCCGAATCGCGGCCTCCAATTCGGCAAGATCGACATTGCCATCTCGATCTACGCCAAGAAACGTCACGCGGCAGCCGCGTTTTTCGAGGTCCTGGCAGGGACGCAAAACAGCGCTGTGTTCCACAGCGCTTGCCACGACGTGTCCACCACGGCGGATTCGTCCTGTGGCGAATTTCCCGCGCGGCTCAACCTGTCCAGCCTTCGCAGCCGCTA
>Ga0209161_10004615_pt1 | contig 10928 bp, 16 predicted proteins | sample GraSoiAngelo_155_FD_186169 | JGI IMG/M metagenome (GOLD analysis project Ga0209161, IMG submission 186169) | Grasslands soil microbial communities from the Angelo Coastal Reserve, California, USA - 14_1009_13_30cm (SPAdes) (version 2) | ecosystem: Environmental > Terrestrial > Soil > Grasslands...
CGAGCCCTCCACGTTCCCACCAAGACGCGGTGGCTCTTCGCGTTTTCGGAAATCCTCCGCCGAAAGCCTCGCACCGGGAAGCGCGCACCCCAAATGTTTAAGTTAGTCAGGTCTTTGGCCACCGTCACCGAGGCCCTTTTCATGGCCAAGACCTCCAAGACGAACCCTTACCTCCAGCGCGTCGTCGCCGAGCTCCGCGACGTGTCGCGGGAAGCCGGCGCCAAGGTCTGGCGGGACGTCGCCGACCGCTTGGAGCGCTCCCGGAAGAACTGGTCCGAGGTGAACCTGTCCCGCCTGAGCCGCTACGCGGCCAAGGGCGAGCAGATCGTCGTCCCGGGCGTCCTCCTGGCCACCGGCGAAATCTCGACTCCGATCACCGTCGCTGCTTTCCGAGCATCCGGGGCCGCCCGGAAGAAGATTGAGGCCGCCGGCGGGAAGGCCGTCTCCCTCCTCGAACTCGCGGTCCAGAATCCGAAGGGATCCGGCGTCCGGATCATGGGATGAACATGCCGGTGATCGATGCGACGGGGCATGTGGTCGGCCGCCTGGCCTCTGTCCTGGCGAAGCGCCTCCTGAACGGCGAGGAGATCGTCGTCGTCAATGCGGAGAAGGCCATCGTCACGGGTCGGCGGCGCGTCGTGTTCGAGGAGTATCGGACGAGGCACCACCGCGGGAGCACCACAAGCCGGATGCGCGGCTTCGGGCCGAACTACCCGCGACGGCCGGACATGATCCTCCGTCGCACGATCTCGCGGATGATGCCCTACCAGCAGCCTCGGGGCCGGACGGCCCTGAAGCGCCTCCGTGTCTACCTGTCCGTCCCCGACGAATTCAAGGAGAAGCCGCTCGAGACGATCGAGGTCGCGAAACGGCCGCCCCAGGGACCGTACCTGAGCCTCGGGGAGATCGCGACCCTCCTCGGCTCCAAGTTCGGAGGATCCGCGTGAAGGCCATCGTCGCCAGCGGGAAGCGGAAGACGGCCGTGGCGAGGGCGACCCTCACGAAAGGCCGGGGAATCGTGCGGATCAATAGCGTCCCGGTCGAGATGTACCAGTTCGAGCTCGGACGCCTCAAAATCCTCGAGCCGCTCAAGCTCGCGGGACGGAAGGTCGACGCGATCGACATCGACGTCAACGTCCAAGGGGGCGGGGTGATGGGCCAGGCGGACGCCGTCCGGACCGCGATCGCCCGCGGGCTCGTCCAGTACCTGAACGACAAAGAGCTCGAGACACTGTTCCGAGAATACGACCGGACGTTGATCGTCCCGGACACCCGCCGGAAGCTGCCGAAGAAGCCCCTCGGGCGCGGGGCTCGCAAGAAGCGCCAGAAATCGTACCGGTGAACGCATGATCATCCCCGTCCGCTGTTTCACGTGTGGCAAAGTCGTCGGGAGCGCCTTCCCGGCCTTCGTCGAGAAGACCCGCCAGGGAGAGAACCCGGCCCAGGTCCTCGACGCCCTCGGACTGAAGCGCTACTGCTGCCGCCGAATGATCCTGTCCCACGCGGAACTCATCGACGAAGTCCTCCCGTTCGGATGAGCCCGAGCGGAGCAGCCGAGGCAAGCGAACTTTCACATGCCCGGACCGCGGTCCGCTTGGCGATGGAGAATCGCAGCGCGCTTCTCCTCGTGGGCGCCTTCCTCGTCGTCGCGGGCATCTTGCTCACTCCCTTGCTCTGCGGAGTGGGATTCCTCTTCATCATCCTCGGCGCGGTGATGTGGGTCCGCGAGGACTGAGCCGCGGGAATAGATTATTAGCGGCGAGGCGGTTCGAGTCGCCCGCGGGTCCGTGGGGTAGCTTGGTTTGGGCTCGGGGACCTCGCGTCGTCCGGCCCACAGGAAATCCTACCAGCTTGGGGTGCTGGCGACTCCGGTTCAAATCCGGACGGACCCACTGCATTTCCGGTTCAATCGACGACGGCCAGCGGTCTTGGCTGCTTCGCTGAACTTCGTTTGCCGAAAGTTCGGCCATGGAGACGGGGGCCTTCAACGAGGTCAGGAATCGAAGTGGACCCCGACCCGATAATCCATCGCCTACGTTCGATCCCCTCAAATGGATTCGAAACTCAGGTCGGAGCTTCCTAAGTAGACAATCGAAACATCCGACCGTCAACGGTACTGATACCTTCCGTTCTGACGGCCTCCACCGGCGCAGGATGCGCCAGCCGGACCGATCGCGGCAAGGTTATTTATCGTGCGCCACGAATCCGATCGTGTGGGCGGGGATGTGACCGAAGGGCCTTCGCAAGGCCCTCGGTCCCGGGTGGCGATCCTTGGCGGAGCAGCCGCGATCGCGGTGGCCCTCATCCTCGCGGGCAGTTGGCTTACTTTTCTCCCGCAATCCTCGCCTCCACAAGCCAACAGTGCTCCCCATATCCTGCGGATCTTGGCGAGACCCACCACGGGCGACACGAACACCCAATTCGTATTCACGGCCCAGGTCGTCGATGTCGAGGATCCAGTCCGCGCGATCCAAGTTCGCTGGGCGTGGGAGAATGGCAGCGTACCGGACACGTCCTGGTCAACGAACAAGAGCGGGACACACGTCTTCCCGAGCGTCGGCAACTACACCGTCCGCTGCGAGGCATCGGACACCGGCGGCCTCACCACAAATGCGTTGCTCGACATCCGTGTCACGCCGAGGCCTCTGAGGGTTGGGACGATCCTGTCGTTGACGGGTGCCCTCCAGGCCTTCGGACCGGGGGAGCAGAACGGAGTGGACATGGCCGTGCAAGAAATCAACGCGGCCGGGGGGGTACACGGAAGGCTTGTCCAAGTCTTTCACATGGACGACAGCACGGATCCGTCGTACGCCGCCTCCGACGCCGCAACCCTGGTTTCCCAAGATCACGTCGACGCCATCATCGGGGCCACGGGATCAGGCATGTGCGCGGCGATTCTCCCCGTCGCGAAATTGAACGGCGTATTCGAGCTTTCGCCCTCGTGCACCCGCGCCGCTTTCACGGACCTATCCTACACCGGCGGCTGGTTCGGACGGACGGCGCCGTCGGACGAGTTGCAAGCGGTCGTGGGCGCCTACTACGCTTACCAGAACGAGTCGATCAGGTACTCGGCCGCGATGGGCATCAACAACGTCTACGGCGTCCGGACCGCGGCCGCCTACGTGGCGAACTTCACACGGTTCGGCGGGACAATTACGGCCGGGTCACCGCGCATCGTCAACGAGTTTGGGACCGACTATACGGCCGACCTCCATGCGATCTTGGACGTCACTCCGTCGCCGCAAGCCGTGTACGTGGCCGCCTATCCTCCCGATGGCGAAGTGCTCATGCAGAACTGGTGGGCGGGTCTCGGGGCGAATCCCGGGTGGGCGAACGTCACATGGATGTTCTCGGAGGGCGTCTACGACCAGAGTTTCATCGACTCGCTCGTCGCCTCGGGCGTGAACGTCAGCAGCTTCCACGGTACGGCGCCGGGTGCCTACGCCGGGTTCCTGCCTTCAGGGTACGGGCCGTGGGCCGCTCGATACCAGGCGCGGTATGGCGGCATCCCACCGCTTTTCGCGGCAAATGCCTACGATGCGGCGTACCTCGTGGCCCTTGCGGCGGAAGCTGCGGCCGACATTTCGGGAACCTCGATTCGCGCCTACGTCCAAGCTGTTGCGTCTCCCCTGGGCACGGCGCTCGGACCCGGCCAGTGGGCCCAAGCCTTGTCGGAATTGGCGGCCGGTCACGACGTCAATTATGAGGGGGCCTCGGGCTCCGTGAACCTGAACGCGCTCGGCGATGTGCCGGGAGGGTACATCATTTGGGCGGTCAACCGTTCGAACGGGCTGTATGCCCAGGCGTATTTCAATGAGACCACGGTGGTGTCCATGCTGCCAAGCGGATTCTTCCCGACTGCGCCGCCCACGAGCTATGTTCTCCTCTCCGCCGTGTCTCGAGGTGAGAACGATGAGTAGTCGTGTCCGTACTCTTGTGAAAGCGACGTTCGCCGTGTTCGTCGTTCTAGGCACCGTGATGGCAACGTCTGTTCCCGCGCGGGCGGACATGGGGACGCCGGCTTGGCACATCGGAGATTGGTGGCATTACCGCCTGATCAATGCAAGCTCTCCGGCGGGAGGAACGGGGCCGGGGACGCTAGAGATCATCGTCATTGGCACGACGGACGTGACGGTTGCGGGAGTCATCTACCCGACGTACGACACGAAAGACTGGGTCAACGTGACGTCCGGCAGCGTGACGTACTCCATCGCGGGAGATGAATGGTTCCGGACGTCGGACCTTTCGTCGGTGCAGGTAGCTCTTGCCTTCACGACCACGTACCTGGGCACAACCGTCACCGTCTCGGTTGCGGGTACTGCTGCGCCGCCGCAAGAGATGAGGTGGCCCCTATCCGCCGGCGCCATGTGGTTGTCCGTTTCGAACTTCACTACGACCACCGTAACGACGATCGGAGGCTCTTCGACGTCGAACACGACGTTGCGAAGCATCGACTACGAGTACACCGTCCAAACCACCACCGAGGTGGCTGTCCCCAAGGGCACGTTTTCTGTAACCCCGGTACAGCAGACGGAGATCGGAGTGCCCGGCGACACGGTCGCGTACTGGTCCGGCGACGTCGGCAATTACGCGAAACAGGCGGCGTACGACAGCAATGGAGACGAGCGAAGCAGCGGGGAACTGACGGCCTACCACTATGCGCCGCCTCTAGGCGGATCGATGGCCTTCCTAGGAATCGCTGCCGGGCTATGGCTTATCATCATCGGGGTCGTCATCGCCGTCGCGATCGTCGTCGTACTTGTCCTGGGTCCCAGGCGGGCGATTCCCTCGCAAGTCGTGGCGATGCAGCCCTCGGAAACGCTCCCGCGGCCACCTGGCTCGTCGGGCCCGGACCTTCCGGAGACGGGGCTACCTCCGCCACCTCCGTGAATTCCGGATCTCTCGCCACTGACGAACGAGGACTTTTTCGTACCGCGACGTTCGCGTGTAAAGCGATCCGAACAGCATCGAGGACAACCCCGCTGCGTTCGCGATTTCTCCGGCAGCTCGAGGCGACCCAGATCGGACGTCCCACAGCGCAATCGAAAGGCTGAGGGCGAGGCTAATGCCGAAAAGTATCGCGGTAACGGCGGACATGGCGTGTATCAGCTCGAGATGCGAGTCCAATGTCCGGGCCCTGGAGGCCATGGATTCCATTCGCGATTCAGAGCGGCTGCGGAACCCTTAGCTTTTTGGATTCACAATTGCCCGCCTCGCATCGGTTCGTTTCCGGGGATCCTCAGTCTGCGAGAGGGCGCGCGCACGACGGCGAGTCACTTCCGTCAAGACAAAGCTACCCGAGAGGCAACATTCTCTCCTCAACTCCACGGCCGTTCTCCTCCCGTCTAGGCACTTCCCCGATACAGTTTACGCTCGTTGCCCAGATGGAGCCCGCGGCCAGACCGCGAGTATGGACGGGCGCGCTCGAATGTGAATTGCCGTTCATCTTTTGCCCTGCGCGTCATCGCACAAAGGAGCTTCCCGTCGGGATCAACCGGCTTTGGCGGGGCTCCCTAGTATCGGAAGAGCACCAATCGACAGTTTCGGCAACGCTGACCTGAAAGCCATCGACTGCGCAACACCGGAACGAGCCTTTCCACGCCTCGCAGGACGATTTTCTTTTCCGCGCTCCAAACCAATCCTGCCTGCCCGAGGATGAACCCTCCGTCAAGGACTCCACCACAAACAGGGCAATGCTCGAGAGACAACTGCGAGTCGGCCTCCTTTGCCATGGGATGAACTCCGGGCACATCTTCCGATCTATCCGGAGCCGAGATAAGAGTTCCGCCCCCTGAAACGCTTTGATGACAGTCGCTGAACCGAAAGTCATCATTCTGATTCTGTGCTCTTGTTCAGGACGTACCTAAGGATCCTGTCACTGCCTGCCTAGCGGATCGTAACAAGCGAAATGCGCATCGCGAAAAATGACTTGTATTGGGGGTCGCACAGGGAGGTGATGATAAAGTCAGCTTGCAAGAACGTCTAAGGCAACCTTTGAGGAAGTCCGTAGACCCGCTCTTCTAGCCTTCCAAACGTTTTCGAGACCGCTGACAATCCCATACCTCTCGTTGTCGCTGACATAGAGGAGTGCGTAGGCCCTCAGTCCGAGTTTTCTTGAGAAGTGACAAAACGTGGACACCTCGAGCTCTACTCCCGCGAAATCCCCGTTTTTCTCGATGAACTTTTTCACGTGCTGTATATCGTGCAGCACGCACGGAACGGACACGATTTTTGCTTGCTCGTAGGGCACATCGTTTGCCTCTAACGCTTGTCTAATCTCGTCGGTCGATACCGGGTCCTGTTTGACGACTATCCGCCGAGGATCGTCGACACGGACAAGCCCCGCGCGGTCCACTGAGAGGACGGGAATGACCAACGCTCCAATTGGCAGGCGTTTCGCATACATAGAGCCGATGAAGAAGGCTGCGCGCGTGCCGCCGTCTTTGAGGACATGCAGGACCTCCAGTGCAACAGCCCCGCCATAGACGTTGAAAACCACGAGGAATTCTTTGCCGGCGCTCCTCGCATACACATATCGGATCCAAGTGCCTTTCAGCCGGGTCCACTCGCCAAAAACGCTTCGAACGACTTCCTTCCGTTCAGCCAGATACGCGCCCCCGTACACTATGCACCTTGCGGGGAGTTTCGCTCTGCCAAAGACGACCTTGCTAAACCGACCCATGTTCCAACCGCATGGAGAGCCCCCAGGATATGAATTCCGCCGTTCTGGAACATACCCCTACCCAATGGCTTCATCGACTTGCATTCCTTCCTAGAGCCTTCTTTCTCGTCCGTTCGGGACACTCGATTGCAATCCCCGGGAAGGACAGAGTGTGGGATATGACACGACGATAACCCTGTTACCTGGCAGCGCTCGCACAGTTCGTGGTTGTTGGCAGTCGTTAGTCGGGTTGACCCCTACCGCCTACGCCTCCGTTCGCCACGACTTCGACTGTGCAGAAGCAGAGTTGGGCGCGTTGAATTTCCTGGCATCAATCGAAGCATGTGTCGAGGAGCCATTTGTGTCTAGGCGCGTTTTTTGACTGCACTCGACCCATCCTCATTCTTAGGGGCCGCAAGATCAAGACGTGAGGGTTCGAAGCGGAACAGCGGGCCCGTTACGCCATACGTCATCGAGATCGGCTTCGACGTCTGGGTAGCAAGGCCATTGAGTTCCCGGAAGATGTGTTGAGAGTGAACCGCTGTAGCGCCGAACAAGTGAGCGAGCGCCCAAAAGAAGAAAGGAGCCGACAGAGCGGGAAAATTCCCAAGAAAGATTTCGAAAATCGCAACAATAACCCCTGCGAAGGCAGGTCCAAGCCCGAGCAAGATAGGGATGAGGTTACGACGGCCCGTCTGGTGGGAGAAACCTCTAAGTAGCATCTCATCCCGCAAGTCGATGAATAACTGAGGGCCGATCCCGCCGGCGAGCAGTCCAGTGGCCGTGCCCGCCGCCGCGGCAACCAACTGCCGCGGACTGAGGAACAGTGAGAACGCCAGAAGGATCGCGACAAGGACCCCGCTGAACCCTCGCGCCATCCCGTAAAAGCGCACCGCGTTGGGAAAGGTTCCTACGCCGAATGGATAGGGGATTCCGTTCATCGCGTCGTGGGGGTGATGGAGCGAACGGGCATTAGTGTTTCCGGAAATCTAACGACTATAAGGGGGAAAGTTGTTCGCGAGCGCTGCACGGCGGGCATGAAGTGCGACAGCACGCTGATTAAGTCGTTCCAATACACCTACGACCATGCGGGCAACCTTCCCTCGGTCACACTCGCGAATGCATCGATGGCGTCGTACATGTAGGACAAGCCGGAAGCGCCTGAAGAAAATGACCGAACCGCGCAGCGTCGCGACGACGGATACACATGACGCCGTTGGAAACCTCGTCCGAGATATCAAGGGCTCCACGAAGAAGCCGTCCGCCTACGACGCGGATGACCGTCTGCGGGACATCAAAGTCGGCAAGGCGGGCGGGGCGTGGGCCTTCATGGCCACTCTCGGTTCTGGCGGAGTGAGGACACTTGGACTGCCAACTGTCCACGACGGGATCGAGCGACGTCGCACAGACTATCTTGAGTTGGCCAGGGCGTTTCCTCCTGATTGGCCCGTGGTTAGGCGACTATGAAATCCTTATAGCGCCGCAGATTCCTCCTGCAACTGTGGAGCTAGGATGCGTGGCCCAAGATGGCCACTTAGTTGTTACCGACACGTTGGGACATAAGGTCCGGTTTCGCGCTTACCGGACTGACGAAGCGCACAGGTCCTTCGAGGTTTTGGGCAAGAAGCGGCCCCTGGAGGCTCTGGGCGAGGTCACCGTAACCGCGTACCTTCACCGCACCGGATGGTCGGCGCCGGGCGAGGTCGTCCTGAAACGTTCGCAGGCTCGCGTCTACCGGGGGAAGACGAGCCACGTTCTACTCGGTACGAGCTGGAAGTCTATCGAGTGCCTGCACAAGCGCGAGGAGCCGGAGGTCTTCGGACCGTACCTCTCAAACCTCAAGCCGGAGCCGCTGTACTTTGAGAAAGAACAACCATTCTTCATGCTCATCGACGACACCTCCGTCAAGGGACAGCGCCAATCCGGCACCTCGGTAGAGCTGTTTGGAATCGAACGGAAAGAGTTTCTAGACTTTGTCCTCGGCAAGTTGCGGATCGTCCTCGAGTTCAATAGGGGCGACAACGCGACCGCCCTTGCCAGCAATTTCCTCGTGGCCCACGACCTGAAGGCGCTCGATGCATCCACGATCGTCGATATCGATCGGAGCACGGAGATTGTCCCGCCGCAGCCGTCGAAGGGTCCGTCCGAAAGGCACGGAAAGGCCTATTACCGACGTGAATGCGTCGATCTGCGGGGCAAATGGCCAGCGCTCGCATGGACCCGGTGGGCTGCAAACCCGGAGGCACACGGTGCGGCTTTTGCGCAAGGCATGAAGCAGATGGAGGTTCTGCCTGACCTGAATCGGATTGACTTGCACGCGCTCGATCAGTTCCTACGCATCTCGCCTTCGGACACATTGTTTGCCGCTTTCTTGATGGATGCGGCCGCATATGTTGGCGTGGGCTTCCTCGAAGCGCTTGGGAGCCGCATCCGGTATCGATGGACTACTTTGCAGGGCCAGCCCATGCCCGTCCTGTTCTTCGACGAGATAGATTCGTACGTGTCCCCGGGGGCTTGGATCGCCAAGATTTGGGTGAGCAAGGTCCCGACTCCGCTCCCTGCAACCGTCGCCCAATGGGCCTACGAGATTCGAGGTGTGCTCGCTTTTCGACTCCGAGCCGAGTTCAGCGCCTTGGGATTCTCCCCATCCGTGACGGACGGGTTCAAGTCGCTTCGAGATCGGGTGACGGAAAGTGCACGGCACGTCCCGGGAACGTCTCGAATCCTCGGCGAAACTCACATGGAGGTCCGGCTTCTATCGTTCGGCGAGTACGAGGTCTACTACGTCACGGGAGAGGTGATTGATCACACGGGGTCAAGGTATCTTCCGGTCATGGCCGTCCCCTTCTCGAGCCGCACTCAAACGTGGATCGGCAGCCTCGATGGTTCATCGCCTCGCAGTCCAACCCGTGAGGATGTAGCGATCGTGCGTTTCCGCGGGAACGACCTGGTCCCCCTCGGGGTGCAGCTCGCGAACTATCCGGAAGTCGGCCCCTCGTTCGCGCAGCGGCATGGGCCTCTCACCCTGGAGACAATCGCTGTGGCTGCCAAGGGTCAGGTTCTCACGCCCAGGCTCCGACAAGCCCGGCCCGAGTTGAAGGACTTCCTCGCGCCTATCGACGGCCAGGACACGGGTGTACCATTGAGTCCTTACGCGTCAGTTTTGGGATTGATCGAGAGGGTCGAAGGGACAACCAATCCCTTCGCGAATCTGGGACTGTGGCGCCTCGGCCTCGACGTCTCAGGATTTCGATGCGACGTGCTCGTTCGAAAGGACCGTTGCGACGGGCTGCCGGCGGTTGGGAACCACTTCACAGGACGCGTCTGGATCTGCGCCACAATGGAACCGGGACCGGTTTCGACGGGCTCTTACATTCGCTGAAACTTCCTGTCGTCCTGGAACGAATGTAGAGTGGGTCGTTTCCCTTCCCTCTCTGGCATCAAGTTACTGCTCGGCCTTAATCTGGTGACATTCGTCACACCGTCCGCCACCTCTGCGGGCCGCCTCGATCAATTCCGGGTCGCCTATCCCTCACCAGAACCTTGATGGAGATCGGTGGCCGTGGCGCCGCCATGGTATATGTGGAGGAGGAGGAAGCATACTTCGACGCGCCGCTCGACAAGATATGGCGACTGCTTCAAGCGCACTCGCGGGAAAGTGCGAAAATCCACCCCCAACACACGAATCAGAGAGGTCGTCAAGTCGGCGAAAACGTGTCCGAGGTTAGCTGGGAGGAGGAGATTTTCGGCCAGCGTGCGATGACCAAGAGGCGGCTGACGATGTACCCTCCGTTGGGTTGGACCGCCGTCGTCCTAGAAGGTCCCCTAGTGGGCTCGAAGTACTTCGTGTACTACGCGCCGAGGGGTGACCGAACCGCCGTCTTCGCGGTGGGCGACTTCAGATCGCCTGCGTTTTCGGACTCCAACGTCGAGGCGGCGGCCAAGTCATACTTCGACCGCACCTTCCGGGAGGACACTGCCTATCTCAGAACACTCCGTTGACTCTGCACGCCGCGTGATCTAACCAGTTTCTTTCGCATCGATGACAATGGGTTGTCCGATCGTCCACTTCCCGGCGGCTTGAGTTCGAATCCATTTGAGGGGATTAACCTCTCAGACTCTCCTCGGTGGTGATTCCCCGCCTTGTCCTCGTACGTATCGAGCGTGTTTAACCCATTAATAGTCGGGGTGCCCGTGCAGCCGCGCGGGGGCTCGCAGGTGAAATCCCTTCAGGCATCAATGGACAACTGGTTCGTCCGGCATGTCG
>Ga0209161_10004616_pt1 | contig 10927 bp, 9 predicted proteins | sample GraSoiAngelo_155_FD_186169 | JGI IMG/M metagenome (GOLD analysis project Ga0209161, IMG submission 186169) | Grasslands soil microbial communities from the Angelo Coastal Reserve, California, USA - 14_1009_13_30cm (SPAdes) (version 2) | ecosystem: Environmental > Terrestrial > Soil > Grasslands ...
TCGGGCATGGGTCGGTTCCCTCCTCTCCCTTTAGGTTCCTGCCAAAGCTAGCAGGCGGCCAGCACTTCGTCAATCCACCGTTGAGGCGCCTGGCTCTGGCCGGTGGGCGGCCGAGCGTCTGCCAGCACCAAAGAAAGCGCGGGCGAGACCCCTCGCCCGCGCTCGAATCGACTGTCCGACGACGCCTACGCTTGCCGGACTCCGGCCACCTCACGCCGGTCGGCGGTCGTCCCCTCATCGGGCCAGCGATCGTGGACCGCGTGACCGCGGCCGATCGCGTAGAACCAGACGCCGACCCCGATGATGATCGCCATCGTCACGAATACGCTGAGCTCGAACGGTCCCCGGTCCAATCCGGAAGCCTGTCCAGTCACGTTGTCCGTGAATAATCCAGGCCACAGCGAGAAGACCGTCGCCGCTACCACGTACAGCCAGGTGAGGAGCATCACGATCCATGCGCCCGCCATGCCACCCGGCACCCGGAAGGGTCGCTTGGCGTTCGGATACTTGTAGCGGAGAATCACGAGCGCCGGGAAGGCGAAGATGTAGGAAAACGTGGTGGTCGAGATCGCAATCGCCAACACCACCCCGAAGAGCGCCGCCAGGTTGCCACCGGCGAAGACGTGGTTCACGATCACGTTCGCCAGCAGAAAGAGCGTCGCCAGCACGCCGGAAAGCACGTTGACCGGCACCGGTGTGCCAAACCGCGCCGAGAACGTACCCAGCGCGCGCGGTCCAGAACCTGCCAGCGACCCAATCGCCATCATGCGATCGGCCCCCATCAACCAGACCGTGCCGCTCGTCAAGAGCGAAAACACGATGGCCAGCCCGACGACTCCGTTCAGGATGTTGGCAGCGGTGCTGCCCAGAACATTCGACACCACTGTCTGATAGGCGGCTACGAAGCTCGTCACGTTGACCAGGTCCTTGGGACTGACGACAAGGAGGATCCCGACGATTGGGATCAGGTAACCGAGCACGCTCAGGATGCCAGAGAAGGTCACCATTCTTGGGATGTCGCGCTGTGGATCCTGCATCTCTTCGCTGGCGTTGGTAGAAAGCTCGAACCCGATCCAGCTGAAGACCAGGACGCCGATGACGCCGATGAAGACCGCGGATGTTGGCTGCCAGCCGCTGAGGGTTCCGGCGAAGCCCTTGCTGGCACCCGATGCGACGACGAGAATACCGAAAACGGCGAGCAGACCGAGGCGGACGATCGCGCCGAGGTTCGGCACCCATTTCATCTGACGCAACGACAGGATGTTCCAGGTGACCGCGATCCAGATAAACAGAAAGCCAACCAGGAACTCCAGCCAGCCAGTGTTCGCGATCCCACCGAACGGTTTGCCCCAGAAGGTGTCCAGGGCGGCGATCGCAACGACGGAAAGCGTCCCGCCCAGCCACACCGGATTGCTGATCCAGTACATGACCGCGGTGATGGCACCGGCCAGGTGTCCGAAGGCGAGCCTGACCCATTCGTAGACGGCACCCTCGACCGGAAAGGCCGTGCCCAGTTCGGCCGTCAGCAGACCGTAGGGAATGAGGAACGTGATGCCGGAAACGATGAGCCAGAAGACCGCCTGGGCCCCCTGGGAAGAAACGGCGCCGAGTGTGTCGAGCGCCACGATGCCAGCGACGGTGAAGAACACGAGGTCCCAGCGAAAGAGCGACTTGCGCAGCTTGCGTTTTTCGGCGAGTACGTCAGCAGACGTCTCCAAGACCGCCAATGCTTACCCTCCTTGAGCGTGATTGGCTCTTGGGCAGAGCCTGTCCGCAATTTGAACCTGCCGTGAGCACTTGTCAAGGGAATTTCGGCTGTTTCGACCGCGGCTATACTCCGGCGCGTGCCGGCTGAATACGACGTCATCGTCGTCGGCGGCGGTCACAATGGTCTGGCGACGGCCGCCTACCTTGCGCGCGCTGGGCTGAAACCGCTGGTTTTGGAACGCCGCGAGGTGCTGGGCGGCGCGGCCGTCAGCGAGCACCCCTGGCCCGGGTATACCGTTTCGACGCTCTCCTACGTGCTCTCGCTGATGCCGCCCGAAGTGATTGGCGAGCTTGAGCTTCACCGGCACGGCCTCACGCTGTATCCGCTGGCCGCCGATTACTACGTCCCCTTTCCCGACGGCTCGCACCTGTTGCTAACCAAAGACGCGGCCCAGGCGAAGTCCGAGATTGCGAAGTTCTCCCAGAAGGACGCCGAGGCCTGGCCGGTCTTCAGCGCCTACCTGGCCAAGATCGCGCGGCTGGTCCGGCCCTTGCTGCTGATGACCCCACCCGCGGTCGGGGCGAAATCGCCGGCCGACCTCCTGGAGCTGGCCCGCTTCGCCTGGAAACTCAAAGGTCTCGACGTCCAGGGCACCGGTGACTTGGTCAAGGTGATGACTCTGTCGGTGGCCGAGCTGCTCGACGAATGGTTCGAGTCGCCGCAGGTGAAGGCGGCACGCTGCGTTTCCGGGGCGATTGGCACCTACGGTGGACCGTACACGCCGGGAACGGCCTACGTCCTGCTGCATCACTACATCGGCGAGGTCGACGGCCAGATGGCCGAGTGGGCCTTCGTTCGGGGCGGCACCGGGGCGGTCTCAGAGGCGATTGCCGCCGATGCTCGCGAGCACGGCGCCGAGATCCGCACCGGGGCGCGGGTCGGACGCGTGCTCGTAGAGGCTGGCCGCGCCGTTGGCGTGGCGCTGACCGATGGAACCGAGGTGCGCGCCCGCGCGGTGGTCTCGAATGCCCATCCCAAAATCACGTTCTGCGAGCTCGTCGACGCCGGCCAGCTGCCCGCGGATTTCGTGCGCGCCATCGACCATTACAAAACCCGATCCGGCACCGTCAAGGTCAACCTGGCGCTGGGCGAGCCACCGCGATTTCACGGCCTGGCCGAGGATGACTCGAACACCGCCGCGCGCTCGTTCATCCAGCTCTGCGATTCGATGGAGTACCTGGAGCGCGCCTTCGACGATGCGAAATACGGGAGGGCGTCGGCCGAACCGTACTCCGATGGCGTGCTGCCGACCATGGCCGACGACTCGCTCGCGCCGGCGGGCAAGCACTTGATGAGCTGCTTTACCCAGTACGTCCCGGCGAGTTGGTCACAGGCGCCCCATCGCAACGAGCTGGAGGCGTATGCCGACCGGGTCGTCGATGGCTACGCGCGCTTCGCGCCGAACCTGAAGACAGCGATCGAGCACCGGCAGGTGCTCGGGCCGTACGACATGGAGCAGGAGTATGGGCTGGTGGGCGGCAACATCATGCACGGCGATCTGACGCTCGACCAGCTCTTTAGCTGGCGGCCGGTGGCGGGCTACGCGGACTACCGGACGCCGATCAAGGGGCTCTATCTCTGCGGCTCGGGAACGCACCCCGGTGGTGGCATCAGCGGTATCAACGGCCGCAACGCCTCGCGAGAGATCCTCAAGGATCTGAAGCGTTCAGGGCGACGCTGAGCCGGCGCTGGTCGGCTGCCAGGAATCGCCAGTCCATTCCCAGCTGTCGATCCGCTGGGTCTTGAAATCCCGGGCAACGTCTTCGAAGGCAACGACCATCCCGTGAAGGCCCTCGGCGGTGACGGCTACGGCGTTCTCCCGACCGATCGTCTGCCGCCAGCTCCAGTCCTGACCGTTCCAGGTCCAGGTCTCGGTGGGAGCCGGCCCGGCGGTCGTGGGGGTGATGGTGAGCAGGACCAAGCGGCCCGATACGGGGTCGTGCACCAGCGTCATGCTGGAAAAGCCGAAGCCCGGCTCGTGTGCCGGCCTGGAGGCTTGCCAACCCGCGCCGTTCCAACGCCAGGTTTCGGACACGCAATATGACGCCGAACACCTGGCGGCCACCGCCAGGACCGTCTCGGTGCCTGGATCGAAGGCGACCACGGCCACCGGGCTGACCGGCCCGCCGGCGGCGTTGCGCTGGTGCCAGGCCGCGCCATCCCAGGTCCACAGGCGGATCGGGGTCCCGAAGGGGATATCGGACGCCACCAGCACCATCGCCTCGAGGTCCGCGTCATAGGTCATGGCGAGCATGAACCCTCCGGGCGGGGCGCTGGTCCGTGGTCCAATCTCCCTCCAGGTCGAGCCATTCCAGGTCCAGGTGTCGTTGAGGACGGTCTCCTCCGCGTATGACTGCCCGCCAACGAGCAACACCGCGCCCATCAGCGGATCCCACGCGGCCGCCGCGCCAATTCGCCCGGATGGCGACGCCGTCGGGTGAGCCTGCGTCCATCGATTCTTCGCCCACAGCCAGGTCTCGCCGCGGTTGTTGAAGAGCACTACCTGCCGGCGATTCGCGTCATACGCAACCGCGGGAAGCAGGCCGAAGTAGGGCAGGCCGGCCGCTGACACGGTCGCCGTTTGGGTCGCCGTGGAGCCCGAAGGTGCGGTCGAGCTGATCCCGATCAAGAGCGCGACCGTGAGCACGCCAACCATGAAACCTCGATGGCGCTGGAGGATGGCCCTCAGGGGTTGGCGCGGCTGGTCCGGGTACAGCCAGTCATATCCCTCCCCCACTTGCGGGGGAGGGCAGGGCGGGGGCTTTACAGGACTTTCGATAGGAAGGACCGGGTCCGCTCCTGCTGGGGATTCGCCAAGACGTCGCGAGGCTTTCCGGCCTCGACGATCACTCCGCCATCCATGAAGACCAGGGTGTCACCGACTTCACGGGCAAAGCCGATCTCGTGCGTCACCACGATCATGGTCATGCCGTCCTCGGCGAGCGCGCGCATCACGTCGAGAACCTCGCCCACCAGTTCCGGATCCAGCGCCGAGGTCGGCTCATCGAACAGCATCAGCTTGGGCTGCATCGCCAGCGCCCGGGCGATCGCCACCCGCTGCTGCTGCCCACCCGAAAGCTGCCTCGGGTAGGCGTCGACCTTCTCGGCAAGGCCCACCCGTTCGAGCAGGCGACGGGCGCGATCGGCCGCCACGGCGCGGCTCTCCCGCTTGACCCGAACTGGCGCCTCGGCCAGATTCTCGAGGACCGTCATGTGTGGGAAGAGATTGAAGTGCTGGAAGACCATTCCAATCTCCGCACGCTTCTTGCAGACCTCTGCGTCAGGCAGCTCGTAGATCCGGTCGCCGCGCTGCCGGTAACCCACCAGCTCACCATCAACCGACAGCCGGCCGGCGTCGATTTTCTCCAGGTGGTTGATGCAGCGCAGGAACGTGCTCTTGCCCGAACCGGACGGCCCGATCATGCACATCACGTCCCTCGGATTGACTTCGAGGTCGATACCGCGCAGCACCTCGAGCCTGCCGAAGTTCTTGTGCACGGCCTCGGCTTTGACCATCGGCATGCTGGTCATCTCACCGGTGTTCGCTGCCTGGCACGGCGGGTCCAGCCGGCACCAGCTCTGGCGGCGCCGGCGGCCCGGCGTGGAAGGTGAACAGCATCCGTCTGAACCGTTGAAGTGGTGTCGGCGGCAGCTGCCGGGTCGCGCCTCGGCCGAAATGTCGCTCGATGTAATACTGGCCGACGGTAAGAATGGACGTCATCACCAGGTACCAGATGCTGGCCACGATCAGCAATTCGAGAACGTCATAGGTCGCGGTCGCTATCTGTTGCTGGCGGGTGAACAGCTCGGTCACCCCGGCGCCGAAGGCCAGCGACGTGGTCTTCAACATCGAGATGGTTTCGTTGCCGGTCGGGGGGATGATGACCCGCATCGCCTGGGGCAATACGATGCGCCGCATCACCAGGCCCCGATCCATCCCAAGGGCCTGGGCGGCCTCCGTCTGGCCATGCTCGACGGAGATAATCCCGGCCCGAACGATTTCCGCCATGTAGGCCGCCTCGTTCAACCCAAGACCCAGCAGTGCCGCCATGAACGGCGGGATCAATTTGTTCGTATTGCCATGCAGCCACAACGACGTGAACGGGATGCCGATGTCGATACTCTTGAGCACCAGGTTGATGTTGAACCAGAAGAAGATCTGCACCAGCACCGGCGTGCCACGGAAGAACCAGATATACAGCCAGCTCACCCACGACATCACCGGGTTCGGTGACAGCCGCATCACCGCGAGGATGGCGCCCAGCACGACGCCAACCAGCATGGCGAGCGCCGTCAATTCGAGGGTGAGGAGGATGCCGCGAAAGATGAGCCCGTTGAAGAGAAACTTCTCGACGACCAGCCAGCCGGTATGCGGCCCCAGGCCAGTCCGGTCGTTTCCGATCGCGGTGCCGATCGTGTAGAGGATGTAGACGGCGATCGCCAGCACGACGACCGCCGCCACCCAGCGCCCCGGATGTCGGACGGGAACCGCTTTGATCGCCTCTGGCCGTACGCCTACCGCATCAGCCACGGGGGCTCGCGCCTAGCTGGTTCTTACGGCACGCAGGTCGCACCGATCGAGTTGTTGTCATTGATCTTGACGTCCGAGCTCTGAATGGCGCCAGCCTGGACGCCCCAGTTCTGGAGGATCGTCTTGTAGTAGCCGTTGTCGATCAGGTACTTGACCGCGTCCGTGATCGGCTTTTCCAGTGGACTGCCTTTGGGGAGCGCGATGCCATAGGGCGCCACACTGCAGCCCTGGCCGGTGGTCTTGACCTTGCCACCGGTCGCCTTCACCTGGTAGGCGGCGACCTGGGAATCGAGGAAGCCGATGTCGGCGCGATCGGAGAGCAGCGCGGAGTTCGCATCGGTCTGCTTCTCGAAACTGGTGACTTTGAGGTCCTGCTTGGCGGGAGCACAGTTGTCCTTCCCGCCCGCCAGCGCCGCGCCACCCACTTGCTTGCCGATGTAGGCCCAGGCGTCGCTTTCTTCCGTGGTACCGGTTTCCACCGCGATCGTATGGCCGCACATGTCGGCGGCGCTGTTGACGGTTATGGTGCTCGACGATTTGACGATCCAGCCCTCTCCCGCCTTGTAGTAGCTGACGAAGTCGATGCCTTTAGCCTCGCGGTCTGATGTCGGCGTAAAGCTGGAAAGACTTACCAGGTAACGTGGATTACTGGCGGTGAGCTGCGGGATGATGTTGTCGAAGATGACATTGTTGAAGGTGCAGGCCACCCCCATCACCTTGCAGATCGCTTTGCCGAAGTCGATATCCCAGCCGATGATATCCCCCGTGTTGGGGTCGATGTACTCGTCCGGCGAATAGGTCGCGTCGGTCGCGATCTGAATCGGCGTCGGCACGGTCGATGGGACCTCCGCCGCGATGCTGGCCACCTTGGACGGGCCCGAGCTCGACGCCGCTGGGCCTTGTGACGATCCCCCGCACGCGGCGAGCGTCATAGCCGCCGTGATCACGGCCATTGAAAAACGCTTCATGCTTCTCCTCCCCTTCCGGCTTGAATCACCGGTATTCAAGACGCTGCCAGAATTGTAGGCGAATGCCAAAGACGCCCAACCTCGACGCCCAGATCGACGGCCCGCAGTACCTGGGCCCCGCGACCTTCATGAAGACGCAGGCGCTCACCGAACCGGAGGAACTCGATGCGGTCCGCCCCGAGGTCGCGATCCTCGGCGCGCCGTGGGACGACGGCACCACCTACCGGCCGGGCGCCCGCTTTGGACCGCGCGCCGTACGGGTCGCCAATTACCAGCCACCCAGCTGGCACCTCGACCTCGAGGTGGCGCCCTTCGAGGTGCTCAAGGTCGTCGACTACGGCGACGCCGTCTGCTACCCGGGGCTCACTGACCAGTCGCACGAGGCGATCCGCGCCCGCGTCGCCGAGATCGCGACCCGAAAGATCGTGCCGATGGTCATCGGCGGCGATCATTCGATCACCTATCCGTCGGCGACCGCTATCGCGGATGCATACGGTCGGGGCAAGGTCGGCATGGTGCATTTCGACGCGCATGCCGACACCGGTCGAGAAAGCTGGGGCAACCCGGCGTCGCATGCCACCCCGATGCGGCGATTAATCGCATCGGGCGCGATTCCCGGGCGCAACTTCGTGCAGCTGGGCCTGCGCGGCTTCTGGCCGGAGCGCGAAACCTTCGAATGGATGCGGTCGCACGGGATGCGCTGGCACCTGATGGGTGAGCTGCTCGATCGCGGGGTGGAAACGGTGATCGGCCAGGCGATCCAGGAGGCACTCGACGGTCCCGAGTTCATCTATCTGTCCGTCGACATCGACGTCCTCGATCCCGGCTTCGCCCCGGGGACCGGGACGCCCGAGCCGGGCGGGATGCAGCCGGCCGATCTGCTCCGCGCGATTCGCAATATCGGCCTGCGGACCGAACTGGTCGCCATGGACGTGGTCGAAGTCTCGCCGCCGTACGATCATGCAGAGATCACTTCCCAGAACGCCAACCGTTGCATACTAGATGCGATTTCGGCCCTGGCCGTGAAGAAGTCTCGAGGAGGGAAGCCGTGAGTACAGTTGCCGAGCCGATCGCCCCCGGCCGCGTCGTGGAGCTGACCGCCAAGGAGGAAGAGCGCTTCCGGTCGAAGCGCCGGCGATCCGACGAGCTCTGGAAGCAGGCCAGGCAGGTCATCCCCCGCGGGGTGCCCTCGTCCTTCCAGGACGCCGCGCCCCAGCCGGTCTTCATCGATCACGGGAAGGGCAGCCGCATCTGGGACGTCGACGGCAACGAATACGTCGACTTTCACAACGGCTTCGGGGTGATGGTGGTGGGGCACGCGCACCCCCTGATCGTCCAGGCGATCAACGAGCGCGCCGCGCGCGGCACCCACTTCGCCCAGCCGGTGGCCGATGACGCCGTGGTGGCGACGGAGCTCGCCCGCCGCTTCAAGCAGCCGCAGTGGCGCTTCACCAACAGCGGCACCGAATCGACGCTCGACGCCGTTCGCCTGGCGCGGGGATTCACCGGACGCGACCGGCTGATCAAGATCGAGGCCAGCTATCACGGCCATCACGACGCACTGCTGGTGTCGGTCGAGCCGGCACCCGACAAGATGGGTCCCGCCGATGCGCCGGTATCGGTCCCCTACAGCGGCGGCACACCGCAGGCGGTCGTCGACCTGGTGACCGTCGTTCCCTTCAACGACCTGCAGATCCTGGAGCGGACCCTGGACCGGCATCGCGGCGAAGTCGCCGCCATCATCGTGGAGCCGGTGATGATGAACATCGGCATCGTGCTGCCCGACGACGGCTACCTGGCATCGGTGCTGGAGCTGGCCCATCGCCACGGCGCGCTGTTGATCTTCGACGAGGTCAAGACCGGGGCGACCATCGCGGCCGGCGGCGCCACCGAACGCTTCGGAGTGACCCCCGACCTGGTGGCGCTGGCGAAGGCGATCGGGGGCGGTCTGCCCTGCGGCGCGGTCGGCGGCCGTGCCGACGTCATGTCGACCATCGACGAGCACAAGGTGGTGCAGATCGGCACCTTCAACGGCAACCCGCTCACCATCGCGGCGTCGAAGGCAACGTTGACGTCCGTCCTCACGCCGCAGGCCTACGCGCACTTCGACGCGCTCGCCGAAGCCTTGGAGGGCGGCCTGCGCAAGGTGATGAGCGACTACCAGCTGCCCTTCCACCCGATCACGCTGGCGGCGCGCGGCTGCGTCACCTATCGCAAAGAACGGGTGCGCAACTATCGCGACTACCTGACGATCGACAAGAAATACGCGTATCTATCCTGGCTCTACCAGTGCAACCGCGGCGTCCTGATGGCGCCCGGCGCCGAAGAGAACTGGACACTATCGGTTCAGCACTCCGAGGACGACGTGCTGCGTTACGTCCGCAACTTTGAGGAGATGGCGAAAGCCCTGACGGGATAAGCCTCACTTCCTCCCTCCCCCTTGTGGGGAGGGTCGGGGAGGGGGTCTAGGCGACCGGAACCCGGGTCAGATAATCGAAGATCAGCTGCGACCAGGACTCCATGTCCAGGTAGTAGCTGCGCATCGCGTCGAGCTCGAAGAGCGCCCCCGCCAGCTTGTCGACCTCGCGGATCGAGATCTCGGGCCGGTCGCCCTCGACCAGAAAGATCAGCCCGACGTGCACCCGTCCGACCGGCGTCGTCTGGTCGTTGATCGCGCCCAGCAAGCGGGTCGAGAACCGGCCAGCGTAGACGACTTCCTCTTCCCACTCCCGCCGCAACCCGGCTTCGATCGGGTCGGCCGCGTCGACCACATCCTCCGGATTGATGTGTCCGCCAACCCCCAGCGAATAGAGGTGACGGAGCCGGCGCTCGCTGGAGCGGCGCAGGCGATGCGTCAGGAAGTACCGGTCCTCGTGTCGGAAGACGACATACGGAATGATCCACCTCGCGCCGCGGCCGGAACCGATAGTGCGCGCGCACCCGTGCGAGCAGCTCCTCGAGGCCGGTGTCCCGAAAGCCACTCCACTCACGACCGGCAAACAGCACCTCCCGGGGGACGACCAGGACGTCCTCGCGCGCGCTCACGCGATTGAGTGTAGCCGTGTCCCGGCGGCGTGAACGACCGGTGCTAGCGGTGGTGCTCGTCGTCGGAGGGCTCAGGCCGGGGCGTCGGTCGCGGGGTCGGTTGCGGGGTCGGCTGCGGCGTCGCCTGGGTGCCGATGATCAGGGTGGGGTCCGGCGTGACCGCCTCGGGTTGCTCGATCCGATCGATTTCATCCAGGTCGGCCGCAACCACTTGCTTGATGTCGGCGTCGTCGTCATTCCGAGTCACGTTGGCCCGCTCGACCGCATCGAGGTCGGCGCGCAACCGCTTGAGATCCTCGCTCGCCGCACGCGGATCGGCGTGCTTCAGGGCTGCCGAGGCATCGTTCACGATCACGCCGAACGCCCGCAGGCTGGTCGCCGCGAGACGCGGCTTGTGGTCGTAGGCCATCGCCTGGGCTTCACGCAGCCGTTCACCGGCGAGGTACAGCTTCAGCGGCAACTGCCCGGAGCTCGGGGTGACGGCGACCTGCAGGCTTTCCTCGAGCTGCTTGACCGGGTACAGCGGGTTGTCCGGAAGGGCTGAGGGCGCCGCCAGGGCCGCGCTCGCCGCGGCCAGGGCCGCGATCGCCGCCACGGCGAAAGCGAGGCCCAGCT
>Ga0209161_10004617_pt1 | contig 10927 bp, 8 predicted proteins | sample GraSoiAngelo_155_FD_186169 | JGI IMG/M metagenome (GOLD analysis project Ga0209161, IMG submission 186169) | Grasslands soil microbial communities from the Angelo Coastal Reserve, California, USA - 14_1009_13_30cm (SPAdes) (version 2) | ecosystem: Environmental > Terrestrial > Soil > Grasslands ...
CGATGTCGATGACTTCGGCCTCAACTTCGTCGCCCTTCTTAAAGACTTCGCTCGGGTGATTGATCTTCCGGGTCCAACTCAAATCGGAAACGTGGATCATGCCGTCAATGCCTTCATCGAGTTCCACGAACGCGCCGTAGGCGGTCATGTTGCGGATTTTCCCTTTCACTCGGCTGCCGATGGTGAACTTGTGCTCGATCTCGTCCCACGGATTCGGTTCGAGCTGGCGCAAGCCCAATGAAATTTTCTGTTCCTCTTTGTTCACGCCGAGCACGACGGCTTCGACTTCCTGGCCGACGGTCAAAATGTCGGACGGACGCATGATTCGCTTCGTCCAGGAAAGTTCGGAAACGTGAATGAGACCTTCGACGCCTTCCTCCAATTCCACGAATGCGCCGTAGGGAACGAGGTTCGTGATCTTGCCTTTGACGCGCTGACCGGCGGGGAAGCGTTCTTCGATCTGGTCCCATGGATTTTTCTGCGTCTGCTTCAGGCCTAAGGAGACGCGCTCTTTTTCTTTGTTGATGTCGAGCACGACAACTTCGAGCGGCTGACCGACTTTGACGAGCTCGCTCGGATGCCCGAGCCGGCCCCAGGTCATGTCAGTGATGTGGAGCAGGCCGTCCATGCCATCGAGGTCGATGAACGCGCCGAAGTCGGTCAGATTTTTCACCGTGCCCTGCACCTTGTCCCCTATGTGCACCCCATCGAGGAATTTCTGCCGTTTCTCGCTGCGCTCCTGCTCGATCAACTCACGCCGGCTGAGCACAACATTGCGGCGGTCATCGTTGATCTTGACGATTTTGAAATCGTAAGTGTTGCCGACGAACTGCTGCAGATCTTTCGGCGGGATGATGTCGATCTGCGACGCGGGCAAAAACGCTTCGACACCGATGTTCACCATCAGCCCGCCTTTGACGACCGACTTCACCTTGCCTTTGATCAGGCCGTCGCCCTGAAACACGCTCGCGATCTTGTTCCAATTCTGGCGATAAGCGGCTTTTTCCTTCGACAGGACGACCATGCCCTCGTCGTTCTCGAGTCGCTCGAGGAGCACGTCCACTTCGTCGCCCACTTCCAGGGATTGGATGTCCTCAAATTCAGATGACGGAATAACGCCTTCGGATTTGTAACCGATGTCCACGAGAACTTCGCGGGGCCGAATTTCCAGGATGCGTCCCTTAACGATGCTGCCTTCCCTGAAGTCCGGCATCGGCTTCGACATCACATCCTGCATGTGCACCATAATTAAAAAAAAGCCCTCGGACGCCGTGACGCTATAGCGGCGATGTCTCATCGTCGCATTAATTTCGGCGGTCGGAGACCGCCGCTACAACCAGCGGAAACGGAGCGCCACAGTAGTTGTTTTCGTGATGAAGGTCAACTCTTGGTAGCGCACGCGTCTCGGGTGCTGGCGACGGTGTCTCACCGTCGCCAACTTTCTGCCGCGCTTACCAAGTTCAAAAATGAGAAAGGACAGTTTCGGCGAGATGCCGAAGCCAGCATGCGAGACGCATCCGCTATCCAATCTGCAGAATTCGAGATTGGATGTTGGACGTTGAGCGTTGGACGTTTTCCTCCATATTTGGGACAACATGTCGATCTTACGCTTGTCGATCTTAGCGGCGGTTTTCGCGATCTCATCGCTTCGCGCAGACTCACCGGCCGAACAAAAAGTTCTCGAGGCAATTAAGTCGCCTGACTTGAGCGTTGTCCATCTTTGGGCGCCATGGTGCTCGAATTGCCAGGCGGAATTAAAGAGCGGCGGTTGGTTGAAAATGGTGAAAGACAATCCGCACGTGAAATTTTATTTCGTATCCGTTTGGAACGGCGGCGAAGATGGCCGCGCCATGTTGAAAAAATTTGAGATCTCGGATCAACCGAACGTGACCATCCTGGCTGATCCCGGCCCGCGCGGAAGTAATCACATCAAACAATTCGCCGGTTTGCCGCTCTCTTGGATTCCGACGACTTGGGTTTATAAGGGCAGCGACTTGCGTTACGCACTCAACTACGGTGAGATGCGTTTCCCGGTGCTCCAACAGTTTCTTGAGGACAGCAAGTCGGAGTGGTCGCACAAAGGCGAACCTTCGGTGGAATGAGCACCGCAACGCTTTCGCTAGGCAGCGTAACAGTGAAATTCCGTCTCGCCGGTGGCGCGCAACCGCTCATTCTTCTACCCGTCCACGTCAACAATCGCGGACCATTCGACTTCATTTTAGATACTGGCGCGGGCACTTCGCTGCTCTCATCCGAATTAGCGAAACAGCTCGAAATTAAAGTTATCGGTTCAAAAGAAGGTCAGAGCGCGGGCGGAAAGTTTTCCGTTTCGTTGGCGAAAGTTGATTCGCTCGCTGTCGGCGAAACGAAATTGGACGATGTCGATGTGGGGATTGTCGATTTTGGCCAAATTGGCAAAACCACCGGCGCAAAAATCGACGGCGATCTCGGTTACAATTTCCTCAAACATTTCCGGATCACGATCGCTTATCGCGATTGCGAAATCCGTTTCGATGATCCCAAGCGCGTCGAAGTTTTTGGTCGATCGGCGCAAGCAGAAATCGCGATTCGGCTGGCCCATCCGGCCAAGCCGCTCATTCTTGTCGACATCTATGCAAACGGTCGCGGCCCGTTTCAATTCGCCATCGACACCGGCACATCGACAACTGCAATCACGCCGGAACTTGCGAAAGAACTAAACGTCGCAACGTCCCCGATTCCGCCGGTCACCAGTGGTGGCGCACATGTCGATGTTACGGCCGGCGCGCTCCAATCGTTTCAAGTCGGCGGCGCTAAGATCGACAATCTCGCCGTGATCGTGGCCGATTTCTTTTCGGTGCTCAGTCAAGCCATCGGCGCGAAGCTCGATGGCATTGTTGGTTATAATTTTCTGCGCGATTACAAAGTTGTGATCGACTATCCGAACGAACTGCTCAGTCTCTTTTAAGCATGCTCGAAATCCCGACCGCACCGACAACAACTTCCAAGCGGCCGCCCGGCATTTTATCCCTCATTGGCGACACGCCACTGGTCGAAGTGACGCAGATCGACACCGGGCCGTGTCAGCTTTTCCTAAAATTGGAAAATCAGAATCCGACCGGCTCGATCAAAGACCGTGTCGCATTGGCGATGATTGAAGCCGCGGAGGAGGAAGGAAAATTGCAACCGGGCGGCACCGTCATCGAAGCTACCGCCGGCAACACCGGTCTTGGTCTTGCGCTGGTCGCGGGCGCGAAAGGTTATCGTGTCTTGCTCGTTATTCCCGACAAAATGTCGCAGGAAAAAATTTTTCATGTGCGCGCTCTGGGCGCCGAAGTGCGCATCGTTCGCTCGGACGTGACGCGCGGGCATCCGGAATATTATCAAGACGTCGCTGCACGGCTGGCCACGGAAATTCCGGGCGGATTTTATGCGAACCAATTTGGCAATCCGGCGAATCCACTCGCGCACGAGCGCAGCACCGGCCCGGAAATCTGGGAACAAATGCGCCACGATGTGGATGCAGTTGTATGCGGCGTCGGATCCGGCGGAACATTGACTGGCCTGGGCCGATTCTTCACGCGGGTAAAACCACGACGCGGCATCGAAATGATTCTGGCGGATCCGACTGGCTCGGTTTTGTATGAATACGTCAAGACCGGCAAGCTGGTGGAATCGGGAAGCTGGGCGGTGGAAGGCATCGGCGAAGATTTCGTTCCCGAGATCGCCGACATGTCATTTGTGACCGACGCATTTGAGATCGACGACGAAGAGAGTTTCGCGACCGCCCGCGAACTTTTGCGCAAAGAAGGAATTCTGGGCGGGTCATCCACCGGCACGCTCGTCGCCGGTGCGCTGCGTTATTGCCGGCAGCAAACGAAAGCGAAGCGCGTCGTCACTTTCGTCGCCGACACGGGCAACAAATATCTCTCCAAGATGTACAACGATTTCTGGATGGCGGAGCAGGGATTCATCCATCGTCCGCCGCATGGCGATCTGAACGATTTAATTTCGCACCGCTACGAAGCCGGCGAAGTCATTTCCGTCGGACCGAGCGATACTTTGCTGACCGCGTTCAAACGTATGCGCGACGCGGATGTTTCGCAGCTTCCAGTTGTCGATCAAACTGGACGCGCCCTTGGCATCCTCGATGAATCCGATTTGCTTGTAAAAGTGCATCGTGATTCGATGCATTTTAACGACCCGGTGAAGAATGCGATGACCGATCGCCTCGAAACGCTTCCGCCGAAAGCAAAGATCAAAGACTTGCTCGAAGTGTTCGATCGCGGCCGCGTCGCCATCGTCATGGATGGCGACAAGTTTCTTGGGCTGATCACGCGAACCGATTTGCTTTCGTATCTGCGCCTGCATATGCCCAAACAATGAAACCGCGGATGACGCGGATGACGCAGATAAGAGAGTGATCGGTAATAAGTGATTGGTGAAATCTTGTTTGTCTTTGTTTTTATCCGCGATATCCGCGATATCCGCGTAATCCGCGGTTAAAATATTTCAGGCAATGAAAAAACAGCACGAGTTCGCGACGCGCGCCATCCATGCCGGACAGGAACCCGATCCATCCACCGGCGCGATCATCACGCCGATCTACGCAACATCGACCTACGTGCAGGAAAGTCCAGGCAAACACAAAGGCTTCGATTACGCGCGCTCGATTAATCCGACGCGGCTCGCTTACGAAAAATGCATCGCTGATCTGGAAAGCGGAACGCGGGGATGGGCTTTTGCCTCTGGGCTGGCCGCGATGGCCACTGCGCTTGATGCCCTCGACAGCGGTTCGCACATTGTCGCGAGCGACGATCTTTACGGCGGCACGTTTCGACTTTTCGAGCGCGTGCGCCGGCGCTCCGCCAATCTCGATTTCAGATTTGTCGATCTAACGGACGCCAGCCGGTTTGAGCGGGAGATCAAACCGAACACGCGCATGGTGTGGATCGAGACGCCGAGTAATCCGCTCCTGAAGTTGATCGATCTGGAAGCGATCGCGAAAATTGCGCGCGAGAAAAACATCATCTCCGTATCCGACAACACGTTTGCCAGCCCGTGGATTCAACGTCCGATCGAGTTCGGCTTCGACCTGGTGATTCATTCTGCCACAAAATATTTGAACGGACATTCGGACATGGTCGGCGGCGTCATCGTCGTCGGTGAAAACAAGGAGCTCGGCGACAAGATTGCGTTTCTGCAAAACGCGGTCGGCGCAATCGCGGGACCGTTCGACAGCTTCCTGGTGATGCGCAGCTTAAAAACTCTAGCGCTTCGCATGGAGCGTCATTGCGCTAATGCGCTCGAGATCGCGCGCTGGCTGGAAGAACAGCCGCAGGTCAAATCAGTCAGTTACCCTGGACTCAGGTCGCATGCGCAACATGATCTCGCGCGCACGCAAATGCGCGGCTTTGGCGGGATGGTTGCGATCGTGTTGAAAACCGATCTCGCCGGCACGCGCCGTTTTCTCGAGAACACGCACTTGTTCTCGCTCGCGGAAAGTTTGGGCGGCGTCGAAAGTCTCGTCAATCACCCCGCGCTCATGACCCACGCGTCGGTGCCGAAGGAGCAGCGCGAGGCGCTTGGTGTCACTGATTCGCTAGTTAGGCTCTCCGTCGGCGTGGAAGACGTGCGGGACTTAATCGACGATCTGCAATTCGCATTCGCAGCGATTTAAATGTGGAGGGCGGCTGTGCCAGCCGCTGAATCTGGCGTTTCACAGAAACGCTCTACAATTTCTCGGCATTTGATCTAACTTTTCCACAAAATGGGCAACACCTTTGGCCAACTTTTCCGCGTCACGACCTTTGGCGAATCACACGGCGGCGGAATCGGCGTCGTGATCGATGGTTGCCCGCCGAAGATCGACATCTCCGACGCGGACATTCAGTACGCGCTGGATCGACGACGTCCCGGCCAAAGCGAAATTACAACGCAACGGAAAGAAGAAGATCGTTGCGAAATTCTCTCGGGCATTTTCGAAGGTAAAACATTGGGAACGCCGATTTCGATTCTGGTCCGCAACCGGGATGCGCGGGCGGAAGATTATGTCGATGTTGCAAAACAATTTCGCCCGTCCCACGCGGATTTCACTTATGAGGCGAAGTACGGCGTACGCGATTGGCGCGGCGGTGGGCGCGCTTCGGCGCGCGAAACGATTGGCCGCGTCGCGGCCGGCACGATCGCGAGAAAAGTTCTGCGCGCATTTTATCCGAAGATCGACATCGTCGCTTACGTGATACAGATCCATGGAATCGTTGGGAAGATCGACAAGTCGAAAGTGAAAACGAAAGATGTCGATGCGAACATTGTTCGTTGTCCAGACGCGGCGGCGGCGAAGAAAATGATCTCGCTCATTAAGAAAGTTCGCGCGGAAGGCGACTCGTTAGGCGGCGTAATTGAATGCGTCGTGCGAAATGCGCCGACTGGTTTAGGCGAGCCGGTGTTTGACAAACTCGAAGCCGATTTGGCGAAGGCGATGCTGAGTTTACCGGCCACGAAAGGTTTTGAAATCGGTTCGGGCTTTTCGTCGACGCGAATGCGCGGCTCGGAACACAACGATCCATTTGAAATGCGCAGCGGCAAAATTCGGACATCGACAAATTATTCTGGCGGTGTGCAGGGCGGCATTAGCAACGGCGAAGACATTTATTTCCGGGTCGCCTTTAAGCCAACTGCGACAATTGCGCGCGAGCAGCAAACCGTTACTGCGTCGCATGAGCAGACGATGCTCACCGCGCGCGGCCGCCATGATCCATGTGTGCTGCCGCGAGCCGTGCCGATAGTGGAAGCGATGACCGCGCTGGTACTGTGCGATCATGCATTGTGCCAACGCGCGCTTAGCTGGTCCAAAGAATGAGACCGGAACTGCAAGCCGCGGCCGGTTCGCCGGTTTGGCAGGTGGTCTTCATTTCACTCGCTGCCGTTTTGATTCTGTTCGAAGTGCTCCGCGGTTGGAGACGCGGGCTCGCGCGCCAGTTGGCGCGCCTCGGCGCGTTAATGGCCGCTTATTTCACCGCGTTTTTCGGTGGCAAGATGATCGTGCCGATTGCACGGCCATTGATCAAAATGCCCGACATTGCGTTATCGATCATCGGCGGGGCGCTTCTCGCGATTTTGGTTTACACGATCATCACCACTCTCGGCTGCATGCTTTTCAGGCGGACCATCCAACACGACTCCGCGGTCGTCCGGTTCGTTTATGGATCGACCGGCGCGATACTGGGGTTTTTCTTCGGTGCGTTTCTGGTGTGGCTGATTGTCGTCGGTGTGCGCTCGTTAGGCGCGGTGGCCGATGCGCAAGTAGCCAGTTCGAAAACGGCTTCGGCGAGTGCGCAGCCGACGAACTTGCGTGCCGTTGATATCCGGCATCGTTCTTTGCCGAAGCCGAGCGAGGAAACGCCGAATTTGATGGCGTCGCTGGCGAAGTTGAAGAATTCGCTTGAACTTGGGGCGGTCGGTGACGTTGTCAAAAAAGCGGATGTCGTTCCGACGAAAACTTATGAGACGCTCGGTAAAGCCGGGAAAGTCTTTTCGGACCCTGAAAGCGCGCAAAAGTTCCTGACGTTTCCCGGCGCGCGCGAACTGAGCGAGCAGCCCAAGATTGTCGCACTGCGGGACGATCCGGAGATTTCCGAAATGATCGCGCAAGGGCGGTTTGTCGATCTTTTACAAAACGATAGGGTCCTGAGCGCCGCGAATGATCCGGCGCTCATCGAGCAGATCAAGAAATTCGATCTAAATGCCGCGCTCGATTACGCGCTGCCAAAATAGGAATCTCAGTGGATGGATTACATCACCACCATTGGCCTGGAAGTGCATGTGCAGCTGAAGACGCGCTCGAAAATGTTCTGCGCGTGCCCGGTGGAATTTGGCGCTGAGCCGAACACGCACACCTGTCCAGTGTGCCTGGGCTTGCCCGGCGCATTGCCGGTGATGAATCACGAAGGGCTGCGCATGGCTGTGCTCACTGGGCTGATGCTCGGCTGCGACATGGCGCCGATCTGCAAGTTCGATCGGAAAAACTATTTCTATCCGGACATGCCGAAGAATTACCAAATTTCGCAATTCGATATGCCGCTGTGCACGAACGGCAGCGTTCCATTGCACGATATGGCCTACCCAAAAGATGCGCAGAAAAGTATCGTGGCGCCGGATAAGCAAGTGCATCTCGTTCGGATCCATTTGGAGGAAGACGTAGCCAAAAGTTTCCATTTCGAAACGAGCACAGGAATCGATTTCAATCGTGCGGGCACGCCGCTCATGGAAATCGTTACGCAACCGGAAATCAATTCGCCGGAGGAAGCGTTCGCGTTTCTCACTTCGCTCAAGCAAATTCTGATTTACGGCGCGGTCAGCGATGCCGATATGGAGAAAGGTCAACTTCGTTGCGACTGCAACGTTTCCGTTCGCCCCGAATCACAGAAAGAGCTTGGCGCCAAGATCGAGATCAAGAACATGAACTCGATCAGCGGTGTGCGACGCGCGCTGACTTACGAAATTCAGCGGCAAATCGATGCGCTCGAGCGCGGCGAAAAACTCGAGCAGGAAACGCGTGGTTGGGACGACGTTGCGGGCGAAACATTTCTCATGCGCACAAAAGAATCGGCGCATGATTATCGTTATTTTCCCGATCCCGATCTCGTGCCGGTGAAAAGCGAAGTGTTGCTCGCGGATGCGCGTGCGCGCGTGCCCGAAATGCCGAAGGGGAAGCGCGCTCGTTTCGTTGAGCAATATCAAGTAAGTTCATATGACGCGGGCGTTTTGGCGAACGATCTCGATCTGGCGCGCTATTTCGAAGCGGCCGCCAAGGGCGCGAAGAAACCGAAGAACGTCGCGAACTGGATTCTCAACGATTTGCAAAGCGCGCTCAACACGGCGGGCAAAACGATCAATGATTGCCCGATTCCACCAGAAGCGCTCGATGAGTTGGTCAATCTAATCGACAGCGGAAAGATCAGCGGCAAACAGGCCAAGGAAGTTTTTGCGGAAATGTTTGCGAGCGGCAAAGGCGCGGCTGCGATTGTGAAGGAAAAAGGAATCGAGCAATTGAGCGACGCGAGTGCGATTGAAGCGCTCTGCGATCAGGTCATCGCTGCGAATCCCAAACCGGCCGCTGATTTCACGGCGGGCAACGCGGCGTCGCTCAATTTTCTCAAAGGCCAGGTCATGAAATTGTCGAAAGGAAAAGCGAATCCGCAGCTCGCGGGGGAAATTTTGGAGCGAAAGCTAAAGACTTGAAGAGAACGTCCAACGCTCAACGCCCAACGTTCAACGCTCAATTCAGAGATTGTAGGGCAACTGCTCCGGTTGCCATCGTATGAACCAGCAGGCGGTGCGCTGCCCTGCAATCGCGTGCCGTGAAAATTTTAATCGCTCCCGATAAATTCAAAGGCTCGCTCAGCGCGCGGGAAGTTGCGGAATACATCGCGAAAGGTCTTCGTGACGTCTTGCCGGAGGCGACGATCAACATCGTACCGATGGCGGACGGCGGGGAAGGGACGGCCGAAGTTATTTGTGACGCGCTCGGTGGTTCCTGGGTGAATTGTGCGGCGCACGATCCGATCGGCCGCGAAATCGACGCGCGCTATGGCTGGATCCAGAAGCGCAAGCTCGCAGTGATGGAAATGAACGAAGCCGCGGGAATGCGGCGGCTTTCTGAAAGTGAACGCGATCCACTTCGCGCGAACACGTTCGGCGTCGGTGAAATGATTCTCGATGCGTCGCGTCGCGGCGCGCAGAAAATGATCATCGGGCTCGGCGGCAGCGCAACAAACGACGGCGGATTTGGAATGGCCGGTGCACTTGGGTTTTGGTTTTTTAATGACCGGGGACAAGAAATCGAAAAGGTTGTCGATCTTGTTGAGCTTCAGCGAATCAAGCGAAAGCAAGCCCTCAATCTTCCGCGCATTATCGCAGCAGCTGACGTGCGTAATCCATTGCTTGGCGAAAACGGCGCGACGCGAGTGTTCGGCCCGCAAAAGGGCGCGACGGCGGACAAGATCGACATCTTGGAGCGCGCATTAACTAAACTCGCTGACGTTGTTTCAAAAGATCCGAAAGTGAGCTACCGGGACGAACCGGGCGCGGGCGCGGCCGGTGGACTGGGATTCGGCCTCATGAGTTTTTGCGGGGCAGCTATTAGACCGGGTTTTGATGTGGTTGCGGAATCGGTCGGACTCGAATCAAAAATGAAAGATGTTGATGTTGTGATTACGGGCGAGGGCAGTTTGGATCGACAAACGCTGGAAGGAAAAACACCGGCGGGAGTCGCGGGGCTTGCGCGCAAACTTGGCAAACGGATTTTCGCCATTGTGGGACGCGCGAGCGAAGATCGACAAGTGCGAGAACTTTTCGATGAAGTTTACGTTCTCGCGCAACCGGGAATGAGTGAGAAAGAAAATATTGCGCGGGCAGCGGAGCTGTTGCGGGAACGCGCGAGAGAATTGGCGGAAAGTTTGTAGCGGCGGTCTATGACCGTCGGACGAATGATGCGACGCTCATAGAGCGCCTCTAAAGAGTTTTATAAAATTCGCGGAAATGTTTCGCAGTGTCGACGTAGCTCCACGCCCATCGCGCGATGTCGTTTTGTTCGTCGAGACTGAGTGGTCGCCGAATTTTCGCGGGCGAGCCGAGGACGAGTGAGCCGGGTGGAATTTTCGTGCCGAGCGTGATGAGGGCATTTGCGCCGATGATAGAGCGTGCGCCGATTTCGACACCATCGAGAATGATCGCGCCCATGCCAACGAGCACTTCGTTGTCAACGTTACACGCATGCACGATCGCGCTGTGGCCGACGGTGACGAGCTCGCCGACGGTCGTCGGATAATCGGTGTCGAGATGAACGACGGCGTTGTCTTGAATGTTTGAACGCGGGCCGATGACAATGCGGTTGATGTCGCCGCGCAAGACAGCGCCGCACCACACACTCGATTCTTCTTCGAGC
>Ga0209161_10004622_pt1 | contig 10920 bp, 13 predicted proteins | sample GraSoiAngelo_155_FD_186169 | JGI IMG/M metagenome (GOLD analysis project Ga0209161, IMG submission 186169) | Grasslands soil microbial communities from the Angelo Coastal Reserve, California, USA - 14_1009_13_30cm (SPAdes) (version 2) | ecosystem: Environmental > Terrestrial > Soil > Grasslands...
AAGTGATCGCAGAAAAGACGCCGTCGCGCCACATTGCTGGTAATGGCCGCCACGACTACTTCCTGCCGCGCCCGGTGGTAGGCGGCAGAACTGATCACGACGGCTGGGCGAACTTTCTTCCCCGACTCATCGGAAAACACGAACCCCACCAAGACGACGTCGCCCCGGCTACACGCGGTCATACTGCGAATCTCGCGGGTTGTCCCAGAGTGCCGCAAGCACGGGGTCCGCCTTTGCGGTCAAGGCGAGCATGCCCTCGCTCTCATCCCCGAGGTCTTCGCGCAACCGCTCCTCGATCGCCTCCAGGATATACTGCCGGACCGTGAGGTCTCGCTTCGCAGCGGCAAGTCGGAGGCGACGCCGCACTTCCGGCCGTACATCGAGGCTGATCCGCGGCCGTTTCGGCGATGACTCCATTGGTCGTGGCATCTGCTTTCCCCCTTCGCGACGAGGGTGACACAGAAGTGCCATGGTGTCAATGACGCCAAGGAGCATCGGGAGGTCGCCTCATGAAAATCATATCGTCGGCAACGGGAAGGCCGGCGGCCGCTCACCCCCCGGTTCTCCTTGACGAGTAAAGACAGAGTGTCCTTACACTAGCGCTCGTGAAGCTGCTGAACGTCCGCTTGGCTCCGGAGGATGCGCGCATGGCGGCACGGCTGCGGCAAGCGAGTATCCAGATCTCCCGCCTCGTGCGCGAGGCGATCCACGCCGCGGACGCGCGACACGCGACCGCCCGCGCGTCGCACAGGCGACCCCGCGAGATCATGGCGGACATCTATCGCGAGAATCCGGATCTTCCTGACCTCCTGCACGCGACGCGGGATCTCAGGAATCGTGCAAGCGTTCGCCGCGTGATACGGCGACGGCTGCGGCCGCGGCGCTCGTGATCCTGCTCGACACGGCACCGGTCGTCGCCCACTGCGACTCGCGCGACACGCTCAACCCGCAGAGCCCTCCGCGACCTAGACCGGCTCGCCCGGGAGCCGGTCGTCCTGTGTGCACCGGTGCTAGCGGAGGCCTGTTTCCTGCTGCCCCACGGTGGACAGCACGGGCGTCTGCGCCTGTTCCTCGCCGAGTTCTCGGTCGCGGCCTACCGGAGTGAGGATGAATCCCAGCTTTGGCTCGAGGTCTTTGATCGGCTGATTCGCGACGAGGAACACGATCCTAACTGGGCCGACGGTTATCTCGCGGTCGTCTCCGGACGAGCGAGAGGACCGCGGGTGTGGACCTATGACCGCGAGTTCCGGACGACATGGCGGCGGCCGGACGGCACCCGGGTACCGCTCGCGGTGAGCTGAGAAGCCTGCCCAGTCTCCCTCGTGGAGTGAGCTCGGCCTCTGATCCCACGGGAGGTACCAGCGGTCAGGCGCGAAAGCACCCCCCTTGGGAGTCGGCCGGACGCCCGGGTCGACCGGCCGCTTCAGCGGCTCGCGGGGCGGAAGATCGGACCGCGCAATTCGTCGATCGAGGCCAGGGTGACGGGCTGCCCGGCCGAGAGCCCCGCGGGGTCACCCTCGAGGCGCGCCGTGAGCCGCGGGCCCTCCACGAGCTCGAGGAGGCCGACCGTGTACGGCGCCTCGGCCTCGTAGCGCGCGGGTGCCACACGGATCACCGTCCACGAGACGAGCCGGCCGCGCCCCGAGAGGGTGACGTCGCTGCCGTCGGCGGCGCCGCACGCGGGGCAGGCGCGTCCCCGATCGAGCGAGAGCGTGCCGCAGCCGGCGCAGCGACGGGCCGGGAGCGTCAGAGCCTCCCGAGGATCGTCACCGTGCTGACGACGCCGGTCCCGCCGAGGTTGTGGGCGAGGGCGACCTCGGCGTGCCGCACCTGGTTCGCGGCCTCGCCGCGGAGCTGCCGCACCAGCTCATAAACCTGGGCGCAGCCGGTCGCGCCGACCGGGTGGCCCTTGGCGATGAGGCCCCCCGAGGGGTTGACGGCGACCCTGCCGTCGAGGCCTGTCCATCCCTCCTCGACGGCCGGCCCGCCCTTGCCCTTCGGGACGAAGCCCAGGTCCTCGGTGGCGATGATCTCGGCGATCGTGAAGCAGTCGTGAACCTCGGCCACCTGGACCTCGGCGGGGGTGACGCGCGCCATCGCGTACGCCTCACGCGCGGCACGCACGGTCGCCGGGAACGACGTGAGGTCCGTCGTCTCCCAGAGTGTTGCCGGCCCCGTGGCGTGCCCGCTGCCGAGCACCCGGACGGGCGCGCGGTGAAAGTCACGGCCGCGGTCGGCGGGGCAGAGCACGAGGGCGGCGGCGCCGTCGGAGATGGGAGGGCAGTCGAAGAGGCGGAGGGGGTCGGCGATCAGCCGGGAGCCGAGGACCTCGTCGAGGGTCACCCGCTTCCGGAACTGGGCCTTCGGGTTGGCCGCGCCGAGCCCGTGGTTCTTGACCGAGACGAGGCCGACCTGCGGGCGCGTCGTCCCGTGGCGCGCCATGTGCTCGCGCATGATGATGCCGAACGCGCCCGGAAAGGTGAGACCCGTGCGCATCTCGCGCTCCTCGTCGCCCGCCGTGGCGAGGGCGGCGGTCACCTCGGGGGTCGGCGACGCGGTCATCTTCTCAGCACCCGCGACCAGGACGAAGTCGTAGAGGCCGAGCGCGATGGCGAGGACGCCGTGGCGGAGCGCGATGCCCCCCGAGGCGCAGGCGCCCTCCACCTTCGTGGCCGGGATGCCCCCCAACCCGAGCCGGCCGGCCAGGAGGGCGGCCAGCGCGCCCTGGCTCGCGAGCCGCTCGCCGACGAAGTTGCCGACGTAGAGCGCCTGGATCTGCCCGCGCGGGACGCGCGAGTCGGCGAGGGCCTCGCGGCACGCGGCGACGGCGAGCTCGACGAGCCCCGTGCCCTCCACCCGACCGAACGGGGTGGAGCCGACGCCGACGATCGCCACCTCTCGCATGGACGGCCCCCTCCCCTTCTAGTCTACCCCCGTCAGGGCTCGGGAGGGCCGGACGGCCGGGGGCCGGCCCCGGACGCCCCTGCCCCCGGCGCGCCGAGCCGCCCGCCGGGCGCGCCGGCCCCGGGCCCGGTCAGGAGCCGTCGCACGTCCTCGGCGTAGCGGACCTCCGAGTCGTCCTGGGGCCGGTAGCCCAGCACGCGGCGAGCGCTCTCGAGCGACCAAAAGGCCCGGGTGTTGTCGCTGACACCGTAGACCACGAGCCAGGGGACACCGTGCTCGTTCTCGATGCGCGGCGTCTCGATGCTCCGGCGGAAGAGCTGACGGAGGTCGCGCTCGCTCACCCACGCCCCGAGGTCGCGCTTGAAGTTGGCGAGGCCGGACCCGCCGGGCCCCACATGCTGCTCCCGGAGGGCGCCCTCGTAGTGCGCGCCCGACACGTCGCGGGGCGCGCCGATCCGCACCTGCACGACTTCGAGCTTGCGGCCGAAGGTGCCACAGGCGTAGACGAAGCCCAGGAGCTCGTAGCTCGCCTTGGCCCAGCCGTAGAAGTTGTCGGACAGCGGCAGGTCGGCGGGGGAGACCAGCTCGCGCCCGCGGGCGTGCACCAGCGCGTGCTCGTACCAGTCGGCCGCGTGATTCGAGCTCGCCGCGACCACCCGTCGCACGCCGGCGTCGTAGGCGGCGCGGTAGACGTTCTGGGCCATCCGGACGTTGGCGAACTCGGTCTCGAACCGGTCGACCTGCGGCACGTCGCGGTCCCCGCCGTCGTGCCCGGGAGGCCGGTAGCCGAGGTGCACGACGGCGTCGACGCCGGCAAAGAGGCGCTGGTAGCGCGTCCGGTCCGGATCGGTCAGGTCCGCCACCACGACCCCGGGCACCCGGCGGCCGCCGCGGTCGGTATCCGTGACGTCCACGAGCCGGAGGTCGAACTCGCGCCGGAACTCGTCGAGCAGCTGGCCCGCGATGTAGCCGCTCGCCCCCGTCATGAGGACCGCGCGCCTGCCCGCCACGCCCGCGCTCGCCCGGGCCGACGCGCGCTCAGGCCCGGCCGGCGGCCTGGCGGCCGCGGCGGGAGACCGCATCGATGGTGACGGCCGCCAAGAGCACTCCGCCCGTGATCATGAACTTGACCGACGACGCGAGCGCCAGGAGGTCCATCCCGTTCGAGATGGAGCCGATCACGAGCGCGCCGAGCAGCGCCGACCAGATGGTGCCCCGCCCGCCGAAGAGGCTCGTGCCCCCGATCACCGCCGCCGCGATCGCGTTGAGCACGACGTCGCCGCTGCCCGAGGACTGGTTCACGGCGAGCAGGCGGGAGGCGGCCAGGATCCCGCCGCAGGCGGCGAGGGTCGCGGACAGCGTGAACACCAGGACGCGCACCCGGTCGACCGCGATGCCGGCGCGCCGGGCCGCCTCCGCGTTGCCGCCGACGGCGAAGACGTGTCGGCCCCAGCGCGTCCGCGTGGTCACGGCGTCGAAGACGACGACGAAGCCCAGCAGAATCAGCATCGCCAGCGGCACGCCGCGGCCGGCGTCGAGGACGGCGATGGCGAGGAGGATCCCGCCGCCGACCAGGACGATCCGGGCGACGAGCCCGCCCGTCGTGCCGACGCCGAGCCCGGCGGCCGCGCGCCGGCGGCGCGCCCGGGAGAGGCTCGCGAGGAAGACCAGGACCGCGACGATCCCGACGAGCCAGCCCAGACGCGGGCCCAGGAAGATGCCGGCCAGGTTCGTGATCGCGGGGTCGGTGAGGTTGACCGTGCCCGTGTCGCCGAGCACCCAGAGCAGCAGGCCCTGCCAGCCGAGGAGACCCGCCAGGGTGACCACGAACGAGGGGACGCGGAAGCGCGTGATCCAGACGCCCTGGAGGAGCCCGATGCCCGCGCCGGCGAGGACGCCGACGCCGACGGCCAGGGCGCCGGGCAGGCCCGCCTTGACATTGAGCACGGCCATGACCGCGGCGCAGAGCCCGCTCACGGCGCCGACCGACAGGTCGATCTCGCCCAGCAGCAAGACCAGCACCACGCCGACGGAGATCGTGCCCATGGCGGCGATCTGGAGGACCAGGTTGGTGAGGTTGCGCGGGGTGAGGAAGTTGCCGTTCAGCGACTGGAAGACGATGGCGATCAGGATCAGCGCGGCGACGACCGGCAGCGAGCCGATCTCGCCCTGGGAGACGCGGCGCCCGAACCCCTCGAGGGTCCCGGCGAGCCCCGGCCGGTCGGCGATCAGCCGGGGGTCGCCGGCGATGGTGCTCACGCGGCGCCGGCGGGCGCCGGCGTCCCGAACTCGGCACCGGTGATCGCGGCCACGATCTGCTCGCGGCTGGCCGCGCGGGCGTCGAAGTTGCCGGCGCGCCGCCCGAGGCGCAGGACCACGATGCGGTCGCAGACCTCGAAGACGTCGGCCAGGTTGTGGCTGATCACGACCACGCCGAGGCCCTGGGCGCGCAGGCGCTTGATCAGGTCCAGGACCTGGCGCGTCTGCGCCACCCCGAGCGCGGCCGTGGGCTCGTCGAGCAGCACGACCTTGCTGTTCCACATGACGGACCGGGCGACCGCGACCGACTGCCGTTGCCCGCCCGACAGGGAGGCGACCGGCGTGCGCACGTTCGGGATCTGGACGGAGAGGTCGCGGAGCACCTGGATCGCCCGCTGCTCCATGGTGACCTCGTCGAGCGCCGCCGCGACGCCGGGGAGGACCGGCCGCACCACCTCGCGGCCCAGGAAGAGGTTGGCCACCACGTCCAGGTTGTCGCAGAGGGCGAGGTCTTGGTAGACGGTCGAGATCCCGAGCCGCGCGGTGTCGTTCGGCCCGCCGATCGTCACCCCGCGCCCTTCGAAGCGGAATTCCCCCGAGTCGGTCGCGTAGATCCCCGCGACGGCCTTGATCAGGCTCGACTTGCCGGCGCCGTTGTCGCCGACGAGCCCGACCACCTCGCCCGCGTACACCTCGAAGTCGACGTCGTAGAGCGCCTGGACGGCGCCGAACCGCTTGCGGATCCCGCGGAGCTCGAGGAGCGGCGCCCGGTCGGGGGGGGCCATCGGCGCCTCACAGGAGGCCGGCGGCCTTGCAGGCTCCCGCGTACGCCTGGGTACAGATCTGCTCCGCGGTCCAGAAGCCGTCCTTGATCACGGTGGCCTTGACGTTGGCCGCCGTGACCGCGACGGGATCGAGCAGGATCGACGCCACGTCCCGCTTGCCGTTGTTGACGACCTTGCCCCGGGTCATGTCGGCGGGCACCGGCTTGCCCTCGAGGAGGAGGATGGCGAGCTCGGCGGCCGTCTCGGCCTCGGGCTTGATGGCCTTGTAGACCGTCATGTACTGCTCGCCCGTGAGGATGCGCTGAATGGCGGCCTGCTCGGCGTCCTGGCCGGTCACGGGCGGGAGCGGCTTGACGCCGGCGCCCTTCATGGCGGCGATCGCGCCGCCGGCCGTGCCGTCGTTGGCCGCGTACACGCCGTCGAGCCGCGTCTTGCCGAGCGCCGTCAGCGCCTGTGCCATCTCGTCCTGGGCCTTGTCGGGACTCCAGTCCGGCGTGTCGTACTCCTTCGCGATCGTGACCTTGCCGTCGAGGACGCTGTGGGCGCCGGCCTTGAAGAGCTTGGCGTTGTTGTCGGTCGGTGCCCCGTTGATCATCACGATCGTCGGGTCCTTCTTGCCCCCCAGCGCCGCGAGCAGCGCCTCCCCCTGCAGCTTGCCGACCCGCTCGTTGTCGAACGAGATGTAGTAATCGACCGCGTCCGTGTTGACGATCAGGCGGTCGTAGGAGACCACGGGCACTTTCTGGGCCTTCGCCTTGTCGGCGATGGCCGCGGCGGCGGCGCCGTCGACGGCGTCGAGGACGAGCACGCGGGCGCCGTTGGTCAGCGCCGCCTCGGCCTGCGACTGCTGCTTCGTCGCGTCCTGGTCGGCGTTGCTATAGATGATCTCGCAGCTGGTACAGAGCTCCTTGATCCTCCGCTCGAAGAGCGGCCGGTCCTGGGTCTCGTAGCGCGCGGTCTTCGACTCCGGCAAGAGGAGCGCCACGACCTTCTTGCCCCCTCCCTGCTGACAGCCCACCAGGCCCAGCGCGACGACCACCAGCAGCTCGACTCCCCGCCTCATCCCGCGCGTCTTCACGGCTCCTCCTCCTGTTCGCCCTGCGGTCGGATCCAGACCCCCCGTTTCGACCGGCTGAGCGTAGACAGGGTTGCGCAGGGTCGTCAAGGCCCTATCTTAGGGATCCTAATCCGGGGTGGCCCCGGCGGGAGAGGGGGCCGATCTCGAGCCAGCGCTCGGCGGCTGGCAGAAGGGGGTGTCGCATGGCGGCGATTTTGAACGCGGGGGCGAGTATCTTCGACAAGGCGCTCGACGACTTCCTGAAGGAGGCGCTCACGATCTTCGAGGACCGCTTGCGCCGCGACGGCTCCGCCGACGACACCGTCGGGGTCCGGGAGCTGGGGGCGCGGCAATTTGTCGACTTTCTGTTCGGGAGGTTTCAGCCGGGGTCGGGAGGGGGCGCGCGGCGGGGCAAGCGTTCCTGAGCGGCCCTCACGGCGCGCCCGGGGCCCCGGCGTGGCGCGGATCCCGGACGCGCCCGACGAGGAGCCCGAGGGCGATCAGTCCGAACAGCGTCGCGGCGGCGAAGGTCGCGCCGAAGCCAAGCCCGTCGGCGGCCACCCCGGCCAGGAGGGGCGCCGCGAACGCTGCCGGCGCCAGGAAGGTATTGCCGAGGCCGACGTAAGTCGGCCGCAGCTCGACGGTGGGCGCGAACTCGAGCAGCACGGGGAGCCACGAGACGTTGACGGCGGCGACCTGCACCCCGTACAGGACGAAGACCGCCAGGAAGGTCCGGAGGGAGGGCGCCAGGAGCGCGAGGACGTTCGCCAGGACTGACGCCGCGACGCCCGCGATGATGGCGAGGCGGTGGCCGGCCCGATCGGCGAGCCACCCGAGGGCGACGTTGCCCGCGGTCTGGCCCAGGAGCAGCACCGTCGTGAATACCCCCACCTCCCACGCCGGCGCCGCCCACGCGCGGAGCGCGTAGACCGTGTAGAAGCCGCTCGCCATCGCGCCGAAGGCGGCCAGGCCGCGGGCGAGCAGGAACCAGGCGAGGTTCGGCTCCTCCCGGAGGAGGCCGGGGACCTGCCGGAGGTGGGCGGCGAGCGGCACGGCGGCGGCGGGCGGGGCCGCCGGGGGCTCCCGCGTGGCCGCCAGTGCGGCGAACGAGAGCGCCATGAAGAGCGCGCCGCCGAGGAAGCAGACGCCGTAGCCGGCCGGGGCCGGGACCGTCGCGAGGATGTAGGTCGTCGCCAGACCGCCGCCGAGGCCGCCGACGCTCCCGAGGACGCTCGCCGCCGCGAAGAACCGGCCGCGGAGCCGCGTGGGGATGCTGCGGCCGACGACGTCGAGCCAGGCCGGCATCAGCGCGCCGCCGACGGTCGTCAGGAGAAGCAGCATGAGGAGCACGAGAGCCTGGGCGAGCGCCGGCGCCCGCGCCGCGAGGAAGAAGGCGACGAGCGCCAACCCGAGCATCGGCAGGCGCTCCCAGACCGTGTAGCGGAGGACGAACGGGAGCTTCCGCGGCAGCGCCTGCGTGTGGCCCGCGACGAAGAGCGAGGGGAGGAACCACCCGGCCGTCATGACCGCGGGGATGGCGCCGACGACCACGTTGGGGGCGCCGAGGGAGGCGACGAACGCGGGCAGGACCGTGGACTGCGATCCGAACGACAGACCGACCAGAAAGAGCCCGAGGTCGGCGCCGAGCGTCACGAGGTTCCGGCGGAGGTGGGGGACCGCGAGCAGGTCGCCGTCGGGGGCCGCCGGCGCCGGCAGCCCGAGTCGGGCGACCGTCACACGCCCCGGCCGCTGCCGGTCCGATCGCCGTCCTGCGGCTCGCGCTGCGGGGGCGTGCCGCGGGCCTTCGTCGGCCGCCCGGTGAGGCGGACGAAGGACCCGACGGTCCGACCATCGCCGCGGATCGTCGCAGGGTGCTCGTCGAGCTCCCGGCCGTCGATCCGGATCCTGGCGCCGTCCGGCCCGTGCGGGTGCTCGCGCGGGTGGAGCCGCGCGCTCAGCGGCACCAGGCGGGACGCTCGGGGGGGCGCCGGGCGGCGCGGGTCAGCCGGCGGCCGACCGGCACCCGGTCTCCCCGGTCTCGCCGGCCGGCCCAAGACGGTTGACGCATCGGCGCCGTGCCCCCAGAATGGCGGGGCCGTCGCTGACGGCGATCGAGACGGCGGCCGGCTCCATGGTGGATCGAATGCTAGCACAGCGCCGGCGTCGGGAGAGGCGGGCCCCAGTGAGCGTGCTCCGCATCACGAACGTCAAGGTCCTCGACGGCAGCGGCGGGCTGCCGTTTCTGGGCGAGGTGCTGGTCGAGGGCAACCGGATCGCCGCCGTCGCTCGTCCCGGGGGGACCCCGCTCCGCGACGGCGCCGGGGTGCTCGACGGCAGCGGCGCGACGCTGATGCCGGGCCTGACCGAGCCCCACGCCCACGCGACCTTCCCGGACGCCGCGTCGATCGACGACTTCACGGGCCTTCCCCCCGAGGAACACACGCTCGTGTCCATGCACAATGCGCGGACGTTCCTCGAGTGCGGCTACACGAGCTGCCTCTCGGCCGCCTCGGCCAAGCCGCGGCTCGACGTCGCGATCCGCAACGAGATCGACGCGGGCCGGATTCCCGGGCCCCGGTACCTCGCCAACGGCCCGGAGATCACCGTGACCGGGGGCCTCGGCGACACGAACAAGCTGCACCTGCCCTATCATCCGAGCCCGACCTTCAGCTGCGTGGCGGACGGTCCGGACGAAGTGCGCCGGCTCTGCCGCCTGCTCGTCCGGGAGGGCGTCGACCTCCTGAAGCTCAACATCTCCGGCGACGAGTTCACGCCCTCCGCCCGGGCCGAGGCGACCGTGATGACCGACGCCGAGGTGGCGGCCTGCGTCGAGGTCGCGGCCTCCCGCGGGCTCCGCGTCTGCGCCCACGCCCGGAGCGCGGAATCGGTCAAGATGTGCGTGCGGCACGGGATCGAGATCATCTACCACGCGAACTACTCGGACGAAGAGGCGCTCGACCTCCTCGAAGCCGGCCGCGACCGCTTCTTCGTCGTCCCCGCGATCGGGCCCACCTGGAACCTCTGCCACGGCACGGGCAGCCCCTGGGGCCTCACGCCGGAGGTGGTGAGGGCGCGCGGGCTCGAGCGCGAGCTCGAGGTGTCCGTCGATACCATCGGCCGGATGCGCAAGCGCGGCATCCGCGTGCTACCGGGCGGGGACTACGGCTTTGCCTGGAACCCGCACGGCACCTACGCGCGGGACCTCGGGCACTTCGTCGACCTGCTCGGCTTCTCGCCGATGGAGACGCTCGTGGCGGCGACCCGGCACGGCGCCGAGATCATGGGGCGGGCGGACGACCTTGGCCAGGTCAAGCCGGGTTACTGCGCGGACCTCCTCCTCGTCCAGGGCGACCCCCTCGACGACATCCGGATCCTGGAGGACCGGGCCCGAATCCTGATGATCATGAAGGACGGCCGGCTCCACAAGGCGCCGGGCGGGGCGCCGCCGAGTCGTCAGTAGCGCGTCGGGCCCGGCCGCGAGTCGCCCGTGCGACTGGCCCCCGACGGCGCAGCGCCGACGGCCAGGCCGGGCTCCTCCGCCCCCGGCGGCTCGTACGTACCGAAGTAGTCGATGTGGCGATCGATGGCCCGCGGATGGTCCGTCTTGATCAGGTCATGGCAGGCCGCCCGGTCGCGGATCCAGCGGCGACCGAGGCCGCCACGGGCCGGGCCGGGTCCGGCGACCAGGCTCGGGCCGACGGTGGGGCAGTCCCCGAGTGCTTTGGTCACAGCATCCCTCCCCTTCGCGGCGGTCGAGCGGGAGTCCCCTCGTCCGAGGGCTCACCGACACCGCCCAACGCGTCTCTGGACCCATACGCTAGCCGCCGAGCCAGACGGACAGAATCAGGTGAATAGCCGGATCGGGTTGGGGAAAGTCCCTGAGCTCTCGACACGGCGGGTCGGGCACTCGGGGTC
>Ga0209161_10004624_pt1 | contig 10920 bp, 11 predicted proteins | sample GraSoiAngelo_155_FD_186169 | JGI IMG/M metagenome (GOLD analysis project Ga0209161, IMG submission 186169) | Grasslands soil microbial communities from the Angelo Coastal Reserve, California, USA - 14_1009_13_30cm (SPAdes) (version 2) | ecosystem: Environmental > Terrestrial > Soil > Grasslands...
ACTCGCGAACGAGGCGCTCAAGTGCCCGCCTGAGCGGCTGTTTCAGGGGCCCATCGCCGACGCGTTGACGCACATCGGCCAGATTGCCATTCTGCGCCGGATGGCTGGCTTGCCCGTGCGCGGCGAAAATTATTTCGCCGCGGACATCGTCGCCGGGCGGGTAGGAACGGAGCAGGCGGCGGCGAAGAGGGAATTCGATTGAGAACGAAATTTCAAATTTCGAATTTCAAATGAAAAATGAAGAATCCATATTTTTCATTTTTAAGTTTTCATTCGAAATTCGAACTTTCCTGCACTGTTAAAACTCTCTCAGTGGGGCGTTGAGCAAGCCAGTCCAAAACGAGAATTCGATTAGCACCGCTTGTCATCCCGACCCTGAGCGAAGCGAAGGGGAGGGACCTGGGCGGGTGGGTGGTGCGAAAAATGTACGTGGTCGCACCACCCGCGCACACCGATCCCTCGCTACGCTCGGGATGACATCTCGCCTGTTACACTTCAATTCGATTGAGAACGAAATTTCAAATTTCGAATTTCAAATGAAAAATGAAGAATCCACATTTTTCATTTTTAATCTTTCATTCGAAATTTGAAATTTCGTGGAACGTCGCCTGCTAGACTCTTCTCAGTGAACGCATTTACCCTCCCCCTTATCTTCATCGTGTTCGTGTGGGTGACGATGATCTATCTGAACGAGCGCTACCAGCTCTTTTCAGTCGATCAATTCTCATCGCCTGCGACGAAGTGGATCGCCTACCTCTGGCTCGGCGTGTTTCTCTTCCTGCTAACGTTTCTGATCGTCGGGTCGTCGCTCCATCCGCCGACGGTGAAGGATCTGTCGCGCGTGCCGTTCTACTCGCTGTTCACACTGCACGCGATTCTGCTGACGTTCCTCGCCGGATGGTGGCTGCTGACGCGGCGTCCGCCCATCGGCAGATTCCTCAACATCCCACGTGAGCGCGCCGGCGAAGCGGTGATGGCCGGCTTCGCAGTGGGCGTTGGCGGCTGGATTTTCACGATCCTGCTGGCGCTAATGATCGTCCTCGTGCTCAGCGCAGCGGGAGTGATCCCGAAGAACCCGCAGCCCTCGCCGATGATCGGTTGGATGGCCGCACTTCCACTGTGGAAAAAAGGGACGATCGTCGTTTCAGCGATGACGATCGAGGAGGCGTTCTTTCGCGGCTGGCTGCAGAAGCGAGTTGGGCTGATCGTCTCGACCATCCTCTTCGCCCTCGCTCACTCAGGATTCGGGCAGCCGCTGCTGCTGGTCGGCGTGGCGATCATCTCGTTGATCATCGGCTTCACGTTTTATCGAACGAAGAATCTCATTCCCGGCGTCATCGCACACGGGATTTTCGATGCCGTGCAGCTCTTCGTGATCATTCCGGTCGTGTTCAAAATGACCGGCCTGGGCGGATGAGCGATCGGCGGATCCTCCTCCTGCTCGTCGCCATCGCCACTTTTTTCTTTGCCGACGTCCTCCTCCTCGGCAATAACTTCTTTTTCCGTGACCTGTTTGCCTATCACTACCCCATGAAGCAGATCGTGCGCGACACGATCGCGCGCGGCGATTTTCCGTGGTGGAACCCATATTTCGGCGGCGGGCAGCCGATGGCCGCTAATCCGGCATATGAAGTGTTTTATCCGCCGCAGTGGCTGATTTTCATCGGCTCATTCGGATTCGGATTCGCGCTGCACATCATCTTTCACGTCTATCTCGCGCTCATCGGCATGTATCTGTTCTTGCGATCCATTCCACTGCGCGTCGAAGCGACCATGTTCGGCGCCCTCTCCTTCGCCTTCAGCGGCTTCCTCCTCGGCACCATGACCAACCTGCCGACATTTTTCGTTTGGAGCTGGGTGGGCGTGGTTGGGTGGGCCGTGCTGCGGCTGATTCGCGGCGGCGGCGGCGCGCCTGCAGCAATCGCGATGGCGATGCCGCTCATCGTTCTCGATCCGGTGGCCGTGCCGCAGATATTCGCGCTGGTGATCGCCGGCACTCTGATTGTCGATCGCCGCGCGCTGCCGCGAGTTCTTGCAGCGATGCTCATCGCCAGCGCGATCGCCGCCGTGGTGATCATTCCGGCGATCGATCACACGCACGATTCCAGCCGGTCGCGCGGATTTCCGTATCACGTCGTCGTCGACTACAGCATGCCTCCCATTCGGCCGATCGAGCTGCTCGCGCCGCGCGCGTTCGGCCTCAACCTGCGGACTCGCTGGTTCATGCAGTTTTTCGGCGAGCGCGGAACACCGTACTTGCCGAGCATTTACTGCGGAGTGGCGGTGGCGATCCTGGCAATCGCGGGATTCATCAAACGTCAGCGCGGCGCGCTCGCCGTGATCGCAATCTGCGCCGTTTCGTACGTGCTGGCGATCGGATCGGCCTCTCCCCTCTTCCGCTGGTTGTACGCAGCCGGACTGCATTCCATTCGCTATCCGGAGAAATTCATCGCCGCGGGACTCGTGTCTCTGATCGTCTTTGCGAGCGTTTGTGCCGACCGCATAAACGAAATGCGGCGTGTAGCTGCGATCGTCGGCGTGACGATCGGCCTCGCGCTACTCATCACCGGCGCATTCGTTGCCACACAGATGATGATCATCGGCGCGACGACAATACTCGCCGCGATCGTGGCATTCGCGTGGGCGATGGTTTTCTGGCGCGCCGGCAGTTCGCGGATCTGGACGCTCGCCGCGCTGGCACTGCTTCTTCTGGATCTCGCGTGGTTCTCGAATCAACTGCTACCGCGCGTTCCGCGCTGGTTCTTCGCTGCTCCGTCGATTGCAAAGGAGCTCGAACCGGGTGCGACGATCTTTCACCGAGGCGAATGGACGCAGGAACAGATGGCTCTCGATTACGAGCGCATGTCGCCGGCCCTCTCGGTCCGCAATGCGCTGAGACCGTTGACGCCGGCGCTGTGGGGATTTCGAATCGCGCTCGACGGCGACATCGATGAGACGTATCTGTTGCCGACGCACGATCTGCTCGACGCGATGGTTCGGCGCGGCAACAGCGGCGATCCGCATTGGAGCGAGCCGTTTGCGGCCATCTCGAACGTACGCTACATCGTCGATTTCAAACGCGGGAACATCGACCATCCGATCGTCGTCACCAGAATTCCGAACCGCGGGCGGTTTTCGATCGCCGGCGGACGCATTCTGCGCGTTTCCGAAACATCGAGCACAGCGGATCTCGACCTCGAGACGCCGAGCCAAGCGCCGCTAATCATAGCAATTACTATACATAAATATTGGCATGCATTTATCGATGGGCGTCCGGTGCCGCTGCAGCGGGCGAATATCGCCTATCAATCGGTGATGATCCCGCCGGGACGGCACCACGTCGAGCTGCGCTATCGCAATCCGGTGATCTTATGGAGCGGACTCGTGAGCGCCATTGCACTCATTGCTCTGATACCACGACGCCGTCGCCCTCGAAGCGGATCTTGAAGCCGCCCTCCTCGTCGCTTCCGATCATGACGTTCTCCAGCGACTTGTCGTCGACGACGGCTGGCGTCAGATTGCCGGTCCAGGCAACGAGCGCGGCTGAGGAAATCGACAGCGGAAGCTCACGGGTGACGCGCAGCGTGAGCGGCTCGATCGCCGTGGAAATCGCCAGCGAGCCTTTCCCGAAAATCTTCACCGTATCGATTTTTCGCTGATAGGCGCTGTCGTAAATCGGCTCGACGCGATACGTCAGCGTCTCTTCGAGCGCGAGGAGGTTGCTGCCTTCGACATAAATGAATTCGTCGCTGAGGTCGAGCAGAAATGTCTTGCGGCCCTTCTCGTACACAAAGATTTTTCCCTGACCCACGGCTTTGACCAGGGTTTGTGCAGTAGTGCCGAGGAGGCCCGATTCGGCGACGAATTTGAGATTGCCGGAGTAGCTGGAGACTGTGCCCTTCTTCACGTGCACACTGTTGGCGAAGTTGATTTCCAGGAATCCGTTTTCGTGAAGCGTGAATGTCTTGGAAGCGCCTTCGACCTTGCGGCCGATGGCGATGTCGATTCGCTTTCCCTCGAGAATTTGCGGTTCGTCGACCGCCTCCTGAAGCTTGCGCGCAGCTTGCGACGCCGCCACCACTGATCCGGGTTGCGTGGTCAGCGGTTTTGGCGGAGGCTGCTGCATCGCCGGGATTTTCGCGGTGGTCACCGTTGACGGATCTACCGCAGGCTGTGGCTTCTGCGGCCGCATTTCGCCTTCCACTTCGCGCACGAGTTTGTCCGCCCCGGCGAAGCGAAGGTGGTCCATGGCCAGGCCGAGCTTCTTCCGTTGCCGATAAAGGAGACCGAGGTAGAGGTGCGACTTGGCGTAGTTAGGACGGAGCTCAACCGCGCGCAGCAGATAGTGCTCCGCTTCGTCGAGTTTTCCCTGCTTGAAGAGAATCAGTCCGAGATTTGAATGGAGGATGAAGACGTTCGTATTCTCATTCGCCAATCTCCGATAAATCACTTCGGCTTCAGGAAACGCGTTCGTTTTGAAATAGACCAGGCCGAGAAGATTCAGGACGTCGGGATCATCGGGACGGAGCTTCTGCGCGCTCTCCAGCTCCCTCCTCGCCTCGGCATAGCGCCCCTCCTGGAACCCTTCCCGCCCGCGGTTGTAGTGAAGGAGAAAAACGCCCTGATCGAATGGCGCGGCGAGATTCGACATTAGCGGCGGAATTCTATCGTGTAGCGGCGGCCTTTAGGCCGCCGGCGGGCTGAAGCCCGCCGCTACACCTCAATGCGTGCCGAGATACCGCATACCGGGGAGCGCAGCCATCGGAGTGACGAATGGCTCGCCGAACCCGCCGGCCAGTTTGCGCCCGCCCTTCGCGCCCGGAAACGACGTCGCCTGACCGTAAGGAGCGCCGTAGTAGACCGTCAGCGCGCGCTTCACGTATGTCGTCGTTTCGTCGAACGGCGGGATGCCGGCGTACTTCAGAACGGCGTTCTCCCCCGCGTTGTACGCCGCAAGCGTCCGCGGAAGATCGTGGGGAAACATCTGCAGCAGATCGGCAAGGTAGTGAATACCGCCGCGAATGTTCTCCTGCGGATCAAAAATGTTGCGCACGTTGTAGCGCTGCGCAGTTTCCGGCATGAGCTGCATCAATCCGCGCGCACCGCGCCGGGAGATGCTCTTCGGATCGAAGTTCGATTCGACCTGAATCACCGCTCGGACGAGAATCGGGTCGACGCCGAATCGATCGCTGTAGCGCTCGATCGCCGGATCGTATTTCGAGCGCCGGTTGCGCTGCTTCGCCAGCCACGCGTAATCGCTGACGCGTGCGCCTCCTCCGCCGAAATTCGAGATCAGCTTCGTCCCGTCTTTGCGCATGGTGATACGCACCTGAGCCGTGGCAGACACGGCCATGAGTAGAAGTGTCACCACTGCAGCGCTGCGCATTTGGACTGAAAAATGGTAGCACGGCGGACTCGGCCCCTCACCCGGCGCTTCGCGCCACCCTCTCCCCGCTGTGCGGGGCGAGGGACCTCGCGCGATGAGATCCTTCTCCCCGCTTGCGGGGAGAAGGTGCCCGAAGGGCGGATGAGGGGCGGCGATGGTCACCAAGCTGTATCACCGAGACGCCGACCGCTGGAAAGCATAACGGCCAATTTTGGGATATGATCCGTTCTTCGGATCAAGTCAATAGCGGTATGGACGGCTTACTTCGCTCGCTCATTAAGTGTGTTCGCCGGCGGCTCCGCGACGATGAGGAAATCACCGTTGAAGCGGTGACGAAGGAGCTCGGTTACACGCGTCAGTATGTTTCCGGCCGTTTTCATCGCATCACCGGCCGCATGCTCAGCCACTTCCTGAAAGAGAAACGATTGGAAAAAGCTGCGCGGCTGTTGAAGTCGGGCAATTTGCGAGTCTCGCAGATCGCGCGGCGCTGCGGGTTCGATTCCGAAAACTACTTCCGCCAGCAGTTCCGCGTACGCTTTGGGATGTCTCCGCGCCAGTTCCGCTCCAACGGCAAGATGCAGATGCTTCGGCGCCTGCAGCCGGCGTAGGAGAGCGGCCGTCTCGGCCGCAGTCGCCGAGCGTCACGCTCGGCGACATTGCCAGAAGGTGATCGTGCGAGACGCCCGATCACTGCGGGCGGGACGCCCGCTCTCCGTGATCGAATCCCGCCTCGATCCACAAATAGCGCAGCGTATTCGCGTCGAACGTGCGCGCATTGCGCAGAAACAGCAGCGCGCGCCGCAACCACGAATGCGGAACGCCGTGCTTTTCCAGATACGCCCGATGTTCGTCTGACGAGTCGAACGTTCGAGCACGCAGCGAATTCTTCAGCCGAATCACAGTTCCCTGCACGCCGAGATCACCTCGGCGCAGCAGGTGACGGCGATGAAACAGCCGGACCTCGCCGGGATCACTGCCGAGGCGAAGAGGCTTTCCGGAGTAGAGCGGAAGGACGCGCAGCCGAAATCCCCATGCATCTGCCGCGTTGATCGAGGCGGCGATTTCGCCTGCCAAAGCGGCATCGACGAATTCGCGCTCGCGAAGAATCAGAATCCAGTCGTGCGCCGCGGCATCGATCGCGCGATTCAGCTCTGCGCGCGCATCGCCCAGGATCACTCTCGGCGCGAGATTGGTAACCACCTGTTCGAGGCGCGTGAGATGCGCCGTGAGCGACTCGATGGCTTCGGTGTGGACGTGTCCGAGCGCGATGACGGAGACATCCATGGGCGTATGTGGCGCCGGCTCTCCAGCCGGCGCGAACCGGCTGAGAGCCGGTTCTACATCACTCATCCACCTTCTCGTGAATGCGAACGATCCGCGACGCCCGCCCGGTCGCCTCGTCGATCTCGATCATCGCGCCAGACATGCGAATGTCACGCTTGGCCACTTCGAGTTTGCGAGGGGTGTTCATCAAGAAGCGATGCAGCGCCTCGTCAGGGCGAAAGCCGATGACCGAATCGTACGCGCCGGTCATGCCGACGTCGGTCTGAAAGGCGGTGCCATTCGGCAGGATCCGCTCGTCAGCCGTCGGCACATGCGTGTGCGTGCCGAGTACGGCGGAAACGCGGCCATCGAGATAGCGTCCCATCGCCTGTTTCTCCGACGTGGCCTCGCAGTGAATGTCGACGATGATCACTTTGACCGAGTCGCCGACCTCCTTCAGCTCGCGATCGGCGGAGTGAAACGGGTTGTCGCACGGCGGCATGAATATGTTGCCCATGAACTGCATCACCGCCACGTTGGTGCCGCTGGCGGTCTGACGAATCACTTTTCCCTTGCCCGGATTGCCAGCCGGGTAATTCGCCGGCCGGATCACGTGATCGTAGTGATCGTAGTTATCGACGAACTCTTTTTTGTCCCAGATGTGATTGCCGGACGTGTACGCGTGAATCGGCAGCTCCGCCAACTCCTCCATAATCGCTTCGGTCACCCCGAAGCCGCCGGCGGCGTTCTCGACGTTGACGATCGTGAAGTCGATCTTCTCGCGGTCGACCACGTGCTCGAGCTTCTGATGCAATGCGCGCCGGCCAGGCTGGCCGACCACATCGCCGATGTATAGGACGCGGATCATTGTTGGCCGTTGGCTGTTGGCCGTTCGCCGTAAAGACTCGGCCAACGGCCAACGGTGTACGGCCAACCCTTACTTCGCGTAGTCAACTGCCCTCATTTCTCGAATGACAGTAACTTTGATCTGCCCAGGGTATTGCAGCTCAGATTCAATCTTGCGAGCGACGTCCTTCGACAGCCAGATCGCCTGCTCGTCGCCGATCTTCTCCGCGTTGACGATGATGCGGAGCTCACGTCCCGCTTGGATGGCGAAACTCTTCGACACACCATCCATCGCGTTGGCGATTCCCTCCAGCCGTTCCAGGCGATGCACGTAATTTTCGAGAATCTCACGTCGCGCGCCGGGGCGGGCGGCGGAGAGGGCGTCGGCGGCGTTCACCAGCACTGCTTCGACGGTGGTCGGATCGTAATCGCCGTGATGGCACTCCATCGCATGAATGATTTCGCGTTTCTCGCCATATTTGTCGAGAACCTGACGCCCGAGCTCGAGATGCGTACCCTCCATCTCGCGGTCGATTGCCTTTCCGATGTCGTGCAACAGGCCGCCGCGTTTCGCGATGGTGTCATTGACTCCAAGCTCCACCGCCATGAGCGCCGCAAGTTGCGCGACCTCCAGCGAGTGCACGAGCACGTTCTGACCATACGACGTCCGATACCGCAATCTCCCGAGGAGTCTCAACACTTCTGGGTGAATGTCGGTGATGCCGAGCGAGAACGCCGCGGCCTCACCTTCTTCGAACAATTTCTGATCGAGCTCCTGACGCACCTTCTCCACCAGTTCCTCGATGCGCGCGGGATGAATGCGGCCGTCCTGCATCAAACGTTCGAGCGAGATGCGGGCGATTTCACGGCGGATCGGATCGAAACCAGAGAGGATCACCGCTTCGGGTGTGTCATCGACGATCAGATCGACGCCCGTCGCTAGTTCCAGCGCCCGGATGTTGCGGCCCTCGCGGCCGATGATGCGTCCCTTCATGTCCTCTGATGGGAGATCGACGACCGAAACCGTGTTTTCCGCGACGTAGTCGGAGGCCATCCGCTGCATGGCCATGCCGAGGATCTTTCGCGCTTTCTGATTGCCAAGCTCCATCGCCTCCGTCTCGATCCTCTTGATGATGTTTGCGGCCTCGAGCTTCGCTTCGTTTTCGATCCCGCGAATGAGCTCCTGCTTTGCCTGCTCGACGGTCAGGCCGGAGATCTGCTCGAGTTTGCGCCGCTGCTCGTCGATCACCGCGTCCAATTCGGACTCGCGTCTCTCGACGTTTTTCTCTCGATCGCCGATCGCCCGATCGCGTTTTTCCACTTCGGACATTCGCGCGTCGATCTGCTGCGTCTTGCGGTCGAGGTTTTCCTCTTTCTGCTGCAGGCGGCGCTCGGAGTTTTTCATCTCTTCGCGGCGCTGCTGCGCCTGGCGATCGAAGTCGCTGCGCATCTGCAGCAGCTTCTCTTTCGCCTCGAGGTCCGCTTCCTTCACTTTTGCTTCGGCAGCTTTGCGCGCGTCCTCGATGATGCGATCGGCGTTCTTGCGCGCCTCTGCGAGCTGGGCTTCACCCCTTTTGCGATACACGATGCGCCAGAGCGCGGCCAGAATGACCGCACCGATCAGCGCACCGGCGACGACAACGACTATGTCTGTGATATTCACAACTGCACCTCCCCCTGTCGGGAGGCTCGCGCAGTTGGAGGAGTAAATTCGGAGAACCCCGCCTGAGCCGTGTGAGAATTCTTACTTGAACCCGTAAAAAACAGGGGGGCGCTCTACTCGTGCCGTTTTGGCTACCTTCTATATCCCGCGGAGCGGGACGAAGGCGTGCACGCGGCGTTGGAGACGCGAGCACCCAAGTAAGAAATACGGTTCAAGCGTTAGATTGACTCATCACGCACCCTGCAGGGACTCCGAAAGCTTTGTTCAATCCAAATGGCTCAGCTGATTGCCCGGCTGAGCCGCTGTGATAACTCCTCCGTTTTCTCGTCGCGTTGCTTTCGATAACGAGAAAACTCATCGGCGATGTTCAAAGCCGCCAGGATTGCGATCTTGACCGGGTCAACAGTCGCGACTTGCGCCGCGACCTCCCGCATCCTGGTGTCTACAAACCGCGCAAGCTCCGTTAAATAGTTCGGGTCTCCTTCTCCACGAACGTTATATGTTTGTCCAAAGATCTCGACTGTTATCGAGTCGTTTGTGTCCATCGGCAAAAATTACCTCAGAACCGCGCGCATTATAACAGTTGGGATGTGCTTAGCGCGGCGCGAGCGCGCCGATGATCGCTCCGCCGATCACACCCGTCGCCAGAATCGGCCCGTAGGCCTTGGTCATGATCGCGTCCGGGATGCTGATCAGCAGACCGACGATGATTCCGCGAAGCCAGCCGGGAACGGGCATACGCGTCACGCCGATCAGGAAGCCGATCGCAAATCGGCTGAAGAACGCCCCGAGCATGGCCACGCCTTTATTCGGATGGGGCATGGGAATCATCAGAGCGACATCGGCAGCGCCAAAAATGATTCCGGCGATGACGCCGAACACGATGGGATTCACATCAGAAGAATATCGTTATTTCTGCTTCGGCTTCTCAGCGGGACGAAACGCCTGGCAGTTGCACGGCGCCAGGCCGCTGTCTGCCGACATCCCGATTCCGTAGCCGCATCGGCCGCTGCCCAACTCGTGCCGCGATTTCTCGTGGCCACATTTGCATCGTTCTGTCATGACAATCACCGCTCCTTCGCTCGCTCGGCTTCGCCGAGGAGCTGATGGCTTCGAAAGAGTTTGTGGCCGCATCGCGGACAGATGGAGGTCGCATACTCGTAGAAACGGCCGCCATCGTCCGTCACGCAGCCACGCACGCGAACTTCGACGTCGCATGCGCAGCCCGCCGTATCGCAGCGGAAGCGGACGTAAAACGCGCGTGAGTAACTCATCGCGGACGTAAAGGCGTTCTCGACTCGTGCCAATAACTGTGATTTGGATCACCCCTGGCAATAATATACTTGACTCACCGACGTTTTGGACTTACATTGAAGGGTATGAGCAGCAAGCAACCGAAAACCCTCCAGGATGCAATCGTTTACTTCGCAGACCCGAAGAACGCTTTCGAGTTCGCGGTCGAGATGCGCTGGCCGGATGGCGTTTCCTGTCCGTCTTGCGGGTCGAGCGAGTACTCGTTTTTGTCTACACGGCAGCTTTGGAAGTGCAAAGGCTGCAAGAAGCAATACTCCGTGCGCGTCGGAACGATTTTCGAGGACTCGCCCATCGCCCTGTCGAAGTGGCTCATGGCGGTCTGGATGCTGGTCAACTGCAAGAACGGCGTTTCGAGTTACGAGCTGCACCGCGCGATCGGCGTGACGCAGAAAACCGCGTGGTTCATGCTTCACCGCATCCGCGCGGCGATCAAAGCGAAATCGGTCAA
>Ga0209161_10004625_pt1 | contig 10919 bp, 7 predicted proteins | sample GraSoiAngelo_155_FD_186169 | JGI IMG/M metagenome (GOLD analysis project Ga0209161, IMG submission 186169) | Grasslands soil microbial communities from the Angelo Coastal Reserve, California, USA - 14_1009_13_30cm (SPAdes) (version 2) | ecosystem: Environmental > Terrestrial > Soil > Grasslands ...
CGCGCTGGGTCAGGTCATCGGCGTGAACACCTTCATCTTCACGAAGAGCGGCGGCTCGGAGGGGATCGGATTCGCGATCCCGATCGACGCGGCCAAGCGCGTGGTGGACGAGATCATCAAATATGGAAGAGTCCGCAACATCTGGATCGGCGTGGGCACCTGGGACATCACGCCCTACCTGGCGGAGCGGATCGGCACCAAGGACCGGAACGGCCTGTACATCTCCTCCGTGGAGAAGGGGAGCCCGGCGGACAAGGCGGGCGCCCGCGTCGGGGACATCATCCGCAAGGTGAACGGCACCGCGATCGGCGACGTGAACGAGGCCTACCGCGCGATCTTCGGGGCGAACGTGGGGGATACGGTCACCCTCACGGTGGAACGGGATGGGAAGCTGGTGAACCTCCGCCTCATCCTGGAAGAGCTCCAAGAGGAGAAACCTTGATCCCGCGCTACAGCCGCCCCGAGATGGCGGCCCTCTTCGACGATGCCGCCCGCTACCGGACCTGGCTCGAGGTGGAGCTGGCCGTCTCGGCCGCGATGGAACGGACCGGCGAGGTGCCCGCGGGGGTGACCGCGCGCGCCCGCTCGCGCGCCAAGGTGGATCCCAAGCGGGTGGACGATCTGGAGGCGACCCTCCGTCACGACGTGATCGCGTTCCTGTCCGCGCTGGGAGAATCGGTCGGGGAGGACGCGCGCCACCTTCACAAGGGCATGACCTCCTCGGACCTCGTGGATACGGCGCTGGCCCTCACCTTGACGCGCGCCTGCGACCTGCTCCTCGCCGAGACGAAGCGCCTTCGCGACACGGCGCGTGCCCTCGCGGTCCGCCACAAGGAAACCATCATGGTCGGGCGCACCCACGGCGTGCACGCGGAGCCCATTACCTTCGGCTTGAAGGTGTTGGTCTGGTACGAGGAGCTGGGGCGCGCGATCGAGCGCCTGAAGCGCGCTCGTGCCGCGGTCGCGGTGGGAAAGCTTTCCGGCGCCGTGGGCACCCACGCGCACCTGAGCCCCGAGCTCGAGGAGGAGGTGCTGCGTTCGCTGGGCCTGGAACCGGAGCCCGTGGCGACCCAGGTCGTGCAGCGGGACCGACACGCCGAGCTGGTGCAGTCGATCGCGCTCCTCGGGGCCTCGCTCGAGAAGATCGCGACGCAGATCCGCCTCATGCAGCAGACCGAGATCCTCGAGGTGGAAGAGCCCTTCCGGGAAGGCCAGAAGGGTTCCTCGGCGATGCCCCACAAGCGGAATCCGGTGAACTGCGAGCGGATCTGCGGGCTCGCGCGGGTGCTGCGCGCGAACGCGCTCGTGTCGCTCGAGAACGTGGCGCTCTGGCACGAGCGCGACATCAGCCACTCGAGCGCGGAGCGGGTCATCCTTCCGGATTCCTTCCTCGCCTGCGACTTCATGGCCGTCCAGCTGCGCGAGGTGCTGGAAATGCTCCACGTCTACCCCGAGCGCATGCGCTCCAATCTCGAGATGACCCGCGGCCTGATCTACTCGCAGCGCGCCCTCCTGGCGCTCATCCAGGCCGGCATGTCCCGAGAGGACGCCTACGCGCTGGTGCAGCGGCACGCCATGGCGGCCTGGAAGGGCGAGCCCGGTCTCAGCGAGCGGCTCGCGTCCGATGCCGCCGTGACGCGGGTGCTGAGCCAGGAAAAGCTCCTCGCCTGCTTCGATCCCGCCCACTTCACACAGCACGTGAACCGAATCTTCGAGCGTGTTCTGGGAGAGCCCGTTGCAGCAGCTCGATAACGCGCACGTTCTTCCACTCTCCGGTCAGGACGAGCAGGCCCTGGCGAAGCTGCTCCAGCGGGAGGGGCTGAGGCTCACGCCCGGTGAAGCGCGGCGCATGCTCGAGCTCCTGGGGCGGGATCCCACGCGCGTCGAGGCCACGATCTTCGACACCATGTGGAGCGAGCACTGCTCGTACAAGAGCAGCCGCTGGGTGCTGAAGGCGCACCTCCCGGTGGAGAGCCCCCGCGTGATCCTGGGTCCCGGGGAGGATGCCGGCGTGGTCCGGCTCGGCGTGCATCAAGGGGTGGAGTACGCGCTGGTCATCGCGCACGAGAGCCACAATCATCCGTCGCAAGTCGTCCCCACGGAAGGCGCGGCGACCGGGATCGGCGGCATCGTCCGCGACGTGGCCTGCATGGGCGCCGAGGTGATCGGTGTCCTGGACGCGCTCCGGTTCGGAGATCCGGACGGACCGCGCGCCGCTCCGGTGCGCGAGATCGTGCGCGGCGTGGTGGACGGGATCTGGCAGTACGGAGACGCGCTCGGCGTTCCCAATCTCGGCGGCGACGTCTTCTTCTCGCCGCGTTTCGACGAGAACTGTCTCGTGAACGTGGTCTCGCTGGGGTTGGTGCGCGCGGACCGCGTGGTGCGAAGCCGCGTCCCGGAGGCGGCTTCCCGGGAACCGTATGTCCTGATCCTGGTCGGAAAGCCCACCGACGAAACCGGATTCGGCGGCGCCTCGTTCGCGTCCGCGGTGCTCGAGGAGAACGCTGAAGGACAGCGCGGGCACGTCCAGGTGCCCGATCCCTTCCTGAAGCGCGTCCTCCTCGAGGCGAACCGCGCGGTGCTCGAGTGGCTGCACCACGAGAAGGTCGCGTTCGGGTTCAAGGACCTCGGCGCGGGGGGCATCGCCTGCGCCTCCTCGGAGCTCGCGGCCGCGGGCGGATTCGGCATGGACGTGGATCTCGACCGGGTACCGGCTTCGCGCGAGGATCTCCCGCCCGAGGTGCTGGCCTGCTCCGAGACGCAGGAGCGCTTCGCGATGGTGGTGCCGGAGCGCGTCGCGGAGCGCGTGCTGGATTTCTACAACAAGACCTACGCGCTCCCCGAGGTGTACCACGGCGCGCGCGCGGCGATCGTCGGCCGCGTGCGTCCCGACAAGCACTACCGGATCCTGAAATCGGGCCAGCCGGTCGGCGACGCGTTGGTGGAGGTGATCACGGCGGGAATCGAGCACCGGCGTGCGGAGCGTCCGCGCGCTACCGCTCCGCCCGCGGAACCGCTCCCTCCGGTGGAGGACCACGAGGCGTTCTTCACGCGCATGGTGGGGCGCCCCAATCTGGCGTCGCGCGAGCCCATCTTCCGGTACTACGACACGGAGGTGCAGGGAAGGATGCTGATCCGCGCCGGCGAGGCGGACGCTTCGGTGCTGGCACCGGTGCCGGGATCGAAGCTGGGCGCGGCGATCACCGTGGATGGAAACCCCTGGTGGGTCGCGGCCGACCCTTACTGGGGAACCGCGCACATCGTGGCCGAGGCCCTGCGGAATCTCGTCGCGGTGGGATCGGAGCCCGTCGCGCTCACCGATTGCCTCAACTTCGGGAATCCCGAGGACCCGGAGGTCTTCGCGGATTTCGTCCGGAGCGTGCGCGGGCTGGGAGACGCGGCGCGCGCTCTCGGCCCCGAGGGCCCTTCCGGTCCGCCGGTCGCGATCGTCTCGGGGAACGTCTCCTTCTACAACGAGTCCCGCTCAGGCCGCTCCATCGAGCCCTCTCCCATCATCGCGGGTCTCGGGGTGTTCGACGACGTGAGCGTGGCCACGACGTTCGGGATCAAGCGCGCGGGCAGCGTCCTGGTCCTGAGCGGCCCGCGGCAGGATCGTCTCGGCGCGTCCCAGTTGCGCCACGCGCTCACCGGGAAGACCGACGGCCCGCTGCCGGAGCTCGATTTCGACCGGGAGCGTAGACGCATCCACGCCACCCTCGACGCGGTGCGGAGCGGCTGCGTGCTCGCCGCGCACGATCTGGCCGAGGGGGGGCTCGCGATCGCGGCGCTCGAGATGGCGCTGGGCGGCTACGAGGCCCAGGGAATCGGAATGCAGATCCCGATCTCCGGGCTCGGGAGCACCCGCCCGGAATCACGCCTCTACTCGGAGGCGCCGGGGTTCCTCTACGAAGTGGCGAAGGAGCATTTACAGCAGTTTCTCGGCATCTTCGAGCGGTGGGGCGTGGACGTGACGATGACGGGGCGGACGCTGGCCGAGCCCCGGTTCCGGATTCTCGACGGAGGACACACGCTGGTGGACCTGGACCTCGAGAGCGTGCAGCGGATCCACGCGGACGCGCTCAAGCCGCTCGCGGAGTGACGATGGCGCGCGTCGCGGTGGTGCAGATTCCCGGGGTCAATTGCGAGTACGAGACCGCGCGCGCCCTCGAGGTCGTCGGCCTCACGGCCAGGATCGTGCGCTGGAACGAGCCCGCGTCGGTCTGGAGCGAGTTCGACGCGTACGTGATTCCGGGAGGGTTCGCGTTTCAAGACAGGATCCGCGCCGGCGCCGTCGCGGCCAAGCTGCCCGCCGTGGACCGCATCGCGGCGGAGGCGGAGCGCGGAAAGCCGGTGCTGGGGATCTGCAACGGCGCCCAGGTGCTGGTCGAGGCGGGGCTCGTGCCGGGACTCCATCCGGGCAGGGTGGAGATGGCGCTCGCGCCGAACCGGGCGCCGAGGCGCGAGGGATATCTCTGCCGCTGGTCCTGGCTCGGCGTGACGCCGGGCCCGGGAAGCTCCTGGTACGCCCGGAACGTGCGCCCCGGACAGGTGATCCCGATGCCCATCGCGCACGGGGAGGGGCGCTTCCTTACGGCGGACCCCGAAGTGCAGGAGCGCATCGAAATAGAGAAGATGGTGCTCTATCGCTTCGTCGCCCCCTCGGGGGGACGGGCGGTTCGCTATCCCTTCGATCCGAACGGAGCCACGCTGCAGGCTGCGGGAATCACGAACCGGGCGGGGAATATCCTGGCCTTCATGCCGCATCCGGAGCGCGCGACGTGGCTCCGGCAGGTCCCGCTCGAGCTGAAGAACGCCTGGGGGGAATCGCGCCGGGCCGCGGTGGGGAACTGGGAAGCGCTCGAAGGACCGGGCCCGGGGAGAATCCTCTTCCAGTCCCTCGCGTCGAACCTTCTTTCCCCCTCGGCCGAGGGAGCACGTCCCGGGCGCGAGGCGCGATCGTGAGCGCGGTGCTCCTGGTCGGGCTCAAGATCACGGACCTGAGCGCCTGGACCGCGCTCGAGACGGGCCGGAGACTCCTCGAGCCGGGGCATACGCTGAGCCGGATCGCGCGGGAGCAGCTGCTCCTCTTCGAGCCCGAGCCCGGCGGCAAGGCGGAAACGTTCGAGCGCACGCTGGGAGAAGCGGTGCGTCAATCCAATTTCTTCGTGAACCCGAACAAGGAGCGTTACCACTTTCTCACGTCGTCCGAGCGAGGGGAGTCCTGGTCGCCGCCCGACAGCGCCTGGGGGATCCTGACCCGGGTGCGCGAGGACACGCGGGACGACGGGCTCAAAGCGCGGCTCCTGCGCGAGCATCCGATGCCGGGGCTGGGCGCGATCCGTAGAGCGAAGGTCTGGTGGCTCTGGTCGCGCGGACCGGACGGAACGCCGGCGGCTCCCTATTTCCGCGAGACGCTCGGGGAGCTTCGGGACCAGCGGCACGGGCTCCTCGTGAACCCGCACGCCGAGACCGCAATGCTGCTGCACGGCGCGACTCCCTGGAGCCGCGTCGACCGATTCCTGATCCAGCCTGCGCCCGCGCTCCGGGCAGCGGCGTGAGGGAGATCCCATGAACGAGAGCCGTGAACGAACGGATGCCCGCATCGAGCGGAACGGGGACCGTCTTCGCGAGGAGTGCGGCGTGTTCGGGATCTGGGGCGCGGAGAACGCGGCCCGGCTCACGTACGCGGGTCTCTACGCGCTTCAGCACCGGGGTCAGGAGAGCGCGGGCATCGTGGCCACGGACGGCATCGAGTTTCACCATCACAAGGGCGTCGGGCTGGTCCCGGACGTCTTCTCGGGCAACGTGCTCGACACGCTGCCGGGGTCGATCGCGATCGGGCACAACCGCTACTCCACTCAGGGGAGCTCCCTCTTGCGCAACGCGCAGCCCCTCGTCGTGGATTTCCGAGAGGGCATGCTTGCGCTCGGCCACAACGGAAACCTCGTGAACGCGCTCGCGCTCCGGAACGAGCTGGAGTCGCAGGGCTCGATCTTCCAGACCACGAGCGACACCGAGGTCATCCTGCACCTCATCGCCCGCTCCAAATCCACGGAGATCGAGCGGATGATCCCGGAGGCGCTGGCGCGCTGCCAGGGAGCCTTCACCCTCGTGATTCTCGCCGACGGCAAGCTGATCGGCGTTCGCGACCCCCGCGGATTCCGGCCGCTCTGTCTCGGGAGGCGCGGCGAAGCGCACGTGCTCGCGAGCGAGACCTGTGCCCTGGACATGGTGGGCGCGGAATTCGTGCGAGAGATCCGTCCAGGAGAGCTGGTGGTGATCGACGGCTCGGGAGTCAAATCCTACTCCGCGCTCACGCCCAAGCCCTCGCGGGCCTGTGTCTTCGAGCTGATCTACTTCTCGCGCCCCGACAGCGAGGTCTTCGGCGAGAGCGTCGATCAGATCCGCAGGCTCCTGGGACGGACCCTCGCCAAGGAGCACCCCGCCCCCGCGGACATCGTCATCTCGGTCCCCGACTCGAGCAACTCCGCGGCCCTGGGCTACTCGGAGGAATCGCGCATTCCCTTCGAGCTGGGCCTGATCCGGAACCATTACGTGGGGCGCACGTTCATCGCGCCGCAGCAGATGAAGCGGGATTTCGGCGTGAATCTGAAGTTCAACCCGGTGCGGCGGATCCTGGAAGGGAAGCGCGTGGTGGTCGTGGACGATTCGATCGTCCGCGGCACCACGAGCCGGAGCCTGGTCGCGATGCTCCGGAGCGCCGGCGCGCGCGAGATCCACATGCGCGTCTCCAGCCCGCCCATCGGCTGGTCCTGCTACTACGGGATCGATACGCCGAATCGCAAGGAGCTGATCGCCTCCTCCCACACGGTCGAGGAGATCCGGAAGTACCTGCACGTGGATTCGCTGGGATACCTCTCCATGGAAGGGCTCCGCTCCTGCGTCTCGCGCCCCGACGATCACTGCTACGCGTGCTTCGACGGCAAGTACTCGGAGTGGTACGGAGAGCCTCTCGGCAAGCTGGCCATGGAACGGCCGCAAACCCGCATCGAAGGACGCCGTTAGCCCCGTTTCGCCCTTCTCAAGTTCGGTTCCACCGATGCCGATGAATGCCTCGATCCGCCCACAGGCACGAGGGACCGATCGGTGTCCGAATCCACCAACGTCGCACGCAAGAAGCTGGGGGAATACCTGCTCGAGGCCGGTATCATCACGGACCGGCAGCTCAAGGAGGCTCTGAGGCGGCAACGCCAGACCAAGGAGCCGCTCGGGCACATCCTCGCCCGCCAGGGCATGGTGAGCGAGGCGGACATCTGCCGCGTCCTGCACCAGCAGCTGGGCCTTCCCATCGTCGAGCTGGAGAGCATCGCCATCGACGAGCAGGTGATCGCGCTCGTTCGCGAGGACCTGGCCAAGAAATACACCGCGATCCCGATCGAGCTCGAGAATCGCAGCACGATCCGCGTGGCCCTGGCGGATCCCTTGAACGCGCAGGCGCTCGAGGACATCAAGTTCCAGAGCGGCTACTTCGTGCGTCCGGTCCTGGCGCCCCCCTCCGAGATCGTGGAAGCGATCGCGAAGTACTACCATATCGACGCCTCCGTCGTGGAGATCCTCGAGAACATCATCAAGAACGATCCCATCCAGGAGATCCGGGAGATCGTTCCGAGCGAGGGGGAGGAGAACCTCGACGAGCTGATGAAGGTCAGCTCGGGCCCTCCGATCGTGCGACTCGCGAACTGGGTGATCACGCGCGCGGTCGAGATGAGGGCGAGCGACATCCACGTCGAGCCCCAGGACAAGTGGGTCGGCGTCCGGTGCCGCGTGGACGGCCTGCTGCAAGACCTGGAGCGGCTTCCCAAGTGGACCCAGGGGGCGCTGGTCTCGCGCATCAAGATCCTGGCCACCCTGGACATCGCCGAGAAGAGGCTTCCACAAGATGGCAGCTTCCGGGTGGAGATCGACAACCGACGCATCGACCTTCGCGTCTCGACCCTCCCCACGGCCCACGGCGAGAAAATCGTGATCCGCATCGTGGACCAGGAGCGCTCGGCGCTCCATCTGGACTCGCTCGGGCTCTCCGAACAGGCACTGAACCGGATCCGCGCCTACGGCCAGCGTCCGCAGGGGATCGTGGCCGTCACCGGACCGACGGGAAGCGGCAAGAGCACGCTCCTCTACTCGCTCCTCCAGCACATCCACAGCGTGACCAAGAACATCCTCACCGTGGAGGACCCGATCGAGTACCAGATCTCCGGGATCAACCAGGTCCAGGTGGACGAGAAGAGCAAGAAGACCTTCGCGGCGATCCTCCGCGCCATGCTGCGCCAGGATCCCGACGTCATGATGATCGGAGAGGTCCGGGATCTCGAGACGGCGCAGATCGCCTTCCGCGCCTCGATCACCGGGCACCTCGTGCTGTCCACGGTGCACACCAACGACGCCGCCTCCGCGGTCACGCGTCTCGTGGACCTGGGGCTCCAGCCCTACATGGTGGCCTCGAGCCTGATCAGCGTCATCTCGATGAGGCTGGTTCGGCTTCTCTGCCCCAAGTGCAAGGACCAGTACGCGCCGGTGGGGGACGAGCTCCGAATTCTGGGATTGACGTCGCGCGAGGCGCAGGGGGTCGGTCTCTTCCGCCCCGTCGGCTGCGAGAACTGCAACCAGACCGGATACCGGGGCCGGACCGGGATCTTCGAAATCCTGGAATTGGACGACCCGCTTCGCCGGCTCATCGCGGCGGGCGGCGCGGAGTCGATGATCCGTGCCGCGGCCGTGGAGAGCGGCATGACGCCGATCGGAGAGGACGGCCTCATGAAGGTGATGGCGGGCGAGACCTCCCTCGAAGAGCTGCGGCGCGTCGTCTTCTACGAGGAGGAGGCCGCGCGCCTCTGTCCTTCCTGCCGCCAGACCGCTGCGGCCGAATACCACTTCTGTCCGCATTGCGGGCACACGATCACGGCCGCCTGCTTGAAGTGCGACCGCCGGGTGGACGCGACCTGGGAATTCTGTCCCGGCTGCGGGACTCATCGCGTGCCCAGCGTGATCGCCGGGACCGACGAGAGCCTGATTCCCGCGCCCGAGCCCGCGCGCGCCGCGCCGGCGCGCGTGCCGGTTCCCCCGCGTCCTCCGGGCTCGCCGCGCACTCCTTCGCCGCAGCGAACGCCGCTTCGTTCCCGGCGCTGAGAGAGGAACTTCCTCCGCCGCGCCTCCGCGTCGCCCCGATCCCCGGATCGCCCGCGCCCTTGACCTGCGTTTCCCGCCGCCCCTAGAATCGCCCGCTACTCCGTCGTACTCCTTTCCCGAGCGGCCCCGACGTGCGCCGGGACCTTCCAGCGTCCGGAGAATCGTGTCCGTCCAAGATTCGCGCCGCGAGAAACTCGACTCTCTGATCCAGCGCGGAATCCAGCCCTACGCGTACCGCTTCGACACCACCCACGGCTTCTGCGACATCCAGGAGCGTCACAAGGAGCTGGAGCAATCGGGGGAGCGCGTTCGCTACGCGGGGCGCCTCATGACCAAGCGCGGACACGGCAAGGCCGCCTTTGCGCACGTCAAGGACCGCCTGGGAGCGCAGCAGGTGTACTTCCGCGAGGACGCGCTCGGAGCGGAGGCCTTCGCCCGCGCCATGGATCTGGACCTGGGGGATTGGATCGGCGTGGAGGGAACCGTGTTCGTGACGAAGACGGGGGAGATCACGATCCGCGCCGAGCGCGTCGAGCTCCTGGCGAAATCGCTCCGGCCGCTCCCCGAGAAATGGCACGGCCTGACGGACGTGGAGATCCGCTACCGGCAGCGCTACACCGACTTGATCGTGAACGACGAGGTGCGCCTCGTGTTCCGGCAGCGGGCGGCGATCATCCGCGCGCTGCGCGCGTTCCTCGACGCGCGCCAATTCCTCGAGGTCGAGACGCCTGTGCTGCAGCCGCTCTACGGCGGAGCGTCCGCCCGCCCCTTCGTGACCCGGCACAACACCCTCGACATGGACCTCTATCTTCGCATCGCGGACGAGCTGTATCTGAAACGGCTCATCGTAGGCGGGCTGGAGCGCGTCTACGAGATCTCCAAGGATTTCCGGAACGAGGGCATGGACCGGACCCATAATCCCGAGTTCACCATGCTCGAGTTCTACCAGGCGTTCGCGGACTACGAGGAGATGCTCGAGACCACGCAGGCGATGATCCTCGAGACGGTGATGGCGGTGCGCGGCACGACCACGGTCTCCTTCGGGGGAGCGGAGATCGATTTCACGCCTCCCTGGCGGCGGCTCACGATCCGCGAGGCCGCGGCGACGGGGCTGGGCGTCCGGGAGCTTCCGCGGGACGAACGCACGCTCCGCGATGCGGCCGCGCGCGCGGGTGTGAAGCTGGATCCGGCGTTCGGCTACGGCCGGATCCTGGACGAGATCGTCTCGGAGAAGGTGCAGCCGCAGCTTCAGAACCCCACCTTCCTCGTGGACCATCCCCGCGAGATCTCGCCGCTCGCGAAAGTGAAGCGCGGGAATCCCGACGTGGTGGAGCGCTTCGAGCTGATCATCGCGGGCATGGAGGTGGCGAACGCCTTCTCCGAGCAGAACGATCCCCTGGAGCAGCGGCGCGCCTTCGAGCAGCAAGCAACGCTGCGCGAGCGGGGGGACGAGGAGGCGCAGACCCTCGACCTGGACTTCCTGCGGGCCCTCGAGATGGGGATGCCTCCCACGGGCGGAGTCGGGGTGGGCATCGACCGCCTGGTCATGCTCCTCACGGGCTCTCCCTCCATCCGGGACGTGATTCTCTTCCCGCAGATGCGTCCCGAGGACGGGCATGACGAGTAGCGGGCTCCCGCGCGGCTGAGGCCGCCGCGGATCTCCCATGGGGCTCGTCTGGATCGTCGCCTCCCGCTACCTGCGCTCCAAGCGCCGGCTCAGCTTCATCACGCTCGTCAGCCTGCTTGCCTCGGCCGGCGTCTTCGTGGGCGTC
>Ga0209161_10004629_pt1 | contig 10918 bp, 11 predicted proteins | sample GraSoiAngelo_155_FD_186169 | JGI IMG/M metagenome (GOLD analysis project Ga0209161, IMG submission 186169) | Grasslands soil microbial communities from the Angelo Coastal Reserve, California, USA - 14_1009_13_30cm (SPAdes) (version 2) | ecosystem: Environmental > Terrestrial > Soil > Grasslands...
TACATCAAACATCTAAAATATCTCCTCAGGGTCCGTTTTTCAGGACCCCGTGTAAGCGGGAAAATAGGTGTAAAACCAAAAACATGTCTTCGATAAAAGTGATGGTAGCGTTCGGACAGCAGACTTTCGACTTGATAGATGCGGAGGCCAAGGAGCGTGGAGTCACAGTTCAAGAGCTACTGCGAGCCGTCATCATACCTGACTGGTTCAGAACACACGGCGAGCTATTGACCAAGATCACCATGCCTGAGTCCCGGAAGAGAATACAGCCCTTGACAAAGACAGATCCAAGTCTTGATCAGGATCAGGGCTCCAAATTCCATTCCAACCGACTATACTTAGTCTGATACAACTCCTCCGCCAAACCCAACTCCTCTTTTGTCAGAACCCCGGACTCCACCCCAACCCCATAACAACTCTGAATCCCATCCACAATAGCATCCCGAACCTCCCTGGTGGAAACATCCCGTCCCAGTTCGTCGCGGACAGTCGTCACCCGCTTCTGCACACTCGCAACATGCCTATCCTCCAATTTCGCCTTCGGAACATTCAACACCTTCTCAAGAATACTGAGATCGGAATTAACAAGAATACAGCCGTGATGGAATACTGTGTTCCACCGGATACTACCCGCAGCTCCGGACACTTTCTTCCCGTCAATCTGGATATCGTTGACAGGCTGAAACTCGGCCTTCACTCCGAGCTTGCGTAAGCCCTGGACCGAGCCTTCTGAGAGTTTTTCAAATACAGACTGTAGATTCTGACCGGGAACCAGTGGATGATCCTTCCGCAACGATATCCCATAGTTCAAGTTCCCACTGTCATGGTAGACTGCGCCCCCGCCGGTAAACCTCCTGACAATCTCGGTCCCAGTCTCCTTGCACGCGTCCATATTCACCTCTAGCTTTGCGGACTGGAAACAACCGAGAACGATCGTGTTGGAATTGTGCCAGAACCGGATGGTGCTGGGGGATTTTCCCTCACCGACCGCTCGGGGTATCGCTTCCTCCACAGCCATGTTCATAAACGGATTATCACGATACTCGAGATCGATCAAACGCCAGGTTTCCGTCAACTAGACCTCCTTGGCCGAGAGTATTGCTTTCACAAAGTCATCAGAGGAAACACCTAGCCCTTGGGCGCCGGTTCCACGGAAAAACCGGTTGACAAGAAGGCGCAGCTCCCCTTCCCTCAATGGAGCGTCCTCAAGCATTTTCTCAAGCTTCCCCAGACTCTCCTCAGGAACAAGGAAAAAGTCGCCAGTAATCCTGATAGAACGGATCTGGCCCTGCTCCTCTCTCAACCGGACTCTGACAAGTTTTCCGCCTAAAGCCTTGTAGTCTGCCCATCTTTCCATTTTTCGTATTGGAAGTTGGAGATATTGGCCCTGTCTTAAATCCAGGCCCGACCTGCCCCGGAGGGGTTTTATCAAAAGATGGGTATGTGAGCCTGTCGCGCTCAGGACGTGGATTCGATCGCTGCGACTGAGCGTCGTATCAACGCGGGGTTTTTGTAACGAGCTTCAGCGGTGGAAGGAGAGTGGATGAAGGAAGCGCATCAACGTATGCTGTAACCTGGTCTTCATTCTCCTCCATTCTGCAATCAAGCCCGAGCATTCCGAAAACAGCTTTCACGGATTCTGAATAGTACGCGGACGCATTTTTTCCACTTTCATGCCGCATAATCAGAACGTGTACCTTGCCGTCGAAAGAGGAGTCGAAGCTAAAGTTTCTCCCGTATTCGGACGTGACTTTTCCTATTGCTTTGATCGTGTTTTCTAGATCGAACTTCTTGTACCAGAACGTTACTAGTCCTGGGCCGGCTTCACGACCTGACTTTCGGCCCAATTCTCTAGCCTGTTCTTCTGTCATTAGAGCAAAGAGAGTCTTCAGCAAGGCTTTGGATATGGTTATGAGCCCGAATTTCTCGGCTAGAACGTCGTACTCGACGTATCTTCTGAGCGCTTTGTTAGCTAGAACGTTAACGTTGACTCTTTCCTTCTCAGAAAGATCCTGTAGCTTTTCAATTGTATCCTGGTCTAGTCTGAACGAATGGTTTTGTGAAGATCGTCCTTTTTGAGATGATATGCCAAGAATGAGAGTGTTACGCGACTTCTCTCTGTCATCTGCTACTATTAGCTACCTTCTCCTGTTGTGAGAATGAGTTTAGCATGGTTAGCCTATAGGCGTTGCTTAAGAATCTGGCATGCTGGTTCTCGCTGGTTTGTGATGAGGAGTCTTTGTACTAGATCCAGCCGCTTCTCTTGAACGAGTAGACCAGGCCTAGGGATATGGTGAACATTGCTAGGATCAGGATGTAGAAACCGAGAGGGTCACTGGACCCTGGCTGGAAGAAACCTGCGGTAAAATTCATCCCGTAAATTCCGGCAAGAAGTGTGAGAGGGAGAAATATTGTCGCAACGAGAGTCAGGACCTTGATCGTGTTGTCTGTTGAGGCAGAGTGTAGGCTGATGTAGAGGTCGCGGACATCACTCGTCCGGTCTCGGTCATTATCGATCGTCTCCAACAACTGGAACGAATGATCATACACGTCCCTGAAACTTCTCAGACTCGCGTCAGCGACGAAGGGCACGGCGCCTCGCATTACCATCCCCAGCATATCCCTTGTCGGCGTGAGAGAACGCCGGAGCGTCATTAACCGTTTACGCACACCTTCTATCGTTGTTATGATCGCTACGATATTCTCCATCCTCTTCACACGTGTCTTGAACGTTGTTGTGGCTTTCTGGTCGATCTCCTCAAGTCGGTTCTCCACCTCATCCAGAATCGGATAGTACGCGTCAACCGCAAAATCGAGGAAGATATAGAACAGCAGGTCCGGCGATGGGCTTGTTGCGAGAGGAGAAAGGCCTCTCGCCCTGATTCTCGCGTCCACTGAGTGGATAAGCTCGGAATCGACAGAATGAATGGTTATGATCCAGTTTTTCTGGAAGAATACAAACAGCTCAACTATTTCGCTACTGTGCCCCTTCACCACGGGTACGTGGATTACGGCGAACACGTTTTTCCCATAATCCTCCATCTTCGGCCGCTGATTCCGATGCACAACGTCCTCGACCGCATATTCGTCCAAGCTGAACCTCTGCTTCAGATCAGCCAGCTCATCACCTGTCGGGCTCTCCGCATCAACCCACAACATCTCACTCGAACCGATTTGGTCAGGAAACGTCTCCACGGTTTCCGCTGCGGCCCCTCCATCGGACTTGAGAAGAGTGAGAGTAATCAAACCCACAGACTCAACCGGATATGATCAGATAAAAAGAAGCTGACGCGAGCCTGCGGACGAGGCTTGCCAGACAGAGATTCGAAAGATCCTCAGAGAAGTTGTGCGGAGAATGCTCTAGCCGGTCTTCCAACGAAATAATGACTCGTCAAAAAAATACTCCTTCTTGTCGGTCAAACCGAGGCCCCGGAAACCCTGCCATCTATCCGTCTTCCTATCAAACGATGCTTCAACCTGACTTAGCGGCTCGACCATTGTCTCGGGACGCATCATCTGCCCGACAACACCAGTTAGATGTGCTATCTGGTCCATAGCTGACCCCAGCTCCTCATCTCCCAGGACACCGGAAGAGAAGACTATCCGGATCTTCTCATCTGTAAAAGTAAGAGTGAAGGCTGCTCCCAGCCTACCCCTCCTGTACCTGATCTGCTTCAACAGGTCCTTGAGACCACGCCAGTCGCCCTGGAGGACTCCCATGAAGAACCTACGATCGTAGGGATGATGAAAGGTAATGTTGACACGGGTCCCAATAGTCTCGTCCAGGAGTTCAGAGTAACCAGGCTGCTCTAATCGGAAATGTTTCTTGAGAAGCTTGTAGAGAGCCTCATGCTCAAACGGAGACAACTCACCTTCTACTAGAATCTCGGCGACGGGTCTACCTGTTTCCAAGGCGTCGATCCTCGAAGAAATGTCAGATCCAAGGATCTTGTGAACTCTATTCACGGCGTCTTTGTTTCGGTCAAGCCCATCGCCGCGACTACGACTCCAGCAATCATGCAAACCAGGCCCTCGACTAACATGAACCACCCGAATGCCGAGTAACCCGGCAAAGAAAAGCCCAACGAATTTGACAGGAGGAATATCGTATTTCCGTACAACACTAGAACCAGGCTCACTACTGCGTTGAGTGTCTTCATACCAGCAAGTTCATCTTCACATCCTTAGAAGCATTGCGGGAGAAAAGATCTCCGCTACAGCTTTGCCAACAACCAAAGGGGCATTCTTCGAAGAAACGTTCGACACAATTGACCATAATATCGCAGAGGAAGAAGAACTTGTCTCACGCATAATCCGTCAACATCAGCAATCCTTTTGTTCGCGGATCGCTCATCTGTCAAAGGACAAGGCGCGGTTTGGATACTCGGAATTTCAGGTTGGCCGCTGGGACCAGTTACATACTCTTCCTTCTATATGTCGCTGCCGCCCGTTTCGTGTCCGTTTCAACAGCCCAAACAGCAGATTTTGTTTACTGGTTCCCAATCGCGTTCATCTTCCTCCTAGTAGTCCCAAGTCTAGTCTTGATAGCGGCAGAGATCGGTCAGTGGATTTCTAGGAGAAAACAAGCGAAGAGAAAACCGCCCGTTAGCTGGCAAGAAGGACTCAGAACCTAGTATCAATGAGCTAGACTCGGTTCCTATCTGTGGCGGCTGCGGGGTTTGCGCCCCAGCAATCCTTTTTTCTCGGCTGTCTCAAGCTATCTCATTATTCTAAGACCGTGAGCAAGACAAAATGCGAATGCGTTCCTTTGTGATTGGTGTCCTAGCATTGGTCGTCGGCGGGTCGCTTCTGGGTTATCTGCCGTTAGACCCAATCTGGGGTTTCGTGTTGATAGCATCGGTCGGGATATTCTGGCTTGTGGACAAAGAGAAGGAGCTGCCCCAGTCGCCCGAGTTAAGCGAGCCCTTGAACAAGAGAGACACTACAAGAATTATTGCATTCTTCATCTTCTTGATAGTGATTGGGCTATTCAATCTATTACCATACTTGATGGCAATCGGCTACTCTTCTGGAACAATTGCCATGTTCATTACATTCGATGCCTGTCTCTTCATAATCATAATCGTCGGGGTTCTGTCTGAACGCAGTAGGAAAATAATCCGTGACAAAATTCAAAAGCTCTTAGAGGACAAGTCAGCCAACAAAACCGGACTGTAAAGAGCACACCGCGTTCTTGATTAGTCGGACTCAACCCTGCTATTCTTAGGATGATTCGAACAAGATGCCCAATTTGTGGTGTCGAGGTCGAGACGATGCTCTATAGAGCCCATCGGGAAGCCTCACATCCAGACTATGTCCAGTGGGGTAGACGCAAGGTAAGACTCTCCATTTATGTCATCCTCCCCTCCTGGTTTTCACTAATCGTTGTGGATGCGTTATTCGGTCGATTTCTCACCCCGGATTTTCTTTTCGCTGGTGTTGTCGCATACGTAATCGGAACAGTAATTGTCGTTATGCTGGTAGAACGCAGGAAGATACGAGAGCTTAGAGCTGCGTGGAAGGAAACTCACCCGCTTTTCGAGTAGGCAACAAAGACTTGAAGCCTCGAACTGGGAGTTGGGCGTGTCTTACAAATCCTCGCTACGATTAATCTGGCGGCCTGGATAGGGGTAGCCATCCTATTCTGGTTAGGTCTCTCTTCTTTGAATAATCTGTGGATTGTTTTTCCTCCTGTCTCCTTGTTGGTAATTACACTAGCCTATCCGAATCTCTACCATATGCCCCAGAAAAAGAGTTCCACACAACCGTGACGATTCCGAGATGACTCGAACCGTTCCAGCAACCCTTTTTTCTTTGGACGACATCTAATCCTCGGGAACCAAATGGCGAGTGACAGGCTCGTCAAACGACTACTTTGAGTCTACAGCATCTTCATGCTATACTTGGTAGTGGCAAGTCTGCTCGGAGTTGCGGGTGTCGTGTATCTCCCCTGCGTATGGACATGCCCCCTGCGTATGGACATGACGTATCTCTCTATCTTTTCCTTGTTTTGTATTGGACAGTAATTGCCCGACGCATCACAGTGAGACGCCAGAAAAAACGAGCAACTCCGACCAAACCGTGGTGAGAGACATGCACAGACCAGACCGAATCGGTGCCTTGGTCCTCACGTTCGCCGTGATCGCAATCTACATTGGCGTCGCGAACCTTCTAAACTGGTCAAGTCTAGCTTCTCTTCCGCTTGGGACAATTGACGCAGTCCCCATCATGGTAATTGATGTGGCTATCCTGAATCTCTACGTTATCCGCCAAAGAAAACGCAACCAAACAAGCCAAAATCCTCAGTAGAAAGAGCCAGTCATTAGCAGTCTTTTTTCTTGGTCGTCTCAAGGATTCTGCAAGCTCGCTATTCTCTTGGTTATACTTGGATGGTCACCGTACTCCGGCCAATCATTCCCTTGCGAAGCATCATGCTCTCGCAGGACCTCAAGCCCGCAAGACCTCGATCAAGGACTGCGCTCCAATAACAAGGGCGGCTTCTCTGTCTGCTTTCAAGACGAGGCTCCTGCCCAATCTTACAGCACTATACATGCCGAGAGCAAGAACGACAATACCGCCTGCGAGGAGACCAAAAACAAGCTGGATAGATGGATGTGGGAGGAACAGATACGAGAAGACAAGAAAGCCTATGAAGAATAGTATTCCGGGCAGAAACCTGATCAACTTTCCAATGTTATAGTCTTTCTCCAGTCTCCGGTGGAAGATCAACGAGGGTGCAAGAATAGGACCCCAATCTTCAGCAACAAGTCGTCCCTGTAGGATAGGAGAGATGAGCAGCTTTGTACCTTCGGGGACAGGAAAATGCGGAGTGACAACCTCCGCACCCTTCCTACCTTGATTTGTTACACTCTCTCAGGACACGGCAACTAGAGAGAACCCGGTCAGACCCAAGATGTCGCTGGTTCGGCGAGCAGTCTCAAGAATCGTATCATCCTCGGATGACAACTTAGCAGGGATCGCCTTCTAGCCAATTATTTCTCGATCTAATACCCTTGATTCCCGGATAGAAGGGTTTGAGCCTCGTTTATACAAGAGTAGTGTCCTTCGAGAATTGATAAGATGTCATCAGGCGCTCGGCCGAGTCCGTTGATTCGATGTCCTGTATGTGACATTCCTCTTATTGATAGGGACGATTACATGACCCATCTGAGATCAGTACACCCGTCCTACACGGCTTGGGGGCGGAAGAACGCTCGAAACGCCTTTGTGGAAATCGTTGTCATAACAAGTATCGCAGTGATATCGGATATTGTTCTTCCCAACAATATTTGGGTATTGACTCTAGGGGCCGTCGGCTTCGTGTCCGTCGTTGTGATCTCAACTTCTTACACACTAATGATCAGGAGGAGATTCAAGCGTGCTTCGAAGGATCAGAACCCGGAAGGTACACGTAATTGAACCACGTGATGGTACTCTTCTAGAATCAAGATGATAGGTTAGACATTAATCGGGTCCGTCTTCAGGATAAGAACATGGGTCTTCCTTTAAAGGGTCTTCGAGTAATCGATCTGACACAGGACTTCGCCGGCCCCTTCTGCACAATGATACTGTCTGATCTAGGAGCGGAAGTGATCAAGCTCGAGAAACCCGGAACGGGTGATGAGACCCGTGCCTGGGGTCCACCATTTGTAAACGGAATCAGTTACTATTTCTCGAGTCTTAACCGGGGAAAGAAGAGCGTCGTACTTGACCTCAAGACGCGCGAGGGGCAGAGGATCATCCGGAAACTAGTTGTTGATGCTGATATTTTCGTCGAAAGCTCGCGGCCGCGACAGATGGCCCGGTTCAAACTCGACTATCCAAGATTACGGAAAACAAACAAAGCGCTCGTGTACGCCTCTATCTCCAGTTTCGGCCAGACAGGACCCTACCGGGACCGGTTAGGATACGATCTCGTCGCGTTGGCGATGAGCGGGATAATGGCCTCAACCGGGGAGGAGGGACGACAGCCTATCAGGATGAGCGTCCCAGTGGCCGACATCGCCGCAGGACACTACGCCTCCACTGCAATACTAGCCGCACTCTCCAAAAGACTCGTAACCGGAAAAGGAGACTATATCGATCTATCTCTGTACGATTCTATTGTGTCATGGCTGACCTATCTGTCCAGCTACTACTTCGCAACCGGCAAAGAACCCCAACGGCTAGGCTCCGCCCATCCAAGCATCGTGCCGTACCAGGCATTCAGATGCGAAGACCAGGATCTAGTTCTCGCGACAGGAAACGACAATCAATGGATGAATTTCTGCCACGCCACAGGCCAGAAAAGATTGCTCTCGGATCGGAGGTTCTCAACCAACCCGTTAAGAGTCAAGAACAGACAGCTCCTAATTCCCGTCCTTAACCGAGTGTTTCGCAAGAGAAAGGCCAGGGACTGGCAGAGGATTCTAGTTCAGGCCCACGTTCCGGCCACACTGATCTTCAGCATTCGAGACGTTGCGCGAGATCCGCAAGTCCGCAAGAGGAGAATGATCGTGGGATTGAAGGGCGAAGGTCTACACCTAGAGTCGCCGATGAGATTCTACAAGACAAAAACGAAGAAAACAGCACCGGCGCCACAGCTAGGACAGCACACAAGAGAGATCCTAGCTGGGCTATAGACTATCCGTCTCGAGGGGTCAAGAAACTCAAAACATGCAGTGCTCTAGGATAACCTATTGCTGGCCATGCCAGTCAACTTATTTTGTAGACAAAAGGCTGAGAAAGTCGTGTCCGTTCCATGATCCTTCTGAGTCGTGTTTGACAAGTGCTGTGAGGGTTTTTTGGTTAGTTATCGAAACTGTCAGGCGTTGAATTGGTAGGTTATTGGCTGCGTGCAGCTTAGCGGGCGTACTGTCGGATCGCTGAAGATGATGTTGCCCGCTGCATCTGTGATCTGAACGTTCTTTGTAGAATCCACCACTCCACAGTCCCAGCTGGCGTGTGTGAAGGTCAACGTGTTAGCTCCATGCACGACGAGCGATGTCATATCTACAGTGAATGATACGTAGACTTGGGAGTTTTGCGGGCTGTCAACCGCCGGTAGCTGGGTCAGCTGTTGGTTGTTAAGCGTGAGAGTCTCTTCCAGACCGCCGTCATAGTCGAAGCCCTGCAAGGTTAGAGTGTACTTCGGAGCGAGCACTGTCAATGTGAAACTGGTGGGCGTGGTCGTGGCTCCTAATGGACTGCCCGTTACCTGTACTTGGTATGTGCCTGTAGGAGTTGAAGAGCTAGTGCTAACCGTCAACGTGGTGGAAGCGGTCGGGGTCACTGTTGCTGGATTGAACGAGCAGGAAGCGCCAGTTGGGAGGGTTGACGTAACACACGACAAGGTTACAGACTGTGATGTTCCGCCTGTCAATGTAGCGGTAACGGTGTTTGTCCCTGAACTGGCCTGTTGCACGGTGATGCCTTGAGAGTTGGACAGTGAATAGTCAAAGGGGGAGGCCGATGTGATAAAAGCGTATGATTGGAAGTTTACATCAAGCTCGGTAAACTGGAACCCTTCGATACCTATTTCGACACCGGAAAGCTGGCATGGTGTATTTGTGGGAATGTTCCAGGCTGCTAGGTCTTGCTGACACTGGTTTGCAACGTTAGTAGAGAGAGTGTAGGTTTGACCGATGGCAACAGGGCCAAGGCTTACCCTGTCATATCCGAACGAGTCTCCAGCATCGTAACTCGATGATGTTCCCACGGCGCTGAATACTCCGTTAATGTTCTCGACCCTCGATTGAGTATCTAGGCACCGGTACGTATGGCCCTGCGAAGTCACTGGACCATTTGGCAAGTAATAGTATAATGCTATGTCAATGTGATAACGATACGTGCCATACGGTTGGAAAACAGTCGGCGTGAAGGTTGTATTCACCACGGTTAGACCGGTTGGTAGTACACCATTGGCGGGCGCCTGGCATGGACTCCAGGGGAAAGTACCCTTTTGCGAAGTAGCATAATCGTAACTACTGTCACTGCCCACGCCTTGGCTCAATTGACGGGTTTGAAGCACACCGTTTACAATGTTGGCATAACTACCTGAAAGTCCGTTCGTGTTTCCACAGTTCCATCCCTGCGGGAGGGAAGTGCAAGTGCCGAAATTACCGGGGCTTGAGCTAGTCACTGTGTAGGGTACGTTGATCTGATGAGATAGACTTCCACTCGTGCCTGTAACAGTGACAGTGTACGACTGCGCCGTTGTTCCGGTGCATGAAAGCGTAGAGCTACCACTACCACCAGATACTGAAGGCATGCTCTGACAGGTTAGTCCTGTCGTTGGAGTAATGCTCGTGGTGAAGGATACTGTTCCTGTGAATCCACCGCTGGGCGTTACGGTTATCGTGGATGTTCCAGCTTGATTAAGCTGAGTTGTCACACTAGTCGGACTAGCGGAGAGACTGAAGTTTGGTGGTGGTGGATTTGTAAAGAATTCTGACATGACCGTTGCAGAACAATCATACCCCGTTACCAAACACGATAGGCTCCAGTTCTGATCGATCGTGGCCGTATAGGAACTGTGTGAGTATGCAGTCGCGCCAACAAAATGAGTCTTGGCAACCGGACCGGACCAGGAGGCATAAACATAATCTGGAGTGCTCGATGTGTCCTCGCATGGGGAGGGCCCGCAACCCGCGTTGCCCTCATCGTAGACGATGAACAATGCCGCCCTCTTAGTAGTGAATAGGGGGCTCGAGAGTATCTTGGGAACAAGTATGCTCAAGTAGGTGTCGCCAAAGGACGCTCCGGGATTGTGTCCGTTATCACAGTCATTGGGCGTTAGCCAGACATAGTTTGGAGCGCTCGTTGTCAAGCTGTTAATGAATGCTGTATCAGAAGCAGTGGGTGATGAAGGACATGTTGAAGACGTAAGTCCAGAAGCCGTTGTTTGGAAGTTTGCGCATCGGGCCGTAGTGTCCATGTC
>Ga0209161_10004635_pt1 | contig 10912 bp, 7 predicted proteins | sample GraSoiAngelo_155_FD_186169 | JGI IMG/M metagenome (GOLD analysis project Ga0209161, IMG submission 186169) | Grasslands soil microbial communities from the Angelo Coastal Reserve, California, USA - 14_1009_13_30cm (SPAdes) (version 2) | ecosystem: Environmental > Terrestrial > Soil > Grasslands ...
GCACGAATCCCGCAATCGCCGCCGGCGCGGGCGCCGCCAGGGCGACCAGGAGAAGGTCCTCACGGGCGGCAGCGGCGAGCAGGTCGCGGACGCTGAGCACCAGGAGCTCGCGGGCGCCAGGCCGCGCGATGGCCTTCGCCGGCCGCCTCGACCAGACCCGCTGCAGCGCGCCGGAACCGGAACGCATTTCGAACCCCCGTTGGCGATAAATCACGCTCGAAACGTAGGCGCAAAGCCGCACCGTCGGTGCGGCAGCGCCTAATGCACCACCTCTTCATGGCGGTACTGCTCGCTCTCGAACTGGATCGTGGTGTGCTCGATCGCGAACCGGTCGCGCAGCACCGCCTTTGCTTCGGTGAGGATCTCGTCGTGGCTGCGGCAGCCTGGTCCGTCGCAGGTCACCACGATGTGGCAGGACAGCGCCACAAGCCCGCTGGTGATGGTCCAGACGTGGAGGTCGTGCACCGCCGCCACGCCCGGCACGTTGGCAATGGCCGAGGAGACGTCGACGACCGGGATGTGGCCTGGCGCGCCCTCCAGGAGGACGTCGACCGCTTCGCGGCAGAGCCGGATGGCGCTCCAGACGATGGTCCCAGCGATGAGGAAGCTGACGATGGGGTCCGCCGCGAGCCGCCCGGTCCAGGCGATCAGCACCGCCGAGACGAGCACGCCGACGGAATTGAGCAGATCTCCGGCGAGGTGCAGAAAGGTGGAGCGCAGGTTCATGCTGCTGTGCGCTCCGGCGCTGGTGATCCACATGCCGACCGCGTTGAGGGCGATCCCGAGGCAGGCGAGCAGCACCATGGTGCTCACGTGGACCGGCTCCGGATGCATGAGCCGGCGGTAGCCCTCGACGGCGATCGCCGCGGCGATGGCGAACAGAGCGCCGCCGTTGACCAGCGCAGCCAGGATTTCGAGACGGTAGTAGCCGTAGGTCCGCTTCGCGTCCGCCGGTCGGGTGGCGACGCGGAGCGCGAAGAGCGAGAGCCCGATCGCGGCGGCGTCCGCCAGCATGTGTCCCGCATCCGACAGCAGGGCGAGGCTGTTCGATACCCACCCGCCCGCCGCTTCTGCCACCGTGGCGACGATCGCCACCACGAGCGCGAGCACCAGCCGCCGCTGCTCGCCGACGCGCTCCGGACCGTGGGGATGCGCGCGGTCGTTTGCGTGAAGATGATCGTGCATCCCCGCCGATATTAAGACGCGTTGCCGGATCGGGCCAGCGTGCGGCAGGTACATGCGCTACCATTCCGGCATGCAGGCGGAGCTGCAAGGGGTCGAAACGGGATTCGCCGAGGGCCGCGACGGCACGCGAATCCACTGGTCGGCGGTCGGGAACGGCGCTCCGGCGCTCGTCTGCTGCGACGGGATCGGCTGCGACGGATTCGCCTGGAAATACGTCCTCCGCGATTTCGCCGCGCGACACCGGATCGTCCACTGGCACTACCGCGGCCACGGGCGCAGCGGTGTCCCGCGTGATTCCACCCGAGTCGGCTTCGACGACATTTCCTCCGATCTGCAGAGCGTCCTGCAAGCGACGCGGACCTCGCAGGCGGTGCTGCTCGGCCACTCGATGGGCGTGCAAGTCGCGCTCGAGCACCACCGCCGCCGGCCCGATCAGGTCCAGGGCCTGGTCCTGATCTGCGGCTCGTACGGCTTGCCTCTGGATACCTTTCACGACAGCAAGGCGCTGAAGATCCTGCTGCCGTCGATGATCGCGGCCGCGGGAAAGTACCCGCAGGCCATGAGCCTCATCTGGCGCCTGGCGGCGAGCGGGGAGCTCGCCTACCAGATCGCCACGCATTTCGAGGTGAACGGCCGGCTGGTGCGCCGCGACGATTTCCTTCCCTACTTCCGGCATCTCGCCGGGATGGATCCCCAGCTCTTCCTGGGGATGTTGAAGCACGCGAGCGAGCACACCGCGTTCGATCACTTGCCGCATGTGAGCGCCCCCACGCTGATCGTCGCCGGGACCGACGACACGTTCACGCCTTACTGGCTCAGCGAGGAGATGCGGTCGCGCATTCCGGGCGCGGAGCTCCTGACGGTGCCGGGCGGGACGCATGTGGCCCCCATCGAGCATCCCGAGCTGATCGCGCTTCGGCTGGAGAAGTTCCTGGCCAGCATTCCCGCGCGCGGATCCTCGACGGCGCGGCGCACTGGCTGAATGCGGCTGTTCGCGCTCCTCTTGCTCGCGGGTCTGCCGGCGGTCGCGCTGGACCCGCGGTTCGTCTGGGAGACGCTCGACACACCCCATTTCGAGGTCCACTACCACCAGGGAACGTACCGGTACGCGCAGCGGGTCGCGCGGGCCGCGGAGCTTTCGTACCAGCGCCTGGTTCCGCTTCTGGACCATGTTCCGGACGGACGGACGCATATCGTGGTGCAGGACGACACCGACTTCGCCAACGGCAGCGCCAGCCCCATCCTCTACAACCTGATCCACGCCTATGCTCCGCCCCCGGACGCGCGCAGCACGCTCGCCGACTTCGACGACAACGTCTACGAGCTGATCTCGCACGAATACACGCACATCCTCCACCTCGACACCGTGCTCGGCCTTCCGCAGGCGGTGAACGACGTCTTCGGCAAGCTGTGGATCACCAACGGCGGACAGCCGATCTGGTTCATCGAGGGCATGGCCACCTTCGCCGAGAGCGAGGTGAGCGCGGCGGGACGCGTGCGCGCGTCGGAAGAGGACATGGTGCTGCGCGCCGAGGTCCTGGAGGGCAAGCTTCCGCGGATCGACACGCTCTCCAACCTTCCGCTCGAATGGCCGCGCGGCTTCGGCCAGTACACCGTCGGATCGCGCTTCCTCTCCTTCATCGGGAACGAATACGGCCTCGGCGCGCTGCGGGACCTGTCGCACGATTTCGGATCGCGGCCCGTCCCCTTCGCGATGAACTTCAGCGCCGAGCGGGTGCTGGGACCGACCTATCTCCAGCTCTACGACCAGTTCGCGGCGGAGGAGCTGCGGCGCGCATCTCGACTGCAGGCGCAGGTCGGCGCGTCGGGGCCCACGGCCATCGAGCCGCTCACGCGGCTCGGGGAATGGGTCCGCACACCGCGTTGGAGCCCCGACGCGTCGACGCTGTACTACACGAACGCCGGGCCGGATCGGCTGGCGGAGATCCGCGCGGTCCGTCCGGACAAGTGTTGCGGACCGCCTGTTCCCATGACGGAGTCGACCCGTCCCGGCGACCGGCACGTCGGGAATCTCTGGTCGGATGGTTCGGGGGACTCGACGCTCGCGGTGGGCCCGGACGGACGCGTCGTGTACGCGCGTGCGCAGGTATTCCAGGAGTTCGAGATCCTCCAGGACCTCTACTCCGTCGATCCGCGTACCGGCGACGAGCGCAGGTTGAGCCGCGGTCTGCGCGCGCGGAGCCCCGACGTTTCGCGCGACGGCAACATCGCATTCGTCTGGAGGCGCAGCGGGGGAAGGACGGCGATCGCGGAGTTGCGGCCCGAAGGTCCCCGGGTCCTCTTCGAGGACCCGCACGCCGAGCCGGTGGACAGCCCGCGCTACTCGCCCGACGGCGCGCGGGTCGCGTTTCTGCACCACCGCGACGGCGCCTGGGACGTGCGCATCGTCGACCGCGCCTCGCTCGCGGTCACCGACGTCACCCGGGATCGGGCGCTGGACCGCGACCCCGCCTGGACGCGCGACGGGCGCTGGCTCCTGTTCAGCAGCGATCGCAATGGCGTCTACAACTTGTACGCGTGGAGGCCGGGCGATCTGCGCCAGGTCACGAACGTCGTGCTGGGGGCCTTCGAGCCCGATCCCTCGCCGGACGGATCGCAGCTCGCGCTCGTGACCTACAGCTCGCGCGGATACGACGTCGGACGCATGCCGCTCGAGCCCGACTCCTGGCGCCCGGTCACGGCGGCGACGCTGGCCGAGCAGCGTCCGCCGGTCACGGCGGTGCCGCAGGAGGAGATCTATCCGACGCGGCCCTACTCGCCCTGGGAAACGCTGAGGCCGCATTTCTGGCTCCCGTACGCGGCGGCCGACGGATACGGAACGACGGTGGGGGCGCTGACGGCGGGATTCGACGCCGTGGACCGGCACGAATACGCCGCCACCGCCTGGTGGAGCATCTACGGGAAGGAGCCGGGATTTGACCTCATCTACGTCAATCACTCGCTCTATCCCGACCTGACGCTGGAGTTCACCCGGGACCTCGGCGCGCCGCAGGCAGCCGGCGGACTGGATGCGCCGGGCTACTACTTCGAGCGATCCATCGGCGGCTCGATCACCGCTTCGTTCCCGTTCTCAGAGGTGGAACGCTCGCAGTCGCTCTCGCTCACGTACGAGCTGGAGAACCTGGCCGTCGACACCAATCCGCTCGGCGTTCCCACGTCGCCGGGGCTGCTCGCCGCGGCGACGCTGACGTACTCGTGGTCCGACGTGAGGCGCTTCGTCCGCAGCATCTCCAGCGAGCGCGGCCAGCGATTCGCCCTCTCCCTGCGTCTTTCCGACCCTGCTCTCGGAAGCCAGTTCTCGTTCTGGCAGGCGACGACGTCCGCATCGAAGTTCTTCGCCCTGCCCTGGAGCACGCGCGGCGTTCCCTGGCACCATGCGCTGGCCCTGCGCGGCTCGTTCGGTGTCTCGAACGGGGATCTGTCGAACCGGCACGATTTCTTCCTCGGCGGCTTCCAGCAGGGGGATCTGGTACGGAGCGTCCTCAACCCGGCGGCTGGGACGCCGCGCCTTCGAGGTTTCGCGCGAGACTCCTTTCACGGCACCGCTTATGCGCTGGGGACCGCGGAGTACCGCTTTCCCCTCTTTGACGTCGAGACCGGAGCGTGGACCCTGCCCGTCTACCTCCGCCGCCTGCACGCCGCGGTCTTTGCCGATGTCGGCGACGCGTTCACGTTCTCGCGACACGACTTCCACCTCCACACCGGCGCCGGCGCGGAGCTGCGCGCCGAGGTCGTGCTCGGCTGGATCCTGCCGACCGATCTGCGCTTCGGGTGCGCGAGAGGGCTGGAGTCGGGACCGGTCGCGATCCTCGACTGCTACGCTGCGCTCGGCGGCGTGTTCTGACGCCCGCTCCACGGGTGGGAGAACCGTAGACATCCGGCGGCGTCAGTTCCTGGCGCGCTCCGACGCGCGGCGTGTACTCTCGAGAGCAGATGGCAGGCAGGATCGAACGTGCGCTCGAGGCCGGCCTGCGCATCCGCCCGGGGGAGCAGCGTCGCGTCGCCCTGATGGCGCTGTATGCGGCGAACGCGATCGGCGCCGTGGTGGTCGGGCGCTCGGTCCGCGACGCCCTCTACCTCTCGAATCGCCCCGCCCGCGGCCTCGCCGGGATGTACATCTGGAGCTCGATCGCCATCGTGCTCGTCTCTTGGCTGTACGCGCGGATCGCCGACCGCATGCGCCGCGGTTTGCTCAACGCCCTGAGCGCGCTGGGATGCGCGGCGCTGGGCGCGGCTTTCTGGGCGGTGCTGACCGTCACCGACGCCGTCTGGGTCTACGCCGGCCTCTACGTCTTCGTCGAGGCGATGGGGTCGCTGGTGGTGATCCAGTTCTGGACGCTGGCCAACGACGTTTTCCATGCTCGCGAGGCGAAGCGGCTCTTCGGGCTCATCGGCGGCGGCGGGACGCTTGCGAACGTGATCTTCGGACTTCTCATCGGACGATACGCGCAGGTCTTCGGGGCGCAGAACCTGCTGCTCCTGATGGTGGCGCAGCTCATTCTCTGCGCGACTCTGGCCCAGGCAGGCTCGCGGCTGGCCTCGCCTTCCCCGCTGCCGCTTCGCTCCCGCCCGGTGAGGAAGGCACGAGTGCTCTCCCGCGCCGGCCTTTCCTTCCTCTCGCAAAGGCACCTGACGATCGTCGCGCTGATCGGAGCGGTCAGCGCCGCGGCGGTGACCATCGTCGACTTCCAATTCAAGCTTTCCGCTGCGGCAGTGCTGGACGAGAACGACCTCGCCGGGTACTTCGGCCGCTTCTATGGCATCTGCGGCGGTGTGGCGCTCGCGGTACAGATCTGGGTGACCGGGCGCGTGCTCGAGCGGTACGGGATCCTCGCCTCGCTCTTGCCTCTGCCGCTCGGGCTCGCGCTCGGCTCGGGCGCTTCCGTCGCGTTCTCGGCTCCCGGGCTCTTCGTCAGCTCCCTCGCGAAAGGCTCGGATACCATCTTCCGCTACACCATCAACGACGCCTCGATGCAGCTCCTGTACGTGCCGGTGCAGCCGCATGTCCGCGGGCGTGCGAAAGCGTTCATCGACGGCGTCCTCAAGCCCAGCTCGGTGGCCTGCGCCGGGGCGGTCCTGCTGCTCTACAAGCACTCGGGTGGAAGCGGCCGCCCGCTGACCGCCGCCGTACTGGTGCTCGTCGCGGTCTGGATCGGGCTGCTCGTGCGCGCCCGCGGCGAGTATGTCCGCAGCCTCGTCGAGTCGCTGGAACGGCGGCACCTCGATCTCTCCGGCATGGAGTTCTCCGGCCTCAACGAGGCGACGTTGCGCGCGTTGCGCACGGCGCTGGGCGGCGACCCGGGGACCATCCTCCACGCTGTCACCCTGGTGCGGCAGCTCTCCCAGGCGGCGGACTTCACGCCCGAGTTGCGGCAATTGCTGCAGCACCCGGATGCCGCCGTGCGGGCCGCGACTCTCGAGCAGCTCGGCGCGCTCGGCACGACCGAGCCGCTGCCGCAGATGCGCGCGCTGATGCGGGATCCGGTTCCGGAGGTGCGCGCGGCGGCGCTGGGAGCGGTCTGCGCCATCGAGCAGGAGGCGGCCGTTTCCGCCGTGCTGCCCTTTCTCGACGTTCGTACCGCGCCCGAGGCCGTGGTTCGAGCCGCCGCGTGCGTCGCGCTCATCCGCCACGCCGGAATCGACGGCGTGCTGGCCGCCGCCGAGCCGCTCAACCAGCTTCTGGCGGCCGTCGACCCGCGCGATCGCGCGGCTGCCGCGGACGCCCTCGGCAACATCGGCGTGCGAGGGTTCTTCCGTCCGCTGCTCGTTTTCCTCTGCGACCCGGAGAACGCGGTCCGGCGCAGGGCGATCGCCGCCGCCGGCAAGCTGCGCGCTCCGGAGCTGATCCTGGCCATCGTCGAGCAGTTCCAGCGCCGGGAGACGGCACTGGAGGCCGCCGGCGCGCTCGCCGCCTACGGTCCGGGGATCGAAGGCGCGCTCCAGGGCATCCTCGTCGACGAAGCGTCCCAAGTCGATTGCCGCCGCGGCGTGGCGCTCGTACTGCAGAGACTGGCCACGCGCGAAGCTGCGGACGCGCTCGTCGCCGCCCTCACCGCCCGGGAGCCGGCGGTGCGCAAGGCCGCGGCGCGCTCGCTGGCGCGGCTCACCCGGCGCCAGCGCGGGATCCGCATCGAAATCGCGCGGGTGGATCGCGCCGCGCACGCCGAGCTCTCCGCGGCGCGGACGGCGCTGGCGATCTTCAAGAAGCTACCCCTGCGCGCGGCCGCACACGCGCCGCGCGGCGCGGGAGAGCTGCTGGCGATGGCGTTGCTGGAGGAGCGGGATGCCCGCGTGCTCCAGGCGCTGGTGCTCCTCCAGGTCCTGTTGCCCGACGTCAGGCTCGACGTCGTCGCGGAGTACCTGCGCTCCGAGTCCGCAGCAGCGCGGGGGAACGCCATCGAGGTGCTCGACAACACGCTCCCCGAGCCGTGGAATCGGCAGGTGATGGCGACGCTCGACGAGACCAAGCGCCGCGGCGACCAGGTGCTGGCCGATGCGCGCCCCGCCCTCGAGCTCGCCGACGCGCTGATCCGCGGCGAGTGCGGGCTGTGGGTGGGAGCCTGCACCGCGCGCTGGGTCCTCGATGCGCCGTGGCTGCTCGCCGCCGTCCTGCCTGCCCTGCGGTCCTCGCTGCACGCCCCCTCGGCGCCGTTGCGCGAAGCCTCCGCGTTGGCGGTGGCTCGCGTGGCGCCCGCGGAAGCGCCCGGCCTGCTGGCACAGCTCGCCGCAGACCCGGCGCCGTCCGTCCAGCGGACCGTGCGCGCCCTGCTCGCCCCCGTCGCGCCGAGGGCCACGGCGTGATCTCGACCGTCGAAAAGGTCCTCTTCCTCAAGAGCATCGACCTGTTCCGCGCGCTTCCTTCGGAGGAGCTGCCGCTCGCCGCGGGCGACCAGGTCTTCGCGCAGGGCGAGCCGGGCGACGCCCTTTATCTGATCGTCGAAGGCAAGGTGAAGGTGCACCAGGGCAACAAGGAGCTGGTGCGTCTGGGCGAGCGCGACGTGTTCGGCGAGATGGCGGTGCTCGATTCGGAGCCTCGTTCCGCCAGCGTCACCGCGGTCGAGGACGCCGTCCTGCTCAAGATCGGCCGCGACGACTTCCGCGACATCCTCGGCGAGCGGCCCGAGATCGCCATGGGGGTGATGAAGGTGCTCACCCGGCGGTTGCGGGAGACCAGCCGGAAGTCGTGACCGAGCGCAGGCGCGTCGTGCTAGCGCCCCGCGAGCTTCTTCACTTCCTCGGCGAAGCCGTCCAGCGAGACTTCGTGCTGGGCGCCGGTCTTCAGCTCCTTCAACCGCGCCCGCCCTGCCTTGAGCTCGGCATCTCCCAGCACCAGCGCGAATCGTGCCCCGAGCGCGTCCGCCCGCTTGAGCTGGTTTCCCGGATTCGCCTTCCTGAAGCTCACCTCTGCGGGAAGCCCGGCGGCGCGCAGCTGTTGCGCGAGCTCGTCGGCGCGGGCCGCTTCCGCGTCGCCCAGCGGCGCGATGAAGACCAGGGGGCGCGTCGCGCTCTCCTTGCCCTGCTGCGCGACGAGCAGCGCCAGCCGCTCGACGCCGGCCGCGAAGCCGATCCCCGGGACGTCGGGACCTCCGAGCTCCTTCACCAGTCCGTCGTAGCGTCCGCCGCCGGCCACGGTGCTCTGGGCGCCGAGACCGGAAGTGGCGATCGCCTCGTACGTCGTGCGCGTGTAGTAATCGAGGCCGCGCACCAGCTTCGGGTCCACGACGAAGGCAACCCCCAGGCGGTGGAGCGTCTCCTGCACCCCGGCGAAGTGCGCCTTGCACGGGTCGCAGAGAAACGCATCCATCTGCGGCGCCCCCGCGGCGACTTCCTGGCACTTGGGGTTCTTGCAGTCGAGCACGCGGATGGGATTGGTCTCGGTGCGCTTGCGGCAGTCCTCACAAAGGTCGCTGGCGCGGGAGCGCAGATACGACTGGAGCGCCTCCCGGTACCGGGGGCGGCAGGTGCCGTCGCCGAGCGTGTTCAGGTGCATCGCGAACGGGATCCCGAGCGTCTTCAGCCAGCGGTCGAGCATCTCGATCTGCTCCGCATCGATCCGCGGGCCCGGATTGCCGAACGCCTCGATGCCGATCTGTGTGAACTGGCGGTAGCGCCCCCTCTGCTGCCGCTCCCGCCGGAACATGGGGCCGACGTACCACCACTTGGTCTCCGGCTCCTGCTGATTGACGTTGTGCTCGACGTAGGCGCGCACCAGCGAGGCCGTGTCCTCCGGCCGCAGGGTCACCGAGTCGCCGCGGTCGTCGAAGGTGTACATCTCCTTGCCGACGATGTCGGTGACCTCGCCGATGCTGCGGACGAAGAGCTCGGTTCGCTCCAGGATCGGCGTGCGCGCCTCGCGGTATCCGTAGAGGGGAAAGAGGTCGCGGGCGGTCTGCTCGACGAGCTGGTAGTGCCCGATGCGGACCCACGGATCGTCGTCCTTCACGTAGGTGTCGATGGGCAGGACGTCGCGGGTGCCCTTCACGCCGCGGATCTTCTGGCTCATGGCGATTCCAGCGCCTCGCCCAGCTTGATCGCGAGCCCGGGCCGCAACCGGTCGGCGAGCTTCACCCCGGGCGCGAAAAGGACCACCACCGTGGAGCCCATCTCGAACACCGCAAGCTCGCCGCCCTTCTCCACCCGCAGCGACCGCTCGTACAGCTTCCGCTCCGGCTGCCGCGTGCGGCGCGCGTTGGTGACGACGTCGTCGTAGACGGCGCGGATCCGGCCCACGTTCGTCGCTCCCACGGCAACCACCGCGCAAGCGCCGCGCGGCGTCTTGAGGAACGTGGTCAGGCGCTCGTTCACGCAGAACAGTTTGTCCACGTTGCGGATGCCGGTCGGGTTCACCGGCCAGAGCTGCCCCGGCATGTTGACGTACCCGGAGATCTGTCCGCCCAGCGGCGCATGGATGCGGTGATAGTCGTAGGGAGCGAGATAGATGGTGCAGAACGCGCCACCGCCGAACTGCCGCGCGTCCTGTTCCGCCTGGGGCCCGCCGATCAGCTCCGCGAGCGTGTAGTGCTTGTCCTTCGCCTGATAGAGGCGCGACTCGACGATCTCGCCCAGCTCTCCCACCGTGCCGTCGACCGGGCTGACCGGAAGGAGCTCTCCGGGCGCGATGGCGCGCGCTCCAGGCCGGAGGCGGCGGGTGAAGAACTCGGTGAACGTCGGGTACTCGTCGATCGGGCGCTCCGCTTCGCTCAAGTCGACGCCGTACTTGCGCGCGAACGCGCGGATCACCGCCCGCACCACGGGCTTCGGCGCGGTCGCGCGGCAGGCGGCGCCCACCGCGCGCGAGAGCGTGTTCTTGGGCAGCAGGCGCAACAGCGTGTACGACAGCTCGGCCATCGGGCTGCGTTGTGTAGCAGGCCGTGCCGCCTTGCGCTATCGCGGCTGCGCCGAGCCAGCTCTGGGATCGGCGGTGCGCCGATAGATCTTGCCGTTGACGACCAGCACGATCTGCCCGCTGAGCCCCGGCAGCTTTCCCTTGCACGTGTCCGATGGAGCTACGCGGTACACCGTTCCCGCGACGCCGGTGCCCTGCTCGGTGAACGGCTCGCTGTCCACCAGGCAGCCGCCGTTGTGCGCGTTGAGGTCCGCCATCGAAGCGCCCGGGCCGAACGGATCCACCGGCGGTCCGGCGTCGGCCTCGCTCGCCGCCAGCACCTTCGAGGGATCGATGTTCACCTGCGCGGAGGCGACGCTC
>Ga0209161_10004640_pt1 | contig 10904 bp, 9 predicted proteins | sample GraSoiAngelo_155_FD_186169 | JGI IMG/M metagenome (GOLD analysis project Ga0209161, IMG submission 186169) | Grasslands soil microbial communities from the Angelo Coastal Reserve, California, USA - 14_1009_13_30cm (SPAdes) (version 2) | ecosystem: Environmental > Terrestrial > Soil > Grasslands ...
CGCCTGCCGCGGAGGAGACCCTTGTCGTGTTCGACGAAGGCACGCTCGAGGGGATCTCGGTCGCGGCTGACATCGAGCGTGCGACAGAGGCTGCCGGCGGGGGAGGCGATGCGGCCGCGCGAAGCGATGCGGCCGCGGGAAGCGATGCCGCCGAGCCTCCAATCGATGAGGGTGCCGGCAGGAAGTCCGCCGGCCCCGATTCGGGCCCAAGCTCGCCGGACAGCAAATAGTGACCGAAGGCCAGTCTGGCGGTCGACCTTCGGGTGCGGCCGGTGCGACAGGCGCTACCGAGACACACCTCGAACGACCCTATCCAGCCCGCTACCCGCGCGTGATCCTCGCCAGCGTCTGTCTTCCATGGGCCGCGGACGGCTCGCTCATCGAGGACATCTTCCGTGATCAGGTCCGGCTCCATCTGGCGGCCGGAGTCCGGCATCTCTATGTCTTCGGGACGGCGGGCGAAGGCTATGCCGTGACTGATCGCCAGTTCGACGACGTGTGCGGGCTCTTCCGCGAGGAGATGCGGGGCGAAGGGGTCCATTCCATGATCGGGGTGATAAGCCTGTCGACCGGCGCGATGATCGAGCGGATCGAGCGCTCAATGGACCTCGGCTTCAGCAGCTTCCAGATCTCGCTTCCTGCCTGGGGAGCGCTGAACGATGGCGAGCTCGCAGAGTTCTTCCACGAGGTGGTCGGCCGCTTTCCTTCAGCGGCCTTCGTTCACTACAACCTCCAGCGCGCTGGCCGCGTGCTGGGGCCCTCCGACTACGTGCGGCTGGCCTCGGAATATCCCAATCTGGTCGCCGCCAAGAATGGTACCGGCAACCTCGTGACGATCCACGCCTTGTTACGCGAGGCGCCCATGCTGCGGCACTTCCTCACCGAGTTGGGCTACCCGCAGGGGTGCCAGCTCGGCGAGCCCGGTTATCTGATGTCGCTCACGACGATGAACCCGTGGGTCGGCGTTCGTTTCTTCGAGGCTGGGGTGCGGCGCGACCTGACCGCTTTGCTCGGCCTCCAGGCCGAGGCGCTCGAGGTCTTCGCCGAGCTTGTCGGGCGAGCCGGTGCGGAGGTCGGGACCGGCGCTCTCGCCGGCGGGCCGCACATGGACGGCGCATACGAGAAGGTCCTTGCCAAGGTCCTCGACGAACGGATGCCCCTGCGCCTGCTCCCGCCCTATCAGCAGGTCAGCGAGGAGGCCTACGTCGATTTCAGGCAACGGATCCTCGAGCGCCTCCCGAGCTGGCGCCCGGGCCCCCGGATGGCTGTCGCCGGAGTGCCTGGAGGAAGTCGCCGCTAGCTGTCGCCACGGCCTTTGGGTGCGAGGGCCGCACGTCCGGCCGCGGCTTCCTGATCAGGCCGCCGGCGTGGCGCCGCGGCTCCGATGCCGATCGCCGGCGCTCGATCGAACGCAGGCTCCGGGTGGGGCTCTGGCTGCGCACCGAATGTCACGGCCTGCCCGTCCGCGGCGATGCGCAGCGACGCGACGTCGCGACGGATCAGCAGAGCGATCGACCCGCATGCAAAGAGGGTGATGCCGGCGGTCGCGAGCGCAAACCGCGCACTGGTCGCTCCGGCAACGGCACCACCAAGGAGCGCGCCGGCAGGCATCAGTCCCCAGTACAGGAGGGAGAAGAGGGCCGTCAGCCGTCCCCGCAGCTCGACAGGGGACAACGCCTGCACGAGGGACAAGCTCGACGAGGCGTAGACGACCAGGCCACCGCCGACGAACGCCATCGCGACCATCGCGATCGGGAGGCTGCCGCTGACCCCGAATCCGCTCAAACCTCCGGCGGCGGCCGCGAGGCCGATGAAGATCGTTCGCCCATGGCCAACGGCGCGCATCAGGCGCTCGGCGCCGAGGCCCGCAACTAGTCCGCCCGAGCCGGCCCCCGCCAGGAGCAGCCCAAGCCCACCCGCACCGGCGCCGATCTCCCTCGCCGCAACAGGCAACAGGAAGTTGTATGCGAGGCCGAGCGCACCGGGTCCGATCGAGAGGAGCAGAATCACACCGACAATGGGCGAGTCGACCGTGAAGCGCGCGGCCTCCAGCAGCGGCCTGAAGAGGGCTGGCCGGCCAGTCTGGAGCAGATTCGGCCTGGCTCCACGCAGGCGCCAGATCGGGACCGCCGCGGCGGCTTGAAGCAGGCCGGAGGCCATGATCGTCAGACCCGGGGAGCCGTTGGCGAGGAGGACGCCGGCCGCGGCGCCGCCGGCAATTCGTCCCACATTGATGCTGAGGAAGACGAGCGACACCGCGCTGGGCACGGCCGCCGGTGGCACCAGGTCGTTCACGATCGAAATCGTCCCCGGCGCGCCGACAGTCAGGATGGTCCCGATGCCGAAAGTGACGAGAAAGATCGTGAGCAGCGGGAAGCTGCCGAGGAGCACAAGAATCGCGAGGCCCACGGTCGACAGACCGGCGACGAAGAGAGATAGGGCGACCAGCGACCGCGCGCCGAAACGGTCGGTCAACAGACCGGCGTGCAGCATGAACAGCGCGAATGGCAAGCTGTAGACGAAGGACGCCAAGCCGACGCTTCCGGCCGAACCGGTGAGCCCGAGGATGTACCAGCCGAGCCCGGCCGCGAACATGAACATCGAGGAGTTCGAGGCGAAGCTGGCCAGGACGTAGACGCGGAAGGGCGGGTATGCGAACGCGCTCATCCGGATCGAGCGAGACGGTGTCGGGCGGTTCGGTTCATCGGACGGCCCCGCTGCGCGTGGCGGAGGCGGCATCGGGCACCGCCGCCGAGCCAGGGAACGTCGATGATAGTCGCGTGACCCTCGGGACGGAGGGGCGGAGGAGTGGAGGGCCTTTCGGTGAGCGTGGGGTTCGGGATCGTCGGTTCGGGATTGATGGCCGGGATCTATGCAAACTGCCTCGCGGAGGACACGACCGACACGCGACTCGTCGCAATCGCCGTCGGCTCACGGGCACCAGGCCTTGCGAACAAGTTCGGCGTCGAGGCCGAGCCGTCGCTCGAAGCACTCCTCGCTCGAGCGGATGTCGACGCGGTCGTCATCGCGACCCCCCACTCCGCTCATCTCCCGGAGACCCTGATGGCCGCTCGAGCGGGCAAGCACGTCTTCCTGGAGAAGCCAATGGCCCTCGACAAGGCCGAATGCCGGCAGATGATCGAAGCCTGTCTCGCCGCAGGCGTACGCCTGTCGGTCGGCAAGATCACGCGGCGACTTGGAGCGCCGATGGAGGCGAAGCGGCTGATCGACGGTGGCGAGATCGGAGACGTGCGAATGATCCAGGTCTGGCGGGCGCTCGATGGAGGCCTGCCGTTTCCCGAGGGAGCCTGGGCACTCGATGCGAAGGAAGGCGGCCCGTTCCTCGACTGGGGGTCGCACGGCTGCGACATCGTGCGCTGGTATGCGGGGGCCGAGCCGGTGCTGGCCTTCGCTCAGTACGCCCGGTATGACCCCGCCGAACGACTCCTGCCGACCGCCTTCGTGCAGTTCTCCTTTGCCAACGGGGTGCTCGCTCATATCTGGATGACCTACGAGCTGCCGCACGCCGTGATGGGCGGCAGGGCCCGCTACATCGTTGTCGGCTCGAGGGCGATTCTCGAGATCAACGCCTACGGGCAGGTCAGCAGGAGCAGGCCCGACGGCTGGGACGTCGTCTATCAATCGCCCGACTGGGTTTCCCCCGACGAGGCGTGGGGTTATCCGAATCGATATATCCGCGACGGTTTCGCGCGGCAGGTCCAGGACTTCGCAAACGCCATCGCCGAAGGGCGTGAGCCGGAGGTGACCGGCGAGGACGGTCTCAAGGCTGTCGAAATGGTGGAAGCTGCCACCCGGTCGGCAGAAATCGGCGCCACCGTTCCGATGCCGCTCTGATCTAGGGCCCCTGCTCCTGGAGGGCCGACAGGAACGCCGGCCGCGCGTGGTCCCGTAGCGGATGGCGGGCGACCTCCTCCTCGACCACGTCGGCGCCCCAGCCAGGCCGGTCCGGGACGATCAGCTCGCCGGCCTCGATCCGGAGGGGCTGGTCGATGAGCTGCCATTTCCACGCGACGTCGTCCATGTCGATCTCGAGGATCTCGCAGTTCGGCATGACCGCGCAGAGATGAGCGTTGATCAGGTTCGAGAGTGGACTCATGTAGTTGTGGGGGCTGAACATCGTGTCGTAATGAGCCGCCAGCTCGGCGATTCGGCGGGCCTCCGACAAACCGTTGGACAGCGTCTCGATCATGATCACGTCGCTGACGTGGCGTTCCAGGAAGGGTCGGAAGGCCTGCCGCCCGATCAACGCCTCGCCGTGGCAGATGCGGGTCCTGGTCTGCTCTCGGGCGGCGAGGAGAGCGTCCGCGTCGAAGCCCTCGGCCTCCAGCCAGTAGAGGTCGAACGGCTCGAGCGCCCGAGCGAGTTGCAGGATCCCGCCCATCCGGTACTCCTGCCCGACGTCAAAGAGAATGCCCATGTTCGGCCCGCACCGCTCCCTCAGCGCACCCACGAACTCGACCGCTGCATCAATGCGCCAGCGATCGATGGCGCCGTCGAGTGTCGGAGGGAGGCCGGAGGCAAGGCCCGGAATCAGCAGGTTGGTCTTGAGTGCCCCAAAGCCCGCGCGCTCGACGTCGTCGACCAGCGCCAGCCAGCCGTTGAGCGTTCTGACCGGCTCGACTCCGAGCGCCTCCGCATCCAGGGCACGATAGCTCGCGAAGTGGCTCCAGTAGAGCGGGATCCGGTCGCGATAGAGGCCACCGATCAGGTCGTAGACTGGCACGCCAAGCCACTTCCCCTTGATGTCGTAGAGCGCCAGGTCGAGCGCGGCGATGACCTTCATCCGCTCGGGGACTCCGGCTCGGCCTGAATCCCACAGCCGGCGGCTGATGAAGTCGATGCGTCGTGGATCCTGGCCGATGATCTCCTCGCCGACCAGCCTGATCGCCTCCGCGAGCGAGGGAGCTGCCTGCCAGTCGTAGCCCTCCCCCCAGCCCACGATCCCCTCGTCGGTCGTGACTTTGAGGAACAGCCACTCCCGACCGGCGATGCCACTATCGCAGGTGATCGGCTCGAGGCCTGTGATCTTCACCGCGCAAGCCTGCTCACGCGAGCCGGTGCGCCGGGAGCGGATGGGCGCGCACGACATCCTCGTTGATCGCGCTGCCCCATCCGGGGCGATCGGGCACGACGAGCTCGCCATTCTCAATCGCGAATGGCTCGGTCAGCAGGTCCATCTTCCAGGGCACGTCGTCCAGGTCGATCTCGAGGATCTCGACGTTGGGGAGCGCGGCGCACAGTTGAGCATTGATGAGCGTGCCCAGTGGGCTCATCCAGTTGTGCGGGCTGACCATGACGTCGTACAGCTCAGCCATTTCGGCGATCCGTCGCGTCTCGGTCAGGCCGTTGGCGAGCGTCTCGATCATCACGACGTCGGTCACGTGCCGCTGGAGGAACGGTCGGAACTGTTCGCGCCGCAGGAGGCTCTCGCCATGACAAAGGCGAGTGCTCGTCTGGCGGCTGGCCGCCAGGAGCGCGTCCGGATCGAACGACTCGACCTCCAGCCAGTAGAGGCCGAACGGCTCCATCGCCCGCGCCAGCTGGACGATGCCGCCCATCCGGTAGTCGAACTGGACGTCCAGGCTGATCCCGATCCGGGGCCCGACCACATCGCGCAGGGCACCGATCCACTTCATCGCCTCGTCGATCGTCGACCGGTCGATCCAGCCGTCGCGGTAGGCGGGCAGGTGAGCTGGCTTGCCCGGTTCGCCCTCCTGAATGAGGTTCGTCTTCAGGACCTTGTAACCCTGAGCGACCACGTCGCGGGCCGCTTCCGCCCACTGTCGATAGGTGAACTGCGGCTCCGCCCCAACCACGCTCGGCCAAACCGCTCGGTAGGTTGCGAAGTGGCTCCAGTAGAGCGGGATCCGGTCCCGGAACTTGCCGCCCAGCAGCTCATAGACGGGCACGCCAAGCCACTGGGCTTTGATGTCGTAGAGCGCCAGGTCGATTGCGGCCAGTACCTTGATCCGCTCCGGGACCCCCGGTCGGCCGCCATACCACGTCCGTTCGTTGAAGAGCTCGATCCCTCGCGGGTCGCTGCCGACGAGCGTGCGGCCCATGACCCGCAGCGCCGCGGCGAGCGAGGCCGACGTGTGCCAGTCGTAGGTCTCCGCCCACCCGACGATGCCCTCGTCCGTGGTGACCTTCACGAAGCCGAACTCGCGCAGGCCGCCGTCGCAGGTCAAGGGCTCGATGGCGGTGATCTTCACGACGCTGCCTCCCACCCGGCCCTGCCGCTTCGGTAGTTGGCGGCTCCAGCAGTGTAGGCGGGCCACCCTGGCAGACGGGCGTCCATCGCGCGGCGCGTTTCTGACGTTCTTGTTCCCGGACCACGACGGCACCCGCCTGACGAGGTCATCGGCTGGCCGCCGCCGTACCATCGCCCACGTGCGCATGGCTCGTCGGCGGCCGTCACGTTCTGCCGCTGCAGGGATCACCTATCGGCTGGCGACGATCGAGGACGCGGAAGAGACGTTCCAGGTGGTTCACGAGGCTGCCGACGACGTCCTACGTCGTGCCGGCCGCCGGGTCTCGGGCGACGCGGCCCTGCCGCTGGCTCGCGTTATTCGCTTCCGCCATTTCTGCGTTCGACACGACGGCGGGCGCTTCTGGGTCGCCGAGCAGGAGGGCCGGATCGTGGGTGCAGCCATCGCGATCCTGCGGGAACGCGTCTGGTACCTCGCTGCACTGCACGTCTTGCCCGCATTCCAGTCGCGTGGGATCGGAACGGAGCTGCTGCGTCGATCGATGGCGGGAGTTGGGCGGGAAACCGCCCTGACCGTCCTGACGGATGCCCTCAACCCCGTGTCGAACAGCCTGTATATGCGCTTTCGCATGCTTCCCCAGGACACCATCCTCACGTTCGACGGAACCTTGGATGGGTCGGGCGGACGCCGGGCGCCGGGAGCATCCCCCGTGGGCTCATTTGATGTTCAACGACTCGACCTTTCTCGGGATCGAGCCACCCTCGATCGGCTCGACCGTGGCAGCGTTGGGTTCAGCCGACCGGTCGACCATGACTTCTGGGCAGGGGTACCGGGCCTGGAGGGTCACCTGCTCGAGGATGCTGGAACCGTCCGAGGCTACCTCTACCTTTCGGACGCCGGAGCCGCTGGCCCGGCGGCCGCGCTTGGGTCGGAAGACGTCCCGGCCGCACTAGCCACCGCCGCGCGACTCGCCCGGGAGCGCGGTGTGGCGAACCTGCACGTTCGTGTCGCGGGATCGGCGCGACACGGCATCTCCTGGCTCGTTGACGCTGGATTCCAACTGACCGGCATCGGGCTGATGCTCAGCACGCGCCGGGTCGGCCTGCTTGACCGATATGTGACCTCCGGCGCGGACGCCCTGTATTGAGCCACATCATGCGCACCGGGACTGGGCAGTTGCGGGCAGGCTTGGCGCGCCGAGACATCACGCAGCCCCTTGGGACGCCTGCCGGGTTGAGCCTCACGGAGCGGGTGACCGAGGTCTGGGATTCTCTCACGGCGACTGTCGCCGTCCTCGAGCAAGGCGGCGCGAGGGTTGTGATCGCCGCCCTCGATCTCGTGGGCGTCCTGGAGGCGAGCCATCACGCGATTCGTTCGGGCGCGGCGATTGCGGCCGGGACGCCCGAGGAGAGTGTCATTGTCGTTGCGTCACATACGCACAGCGCGCCGTACCTGAGCGCCGAACTCCAGGAACTTCTTCGGCCGCACGGACTGCAGATCATGGATGATGCCTACGCGGACGACGTGGTTGCCAAGGTGGCATCGGCAGCCGCGGAGGCAGCAGACCGAACAGTGCCGGTGACCGTTCAGGTCGGCCGAGGGCGAGTTGAACGGGTGGCCTCGAACCGCCGCCCGCGGCTGCCCGACGGCCGGGTGGTCCACCGCTACGGTCGGCCGCCTGCCTGGATGCGCGCGCTGTCCGAGGGCTTGATCGACCCGGATGTGACCACGATCCGCCTACAGGCACAGAACGGCGCGACCGTTGCCATCATCGCCAGCTACGCCTGCCACCCGACCGCGGCCGGCGGCGACAACCACGGCCATGTGTCCGCCGACTTCGTCGGACACGGCCGGAGGCGCATCGAGGCCGCTGCCGGCGGCCCGTGCCTGTTCCTTCAGGGATGCGCCGGAAACGTCGGGACCGGTAAATGGGTTGGCCGCGGCCGCCGAGCGGACACGGCGATCATGGGCCGCAGGTTCGCTCGCGGCGCCTTGAAAGCCCTGAGGGACTCGATCGAGATCGCTCCCGACGTCCTCGCGATGGCGACGTGTCGGGTCGCTCTCGAGCTGGAACCCATGCCGAAGATCAGACTCGAACGAGCCTTCGAGCTGGCGGTCCACGCCGGAGATGCCAGCGGCATCGTCGCGGCGGGCGATGCTCTGGTCGTGGCCCGCCGCGTCGACGAGCTGCGGCAGGCCCAGGTCTCAGCGTTCCTGATCGGAGGAGTCGCTCTCGTCGTGCTGCCTGGCGAGGTCTTCCTGGAGCACGGCCTGTCCATCGGAGCGCGGTCGCCTTATAGGGCAACGCTGGTTGCCGCGTACCAGGACAACACCCTCCAGTACATCCCCACCGCCTCCGCGTTCGCGGACGGGGAGTACGAGGTCACCGGCGGCTGGCGCTACATCCAGCCTGGTCAGGGAGAGCGGTTGGCCGACCAAGCGGTTTCGCTGCTCGCCCGCCTGGCTCCGGCGGGCCAGTAGCCTGAGCCGGTCCGGCGGGTCAGCGAGGGTCCTCGCCGAAGTCCCGGGCCACTTCCGTGCGCCGCTCGTAGATCGTCTCGCCGAGCCCCAGGATGCATGAGCCCCGCTCGTTGCCAAACCAAGGTTGCCAGATCGGATTGGGAAAGCTCCGACCGGGCTGCGGCAGGCCGTCGATGAGCGCGCTCGGCCGGAGTGACTCGACGAGCATCGTCGCGATCCAGGCATCGCCGCCGCGGGTGGGGCCCGAAGCGAACACGGGGGAGCTCAGATCCTCCCAGCGGGCCTCCACGATCAGATCACCGGCAATGACGCGGTAGCCGATGCCGTATGGTCGGAGGTTCTGACGTTCGAAGCGAGCCGGAAGGATTGGGCGCTCGGGTCGAGTCATCGGCCACTGCCCTGGGCGTAGGCGGGCTCCGAGCACCTGCGCCAGGTTGGGGTTGTCGGTGAGCGCAGCCTCGAGGTCGCCCGTTTTCGTGTCCGCAGGTTCGTTGGTTTGGTGCCGGTCGCGGGCATTCGTCGACCACAAGTAGGCGACATGGCCGCGGTCGGGCTCGCCCGCCTCGGCCGTGTAGCCGATCCAGTACAGACTGAGCAGGAAGTCGGGACGCTCGGTTCCAGGATCAACCTTGAGGGCCATGACCAGGTGATCCATCTGCCGGTTGATGCGACTCGAGTGGACCGAGGGCGCACCGGCCACGTGGTCTTCCAGTCTGCTCACAGTGGCTGCCTGTTGAGGGTGCGAGCGTAGCGGGCTGCTGCGGAACCCGTTTCGCGACCCTGGACGAGGCCGAGGACGAGGCCGCCCATGTAACCATCGCGGTAGGTGCCGCCGGCATCGGCGCCCGCCGCCCATAGACCGGGGATTGGGCGACCGCCGCGATCCTGGACGCGACCCTCCACGTCCACGCCGACGCCGCCGTTGGTGAATGTGATCGATGGCCGGACTGCCATCACGCGAAATGGCGGCCCTAGGAGCCCGAAGGCCCTCGCTCGCCGAGGCACCGGCAGGGACGCTCCCCCACCTCGCGCGACTGCCTCGTTGAACGCCTCGATTGTCGCCATGACACCCACGGTGCTCACGTTCCACCTACCCATTGCCTCGGCCAAGTCGGGCAGCGAGTCCCGCGTCAGCGCCGGCGCGCCGGATGCGACGGCTCGGTCGAAGTTGGCGCCGAGCGGCTGGGTGCTGCGGCCGGGAAGCGGCTCATCCCGGTAGAGGCGATCATCGACCAGCAGGAAAGCCCGGCCGTTCGGTTGCTGGATGATCTCGGACGACGCCAGTTCGTCGGCCAGCGAGCGTGACTCGTCGAAGAACCGCTCGCCGCGCTCATTGATGATGATCGCGTCACCCGTCGCGTACTGGGTGACCGACGTCCATGCGGCTGGAGGAGGATCGGCGGGGACGGCGGGCATCGTGTGGCCATAGAAGGTCGACATGTTTGGGCTTGTGCCGGCCCCGGCCGTCAGCGCTGCCAGCAGGCCGTCTCCAACGCTGCACGGATTCGAGCGGATGAGCAGGCGATCCGCGAACCGGCCGACGAAACGCGCAAGCAGCTCATGGTTGCCCTGGAAGCCGCCGGTCGCGAGGATCACGGCGCGAGCGCGCACCGTCCTGCGGTGGCCGTCCGCGGACCGCGTCACCGCTCCTCGGATCGCTCCATGCGCGTCGCGCCGCAACTCATCGACTGCCGATTCGGCGACGATTCGGCCTCCGGCCGCCGCCACGGCCGTCGACAAGCCTTCGGTGAGGGCTTCGGGGTCGAGTTCGCGGCCGATCTGCGCTTCGTTTTCGATCGCCAGTCCATCCGGGACCCCGAGCCCTGCGAGCCATGCGAGGCCCGGGCCGATTTCCGCGACCAAGCGCCGCTGCCGCTCGCGGTCGCCACCTCCTACGTAACGCTCCATCACGGCCATCGACGGCGCTGTCCAGACCGTCCCGCCCGATAGGCGCATCGACCCACCAAGCCGCTCTGCCTTCTCTAGGACCAGGACACGAGCGCCTGCCTGGGCGGCCGTCACAGCCGCGCAGAGGCCTGCCATCCCCGCCCCGCACACCAGGACATCACTCTCGTCATTCATGCCATTCGGCCGGTCCGCTGAGCGCTGACCGTGCCGGTAATCACGGGCAGCGGGTCAGCCAGCGTCATGCCGGCTTCTGCGGCTTCCCGACAGAAGGACCGCCGCCGTCCG
>Ga0209161_10004641_pt1 | contig 10902 bp, 7 predicted proteins | sample GraSoiAngelo_155_FD_186169 | JGI IMG/M metagenome (GOLD analysis project Ga0209161, IMG submission 186169) | Grasslands soil microbial communities from the Angelo Coastal Reserve, California, USA - 14_1009_13_30cm (SPAdes) (version 2) | ecosystem: Environmental > Terrestrial > Soil > Grasslands ...
CAGAAGCGAGGCGTGTCTACCAGTATGTTCAGGTCATGCGTTTTGCAACGCAAATCGCGCGTGCGGTAACAATCTCGGTCTTGCACACGGAGGTTGTCGATGTGAACGTGGAAAACGCGACCGCGAACCTGGCGGATGGGGTGATCGAGATGAGGAAACGACAGGGAGAGGTCTTGTTGAAGGGGGGCACGTTAAAGGTGTTGAGAATCGGTCGTAACCCCACGCCTTCACGGGGATACTTCTACCAGATCACGCAGCAGGGTATCGTCTTCTCTAACACACCTATGTTCTAGGTGCTTTCGGTCAAGAGCCCTTTTAACAAGCTGCTAGAGTGCTATCTGGGCCCTTTGTCTTTTGATGCAAAGAAGCTGAGAATCGGGTGCAGCGGGTGGTCCTATCAGGATTGGGTCGGGCCCTTCTATCCTAGGGACACTAAGCCTGCTGATTATCTTCGGATGTATTCACAAGTTTTCAACACCGTCGAAATTGATTCGAGTTACTACCGGACGCCTTCGCCCTTTATGGTGTCCAATTGGAAACGTGTGACTCCTGACGGTTTTCTTTTCACGGCGAAGTTTCCGAAGAAGATCACGCACGAGCTGAAACTGCGAGACAGTCAGGCACAGCTCGAACGGTTTTACAAGGCTATGTCAGAACTCCGGGAGAAGCTTGGAGCCTTGGTAATCCAGCTTCCACCGTCGTTCAGCTACAAGAAGGACAAAGAGGCGCTCGAGACATTCCTCGGACAGACGGACAAGAAATACGTGCACGCCATAGAATTTCGCAACAAATCATGGTTCAAACCTGACATCTACAAGCTGCTTGAGACAAACAATGTCAGTCTTGCCTGGTCGGAAAACCAGTACGCGTCCACTCCGCCCGAGGCCACGTCTGACGTGGCTTATCTCCGGATGGTGGGCGATCGGTCGATTACCAACTTTGGTGGGAAGCAACGGGATCAGGGCGAAGTGATGCGGAAATGGTACACCGCTCTAGAGGAGAAGTCTAACCTGTTCAAGCAGGGCTTCATCTTCTTCAACAATCATTTCGCAGGTTTCGGGCCGGGGTCAGTGAACGAGTTCCGACGACTCGCAGGGCTAGCCGAACTTGACTGGAAAGAGTTGTCTAAGGAACCTGGACCTTTGCAGAGCAGCATGGCAGAGTTCCAGAAGTGAATCCGGGACTCTCAGGTCTGTCGGATGCAGGTCACAATATTGGTTGCATAGGGCTGACCGACACCATATCATGCCTAATTTCAGTCTGAAACTTCAGGCTACGGTTGGCGCCTTATATCTTGTACAGAAGCGGGCCCGAAACTGTTAAAAATTCTTCGCCAAGCTACTACCCCTCTACGGTCTTTCTAGGAGAATGAAATATTGACCGACGAAACCGAAAACAGCAATCACGAGACAGTGACGAGGAGAAGGGTTTCAAGGCGAGACTTTCTCAAGTACGGGGCCGGTGTGGCAGCTGTAGCTGGAGCCAGCGGCTTGCTGGGGAAAATCCCGTCCCTCCCTTCACCTGCAACAACACCCGTTCTGTTACCTCAGAGCCCGCCAAGCCCCGGCATCGAGGAGGTTACCATAGCGCAACTTGAAGCACAATATGCGGCCGGAACATTGACCGCAACCTCCGTCGTGAACATGTACGAGAATCGGATTAGTGCTCTCGACCAGAGCGGCCCGAGGCTCAACTCGCTTCTTCAAGTGAACCCAGACGCATTGACAATAGCCCATCAGCTCGATGCACAAACCCCGCCCTTCACTGGCATACTCCACGGCATACCTATCCTCTTGAAGGATAACATCGACACCCACGACCAAATGCAGACGGCAGCAGGCTCACTAGCCCTGGTCGGGACGCCCGCCCTTCAGGATTCAACAATCGCCGCACATCTTCGTGCCGCCGGTGCAATAATCTTAGGCAAAACCAATTTGAGCGAGTGGGCCAACTTCCGCTCGTTCTTCTCCTCCAGCGGCTGGTCAGGACGCGGCGGCCAGTGCAACAACCCCTACGCGATTGACCGCAACCCGTGTGGCTCCAGTTCTGGGTCCGGAGCAGCAACTTCTGGCAACCTGACCACGGTTTCCATAGGCACTGAGACTGACGGCAGCATCGTCTGCCCAGCGAACGCTAACGGAGTCGTAGGCATCAAACCAACTGTTGGCCTTGTTAGTCGAGCCGGCGTAATTCCCATCTCGCATACCCAGGATACAGTTGGCCCCCACGCTCGAACAGTTGCAGACGCGGCAACCGTATTGACAGCTATCGTGCAGAGGACTCCTGACCCGCGCGATCCTGCTACCAGCACTAGCCCGCTCGGCAAGCTTGGCCAACCGAGGCCTGCTCCGCCAGTCGACTATAGAGCCTTCTTGAACTCCAAAGGCCTCAAAGGCGCCAGAATAGGAGTTGTTAGAGACTTCGAAGGATTCAGCCCACATGCAGACGCGATCTTCGACTCGGCGGTTGCGGCAATTCAGAATGCAGGCGCGAGCTTAGTGGACCCGGTGTCCTTCCCGCACCTCGCCGACATCAATAGCGGCACAGCAGAGTTTACCGTGCTACTGTTCGATTTCAAGACAGACATAGCAAACTATCTCAACACCCGAACAGGCATGCCAATTTCCAGCCCAACACTCCAGGCCCTAATCGACTTCAACAACGCCAATGCCAACCAAGAGATGCCCTTCTTTGCACAGGAAATATTCGATCTGGCAAACACGTTCAGCTCGGACCCGAACGCCATACAACCACTCGGCTTGTCGTACAACGACTCGCTAGCCATCGACCAGAAGATCGGAGCGACGGAGGGAATAGACCAACTACTAGACAACAACAACCTTGACGCACTAATCGCCGGGACCGACAACCCAGCTTGGCCCACTGACCTAATCAATAGCGACCACTTCGTCTTCGGAACGTCCTCGCCGGCGGCTATAGTAGGCTATCCAATCATCAATGTCCCAGCGGGTATGACCTTCGGCGTTCCAGTCGGAATATCGTTCATCGGCACAGCATTCAATGAGCCCACACTAATCAAGCTCGCCTCCGGCTTTGAAGCCGTTACACAGGCACGGCAGAAGCCACAGTTCCTGCAGACCCTTCCTTTCAGCGGGCCGCCACCTTTCCGAGTAAGAGGCCGAGGACTCGTGCCGAAAAGAAACGTTCCACTCGTTAGCCAGCTCTAAGCACACATTACTAACCCCCCTTTTTTTTATGCTCACTCAGCGGAGCCGATCGACTCCATCGAGAGAGACACTTGTCTGCGAGGCTAACCCCCAAGACACGCTAAATAGTCCAGAGGTGGACCTCTCTGAAGGAGTCGTGAGCGATTGTTTTCCGAGAAGGAATTGACCTATCTGAAATCTCAGCCACTAGCTAGGATCGGGACCGCATCCAAGTCTGGAAGGCCCGACGTCGCCGCGGTCAGCTTCGATATTGACGGCGAATACATCTACGTCAGCGGCAGGGACGTCACGAACACCATGAAGTACAAGAACGTGCTTGAGAATCCTCGGGCCTCGTTCGTTGTGGATGATCTCAAGACTGTGAAACCCTGGGCTCCGCGCGGGATTAAGCTTCAAGGAAAGGCGGACATCGTCAAGCATACGGGATACATGGGACCTGGAACCTATATTCGGATCAAGCCTATCCTGAAACGAAGCTGGAACATCTAGCAACTCAGAACTCGTCCTCGATTTTCAAAGCCGTGCTGCCTGGGCTGGTCCGTGTGAGACCAGTAACTGGCTAAGAGAGAAAAAAAAACTGGAAGGGTTTTTTGGGTCTTTATGCTATAGGCCGACTGAGCCTAGTTCTGACAGGTCTGTGAGGCTGTTCATTTCCACCATGTTGTTTGAGATGGTGTATAGCACGTTTCCAATGTAGAGTGTTCTGGTGATGAAGAGGTTGTTGTCTTGCCATGTTGGTAGTTGGCCGCTTTGCAGTTGTGTTATTCCGCCCCTAAAGACGAAGCCTTTGTCAGGTGTGATATTGAAGACGTAGGCTCCTTGCCATATAGGCTGGTACGAATACCAGTACGTTGCGTTCTGTGGTTGCGCGGTTACCTCGACTGGGATCACGAGGAGGTTGAGTGTCCTGTCAAAGAGGACTGCTTTGTGGTCGGTGATTGCAGGCGAGCTGGTTCCGGGACCACCGATCAGGTATCGACTTGTCTCAGTTGGTTGTTTGGGGTCTGTGACATTGAAGAGGCTGATCTTGATACCTGTGAACCGGACCGCGTTCTCCCACGCAACGTCCGTGCCTGACTGTCCGATTCCGATGAGATGTGTCTCGTCGTATGGTTGTAGATAGTCGGAGACGCCTGTCACGTTGAGCTGGCCGAGCACGGTGGGCTTCGCAGGGTCTTGGAGGCCGATGACGAAGAGGGGGTCTGTTCGTTTGTAGGTGACGAGGTAGGCTTTGTCACCCATGAACCGGGCGGAATAGATCTGTTCGCCCGGTGAGAGTCCCTCGAGTCTTCCAGTGGTGTGGAGGCCCTTGTCGAGAACGTACACGTTTGTCTCTTGCTGGCTGACTGGCGCGTATGCGAGTGGCATGGGGCCGCCATTCTGGCTGCAACAGTTGGTTGATGCGATGCGCAGGTATCCGTTGTATTCGTCCATGGAGAACTGGTTCAAGACATGTCCGGGTACAGCGCCTGTAGCCATGTAGGCGATTGCGAGACCGTCGATGCTGATACGGTGTACAATTGTCTGCTGGCTCTGGCTCCATACCGGCTGTGTGAGATAGATGTCGTGGAGTGAAACGTAGATCGTGCTAGTCGTTCCGATCAGATAGATCTTTGCAGTGGTGCTGGGACTGCCTTGCGTCGCATCAAACCCAACGATGCTGGTGAAACTGTAGCCTTGGTCGATAATGTCCGAATGATAGACTTGCACAGGCGTAGCCCTAACTACTTGACCATTGATGATCTGCTCTGGGAGCAAGATCTCGCCGTAGCAGAAGACTGGCTGTGTAGCCACAAGATACACGTAGTTTCCGACTAGACGGGCACCAGCTAAGGTTCCGTTTACCTCAACTCTGGTCGTGAGCACCGGGCTGGCATGGTTGTTTATGTCGAAGACGAACAGCGAAGTGGTCCCTGAGAATCCAATCGGGTAGATTGTTGCAATGCCGCTAGGTTTGGCGATACCAGTGTCTAATGTAGGAGGCTTCGCACCTCCGCCGTAGTACGCATAGGGGTATCCCGGTTCTTGGCTTACAACGACGAGTCTGTTGTCAACGGTGAAGATTCCTTGCAAAGTCCCGTTAACGGTGACTTTGGAGACGAGAGCGGCGTTCGTTGCGGGGTAAGCTTGGACGATGGCGACCGTGTTGTTTGTTATCGTGTAGATGTACTGACCATCGTTCTTAACCGTGTCAAGCTCGTCAACGCCTGACACCTGCTGGTTAGTCTCAGAGTGAGCGGGAGTCTGGCTTGAGCCGCTATTTGATTGGGCGGTCGCGAGGCCTGCTGGTGTAGGACTGGTGGTGAGCCCGCCTCGGTTGTAGAGGCTCGGGGTTGGGCTAGCGCAGCTACTCGTGTGAACGAATTCCTGTAGGTCTTGGTATGATGTGAATGGGATCATTGCATGGGCCGTTGGACTTGTGAGATAGACGGAGACCGGGATGAGTGTGAGGCTGGCGAGGATGAGTAGGTATGCTGTTGTTGCTTTGCGGAGTAGCATTCTTGTTCGTCATATGGTAGGGTGGGGTGGGGGCTTAATCCCAGTGTTTAGAACATGGTGTTCGGAAACCCGAACACCTTCTTTTGCACGGGTAAGCTTGTATTGAAGCAGAGGATTTCCTTCGCCGTCTGGAGGATCAAGGATTCATGGCGGAAGAACGAGAGAGGGTTATCGAGTCTGAGCTGAAAGGCGTGACTTTGCGTGTCTACTGGCATATCCTCGGGTCAAAGAAGCAGGTTGTTGGTGTTAGGCCTGTTCAGCGAGCTTTGGGCTTGAGTAGCCCTAGTGTTGCCTTGCATCATCTGGAGAAACTGAAGGATCTGGGACTGCTAGAGAAGGACTCGACCGGCGAATATCACCTGATCGAGCTGGTGAAGGTCGGGGTTTTGCGGAACTTTGTCGGGGTTTTGGGATTCATGCTTCCACGATACATGTTCTACTCAACCATGTTCACGGTCATGCTCGCACTATATCCTATCATATACCAACCAGATTTTTCCACGCACAATATCATGGCATTCGCTTTTGGCGTCTCGGCAGTTGCTGTCTCGTGGAGCGAGACCTTACGGGCGTGGAGGTCGAGGCCGTTCTGATAACGGATCGGACTGTTCTAACCTGTGGGATTATGCGGAGCCTAGTCCCATGAGTATCATGGAAGAAGGGGAGCAGAGGGCTTGAGAATAGGACTCGGGAGACGAACGAGAGCTGGATTAGGTCTGACGCTGGGCGTGCTGATCGGCCTAGGGCTGGTCATTCTGCCTGGGGTTCTCGCACGGTCAACTCAGACTTCGACAACCTCTGGCTCCAATCCTGGGGTAACCACCTCAACCCAATCATACCAACCCGGTACGATGAACAAGCAGCCCACTGTGGCTACCGGGGAGATTATGCTCAGTTCCCTGTTAGCGCTTGTCGGCTTGGTCCTGCTTCCAGCTATTGCTGTATCATATTTCGCACGGGCCTGGACACTGAAGCATGCAAAGACGAAGCTACAAGATTAGGGCCTTGTCCCGCTGAAGTGATAGCACAGACTAAGGAACTCGACGCGAAGAATTGCCGAGATAGAAGAATCCCACACCTCCGCCCTCGAGCTTTCCGGGTTACAATTCCATTTTGAACGAGCCTGGATATGTCAGGTCATTCCGGTAAAGGACATGAGCTCTAGACCCCTGCTACTTCTCGGCAACATCGTCGCAATAGTCGTGACAGTCGTGGCCTTTGTTCAGGCTATATCATGGCCGGTCGCGGGTGTTCTGATCCTTGTCTCGCTTGTGCTTCCGTTGCTGGCCAATATTAGTCCGCCTAAGGGGCCTATGACATCGCACCTTCCTCCAAGGATTCCTGCGACAGCGCATCACTCCCAAACCGAGGCGAAGATTTCACAACACCGAACTGCGGAGAATCACTCTCCTCAAAGCCATTCGTCATCCACAAGAACTGATCAAAAGACGCCACCCGAACCAGAGCCAGCCAGGAGTCTCGGACCAAAAGCTAGCCCTAAGCTCACAGCGCCTACAACTTCCACTCTGAGACCGGGGTTGCCAAGGGTCGCACTCCCGACAAGACCACCTGCGGTCAAACTGGGTCCCAACTTCAACCCGACGATTGCCAAGGGTGACTATACGGAGTATGATGTAGAACTCGACGCGGGGAAGGATTTTTCAGGCGAGGTCACAGCAACAGGCCTTGTCAACGTCTACCTCCTCGACGAGGACAATCTGGACAACCTGGATCAGGGCGAGGAATTCTGGAGCGAGACAGGCGAAGAAGGTGTTGAAACTGCGACACTCGAATTTACTGCGCCCTCAAACGGAAAATGGTTCTTCGTTGTAGAGAATGCAGACGACCGAGCTGTCTCTGTCACCGTGAAGATCCAAGGGGAACCACCTTCTGCAGCGTCCGCTCAGTAGCGGACCATGCTTCCCTCTCGGGAACGTGGCCGATTCTCAGATTCTATGAACAGCTCTCTCTATCCTCGTCTATCCCAGAGTCGGTCTTGCCTAGAAAAATCATAAATCCTCATGCAGGAAGATACGGGAGCTACGGAGGTTTTAGTTTGAAAAAACAATTGTCGATAGTTCTTCTCGTCTCTCTAGCGGTCTTCGTGGCGATCGTCCAAGTAGCCCCAGCGATTGCGGAACATCAGGGGCATGAAACGTCCGACGAACACAACGAGGTCCATCAAGTCACATTTCACATCGACCTCACTGGAAGCCAGCAGGTAGGTCCTGTAGCCACAGAGGCATTCGGAATGGCAACAGTTAGACTCGTCGACAATGGCACCGCGATCGACTTCCAGGTGATAGTCTGCGACATCGTCAACGTGACAGCATCGCACATCCACGTCGGCGCCGCAGGGACGAATGGGCCGGTCGTAATTCCCTTCGTCCATGGTGTCCTCTTCTCATCACCCCACGGTTGCAAGACCCTTGCCGAGGGAACCCGGACAGCCTCAGACCTCAACACCCAGGCCAGCCCGTCAATTACGAGCTGGGACGACTTCGTCAAAGCCCTCCTCGCGGGCAATACCTACGTCAACGTCCACACAACTGCCAACCCGAGTGGCGAGATCAGGGGCCAGCTAGTGCACGAGCACGAGAGCGATAACGAGAACGACCAAGGCGACGATTAGTTCAGGGACGCGACATCGTCAACTATCCCCTTTTTTTTCGTGGAGTCCTAAGTTGGTGGGCGTTCAGCCTAGTTTTTCCTGTCCGTACTTTGTCAGGGTCCACCGGTTTCCCCGCCCAACCGCCGCAGCCGAAACAACTCTTTGTTTGAGTAGAAGTCTAAGGTGATGGCTAACACAGCTTTCGGTGAGGCCAGTCTTCTCACTAATCTCGACGATTCGTGTCCTTCCCTTCTCCAAGGTCTCGATGATTTTTGATCTGGAAGCGAGTCCTCGGTTGACGTTTCTCATTCCGGAAATGTAAGCTCGTGGATGATAGGGCGGTGTCACGCTTTGCAGCTCTTTTCTAGGCGAAATCGCCCACCAAAAGCCTCGTCTGCGTCCTATCTTCCTCAGCAGGTCTGAACGTCTCGTCCAATTCGACTTTGATCAAGGCAAGTCTCTGACGGTAGTACTCACCGACGTTGTACCGTTTGACCATGTCAAAGGCAACTTGCAAGTATTTCTCAACGCCCGCCTTGAATACAGTAGGTCCCAATTTGCCTCCGCACTTAACACAGACCCCTTTCAAGGGTGCTCGACGCGGTTTCCAGTTGCACTTTGAGCATCGAGACCTCTGAGACGTGAACGTTCGCAGGTTACCTACCAAGTCTCGCAGAATATGTGTTCCTAGAACTTTCCTAGCAACCTCTTCTCCCTTCACGGCCACGATCTTATCTGCGAGATCCAGCTGCTCCTTGACTTTGTCTAGCATTGTTGGTAATTCCTTGTAGGCGCTAGTCAATCGCGCTCGATCTAGATCTTCTGTCGGGTGGGTAAACCCGATGTTCCAGTTGCCCGAGGAAGATTCTCGGACGTTGTTGAGTGTTGAGACGAGATCTTCGATCTCCTTGGGATTCGCTCCGACTAGCGTTTTCTCGTAGAAAGCGAGGGGGAAAGCAGTGATGGTTTCAATGTTGAATGCTTGTCGCGCTACCTCGGTCGCATTCAGCAACGGCGCAAGCAGTAGGGGCGCGTCCATTAGGCCCCCTATCCTGTCAGGAAGGTATTCCCTAGAGAAGTTCAGCAGCACATCTAGCAAAAGCGACACGGAATCCTCGTCTCCGTCGCAGTCTCGCCGCTTCGCAGCATGGTAGAGCGGGTGGGCATAGCAAACGCTTGCTTTGGTGAATCCGACGATTCTTCCCACTGCACCGACTGATGTATGCGGTGATAACCCGACGACAAGATGCCCGATCAGGTCCTCCCTTTTCGACGCCTTGTAGAGCTTCTCCATTCCATAGTAGGCGGTAAGGAGGTCGTCTAGGAACCGAGACACTTTCAACAAGTACTCGCCGCAAGCCTCCGAGACAACGAGGTCCTGTATCTCCAAAGCGCACAACTGTCTTGGGTCCGAGAGCTCGTGACCGTCCATGTCCCTTGTGTACCCTATCTCGTGGGCTTTCTCCAGGCTCAGCCCAATTTCCCCCGGTCTGAACTGGGTTAGTATAGCGTTCGACGCGTCAAACCGCAGGGTCCCGTCTTTGAACACAGAGACATCTGATTTGGCGCGTAACAATGCCTTCTCTAAGGGCTCGGGCATTCGGGTCCTGTTGATCAATCCCTTCACTCCCTTCACCGACCCTTCGATTTTTCCCAGCTTGAGCCTCCCAACTGCTTCTTCCAGCATTTCGACTAGGTTTACGTTGACGCTGCGGTATGCGACGAGCGATCCGTTGCAAGTGGATGACGAATCGTGTGATGCTTGGCCACATTTTGAACAGGTTACGCTCATCCGCGTCTCTCGTCCGCAAGCGGGACATCTGAGCTTCGATTCCCACCGACCACACTCCGCACAGGCTCGGTCAACTAGTTCCAAAGTTACGACCGATTTCTTCGATGCCTCTATCACATCACGGCGTGGGCCGCCAGCTTGGCCGGTTGGAAATAGCCCGTGGACGCGCGGAGTCATGATTCTCTCTTTGGCCTTTTCGGGACGTCCCATGCGGGCGCCGACGAAGATCGGTGCCTTGTTCTTTATTGGAAATCCCGCTAGTAGGCTCAGCGCTTCTAGCGAGCTGTCTCCCTTGACATGTGTTCCCGGAGTGTCAAGTTTCAGAATCGTCCGGAGAACTAAGGCACCGTCATCTTGGAGCTGGATTGCTCCAGCGACCATTTTGTGTGGCATTCGAGCCTGTTCTAGAATATCCTTCAGTTTTCCGTCATAAGGCAGGACGCCGGACTCGTCGAGGTAGTGGATGAGTTTCTCTCGGAGGTAATGTATGTCCTCGACTGTAACTTGGCTCCAGAAGTGCGTGTAGGCCGGGTGCAGGGGAATCCCGAGGTTCTGGGACAATCTGATTGCTTCGCTGGCTCGCGGTCTGACGGAGAACGGGTTCTTCGCGAATTCATGTATCCGTTCAGCTGAGATATTCAGCGCTGGTGTTTCGTTGGTGGTCTTCCGGTCGCGTAGCTTCTCTTCCAGTAATTGCGCCCACCAACACTCGACAAATCCTGACGGGACCAGGGCCCGATTGTTCTCAAGAAACTCACCGTATCCAACCATCAGATCGCCAACGAATAGTATCTTCTCGATCCTGTCCCGGA
>Ga0209161_10004645_pt1 | contig 10900 bp, 6 predicted proteins | sample GraSoiAngelo_155_FD_186169 | JGI IMG/M metagenome (GOLD analysis project Ga0209161, IMG submission 186169) | Grasslands soil microbial communities from the Angelo Coastal Reserve, California, USA - 14_1009_13_30cm (SPAdes) (version 2) | ecosystem: Environmental > Terrestrial > Soil > Grasslands ...
CGCTTACGGGAATTCTCGTGGCAGCATTACGTTTCTTGGCGGTGTCCTGAATCCCGCTTCAACCCAACTGGAGGATTTTTTTGCAGGCTTTCCATTCAAGGCTACGGTGGAAGTCGGTGATCCTACGTTGCATTTGCACAACTGGGCTTACGCAACATTTCTTCAGGACGACTGGCGTGCGACGCGCAACCTAACGGTGAACCTTGGGCTGCGCTACGAGTACAGCTCGGTGGTGCAGGAAGATCACAATTTGCTGGGCAATTTTGATCCGAACGCGGGCCTGGTACAAGTTGGGAAGCAGATTAGCAACCTTTATAACCCGGACCACACGAACTTCGTGCCTCGTATGGGTTTCGCGTGGGACGTCGGCGGCAATGGGAGGACGGTGCTGCGTGGTGGTGCGGGACTCACCTACGAGACCGTGAACTGGCAGTCGTTTATCGCTTTCAACAATGCATTTGGGCCGGGTAGTGTTCCGACGGGGGCACCCATCGATGCTTCGAACAATACCTCCGGCGGCACGATCACAACAGGAAACACCACTCTGAAATACTTCCTTAGTCCAACTCCGATTTCGTGGGATCCTTCGGCGGGCCCGGTCTACGGTACTCCGACAATCAACTGCTTCAACAGTCCCTGTCCAATCATGACCGTTGCTCGCAATCTCACAACACCCTATGTTTGGACTTGGACACTGAATGTGCAACACGCGCTCACGCCCAACATGTCTTTGGAGGTCGCGTACGTGGGCAATCACGGAACAAATCTGACCGGAATTCGCGACGTTAATCAGCCGCCGGTGGGCTCGGGATGGACTCCAGCCGCAATCGCTGCTGGTGCTCCCGACAATGATGCGGAGGCGGCGGCAGAGCCATTCGCCGCCAAGTTTCCATACTTGGGCAATATCTTCCAGATGGGGAATGTTTACAGATCAAACTACGACGGAATGCAAGTCACGTTGAACTCGCGCAACTACCATGGCTTGAGTATGGTCGCGGGTTACACTTACTCTCACTCGCTCGATGATGTGGGCGCGAACTGGGATTTCGGGTACGGCGCAGGTTTGCCGCAGGATTCTTCTAACGTCGGTCGCGAGTATGCCAACAGCGACTTCGACATTCGGCATCGCCTCACGGTTTCTCTAACCTATGCGGTGCCAGGGCGCAAGGGCCACGCCCAGATGATGGAAGGATGGGAGGTCAACACGATTGCGACACTCGAAAGTCCGCAATATTGGGGACCGATTGATTTAGGCACGGACGCAGCAGGCACCGGACCACTTCCCGTTAGCCCGCCGGCAAACAGTCCGATTCGTTGGAGCTTTTACGGCAAGCGCTCAGACTTCAAGCCGACAACGACCGGCATTCCATTCTTTGCAGGCGCAACCAACGCACAATGTGCAGCACAGGCGTTGTCCCTGGATGGAGGGAGCCCTGGTCTGTCGACTGATTCTTTAAATCTCTTCGGCTGTTACGCTCAAGGCGGCTCCATTATGATTCCGCCGCCGTTGGGCCAGTTCGGAAATATGAGTCGCAATATGTTTCCGGATAATGGCTTCCGGAACCTGGACTTCGCGGTGGCCAAGAATTGGCACTTTGGCGAACGCCTAAAGGCGCAGTTCCGAGCCGAGTTCTTCAACATTCTTAACCATCCGAACTTTGCTAATCCCTATGGCGGACAAAACGGCTTTGGCTTGAACGATCCTTCAGTGCAGCCATTCGGCTGCGCTTGCGCAACGCCCGACGTCGCTGCGGCCAATCCTGTGATCGGGTCAGGGGGCAGCCGAGCGGTACAGCTGGCCCTTAAGCTGAGTTTCTAAGCTAAAGCGAAATTGGTCTTGCGGGCCGAACAATGCTTCGGCCCCTTTTCTTCGTGAGATAGTCTCTCTGGAACAAAAAGATCGACCACAGAGGACGTAAGCGGCACCGAGGGACCCACGGAGGAAGTGAGATTATGCAAGCTAGATCATTACCTATCACGATTGTCTTCCTCTCTCATTCGCTATTTTTTCTCAGCCTTGCCATCTCCCAAGCGGCTCAGCCCGAGCGCACAATCGACGAAATCAAAACTGAAGCGATTCATCGCGCGGAAAATGGAATGTACCCGCTGATTGGGCTTGATCCGGCCGATGTGCGCGAGGCGCTCGCATCTGTCAAAACTCGCGACAAAGACGAATGGGCAGCCGCCTTCATGAGCGTTGCAGATCGTTACCTGAATGAAGCCAGAAATCTCGAATCAACCGACCGGGAAAGAGCAAATGCGGATTATATTCGGGCATGGCGGCTGTATTCCTTCGGGCGCTGGCCCATCCCCGCTTCGCCAGGAAAACAGCACTCGTACGAAAAAGCATTGGAAGCATTTCGAGCGCACGCGCGTTTTCTCGATCCGCCGCTGGAGATCGTGCGCATTCCATTTGAAGGTAAAGAGATCATTGGATACTTGCGGCTTCCGAAAAATGCTAAAGGGCCGGTTCCTCTGGTGATCGCCGTCAACGGGCTGGACAGTAGAAAAGAAGACTTGTCTGAAAGCTTCGCGGCGATTCTTCCTTTCGAGATCGGATTCCTGGCGGTTGATGGTCCTGGCACCGGCGAGTCGCCGATCAAAGTTAGCGAAAATGCGGATCGCATGCTCTCGCGTGTGATCGATTACGTGCAAACCCGGCCGGAGGTGGACAAAAATAGTCTTGCGGTGCACGGCGTAAGTTGGGGTGCGTACTGGGCGACCAAGCTAGCCATCGCTGAACGTTCCCGGATTAAAGGCGCGAGCGCGCAGTCACCGCCGGTGGATGAGTTTTTCCAAAAGAATTTTCTGATGCACTCACTGCTGGGCAATCGCGAATATCTGTTCGATCAGGTACCCGCGCTGATGAACATCTTCGACGGAGTTCACACCGTGGACGACCTGGCAGTGGAACTGCAGAAAATGTCGCTCGTCCGACAGGATCTTCTGGGAAAGCCAATGGCGCCCATGCTGGTTCTCGCAGGAGTCAAAGACACGCAGGTCCCAATCTCGGACATTTACTTGTTGCTCAGCAAAGGTGACACACCAAAAATGGCATGGATTAATCCCGCCGGCGGCCATTTGGGGCGGCAAATTGGAGTCTGGCCCGACCCGCTCATCTTCGGTCAAGTCATAATCCCCTGGCTAGTGCGAACGCTGCAGCCACCGACCTCGGTCAATAGTAGTATTCGATAAGCTTCTGTGACAGCAAGGCCGGAAAAGTCAACGCAAGGTTTTTTTCCATCTTGGCTTGCCCCAATTACCACGGCGAATCCGCTGCACTTTGGAGCTGGCTGGCGATTTTCAGTTTTCCTTCCCGCCTCTTCATCCTTCCCGAGATCGCGATATGCCTTGGCCAAGCAGGTGATGGGTAATGGCGTTGTTGGGGTCCACCGAAGTTGATTTCGTGGATGGTAGATTCCTCAGAATTCAGCGACCTGCCAGGGTGGTTGGTCGCCATTTGAGAGCTTCCTCAATTTCGCGAGCAACGACGTTAGCGGGCTTGTTCCGTGCGTCCAGCCAGTGTACTCCTCGCAGAGAGTCGGTAAAACCTTCTCTACATCCTCTCCTTCGATAACAAACGGATCATTCACTTTCCCAAGGCTCTGCAGCCCCAACCTCTAACTGGAACTCACTTGTTGTTGAGTGATCGGGAGGAGTAGGACGGGACAAACGGCGTTCGAGGAGATCGCTCCCTTGGTATCCTTTAGCGCCTGCCCTGTTTTTTAGCGCCTGACCTGTTTTCGACAGTTTTCCTCGAAGCCGACTTCTGGCCCGATCGTCGGCATCTTCCCTATTCGCCTCGCAAAGCCAGCATCGGATCCGTACCCGATGCGCGTCTGGCCGGTAGTGCAGAAGCTGCCAGCGCCAACAGCAGCATTGCGATGGCGGAAAGTGCAAGCACACCCGGATCGAACGGGCTAACTTCAAACAAAAAGGAACGCAGCAAACGGGACGCGGCCAAGGCGCCAAGCAAACCCAGGCCACAGCCAACAGCCGCAAGTTTGGCGCCGGAACTCAGGATGAGCAGTATCACTCCGGAGCGCTGGAAGCCAAGCGCCATGCGCACGGCCATTTCCTGTTCGCGCAATGCCACGGAGAACGCGATCACGGCATAGATCCCGAGCACACTGAGCAGCACCGCAGCGATGGCAAACGAGGAAATCAGGACGGTATTGAAGCGTCGCGGCGCCTCACTCTTGGAGACGGCGTGCTCCATCGTCTGCATCTGGTAGAGCGGCAACTGCGGGTCGATCTGCCGCACGGTTGCGCGAAGCGTGTCTTCCATCTGCTCCGGATCCATACGGCTGTGCAGAACGATCCAGCCGTCGGCGCCGCTCAATTCGCCGACAGAGGCCAAAACGCTTTCACTGGCGACGGTCTGTGTTACCGGCTGGTATACCTGTGGCATCGTCTCCGCATCGCGCGACCCCAGTTTGACGTCATCGACCTCGCCCACCACCGTCATCCACGGCGTGGAGGTCTCTCGCATGCCCCGGCGCAGTCGCTTGCCGATCGGGTCCTGGCCTGGCCAGTACTGCTCGGCCATCTTGCGATTCACGATAGCCACCAACTGTGAGTTGGCGTTATCCGACTCGGTAAAGACGCGCCCGCGGAGCACACGAATGCCCAGCGCTTCGAAGGGATCGCTCTCGACCAGCGACATCGACGCCATATTCAATCCCGCGCCCTTGGAGGAAACATAGCCCTCGATGGTGAAAGCGATGCCCCAGTTGTTGCCGGCCGCAGGCAAAAACGAAGTGATGCCAACCGCATCTACGCCAGACAGCTGCCCCACGTCGGTCAGTAGAGTTCTAATGAATTCGTCGATCGCGGATTGCGTTCGATACCGTTGCTGCGGCAGAACGTAGAGCGCAGCCAGCGTATTGTCGGGGCGGAAGCCTAATTCCACATCGCGCATCTTTTCGAAGCTGCGCAGCAACAGGCCGGATGCGGTAAGCAGCGTGAGCGCCACGGCAATCTCCGCCACCACGAGTGCCGAGCGTAGCCTGGCATGGCCGCTGCCCGAAGTGCCGGTGCGTCCGCCCTCTTTAAGCGACTCATTCACGTTCGTCCTGATTGCGGCAAATGCCGGAGCCAATCCGCAGAGCAAACCTGTCAGCAGCGCCAGTCCCAGAGCGAAGAGCATGACCGGCCAGTTCAAGCCAATCTCATGGACGCGAGGCAGCGTCTGCGGTAGCAGGCTTACGCCCACCCGCAAAGCGACAGCCGCCAGTGCCAGCCCTATCGCGCCACCCGCAATACTCAATACCATGCTTTCCACGATGGCCTGTCGCAGTAATGTGGCCGCGCGAGCACCGAGGGCGAGCCGCACCGCGATCTCTCTTCGTCTGCGGATGGCGCGTACCAGCAAAACCCCCGCCAGGTTCGCGCAGGCGATCAGCAGAACAACGATCACGGCCAAGAGCAGGGTGCGCAGCAGGGGCCGCGCCTGCCGTACCGTATCTTCATGCAGCGGCGTCACCACCGCGTGAATACGAAGACTGCGCATGTAGGCCGGATAGTCGCGCATCGTATCCTGGGCCACTCGCTCCGCATCGCTCTGCGCCTGCCCGGCGGTGATGCCGGGCTTTAAGCGCCCCACCATGTGAGAGTTCCACGACGCCACACTGCCCGCCGTAAATTCCTCCGGCTGGAGACTGAGCGGAAGCCAAAACTCGCCCTGATTCACATGCCCAGGGTTGAGCGGGAACTCGAAATCACGCGGCATCACGCCGATCACGGTGTAAGGCTTGCGATAGAGAAGGATCTTGCCCCCCAGCATGTTCGCATCGCCGTGGAAGCGGCTCTGCCACATGCCATAGCTCAGCACCGCCACCTGCTGGCCTTCTTCATCTTCCTGTTGCGTGAACGTTCGCCCCAGCAGCGGCTGCACTCCCAGCGCGGCAAAGACCTCGCCGCTCATCCGCGTCCCATTCACTGCCGCCGGATCGCCGGGGCCGGACAGTTCAAACAGTCTTCCGCGATAGCCGCCCAGGTGGCTGAAACTCTGCGTGTCGCGCATGTAATTGCGGATGTCCGGAGCGGTTACGCTGGAATGAGCGCAGGACGCACAGTGCGAGCCTTCCAGCACATCTCCTAGGGTGACCAGACGATCCGGATCGGGGAATGGCAGCGGACGCAGCAATACTCCCTCGACGATGGAAAAAATCGCCGTGGTCGTCCCGATGCCCAGCGCCAGCATCAGGACGGCCGTCACGGTAAATCCGGGAGATTTACGCAGTTGACGGAAGGTATATCGAATGTCCTGCGGAATCTGGCTCAGCCCTTGAAACGTTCGCTCGTCGCGATGCCGTTGCTTCGCCTGCTCCACACCCCCGTAAGCGAGTTTGGCCGCCCGTCGTGCCTCTTCGGGTGTCATTCCCTGGCGCACATATTCGTCTTCCAGCAACGCCAGATGCGCGCCAATCTCTCTGGCCAGTTCCGCTTCCACTTTGGCGTTGGCGAAAAGCAGATAAAGCTTCAGAAAGAAGCGTCTCAGGCGCTCCATGGCTAAGACTCCTCAAGCAAAAGCCGTTCCACTAGAGCCGACATTCTTCTCCACGTCTGTGTCTCTTTCCCTAAAGCTTTCTGTCCCGCCTTGGTGATTTCGTAGTATTTGGCTTCCCGGTTGCTCTCGGTCCTTCCCCAGTTTCCCTTAATCCACCCGTACTGCTCCAGCCGCACTAATGCTGGATAGAGTGTGCCCTGGTTGAGGTTGAGTAATCGATCAGAGATCTGCTGGAGACGCGTGGCGATTTGATAAGCGTGCTGTGGGCCCATTGTCGCGAGTGTGCGCAAAACAATGAGATCAAGTGTCCCCTGCAGCAGCTGGATTGATTCTTTTTCTTTATTAGACATCCAAGTGGTCTCCCCCAAGAGACTACTACGTTTCACTTGTTTGTCAAGTGGACTTAGCACGAAATAGCCCGTCAAGGAAGAGGCGGGTACTGACTGTCCGGGGCCTTCGGAAGCACACGACAATTGAAAAATCAGTCTATGTGTTTATTGGGAATCCGGAAGTTATCCAGAAACGGGCTTGGACGAAATTAGCGGCGATCTCCCCGAAGCCGACTTCTGGAGCGCGCGTGCGAGGCCGCCACTGGGTTACCTTAAACTCTACCTTCATTAGTGAATAAAACCGCCATCGTCGACTTCCGGACTAACGATCTGTACCTGAGTGATCTTTTCATTTTCATACCTTTGCTGGCCTTGTTGATCCATAATGATTTGGAAAATATGTGTAAACCGACGGTCCACAGCGTAAGAGAGTCGAAAGAGAAATCATGCCTTCTTGTAGTCAAACGGCGGTCCATTGTCGTTGGACTGTAGGTGTGATCTTGGCCCGTGATGGCACCAAGCTCTGTCGGATTTCGGGCTAGCCGGTGCGCCAGGAGAGGGATATGTCCATTTTTATCTCCTATGGGCGAGAGGACCGCTCGCTCGCCCTTGAAATCTATGAACTGCTGTGTCATAAAGGGCTCTCTGCTTGGATCGACGTACGCGACCTACAGCCGGGGCAAATATGGGAAAGTCAGATCGACAAAGCCATACAGAACTGTGAGATTTTTGTTGCCTGTTTATCCAGTAGTTCGGTTTCCAAGCGCGGCTTCGTCCAATCTGAGCTGCAGTGCGCGCTCAAGGTACTGGAGACAATTCCAGAGGACCAGGTGTTCCTTATTCCGGTGCGCCTCGATAACTGTGAAGCGCCTGCGCGTTTGGTGCACCTCCATTGGGTGGATTATTTCGCACCAGGCGGAAGGGACAAACTGGTAGAGGCGATCGAAAGGTACACCGCGAGCAGCGCGTCGAAGGTGCCACGGATTGCCGAACCAGCTTTGGAGCAGCTCATCATCCAGCCCCACAGAACGGAGTACGTGAACTTCATGGTGTTCAATCCGGAGAGTGCCACCCTCCCCCGCGAAATCCCGGAACACTCGTTCCTTCACCACACGGGCGGCATTGTGGCTATCCTGTTCCGATCGAAACGATCGGGCTGGACCCGCGGGATTTCGCCACGAAATACCCACCACATATCCCCGATGGCGAAGTGATCATCGACTTCACTGTTCTGAATCAAGGAAGGACTGCGATCATCAACGGGATTTTCCTGGAGATACTTGAAGTCCTCGACAGGCCGGAGCAGGCATTGGGGAGCTGCTTCATGCCGGTGCTCGAGCCAATAGAGGACACAGCGGTGCTCACCCGGGAACAAGCATTGTACCGGCTCTTCTGTGATCAAGTATTTTCCTACAAAGAGGGAGATGTGGACCTATTCCGCGTCAATGTGCTAGTGGCAGATGCTGAGGGTCCGATGGTCTTCCGGTTCCGGTTTGAGATTGACTACGCGGTCGGAAGCCGGCGTGGAAAAGCGCATTCACAGGACTTCTACCTGGCCAAGTTCCAAAAAGGACGCACAGCGAGGATCCCCTACGCGAAAAGCAAGATGAGCCCACACACAAAACCAGATTTGCCGGCTGCTGTGGAATATACAGCTGCCAACGCGATTCCTGGGCGGGAAGAGTTCTCGACCGAGGGCAGCTATTACCGCGGTTGGCAATTCCGCACCAAGAGCAAGGAGTCTAATGCCGACGGGTTGGCAGCGCACATCCAGCAGAACTACTGGGCGGCTGTAATGTCGGGTAACAGAGACGAGACCCAGAAGAAGGGGTTCAGCAGGGTTCCCCCGATAGAAGCTCTGGATACAGGCGGGTTGCAAACATCTTGGGTGTGCTTCAAAGCGAGCGGGGATCGCGGCTATGAGTCGCAGGTGCACGGTGAGTTCGAGATTTACACTGGCCGGGACACCCCCGAGTACCACGCGCTCGCAGCCGCTTGCGCGCGTTTAGGCGAAATCGGCACGCCAAAACAGCAGGAGGCTGTCGCCCAGAGTCTCATTGACGCTACTCAGAACCCAACGATGGACACAGCTGGAGTCACCGACACCATTCCATTGCTCGCGTGCTTCCGCTGCAAACGCGCGTTCGAGTTCCTTGCGTTTCTATTGAAGTGCGGCAACACCGTGGTGGAAAAGAATGCGGCGGAAGTATTCGGATCTATCGTCTATAGTGGCGCCAGGGAGCGGCTGCTCGAGATCGTGAAGCAACCCCGTTCATACGCCAGTTCGGCCGCATTGCGGGCCTTAGGACTTAACGGGAACGAGCATACTGCTAAACTCATTGTTGAACTCTACGGGCAGGAGCGCTTCCATCCAACTGAAACCGAGGTGATCGCAGCGGTAGTCTTCCGCAGTGCACCGGCTTGGGCGAGCCAAATCGCGAGGGATTATGTCGCAGGCCATTCTGCCAGACAACGGCAGTTAGCTTGCGAACTCCTGACTTTAATGAAGAAGCCGCCAGGAGGCCACGAGGAATAGACCGCCCCGGTGTCGCGACCTGCACCGAGGCTTGCCCCAGAGTTATCAGTGCCTTCACAGCCGAACCCAAACTGAGCTACTGGTTCTTTGATATTGGACCGAAACGGGCTTCTGGGAAGTCATGACCAGATTCCGGGGCGGATGGTCGCTAGTCGGAAATTCCCGTACTGCCTTGCGGCTTCTTATCATGAATTGGATTCAATGGCGTGCCGTGTTTAGCAGGCAGAGGCTGCAACCGTCCTTCTTCGATCCAAAATACGCTTGCAAAACAGGAAGGGTTCACCCATCGAGGTGTGCCATCAGTGTGCCGTACGCTTCGGTCCGATGTGCGCTAACGTGCGCCGTTTCAATACCCTGCAAAACGCTTCCGTGCGGGCTTGGTTGGGGGTAAGTTGTTGATTTATATAAGCGGAAGTAGGAAAGCAACGTTTCGAGTTCGACCTACTCTTAATGGTTGTAGGTTCGATTCCTACCGCGCTCACCACTTAACCTCCCACAAGAGTACCTTTTAGCGGCAATTCTGCTGGCTCTACCGGAATCGTGTTCGTGGCATTGTGCCCAGAATTGTGCCCACCCAGCCGGGAAAGAGCGTTTAGTACTGCATCCTCAGAAGGGTGAACGTGTCGCTGCGAGATGCCGATGTTGGAGTGTCCCGCGATTCGCGCCAGCGTCCACGCATCGCAGCCGCTCTCACCTAGTCGAGTAAGAAGAGTGTGTCGGAAAGAACGCGGCATTGAGCAAATGGTGTCGGGCCGCACCAATACATCTACAGTGTCCCGACTTAGACCCTCTGGATCAGTCAGCAGTTGACGACATGTTTCTTCGACACAAGCCAGACGATCCATATTCGAATTGTTATTCGCGCAACGCTCGTGCTGGATCTATGCCAGCGGCGCGCAGCGCGGGGACCAAAACCGCCGCGAATGAGCTGATTGTGATCACCAGGAGCGCCAAACCAAAAGCGGCGGGGTCGCGCGGGCTCACTTTGTAGAGCAGATTCCCCATGAGCCTCGTAAGCCCCAGTGCGGCCGCTGTGCCAATAACAACTCCAGTTATTACCAATACGAAGGCTTGTGAAAATACGAGCCGCAACAAGTCTTTCCCACTAGCGCCGAGAGCAATGCGCAGCCCTAACTCCCGAGTGCTCTGATTCACCGCGTACGAAATCACGCCATACAGCCCGATTGCGGCGAGCAGCAGCGCCAGGCCGCCGAGAACGCCGACGAGTGTGACGGCGACCATTTGCGGCGAAGTGGAGCGGTCGAGTTGCTCCTGCATGGTGATGACTTCGTACGGCGCGACGTTAGGATCGAGCGAATGAACTTCGCGCGCGATAGCGGTGGCCATGGTTTGCGGCGCGAGCGGCGTGCGGATGTTCAGTACGCTGCCTCGCAGCGAGTTTTGCCGCAATGGTACAAAGAAAAACGGCGTGGGCTGTTCGCGGACGCTGGAGTACTTCGAGTCCTTGACGACACCGATGACCTCCAGCCAGCGTCCCTTGAATTGCATGCGTTCGCCGAGCGG
>Ga0209161_10004646_pt1 | contig 10900 bp, 8 predicted proteins | sample GraSoiAngelo_155_FD_186169 | JGI IMG/M metagenome (GOLD analysis project Ga0209161, IMG submission 186169) | Grasslands soil microbial communities from the Angelo Coastal Reserve, California, USA - 14_1009_13_30cm (SPAdes) (version 2) | ecosystem: Environmental > Terrestrial > Soil > Grasslands ...
TCTTGGTGGGTGTCCGCCTCGTCGCGTGCGTCGCGAGCGCCGGTGCGATCCGCCGCGCGATTCCCAGTTTCCGCTGGACGCTGAGTCTCCGCTGGGAGACCTTGCGGCCGCTACTCGGATACGGTGGCTGGGTCTCGGTGTCGAACGTCATTAGCCCCGTGCTGGTGTACCTCGAGCGGTTCCTGCTGGCCGCACTCGCTGGCGTCGCTGCGGTCGCCTACTACACGGTACCGTCGGAAGTGGTGTTGCGGCTCCTGATCGTCCCCGCGGGGTTGGCGGGAGCCCTGTTTCCCGCGCTCAGCGTGACAGGCGGCGGCTCAATTGAACACCTGCTGGGCCGTCCGCTGCGCTTCCTCCTGCTCATCCTCGCTCCGATCGTGACGGCGCTGGTCGTGTGCGCCGGGCCGCTGCTCTCGGTTTGGTTGGGGAAGGACTATGCCGCTCGCAGCACGACCGCGTTTGTCATCTTGGCCATCGGCGTCTTGATCAACGGCCTGGCGCACCTGCCGTACGCCTACCTGCTCGGCCGCGGTCGGCCCGATCTGCCCGCGAAATTCCATCTGGTCGAACTGCCCCTCTACGCTGCGGCCGCGTGGCTGCTGATTCGTCAGGCCGGCGTCACCGGTGCCGCTCTTGCCTGGACGTTGCGTGTCACAGTCGATGGTGCGCTGCTGGTCGGCGCCGTCTGGCGGTTGTCGGGCGTATCACCCGGACGGTTACTGGGAGATCGCGGCGGGCGGGCGGTAGTGGCCGTCCTCGGGCTCGGCGCTGTCGGAGCGGCGTCCTACGCCCTCGGCACCCAGGCGGTGATCCGATATGCGCTGGCGTTTGGGTCGCTGGTCGTTTTCGGCGTCGCCGTGTGGCGGCTTGTCCTGAACGACGCCGAGCGCGCCGGTCTGCGAGCGGTGCTGCGATGAGAGCCGCGCTCGACATCCTGTTGGCGGGGGTGGCAGTGGCGGGGGCGGCCGCATGCCGGAATCTCGGTGAGCCAGCGGTTCGGCTTACCGCAACGCCGCCTGCCTTAGCCTTCGTCGGGGTCGCCGGAGGAATCGCTCCGCCGCGGCAGGCCCTCACCGTGGACGCGGTCGGCGGCGAGTTGCCCTGGGTGGCCCATGCCGATGTACCGTGGGTCTCCGTGTCGCCGGCGCGTGCGACTGCGCCAAGCCTGGTCTGGGTGGCGGCAGACATCGCCAGCCTTCCGGCCGGGAACTACACCGGGCGGATCACCGTGACGACGACATCGGGGGAGGGAATGGAGGTGACCGTTCCGGTTACTTTGGCGCTGAGTCCCGTGCTCTCGCTGAGCGGGCGCTGGGCTGGTGGGAAGGATACGGTATCCATTTCGCTGAGCATGGTTCACGTGGACACCGTTCTCACCGGTACGGGCACGCTCAATGGGCCCGCCACGGCCGTCCGTGTGGTCGGGTCGTATCACGCTCCGGCCGTTCGGCTCACCCTGACCGCCGCCGACTCGAGCGTCACGACGTTCAACGGCTCACTTGTCGACAACAACACGATGTCGGGGATCCTGAGCGGCGGGCGGCTCTCGAACTTCCAGGTGACCATCTTTCGACAGTAAGCCTTCCGCGGTGCCGCGCAGGACGGCCCAGCCGACTGCCGCGCGACCGCGGAACAGCTCTGCGAGTGCCCGCCCGGGCTTGGTCACCGCGAGATACGCCAACGCCACACGGCGTGTCCACCCGCGCAAGTTGCGGCGCACGAACAACGCGCGATGCCGTGCCTGCCAGTACGCCACGGTCGGGCTCGGCACGAGGCGTCGCACGGATGAGCCCACGGCATGGTAGGCGACGGCCGCGGGGGCGTAAAGGACCGGGAATCCCGCCACACGCGCCCGATGGGAGTACTCCGCGTCTTCCAGGTAGATGAAGTAGCACTCCGGTATCGGTCCGAGCGTCTCCCAAACGGGGCGCGCGATGAGCATCGCGCAACCAGTCACGAACTCGGTTGCGACAGGGGCGGGTCCGGGCGGCACAGCGGTATCGTGCAGCACGAGCGCTCGCAACGGTACCAAGTGTCCTCCTGCGTACCACACTTCTCCGGTTTGCCCTGTCACGTAGATCGTCGGGCCTACAATGCCGGCCCCGGGCACTGCCGCGATCGTACGATCGATCTGAGCGAAGAAGTCGGGTTGGACGGTGGCGTCATTGTTGAGGAGCAGGAAGTGTGTGATCGCGAGATCGCCGGCGAGCTCCGCGAGCCCGATGTTGTTGGCGCCTGCGAACCCTCGGTTCGATCCGGCGGCGATGACCGAGATGCGTGGATCGGCCGGCCATTCGCGCAAGCGCTCGAGCGAGCCGTCCGTCGAACCGTTATCAACGACGATGACGCGCGCCGGTCCCGGGTGCGCGGCGGCGAGCGAGTTGAGGCAAACGACCGTGTCTGCGAGGCCGTTCCAATTCACCACCACCACGCCGACGCTCGAGCCGCCCATCGCAGCTAGCGAATGCCCACGACATGCACGCTGACCGTCGTTGCGACCTCGACCGGCGTGGGGAATTGATAGAAGCAGGGCACCGCGCCATCGACGTCCAGAACCAGTGAATCGCCGCCCAGCCGGCCGAAGAGCGGCCCGATGCCGAGGCGAGGGAAGTCGCACCAGGGATAGAGCCGGCGTATCCCGACGACGTAGGCGATCGGCTTCGGCGGCGCGCCGAAGACGTCCACGACCAACGTGCTCTCGGGACGCTCGGCGCCGGCAACGAGCCCCGAGTCGCCCAGCGCCGTGCGATACGTTCCCTCGAAACGCCCGCGGTAGTGGATGTCGCGCAGCGTGATCATCGCCGTGAGCGTGTCACTGCGGAGCTCGAGGTAATTGGCGTAGCTGACGGCGATCGTGGTCGCGTAGGTTCCATCTATGCTCGGCACCGGCACGCCGGCGGTGTCGTAGGCCACGCACGCGCACATAAGGATGAGGGGGAGGGCGCGGAGCGACACGGTGGCATGACTCACGGCGCCACCGCGGCGTACACCGCGGCGGTTTCGCGCGCGGCCCGTTCCCACGTGAAGCTTCGGGCTCGTTCCTGACCCTTCCGAGCGAGGTGCCCTCGCCGCGCTTCGTCGGTCCACAGCGCGGCGATCCCTGCAGCGATCGCCTCGATCGATTCCGGATCCACGAGCACCGCGGCATCCGCCGCCACCTCGGGCAGGGACGACACGTGCGACGTGACCACCGGGCAGCCGCACGCCATCGCCTCGGCGACGGGCAAACCGAAGCCCTCGTACAACGAAGGATAGGCGCACAGCCGCGCAAGACTGTACAGCGCGGCAAGATCTTCTCGTGGCACATGTCCAAGGAACCGCACCCCGTTGGTGCCGCTGATCCCATTCGACAGCCAGCCTTCGGGCCCGGCGTGCACCAGCGCCACGTCTCCCGTCCCGGGGCGTCGGCGCAACTGCTCGACGGCTGCGAACAGGCGCGGCAGATTCTTGCGCGGCTCTACGGAGCCTACGGTCAGGACGAACGCCGCTGCGAGCCCGTAACGGCGCCGCACCTCCGCCGCGCGCTCGCTTCCGGGAGCTAGGGGGGAAAAGAGCGGGTGGACGCCGGGTGGTACGACCGTGATCCGCTCGGCGGCGATCCCCAGCTCCTCGACGATGTCCGCCTTGGCCCCCTGGGACAGCGTGATGATCGCATCGGCCGACCGTGCCGCACGCGGTAGTATGACGCGCGTGTAGTAGCGGAACCAGGGGCGAAACAGGCGTGGAAAACGAAGGACGTTCAAATCGTAGATCGTGAGCACCGTGGGCATGGTGCGGCGCATAGGTCCGACGCCGGCGGGCAAGTGCAGAACCGCCGCCCCCACCCGCCGCGCGGCACGGGTGACGCCCACCTGATGCCACCAGAGGTCGCGGCCAAGGGTGCGGGCGAGATCGCCGATGCGTCGCTGTGACGGCACGAGCTGCGCGAGCCGGCTCGCAATCGGACGCAAACGATCTCCCATCAGTTGCTCCAACGCGCCCGCGAGCTCGGTGATATACACATGTGGCCCGGCGCGGCCGAGCTTCGCCACCGTCACGTCGAGCGCGACGCGACAATCGCTCACAGACCCGCCGCCTCCCGACGATACGCCACCGTTGTGACCGACCCGGCCAGCCAGAAGAAGAGGTACGCGAGCAGGGGCGAGTTGAAGACGACGGCCGTCAGGGCGTTCAACGCGAGCCCCGCGGTGACTGTGACGAGCAGCAGTCCCGTGGTGCCGGCCCACGTTTCGGGGGCGGCTCGCCAGGCACGCACGCCGCTCGCCAGCGCCGCGACGATCACTCCGACGTGCAGCAATAGGCCGATGACGCCCAGTTCGACCGCGTACTTCAAGTACTGGTTGTCACCCGTGAGGCCCCGCACGCCGAAACGTGCCGCCACGATGTCGGTTGCGCCCAGGCCCGCGCCGAGCGGACTGCGGACGACCTGGTCGAGGCCAGCCGTCCAATCCGCGATGTGGCCTCCGCTGCTCAGACTCTGCCAGGTGAGCGTCTCCCACACGAATGTCCCCAGTCCCGGGACGATGAGGAGGGCGGCCCCCAACCCCACGACGGCGGCAGCCGCGACGCCTACGAGCGAGCCCCAGCGGCGACGCGCAGCCATGAGCAGCAGGCTCCCGAGCGCGCAGACGACGATCGTCATGCGCGTAACGGTGAGCAGCAGCCCTACCCACGCCAGCGCGTACCCGAGCCACACGCGAACAGCGCGGCGCCCGGAGGCCGAGAGCGCCCACAAGGTCGCCGCGGGCATGACGATGAGGAACGGGACCGCGAAGGCCTGGCCGGACATGTACGTGGAGCCGGCGCGCTGCACGAGGCGGCTCCCTACCCACGTCCAGTAGTTGTCCGGCAAGCCATAGGGGTTCCCGTGGGTGATCACCGCCGCACCGAGAAAGTCTTGCACGTAGCGCGCCGTGCCCAGGATCACGAGAATTTCCGGCGTCACGAAGATGCGTTCCACCACAGCGATCGCGCTCGTCACAACAGCGACGATGAAGAGTGCCCGGAGGAGGCGCGGGTTGTCGGCGACTTCGGGACTCGCACGCCCGACGAAGTAGAGCAGGCTCACGAACCCGGTGTCGCGCAGCGCGTACAACTGGGCCCCGAGCGGCAGGTCGCTGCCGAACCACACACTCCCGCCGATGGAATAGCCCAGGGCGAGGATACCGAGGCCTGCGACCACCAGGTCCGGCCAGCAGATCTCGGCGCCAGGGCGGGGGGATCGTGCCGTGCGTGTCAGAGCGAGGCCGAACAGCACCGCGATCAGGAGTTCCTTCCAGGCCGCGATTACGCGCACGACCGGGGCAGACCAACCGAGCGCCCCGAACAGTACGGTGATCGCGAACGACTGGAGCGGTAACAGCCATACGAAGGCGGACAGTCCCCACGCGAGGGTGGGGCGACGGACGGACGGGACCGCGACGGCCGCCGCGGTCGTCATGCCAGCTTACGCGGCGCGCACACGGTCGCGCCGGTCTCGGCCCGGCCACGCGCGGGCGATGTCGCGCGTCACGCGGGCGAAAGCTGCGCGAAGGAGCGCTGCCTGCTCGGGGTTGCTTCGCGCCCAATGGTCGGCCAGCTCCCGGCCCGCGGCCGTGATAGCGCCCAAGGCGCCTCCCAGCACCAACGCAGCCAAAAGCATCAAGCCGATCCGGGGCCACTCCCGACGGCGCGGCGGGACTGCCTGGTCCACCACCGTGATCACCGGGGTGTTGTTAACCTCGTCGATGCGAGCGGTCTCGTACTGCTGCCGTAGCGACAGGTACAGGCTGTTGGCCGTCTCCACCTGGCGGCGCACCCGCCGTTCCTCGACGAGCAAGGCGGGAGAGTTTTCCCACGAGCGGTTCCGCTCGTAGAACAACCGCTGCGAGTCCTCCGTCGCGCGCAGCTCGTTGAGGGCTGCCGCCACGCGGGTCTCGAGGAAATCGCGTCGAGCCCGGGCGCGCGACACGCGCTGCTCCTTGTTGAAAGCGCTCACCAGAGACACGGCGCGGTTGGCGACGTCCGCCGAAAGTTGCGACCACCGCGCGTCGACCGTGAGCACGACAAAGTTGGTCTTCAAGTCCACGGTCACGCGCATCTTGCGCCGGAGCTGCTTAATGGCGGTCTCGAGTGCGCGTGCGGAATCGCTCTCCCGGATTCGCAGAAGTGCGAGAAGCTTTGCGCTGTCAGCGGGAGCGTCAGTGCGCGGGTCGGGGAAAGGCGACGACAGGAGTCGCGTCAGCAGCTCCCTGCTCGCCAGGAGCTGTTCGTAAAAGAGGGGCGACTCCGACGGGTCCCGTAGACCGCCTAACCCGAACTGGCTGGCCAGGCCGGACAACCCGGGCGACGCCGCCAGGTCGCTCATCCCGCCGCCCCGCGGCCCGGTTTCGCCGTCGGTCGTGACGAACGAGGCGGTCGCCCGGTAGCTAGGTGGTAGGATGAGCGCTAGCGCGAGCGTCAACGCGACCGTGCCCAGCGCCACCGTCACCGCCGTGCGCCACCGCGCGACGGTGCCGGCGACCAGTGCGGGGAACGTCAAGGGACCGGAAGCCACAGGGCGTGCATCATGTTGCGGGGAAACCACCTAGTCAAGGCAAGTTTGCCAGCGTCAATGCAGGCGCAGTATGTCAAGCGGGCTACTGGGAGGTCCACAGTACCAGAGATGGTAGAAGAAGACGTTTAACCGCTCGCCCACCGTGACGGACGCCTGGAGGTCGCCCCAAGGGCTCGCGTAGGAACCACTGACGCCCCCAAACAGGGACACGTCGTGGGAGCACCAAGTGTTGTTCGCGTAATGCCGAGGCAGTAGGTACAAGGCATCGTCGTCCCAGCGGATGCGGCCGGCAGACAGCCCGACGCGCCAGGTGGGGGCGAAATAATCGAGTCCCAGCCACTGACTCGAGCCGCCCGGTCCAATCGCCGCACCGATGACCTGTCCCTGCTGAGTATATCCCTGCTGCGCCGCCCGGCCGGTGTACCAGCTGTCGACCGGGCGGTCGTGGTACGTGTTGCTCTGCTGGAGGTACGTCATCTCGGCCTGGAGCCGCAGGGCATCGCGATCGCCTCGCATCGACTTCATCCACTCGAGACCGAGCGTGTACGCTTGACTATGGTTCGGAGCCGTGAGGAAATCTCTGAGCGACGTTGGCGGCTCATTGCGTCCCCACTCGAAGTGTAGGGCAAGCCCGTCCGCGGGAAACAACCAGCGACCGAAGATGGAGAACAACTGATCGCGGCTCGGCGAAGTGGTGGAGTCCGCCGGTCCCCGGTGCCAACCGCGGTCTCGCAGGACGTCCAGCGCGTGGAGGAAAATGTCCTGCCAGCCTACGAGCGGCGCGTATACCGCGCGCGTGACTCCTAGCGTGAGCGTCGGCACCCCGGCTGGCGTCCAGCTCGCGGCGAGCGCGGTGATCGACCGGCGGTTGTCAGCCGGCGTGGCGTCGAAGAAACCTGACTCGAACAGTCCACCGAGGAACCAGTGGACTTCGAAGCGGCCTGCCCCCGTGCGAATCGGCCGCGACGTGCGCACGAAGAGCCGAGGAATGCCGGAGGCGTTGTTGCTGAGGACGAGGGCGTTGTGGATGCCGGGACCCCACCACTCGTGCTCCGTTGCGAGCCCGGTGGTGACGGCTCCCCAGCTGACGCTCAGCGAGCTTTCGCCGGGATCGGCGTGCACAAACCCCCGAGTGCCAAAACGGAGTGGCAGATCGATGGAGCTTGGACCCGTGTGCCATGGTGAAGACAGCGGGTCGCGGCCCGGGGGCAGGGGGCGCAGCCGGATCGGTGGAGGCAGCTCATAGGGAAGGTTCTCGCTCACCAGCAGCTCCGGTGCGAGCGTGAGGGATACACGCTTCCATGCGGCGGTGACGCCGGCACGAGCGGTCTGGTTCCAGCCTCGCCCGGCCCACCTGGCGCCGTCATTGAGGGAGAATGGCACGGCCGAGTTGTACACCGCGTCGTATTCCGGAATGATCAAGGCCCAACGCAAGCGGGCCGAGTTGCCGCTGAGCGGCGTGGCCATCTTCAATGGTGTACGGAGTAGGTAGCCGTCCGACGAAGCGACACCGCGCAGCTGAGCGAGCCGGGTACGGTCATCCTGCTCGCTGCCAATCGTAAAGAGCGGCTGCCAGAGAGGCGTCTGCGCTTCTAGCCACCGCGGCGCGACGACAACCGCAAGGACGACAAGATTCAGAACGTGACTGCGATGCATTGACGAACCTGTGATCAGATGGACATGTCAACCTACTCCCTTTAATGTGAGGCCGTGAGATTCCCCCGACACCTCCGCATTCTCGCAATGATTGTTTGCCAGCACGCCACTCTGTTGCACGCGCAGGGGGAGGACAGAGTAGGCGGGCGCAGCGAAGTCTTTGCGGGCGGTGAACTCGAGACCTACTTGCGTGACCTGCAACTCATCGGTGCCGTGCCATTGTACCCGTGGTCGGTTCGGAGCTTCTCGCCCAGCGAGTTGGATCGCCTGTTTCCCGTCGACTCGATCCCCCATCCGTGGAGGCTCCGTTACGACCTGCACCCCGCGCCGCACGACCGGCTGACATTCGACGTCGTGCGACCGACGGCGAGCACACGTTTCAATTCGACTTTTCCATACGGTTCGAACGACGGTCCCATCTGGGCCGGGCGCGGTCTCACGGCGGCCGTGCAGATCGGGGTCACAGCTCGGTACCACTCGCTCTCGGTCACGATCGCGCCGCTCGCGTTCGCGGCGCAGAACGCGTCGTTCAGTCTCCTGGCGAATGGCGACACTGGGAAACTTGCTTTCGGCGACGGTGTCTACGCTGGAGGCATCGACCGGCCACAACGTTTCGGCGCACGGCCCTACACGGTCCTCGACCCGGGACAATCGACGGTGCGGCTCGATGCCGGCGCGCTCACCCTCGGCGTATCGACTGCCAACCAGTATTGGGGCCCAGCCGCGGTGTACCCCGCCGTTCTTGGGAACAATGCGGCGGGCTTTCCTCACGCGTTCCTGGGCACCGCGCACCCCGTGGATCTATGGCTGGTTCGCGTGCACGGGCGTTTGGTGTGGGGCAGGCTCAACCAGTCCTCCTTTTCGAGCGAGACGGCCGGCGGTGGGATCCGATTCATGGCGGGCCTCGTCGGGGTTCTGACTCCGCGGGGGCTGCCCGGCCTGGAGTTTGGCTTGAGCCGGTTCATCCACACGCCCTGGCCGCAAAGTGGTTTGTCCACCAGCGAACTTTTGCTCCCCTTGGTGTCGCGGAACCGTGAGAACCAGCTGGGCACCGCGAACGATAACCAGCTCGCTGCTGCGTTCGCCCGCTGGGTGTTTCCGCGCAGTGGTGTAGAGATCTATGGCGAGTACGGGCGAGAGGACTACAACGCCGACCTGCGTGACTTCATTGATGAGCCAGACCACATTGGTGGATACATGGCCAGCCTCGGCTTGCGAAAGGCATTCGGCCGTTCCGACGGACGACTTATGGTACTCAGCGCTGAGGTGATTAACGAACAGCGCAACCGGACGGCGCCCGAAATCGGGAGGCCTCCCCCGTACACCCACTATGCGCTCCGTCAGGGACACACCGAGCGAGGCCAGATCTTGGGCGCCGACATTGGCATCGACGGCACGGGGGCCACGCTCTCCTTGGACAGCTACCATGCAGGAGGTCGTTGGAGCGTGCGCTTGACTCGGATCCTGCGCGGCGACCGTGGCAACTTTCCCGCAACAGGACAGGTGGACTCCCGCGCCCGCGACGTACAGCACGCGCTGAGCTTTGAGAAACTGCTCTTCAAGGGTCGCTACGACGTTCTCGCCGGTCTTACCGCGGTCTACGAGTTCAACCGCAACTTTCAGAGCGACGCCTTCAACCTGAACGCGATCGTGGTGGTGCGGGCCGACGTGACGGGCTATCTTCGCTCGCTTCGCCAACAGACTCGTGAGGTGCAGGCGGATCGATGACTGAGCATGTGTTGGTGACCGGCGGTGCGGGGTTCGTGGGATCGCATCTCGTGGACGCCTTGGTGGCCCGAGGGCATCGGGTCCGCGTCCTCGACAGCCTGGAGCAGCAGGTGCACGGGTCACACGACCAGGCGCCGACCTACTTCAACCAGAAGGCGGAGTTGGTGCGCGGTTCGGTCACCGACGCCGCGGCTGTGGCACGCGCCCTGGACGGCATCGACGTCGTCTTTCACCAAGCCGCGCTCGTAGGCGTTGGCCAATCGATGTACGACATCGCTCGCTACTGCCGTGTGAACACGGGGGGTGCCGCCGTAGTCCTCGAGGAGATCGTCAAGCGGCGGCGTCAGATTCACAAGGTCGTCGTGGCCTCGTCGATGTCGGTCTACGGTGAAGGTGCATACCGCACGCAACAGGGGGAGGTTCGGTCGCCGCGACTGCGGAGCCGCGTCCTGCTCGAGCGGGGAGAGTGGGAGATGCGCGACCCGGTGACGGGCGAGCACCTCGCGGCAGTTCCCACGCCGGAAACGAAGCAGCTGCATCCGACGTCGGTGTACGCGGTGACGAAGCGCGACCACGAGGAGCTGTTCCTGAGCGTCGGCTACGCGTATCGGATTCCGACGGTTGCCCTCAGGTACTTCAACATCTACGGCGAGCGCCAGGCGCTCTCGAACCCCTACACCGGCGTGGCCGCGATCTTCTCCTCGCGCGTCCTGAACGGACAGCCGCCGATCATCTTCGAAGATGGACTGCAGAGCCGCGACCTCGTTCACGTCTCTGACATTGTCCAGGCCAACCTGCTGTCGTTGGAGACAGACCGGGCCGACTATCAGGCGATAAACGTTGGCAGCGGCCGGCCAACCACGGTGCGCCAGGTCGCGGAGGCGATTCTAGCAACCCTCGGCCGGCCTGACCTGAAGCCACAGGTGCTCTGCAAATTCCGCGAAGGCGACATCCGTCATTGCTATGCGGACATCTCACTCG
>Ga0209161_10004649_pt1 | contig 10899 bp, 8 predicted proteins | sample GraSoiAngelo_155_FD_186169 | JGI IMG/M metagenome (GOLD analysis project Ga0209161, IMG submission 186169) | Grasslands soil microbial communities from the Angelo Coastal Reserve, California, USA - 14_1009_13_30cm (SPAdes) (version 2) | ecosystem: Environmental > Terrestrial > Soil > Grasslands ...
CGGCCTTCCAAGCTTTCGCAAAACGGATCGGTTTGGTTGATTACTGGAAACAAAATCGCTGGCCGGACCTCTGTCAGCCCACCCCGGAACGCGGTCCGGACGCTTTCACCTGCCAATGAACTTCTTCGCCGAATTGAAGCGACGCAATGTTTACAAAGTCGCTGTCGCGTACGCGGTTGTGGCGTGGCTCTTGATTCAAGCGGCTTCGATTTTCTTTCCGGCTTTCGACGCGCCGCCATGGGTGATGAAGATATTTATCATCGTCATCATCTTCGGCTTTCCCGTTGCGCTGATTTTTTCCTGGGCGTTTGAGATTACGCCGGAAGGAATCAAACTCGAATCCGAGATCGCGCCGAACAAATCGATCGCGCGACGCACCGGGCGAAAGATTGTTGCTGTAACGATCGCGCTTGCTGTCGTCGCAGCAGGTTTGTTTGTGTATCAACTCGTACGCTCGAAGTCGGATTCATCGGGATCGCCGACCGCGGCAACGATCGCGAATAAATCGATCGCAGTGCTGCCATTCGACAACCTTAGTCGCGATCCCGACAACGCTTACTTTTGCGAAGGCGTGCAGGATGAAATCCTGACGCGGTTGGCCAAGATCGCCGACCTGAAAGTCATTTCGCGCACATCGACGCAACATTTCAAAAGCACGCCGGACAATCTTCCCCAGATCGCCAAGCAGCTCGGCGTGGCGCACATTTTGGAAGGGAGCGTGCAGAAGGCCAGCGATCAAGTCCGGGTGAATGTGCAGCTCATCAACGCTCTGACCGACGCGCATCTTTGGGCCGACACTTACGATCGGAAACTGACCGATATTTTCGCGGTCGAAAGCGAGATTGCGAAAACCATCGCGGAGACGTTGCAAGCAAAACTCACTGGCTCGGAGAAAAGCTCGATCGCAAAAGAGCCGACGGTGAATCCGGAAGCTTACGAGCTTTATCTCAAAGGCAGATTCTTTTGGAACAAGCGGACCGGCGACGACCTGCGCAAATCAATCGAGTATCTCAAGCAAGCGATCGCCAAAGACCCCGGCTACGCGCTGGCCTATGCTGCTCTAGCCGATTCATATGGCCTGCTCCGTTTTTACGGCGGAGCTTCTCCAGCCGAATCAGTGGTGCCGGCAGAAGCTGCGGCGAAGAAAGCGCTGGAGCTGGACGATTCGTTAGCTGAGGCACATGCTTCGCTTGGTCTCATTGCCACCGAGGAGCTCGAGGTCAACCGAGGGGTGGACGAACTGGAGCGCGCGATTCAGTTAAATCCGAATTACGCCACCGCCCATCACTGGCTCGGCCTTGCGCTCGCGACGCTGCGGCAATCTGATCGATCTATTGGAGAATTAAAGCGCGCGCTCGAGCTCGATCCACTTTCCATGATCATCAATGCCGATCTAAGCATCATCTATCTCTATGCCCGTCGCTACGACGCTGCCGAAGCACAGGCGCGCAAGACCTTGGAAATCGATTCGCGCTCATTTGTCGCGCACTACTATCTCGGCGCAGTGATGCAACTAACGGGCCGACTCAAAGAGGCGATCCCGGAATTTCAAAAAGCAGTCGAGCTAAACAACGATCCTTATTCCATCGCCATGCTTGCCCAGGCCTATGCCCGCAATGGACAAACGGATGAGGCGCGAAAACTTCTCGCGCACCTGAATGAAATGGCGAAGTCAGCAGAGGTTCCGGAGTACGCCCTGGCCACGGTTTACACCTCGTTAGGCGAAAAAGAACGCGCCATTGAAGCGCTCGAGCACGGCTTTGCTGGAGGCAACAAAAGCTACTTGTTCCTCCTCCCGGGAGATCCATTCCTCGACGATCTTCGCGGTGATCCGCGCTTCGAAGCGTTGGTGCAGAAGATTACCGGCGGGAAATAATGAAGTTCGACAACTTCTTCGCCGAGCTGAAGCGGCGCAACGCTTACAAAGTCGCGGTTGCGTGTGCCGTCGGCGCAATTTTGGCTGCTACCGTAGCGTATGCCGATGAAATCACCGTCGTAACTAATGTCCTTGGGCCTGAAGGTCCGTTATTCCTGGACGGCAATCTTTACTACGTTGGCTGGGTTTCAAACACGCTGTCGAAGTGGGATGGCAAAACGAGCACCGTACTGAATCACACTGAGGGTTGCGGCCATAACGGCTTGGCGCTCACCAAACGAAAAACATTCCTGCTAGCGTGTACGGATGATCCCGGCGCAATCCTGGAACTCGACATGAACGGGAAGCAATTGCGACGATGGGATGCCGACAATAGCGGCAAGAAGTTTGATGGCGGGATAAATGATATTGTGGTGACTGCCAACGGTAGGGCTTATGCCACGGTCTTTGGCCCATACGCCGACCCGCCAACACCAACCTCCGTGATTGGGAAAATTCTTTATCTTGCGCCTGGCAGTGAGAAATGGGTGCAAGTAGCGAACGACCTCAATTACGCCAACGGAATAGGCATCTCGCCGGACCAAAAGACTCTTTACGTCAGCGAGACGGTCGGAAATTGCATCTTGAAATTCACGATAAATGACGACGGCTCATTGAGCCATCGCTCGAACTTTGCGTTGCTAACTCTTCTAACAAAGAACAAGAACGACTCCTGGTGGCTCGGACCGGATAGCATGAAGATCGATAACAAGGGTAACATCTATGTTGCCCAATGGTTTGGCGGCAAGATTTTGAAGATATCTCCTGACGGTAAACTTCTCCACGTCTTTGAAATCGCTGCCGGAGATGGCACGACCAATGTCGCCTTCGGCAAAAACGAGGACGAATTGTACGTGACGGTGGTGAAGGATCCAAAGGACCCACAGGCGAAAGGCAGCATCGTAAAGATCAAGAACGTAAAGTAGCCTCGGGCAAGAGGGCATGTAGCAGCGAACTACCGCAACGTGCTCGCCGACTTAACAGCAACGGGGCGGAACGCAGACATGCTTGGCCAGCATTTGAACTTTCTACGAGCGCCGAACCAAGTTGACAGAAGTCACTTTCTGGAAACACGAGAATGCTAAATTACAGTTGGTGGCGGGCGGGCATTGACGCTCTCTTTATCGCGCCACTGGCACGAAGCTAAAGCGCGGTGCACGTTCATCGCGGCATGAATCGCGGGCCCCTTTTTTCCGAGCTAAAACGGCGCAACGTTTACAAGGTTGCGGTGGCGTACGTTGTTGCCGGGTGGGCGCTGGCTCAGGGACTCGCCCAGGTGCTGCCAGTTTTCAACGTTCCCAACTGGATCATTCAATTGCTTGTTATGCTCATCGTTATGGGTCTGCCCGTTGCACTCGGTTTAGCATGGGCATTCGAGTTGACGCCGGCAGGAATCAAGCGCACCGGCGAAGCTGATGAAACCAACGCAGCGCGTGCTCACAAAAAACGCGCCTGGCTTTACGTGGTCATCATCGGCGCGTTTGTATCGATGGGATTATTTTTTCTCGGCCGCTACACGGCTGTCCCTACACAAGGCACAGCGAAGGACGTTTCGGCAAAGTCGATTGCCGTTCTGCCGTTTGAAAATTTAAGCGACGACAAACAAAACACGTACTTCGCTGACGGCGTGCAGGATCAGATTCTGACGAACCTGGCAAAGGCTTCCGAATTGAGAGTCATCAGCCATACAACTGTGCGCCAATACAAGAGCGGCATGCCACGCAATTTGCGCGAGATCGGTCAACAGCTCGACGTCACGTACATTCTCGAGGGTTCCGTGCGGCGCGCCGGTGATCGCCTTCGCATCAGTGCGCAATTGATCGACGCCCGCACGGATTCGCAAATCTGGGCCGAAACATACGACCGGACCGCGGCTGACTTGTTTGCGATCCAGAGCGAGCTGGCGGAATCAATCGTTGCCCAGCTTGAGGCCAGACTTTCGCCGCAACAGAAAGCCGAGATTGAGCAGCGTCCTACTCAAGATTTGGTCGCGTTCGAGCTTTACCTTCGCGCCAAACAAATCGTCGACAGTTATCTCATCGCAGACGACGTCCGCGCTGCGGTGCTCTCCGCTCTGCAATCGCTGGATCAGGCAGTCAAACGCGATCCGGATTTTGTCTCTGCGTACTGCTACATCGCGCGCGCAAACGATCTTCTCTACTTTTTCGATCTCGATCCTACTCCGGATCGGGTTCTTCTTGCGGAAGCAGCAGTCAAGGCAGCGCTGCGACTTCGGCCTGACTCAGCCGAAGCGCACTTCGCAATGGCCGATTTTCTATTCCGCTGCCACCGGGATTACGATGGCGCTTTGCATGAACTGGCGATCGCCCGCCCCGGTCTGCCGAACGACGCAGCGTTCTTCATTCTTTCAGGTTACATCAATCGGCGCCGCAACAATTGGGCTCAAGCCGAACGAGATTTCCTGGACGCGGTCGCGCTCGACCCGCGAAACCCTAATGCTTACAATCTGCTGGCCGATACGTATAACCTGCAACGCAGATACGTTGCGTCGACGCAGGTTTACGACCGCGTCATCGCTGCGGGCGAGCGCACGCCAATTGTTCTTTTTCGACGGGCCTCCGCTCTTTTCAATGGCACCGGCGACGCAGGAGGTTTGCGTGATGTTCTTGCGCAAAACCCGGACATGGATGTGGGCGGTGGACAAACTCCTGTGCGGGTACTTCTGGCCTTGATCGACCGTGACTTTACCGAAGCAGAACGGGTCCTCGCGGCGTCGCCTCGCGAAGCCTTCCAAGACATCGATTACAGCTTCTACTATCCCAAAGCGTGGTTTGAGGCGATGATCGCCAGAGCGAAAGGCAATTCCGCGCGTGCCGTCGATGCGTTCTCCAGTGCGCGCGCAATCCTGGAGCAGAGATTGGCCGTTAAACCGGAACATGCGCGAACGCTTGCAGTCCTGGCTCAGGTGAACGCTGGTCTTGGACGCAAAGACCTGGCAATTCAAGAAGCGCAACACGCGGTCGATTTGATGCCGGTGTCCAAAGATATTTACGATGGCGCATTGGTGCTTGAGGGATTGGCACAGGTTTACACATGGACCAATGAACCTGATCGCGCCATTGAGCTGTTACAAAAATTGGTGACAATGCCGGGCTACACTAACTACGCCCGACTCAAACTGCATCCCATGTGGGATCCGCTTCGCGGCGATCCACGTTTTCAGGAGATCATCAACTCACTCGCGCCGAAAGGCCAGACGAAGTAAGCTCGGGCGAAATGAATCCGAAGGCATTCTTCGGCGAGCTGAAGCGGCGCAACGTGTACAAGGTGGCCGTAGCGTATGGCGTTGTCGGCTGGCTTTTGATTCAGGTCGCAACGCAGGTTTTTCCGTTCCTGGAAATTCCGAACTGGGCGATTCGACTCGTGATTCTCGTTATCGCGGTCGGTTTTCCTGTCGCGCTCCTCATCGCTTGGGCGTTCGAGCTTACGCCTGAAGGAATCAAGCGGACTGAGGTTGCGGATGCGGCGCGGCAACATTCGCACGGCGGTGTTTGGATCGTGGTTGTCCTCGTCGCTGCGACGCTGTCGTTAGGTCTGTTTTTGCTCGGCCGCTACACTGCTGGACGCGGAACGACTCGACTGAGCGAGGTGGCTACGGTCGTTCCCGGGAAATCCATCGCGGTGCTCCCATTGATCAACGAAAGCGGCGACCCCAAGGATGAATACTTTTCGGATGGCTTGTCGGAAGAATTAATCGCAGCTCTGGCTCAAATCAGTGGGCTTAAAGTCATTGGTCGGAGTTCTTCCTTTCGTTTCAAAGACAGGACGGAAGAACCCAAAACCATCGGCGAGAAACTGGGTGTTAGCACGCTTCTGGAAGGCACGGTGCGCAAACAGGGGGACCGAGTGCGAATTGTGGCGGAACTGATTAACGCGGCGGATGGCATTGAGGTGTGGAACCGAACGTTCGACCACGAATTGAAAGATATTTTCGCGGTTCAGCAGGAAATCGCCAAGGCCGTTGCTGAGTCGCTCAGGGTCACTTTGCTCGGCTCGGAGGAAAAGTCGGCTCAAATGGCTACGAACAGCGTGGAAGCGCACAACGCGTACCTTCAGGGGCATTTCTACTCCGTGCGGCGTAACGCTGAAGACTATCGCAAAGCTATCGATTATTTTGATCAGGCGATTCAATTGGATCCTAATTACGCTCTGGCGTACGCTGAGCGTTCCGAAGTTTGGACTGTTATGGGCGACCTTACCGGGCAGCGCTCGACCGCGTTTTCAAAGGCGCGGAGCGATGCTGAGAAGGCCGTCGCGATCGCGCCTTCGCTGGCAGAGGCGCATGCTGCCCTCGGTTGGGTCCGGGCTTTTACCGAGTGGAAGTTTGCCGAAGGCTTGAGCGAACTACAGCGCGCGAAAGAGCTTTCTCCGGCAAATCCCACTGCAAACGATCTGCTCGCGCGAGTAATCGTTTACACGGGCCGAATGGAAGAGGCCGAGCGTCAAGCGCGGCAGGCGGTGGAACTGGATCCTTTATCTGCTGCAACCCAATTCACCCTTGGTCGAGTCCTTTTCTATGCAGGTAAGCTTGACGAGGCATACGCTGCCGGGCGCAAAATGGCAGAGTTGTACCCGTCCGCGTCTTCCAGTCATAGATGGCAGGTACTTGTCGCTGTCCAGCGCGGTGATGGTGAGACGGCTTTACGCGAAGCACAACTGGAGCCTGACGACAGCATTCGCCCTTTCCAACTAGCGCTTGCGCAATATGTCCGTGGTGACCGCAAGGCAGCCGACGCTGCTTTGGCCGATCTCATCGCCAATAGCCGAGATGGTTTGGCCTATCAAGTCTCTCAGGTTTACGCCGTACGAGGCGAGGTAGACAAAGCGTTTGAGTGGTTGCAAATCGCGTTTGATAATCACGACGGCGGCATGCCGAGTCTTTTAGTTGATCCGTTGTTGCGCGGCTTGCGCGACGATCCCCGATACAAGAACTTGGTCGCCAAAGTCGGTTTACCCACAACGTCATGAGCAACAACGCTTCATTCTTCTCCGAACTCAGGCGACGCAACGTGTTCAGGGTTGCATTGACTTATGCCGTCGTGGCCTGGCTGCTTCTTGAGATCGCAGGGGTCTTCGTGCCGATGCTGGACGCGCCAGAGTGGATCATCACCGCATTCCTCGTTGTACTGGCGCTTGGCTTCGTTCTGGCGATGTTCATTTCCTGGTCCTTTGAAATGACGCCTGAGGGCTTGAAGCGAACGGAAGATCTTTCGCCTGACGAGGTCATCCCCTATTGGAGCCGTCGCAAGTTTGCCAGATTCATCATCGGGACGGCGGTCATTGCCTTTGGTCTGTCGGCCTATCAGCTCTTGCGGCCCAGGTCGTCGGTGAGGATTTCTCAGACTGAGCCGCTTTCAATTTCGCAATCATCTACTGCCGATTCGCTACGGGACAACGCGGGTACTACGCGGCCCGCGGAGCGAATTCTTCGTGATCTCGATGCACAATGGTCCAAAGCGGCAGCAGCTAAGGATCTCGAGCAGACCGTCGCATTCTATTCCGATGACGCCATTGTGCTCCCGCCGAACGCGACCAGTGCAGCGACGAAGGAAACGGTTCGGAACCTGTGGAAAGACCTTCTCGCCGCGCCTGGACTCGTGATCAGTTGGAGACCATCCAAAGTGAAACTCGGCCACAACGGCGCGATGGCGTGGGTGAGCGGTGCGTACGAACTGACCATGAATGACGTCGGTGGCAAACCGATCAACGATCGCGGCAAATACCTCGAGGTCTGGGAAAAACAAGCTGATGGAAATTGGAAATGTGCCGCCGATATGTGGAACTCCGATTTGGCGGTTTCGGCGCCGGCGACTGCTGAGAAAAAATAGGCGTTTGCGCTGGCGTGAACTTCGCTGGTGGTATCTCGACCGGTCAGGTTCAATTAAGGAACAGATTATGAACTGGGCAATGCTAACAGCGATTGGGCAACTGGCTGCGGTTTTTATCGGAGTTCCTTCCATCATTTACTTTGCAATCCAACTGCGCGAGCAGAACAGGGAGCGTCGCCAGGCGGCAGTGAATTCTCTGACGCAGCAATGGGGCGATCTGACAAGGGCGTTGCACGAAAACGCGGAGTTTACGGCGCTTTTTCTTCGCGGCGTGCACTCCTTCCACGATCTCGACGCTGTTTCGAAACTTCGATTTAGCGCATTTCAAAACAGATTCTTCAAGAACTTCGAGGGAATGTATTACTCCCGGCGCGAAGGTATTCTTACTCCAGAGTTGTGGGGTGAGATTGACCGAACCATGAGCGACTTCCTGGCGTATGACGGCGTGCAGCAATGGTGGGAGACGCGAAAGCACTGGCACACCGAATCGTTTATTCGTGTCGTAGACGCGATTATCGCCAGGGGACACAAGCCCATGGCTTATTCGACCTATGACTTGCAGCAGGTCGTGCTGCCCAGAGAAAGCGAATGAGCAAAACTCCAGATTGGCCACGAATTGCAGTGGTCGGCGCCGGTGCGGTGGGAGGCTATTTTGGTGGAATGTTCGCCCGCGCGGGCGCACCAACGGTCTTCATCGGGCGAAAACATTTCGCCGACTCGGTTACCGCGGGAGGTCTTGTTCTCGATAAGTCCGATGGCCAGGAGAGAATCAAGATTGATGCCACGGTCGATATGAGCGCCATCCGAGATTGCTCGCTGATTCTTTTTTGCGTGAAGGCAAGCGATACGTCGGCGACTGCGAGACAGATGGCTGCACTTGTTAGGCCAGATGCCACAGTAGTTTGTCTGCAAAACGGCGTCGATAATGCAGATCAGGTACGCGCAGCGGCGAACGTGGTTGTGGTACCAGCGGCGGTTTATGTCGCCGTGTCCGTACCCGAGCCTGGTCGCGTGAAGCATCTCGCACGCGGTGATTTGACCATCGGACCGCCGTCCAAACGAACCACCAAACTGGCAAATATTTTTGTTGGTGCCGGCATTTCCTGCCGCATCTCGGACAACATCGAAGGCGAACTATGGCTGAAGCTCCTGTGCAACTGCGCGTTGAACGCGATCTCTGCATTGGGAAACGTGCGTTATGGTGAAATCGTACAAAACGCCGACGCGAAACAGGTGATGCAAGACATCGTGGACGAAGTCCTGGCGGTAGCTAGCGCCGCTCGCGTTGTTTTACCGGGCGTGCATGACCAAGCGTCAGGAATAGCCGCGGCAATGGAGATCGCTACGCAAATGCACGGGGCTTTTTCTTCCACCGCACAGGATTTAAGTCGCGGCCGGCCAACAGAAATTGAAGCGCTCAATGGGTATGTTGCGCGCCGTGGGATGGAGCTTGGAGTCTCGGTGCCGGTCAATCACGCGTTGTTCACGCTGGTCAAATTAGCTGAACAAAGGAAAGACACCTGAATACCTTGGAATGATGGAGCGCTTCCGGGGGAGTATCCTTTTTCGAAGAATTGTACCAAGAATGCCCACATGACCCACATCGACTTCATCGGTATCGGCGCGCCTAAATGCGGGACTACCTGGCTTTCCGCCCAGCTTGATGCCCATCCGCAAATCGGTTTCGCCCCGGACAAAGAAGTCTATTATTTCGCCGATACGATCCTGCGGCGACTGGCCGGCCAGGAGCTGTACTGCTTTAACCGAGGTGTCGCCTGGTATCACGAACAATTTCCCCCCCCCGGGGGAGCGGTTTCCTGCCGCGGAGAGTTTTGTCCCTCCTACCTCTACTCGGAGGAAGCGGCGGCAAGGATCGCCGCTTACCGACACGACATCAAGCTTCTGGTGTGCCTGCGGCCGCCGGTTGAGATGATTTACTCGTGGTATTGGTACAACCGAAATGCCGTTGTGGCTTCTTTGCCCGAATCGTTTGAGAAGATGATGGAAAATCTGTTTCTTCGAGACCTCGGACGTTTCGCGCACCACCTCAGGCCATATCTCGACCGTTTCCCTGCGGAAAACATTCTGGTCGTTCAATTCGACGCAATTCGGCGCGAGCCCGATCGCGTCCAGGAAGGCGTTTACAAATTCCTGAACGTCGACGCGGATTTCAAACCGCCCGCCGAAACGGGGAAGAACCCGGCCCGGGCTCCTCGTTTTCCGCTCCTACAATCTGGCGCCCAACGCCTTTACACCGCAATGTCCGCGTTTCCGGGCGTAGGCAAATTCCTGAAATCGCCCGCGGTCGCCAAAATGCTTCAGGCTGTTTATCACCAGCTCAACACCAAGGCCCGCAAGTATGAACCGCTTGCGCCGGAAGAACGCCTCAAGTGGGAAGCGTACTACGCCGCCGATCAGGAAGAACTCTCCCAGCTATTGCGCAACCTTCAGGTCATCGACTGAGGCTCTTCCGATGATGACGCGAGACAAAAATCCCGGCTCGATGGACGGATCAAAACAAAACTTATATTAACTGTTTGTGTTGCTCTGCTTCCGTTAACGTTTGTCGGGAATGCTTTGTCGCCCTGCAGACAGAGATCGATGCGCGGAACGGATACATCGCCCGTCGAGGGGCGGAGCTTGGCGTTCCAGTCTCCGTGAATCACCCGTTATTCACAAAATTGAAGTGCTGAATTGGCTCGAGGAACGTTATCCACGAGTATGACGGCAACAAGGCCATATGATCCAACAGAAATTATGACTTCATTTACTCTACATACGCGCGATCTCATCCAAGTGCTGTCGGGATATGGAAAGCTGATCTTGATGATAATCGCGTTATCGTTCGGCACCGCGACTCACTTGAATGCCTCCCCAGAGGAAGACGCAAAGACTGTGGCCGCGTTGGATACGAAATATCAAGCCGCAGTTAATCCAACGATGCTGCTACAATGGATCAGATTTTAGCCGATGACTTCGCCCTGGTGACAGGACGCGGCAAGGTTTCCAGCAAAGCCGATCTGATTGAATCAGCTCGAAAGAAGGAAGTCACCTACGAACGTCAGGACGAGGAACCTGGAACACAGAAAGTCAGAGTGTGGGGCGATACGGCAGTGGTGACTGCCCTCCTTTGGA